>JACXTT010009035.1_pt1 | contig 13673 bp, 10 predicted proteins | sample 9270951 | NCBI WGS metagenome assembly JACXTT01 (sample SAMN15532306, study PRJNA645909) | rock metagenome | isolation source: weathered quartz diorite | place: Puerto Rico | collected 2017-06-21 | reverse complement strand
TCGGTCGACGGGATCCTCAGCGTACAAGGAGTACGCTTGCGGTCCCGTCGCCCTGCGCGCGTGTCGATCTGACCCCCGCTGACGCGATCCGCCCCACGCCCCGCCAGAGACTCGGTGGGTGCCCTCGCGCTTCGCGCATTGGGCACCAGGATCACTTTCAGCTTCCGCCCCCCACAAAGAACCCACACAGCTCAAAAATGGAGGGGGCGGTGGAGGCTTAAAATGTTCCTGGCTCCTGATGCGCGAAGCGCGAGGGAGCCCACATCGTCTCTGGCGGGGCTGGGGCGGGCGCGTCAGCGGGGGTCAGATCGTCGCGCGCGCAGGGCGACGGGACCGCAAGCGTACTCCTTGTACGCTGAGGATCCCGGCGACCGAGCACGCGGCGAGATGGCCCCCGATCACGCGCCCGCGTATGGGGCGGGGCTACTCTACCGCGCGCCAGTCGAGGCGCTCTGCCCCGCACCCGGCCGCTCTCGCGGCCGCAGCCGCTCCCGCATCTCCGCAGACGCGCCCGGGCCGGCTTCCGCGCGGATGTCGCGGCGGTGGAGCTCGCGGCCGTCGCGGGACGTGACCTTGAGCTTGGGGATGCGTTGGTTCGTGCGGCGGTCGCGGAAGACGACGGGCTCGTGGCCGCGTCCGAAGATCCAGTCGTCGGACCACTCGCGTAGCGTCGTCAACACGGGAAGGAGCGCCTCGCCCTTCTCCGTCAGGTGGTACTCGAAGTGTTCGCCCTCTGCGCCCACGTCCACGCGCTCGAAGATGTCGTGCTTCACGAGGTGCGCGAGGCGGGCGGAGAGCACGTTCTTGGCGATGCCGAGGCTCTTCTCGAATTGGCCGAAGCGGCGCGCGCCGAAGAACGCATCGCGGACGATCAGCAGCGTCCACCAATCGCCGAGCGCCTCGAGCGCCTGGGCGACGCCGCAGCTTTCCGTGAAGCGAGTCCGGCTCATGAACGCGTTGTCGCAGATCCGGTTGCTCGTGGCAACCAGAAAGTAGTTGCTTCGAGCAACCAGGTGGCGTAGCGTCCGCTCCGAGAGAGGAGACCTCCATGGCACCAGCGGGCTCGGGCGAGTGGAAATCGACGGCGTGCATCCTCTGCGAGTGCAACTGCGGAATCGAGGTCGAGCTCGGCGGCGACGACGGGCGCCGCTTCGTGCGCGTCCGCGGTGACGACGCGCATCCGGCCTCGAAGGGCTACGCGTGCGAGAAGCCGCTGCGCCTCGACTACTACCAGAACGGACCGCACCGGCTGACGAAGCCGCTGCGGCGGCGCCCGGACGGCTCGTTCGAGGAGATCGATTGGGACACCGCGATCCGCGAGGTCGCGGCCAAGTTCACGGCGGTCCGCGATGCACACGGCGGCGAGTCGATCTTCTATTACGGCGGCGGCGGCCAGGGGAATCATCTGCCCGGCGCCTACGGCCGCTCGACCAAGGCCGTGCTCGGCGTGCGCTACCAGGCGAGCGCGCTGTCGCAGGAGAAGACGGGCGAGTTCTGGGTCGCGAACAAGATGGTCGGCGGCTATTCGCGCGCCGACTTCGAGCACTGCGAGGTCGGTCTCTTCATCGGCAAGAACCCGTGGTTCTCGCACAGCATCCCGCGCGCACGGGTCACGCTGCGGGCGATCGCGAACGATCCGGCGCGAACGTTGATCGTGATCGATCCGCGCCGCACCGAAACGGCCGAGATCGCCGACGTCCATCTGCAGGTGAAGCCCGGCGGGGATGCCTTCCTGCTCGCGGCGATGGTCGGCGTGATCGTCCAGGAAGGGCTGGTCGCGCGCGATTGGATCGCCGCGCACGCCGACGGACTCGACGAGGTGTTGCCGCACTTCGAACGGCTCGACGTGGCGGCGCACGCCGCGAAGAGCGGCGTTCCCGAAGATCTCGTACGGTCGACGGCGCGGCGGATCGCGACCGCGAACAGCGTCGCCACGTTCGAGGACCTCGGCGTCCAGATGAACTTGCACTCGACGCTCGTGTCGTACCTGCACAAGCTGCTCGTGCTGCTGACCGGCAACTTCGGGAAGAAGGGCGCCGGCTACCGGCCGGCCGTGCTCGTCCCGCTCGCGGGCGGCGGCGACGACGGGCGGAAGACTCCGGTGACGGGAGCACGCGTGATCGGCGGCCTCACGCCGTGCAACGTGATCCCCGAAGAGATCCTCGCCGACCATCCGAAGCGTTTCCGGGCGATGCTCGTCGAGAGCGGCAATCCGGCGCACTCGCTCGCCGACAGCGCGCGGATGCGGGAGGCACTCGCCAAGCTCGACCTGGTCGTGGTGATCGACGTCGCGTTCTCCGAGACCGCGCGCCTCGCCGACTACGTGCTGCCGGTCGCGAGCCAGTTCGAGAAGGCCGAAGCGACGTTCTTCAACTTCGAATTCCCCGACAACTACTTCCATCTGCGAAAGGCGCTGCTCGAGCCGCAGCACGGGCTCTTCTCCGAGGCCGAGCTGCATTCGCGGCTCGTCGAGGCGATGGGCGCGCTGCCGCACGAAGCGATCGCCGCGCTCCGCGAGGCCTGGCAGCAAGGGCGCGCCGCATTTCGCGCGAAGTTCTTCGAGCTCGCCGGCGGCAACCCGAAGATTCTCGCGCTCGCGCCGGTCGTCCTCTACCGTGCAATCGGCGACCTGCTGCCGAAGGGTCTCGCCGAGGGCGCCGCGGTCTGGGGGCTCTGTCAGATCGCGGCGCAGCGCGAGCCGAGCTCGCTCGCACGCGCGGGGTTCGGCGCGGATCCGTTCGAGGCCGCGGAGGCGTTGTTCGATGCGCTCCTGTCGAGCAAGAGCGCGGTCGTCTTCTCCGTCGACGACTGGGAGGAGAGCTTCGCCCGCGTGAACACCAAGAACCAGCGCATCCAGCTCTCGATCCCCGAGCTGTTCGACGAGCTCGACACGCTCGCGAACGAGCCCGCGCCGGGAACGAATGCCGATTTCCCGTTCGTGCTGTCGGCCGGTGAGCGTCGCTCCTTCACCGCGAATACGATCATGCGAAACCCCGAGTGGCGGAAGAAGGACAAGTCGGGCGCGCTGCGCATGCATCCCGAGGACGCGAAGCGGATCGGCGTGGGCGAGGGTGGCCGCGCGCGGATCTCCACGCGACGCGGGAGCGCCGAGGTGTCGGTCGAGCTGTCGGATCGCATGCAGCCCGGGCACGTCTCGCTGCCGAACGGGCTCGGGCTGGATTTTCCGAATGCCCGCGGCGAGCGCACGCCGACCGGCGTGGCGCCGAACGAGCTGACGCGCGGCGAGGACCGCGACTGGCTCGCCGGAACGCCCTGGCACAAGCACACGCCGGCGCGGATCGAAGCGATTGCTTGATACGAGGAGACCCGTCTCCTCGCCCCGTCGGGCAGAGCCCGACGGGGCCCCACTCCTCTGCTCGCTTCGCTCGGCCGCGCGCGGCGCGCGCGTCGGGGGGACGTGACGACTGCCCGAGCCGCGAACGCCTCGTTGCCTCCGGGCGCCCGGCCGCCTAATCTCGTCGGATCGTGACGCATCCGAGCGACTCGAGACGGCCCGCGACCGTACTGCACACCTCCGACTGCCATCTCGGCACGAGCGAGCGGAAGAGCGAGGAAGCCGCCTTCGAGCGCGCCATGGACCTCGCGCGCGGAGAGCGCGTCGACGCCGTGCTGATCGCGGGAGATCTGTTCGACCACACGCGCGTGCACGACGACGTGGTCCGCTTCGCGGCCGAGCAGCTCGCTTCGCTCACCTGCCCGGTCGTCGTCATCCGCGGCAACCACGACGTCTACGACGGCCGCTCGGTCTACGATCGCTGGGGCGCCGAGGGGCTCGGGCACGTCCAGGTGATCGACCATCCGGACGGACGCATCGTCGAGGTCCCGGGCACCGACCTGGTGGTATGGGGACGCGCCATGATCGAGCACGAGCCCGGCTACCGGCCGTTCGGAGGTCTGCCTCCTCCACCCACCGGCCGCTGGACGATCGCCACCGGGCACGGCCTCGTCATGGAAGACGACTCGACCGGCCGCTCGTCGCCGATCTTCGAGAGCGAGCTCGCCGGCATCACCTGGGACTACGTCGCGCTCGGACATGTGCACGCGTACCGCGAGGTGCGCGACGATCCGACGCCGGTTCGCTATCCGGGAGCGACGGCGTCCTCGAAGAACGGGTCGCCCGGAGTCGTGCTGGTCGATTTCATCCCGGGAACGGGCGCTCGCCCCCGCTGGGTGTCGCTCGGCTGACGCCTTTGCGGCGCGGCTGCGAGCACGGCCCCGCACGCAACGCGCCGACGAGCCCCCTTCCGTAGGCTCGTCCTCGGGGATAGCAGGAGGCTTCAGGCGCGACGCCTACCGTCGCGCCACGAGCGGTCCGAACAGGGGAGAGATGCCGATGCCGAACTATCTGACGGTGGCGGAGCTGAGGGCGCGCAAGGGTCTCCGCATCGTGATCGTCCAGGGCATGCCGAGCCCGTGGAGCCAAGCCGCGAAGACGATCTTCGAGTTGAAGGGGCTCGAGTACGTCATGGCGCCGTACGTACCGTTCGCGAACAACGACGAGGTCGTCGCCTGGGGCGGCGAGGACAGTGCGCCGCTCGTGGCATGGAACGACGAGAAGCCCGTGCACCGCTGGGTCGACATCCTGAACCTCGCGGAGCGGATCGCGCCGACTCCGTCGCTGGTCCCCGCCGACGCCGCCGATCGCGCCTTGATGTTCGGGCTCTCGAACGAGATCTGCGGCGAGCTCGGCATCGGCTGGAACCGCCGCCTGCAGATGCTCGCTCCGGCAATCGGCAGTGGGCAAGCACCGGAGGGCGTCGTGCGCATGGGTGGTAAGTACGGCTACGGCGATGCGGGCTCGAAGGCCGCCGCCCGGCGGATCGCGGGCAGTCTGAATGCGCTGGCGGCGCAGCTCGCGGTGCAGCACGAGCGCGGCAGCGGCTTCTTCGTCGGAGACACGCTCTCGGCGCTCGATCTCTATTGGGCGGCGTTCGCGAACCTGGTCGCGCCGCTCCCGAAGGAGCAGTGCCCGATGCCCGAGGAGTGGCGTCCGGGGTTCGCGGCGATCGATCCGGAGACGAAAGCCGCGCTCGCGCCGAGCCTGATCGAGCACCGCGACCGCATCTTCGCGAAGTACTTCCGGAGCCCCATGGAGTTCTGAGCGGACAGGAGGCGAACGATGTCGGAGAAGGCCGTGAAAATCCCGGGTCCCGATCATCCGATCACGATCGAGAAGAACCCGGAGCGTGTGGTCGTGACCGTCGGCGGCAGGGTGATCGCCGACACGCGCGATGCATGGACGCTGCGTGAGGCGACGTACCCGCCGGTGCAGTACGTGCCGCGGAAGGACGTCGACATGACGCTGCTCGAGCGCAGCGATCACGCGACGTACTGCCCGTTCAAGGGCGACTGCGCGTACTACAGCATCCCGATCGGCGGCGAGCGCTCGAAGAACGCGGTGTGGACGTACGAGTCGCCGTACCCCGCGGTCGAGGCGATCCGCGATCACCTCGCGTTCTACCCGAGCCGGGTCGACTGACAGAGGAGACTCCGGGCGAAGCCCGCCGGGGCCCCACTCCTCGGCTCGCTGCGCTCGGCCGAGCGCTCCGCGCTCGGGACGCGGTCCGAGAGAGCTACGACGAGCCGAAGCGCCGGCGGATCTCGTCCCAGTCCTCGGCGCCGACGCGCCGAAACGCTTCGGCGAGCGTCATCGGGCGGGACGGCTCCGGATGGGCCCCGGTGCGGCGGAGCTCGTCGAGCGCGTCCTCGCAGGCGAGGATCGTGCGCATGAACAGCAGCACCGGGGCGATCGTCAGGCGATAGCCCGCGCGCTCGATCGCTTCCAGCCGGATCGGCGGGGTCTTGCCGCCGCCGACCCAGTTGAAGAGGCACGGTCCGTCGACGCGGCGTGGGATCTCGTTCACTTCCTCGATCGTCTGCGGCGCCTCGACGAACGCCACGTCGGCGCCGGCCTTCAGCGCGCCGTTGGCACGCGCGATGGCTTCGTCGAAGCCGATCACCGCACGGGCGTCGGTGCGGGCGATGATCAGGAAGTCGCGGTCGCGGCGGCTCTCCGCGGCCGCGCGGATCTTGGAATGGAATTCCTCGGCCGGGATCACGCGCTTCTGATCGAGGTGCCCGCAGCGCTTCGGGAAGACCTGATCCTCGAGGTGGATCGCGGCGACGCCGGCCTGCTCGAACTCGCGGACCGTGCGGGCGACGTTCAATTCGTTTCCGTAACCCGTGTCGGCGTCGGCGATCACGGGGATCGGCACGGCGGCCGCGAGACGGCCCGCGTTCGCGACCATCTCGCCCATCGTCGCGAGGCCGTAGTCCGGGAATCCGAGCGAGGCCGCGGTGCCGGCGCCGGTCATGTAGACCGCCGAGAATCCCGCGCGCGCGACCGCCCGTGCGGTGATGCCGTCGTACGCTCCGGGAGCGAGCAGCATCTCGCTCCGTTGCAAGACCTCTCGGAGGGCGCGCGGGGCGGTCATCATACGAGGTCCGATTAATCCGCCCGCCGACGTCTGTCCAGATCGCGCTCGCCGTCGACGCGGCGCGGTGAGGCAGATTTCGAAATCGTCTCATCTCCCGCTCTTTTCCCGTGGACGCGTGACGGCGGCTTTGCCAAATGGATCTGCCGGGAGGAACATGCATGGCGATCATCGTGCGCTTCGACGGACCCGAGGCGGAGGATCACTCCGTCGTCGGGGGCAAGGCCGCGAGCCTCGGCCGCCTCACGCGCGCCGGGTTCCCGGTGCCGCAGGGCTTCACGGTCGCGACCGGAGCGCAGTCGGCGTTCTTCGCCGCGGCGGGGCTCGACGCGAAGATCGCCGCCATCCTCGGGGCGATCGATTTTGCGTCCGTCGATTCGCTGCAAGCCGAGACCGAGCGGATCCGCGCGCTGGTCGTCGCAACCGCCCTGCCGAAGGATGTCGAGCGCGCGATCCGTGAAGCGTACGCGGCGCTCGGCGCGGACGAGCGCGTGGCGGTACGCTCGTCGGGCACGGCCGAAGACCTCGCCGAGGCGTCGTTCGCGGGTCTGCACGATACCTACCTCGACATCCACGGGGCGGATCGCCTGCTCGACGCCGTTCGGCGCTGTTGGGCCTCGATGTGGACGGCGCGCGCCACGGCTTACCGCGAACGAGCGAAGTTCGATCACGCCTCCGCGCGGATCGCGGTCGTCGTGCAGCGCATGATCGCGTCGGAGGTGTCGGGCGTGCTCTTCACCGCGAACCCACAGAACGCGCGCACCGACGAGATCGTCGTGAACGCGAGCTGGGGCCTCGGCGAGGGCATCGTGTCGGGCATCCTCACGCCGGACGAGTTCATCGTCGCCGTGAGCACGCTGGCGATCAAGAAGCGGACGATCGGCTCGAAGGAGAAGAAGGTCGTTCGAAACCGCGAGACGGGCGTCGGCACCGAGGTCGTCGCGGTGGAGTCGAGCCTGCGCGAGATCGCGTCGTTGTCCGACGCCACGGTGATCGCCCTCGCCGAGCTCGGGCGGAACGTCATGTCGTTCCACGGGGGCCTGCCGCAGGACCTCGAGTGGGGCTACGCCGACGGCGAGCTCTACCTGCTGCAGGCGCGGCCGGTGACCGGCGTCGAGTTCACTTGGGACGAGGACGTCGACGCCTGGCACCCCACGCCGGAAGACGAGAACACGGTCTGGACCCACACCTGGGCCGAGCAGTTCCTGACCGGCGGCGTGACCCCGCTCTTCTCGTCGCTCCGCTCGTGGGAGTGCTACAGCAACTGGTCGCGCTTCGCCGCGATCTACGGCTTCGACGCGCTGACCGACGTGCACTGGTTCAAGTACCGGCGCGCCACCATGTACTACAACGCCGACGCCGAGCGGATCTGGCAGCGCTCGATGTGGCCGCCCGCGCTTCGTGATCTGACGAACGTCCCGCCCGCGTGGCAGGACGAGTTCGCGAAGGAACCGACGACGGTGCTCGAGATCGCGAAGATGTGGACGCGCATCCACGTGCTCGAGCCGAAGTACGGGCTCTTCCGCTGGTTCGACACCACCTACGACTGGATCGACAACCGCATCGAGGAGGCGAACGGCCCGAGGCCCGAGGAGCTCCGCCGCCTCACCGATGCCGCGCTGAAGCTCGCGATCGACAAGAGCGTGAAGCTCGTCGACGCCTTCTTCGCGACGCTCTGGCCGGGCTTCTTCTGGGTCGCGGGCGGATCGTTCGGCCTGCTGAACCTGCTGCTCACGAACTGGTACGACGGCGACTATCCCGGGGTCTTCCAGGACCTCATCACCGGCATCCCCGATACCGCGCTGGTCAAGGAGGCGAACGACCTCTGGCATCTCGCCGAGGAGATCCGCCGCTCCGAGCGTCTGACGGCGTGCATGCGGAAGAACGAGGACGCCGGATTCTTCGAAGCCCTCGGAGAGTTCGAGGAAGGTCGTGCGTTCCTCGAGAAGTACGCCGCGTTCCTGAAGGCGCACGGTCACCGCGGGCACCAAGACCGCGACATCTACTATCTCCGTCGCGTCGAGGATCCTTCGCTCGACTACCGCGCGTTCAAGGCGCTGCACGCGGCTGGCGACGAGCGGCGGCCGGAGGAGATCGAGCGCGAGCTGCTGGCGCGGCGCGAAGCGGCGACGAACGCGGTGGTCTCGAACCTCGCGGCGAAGCCGTTCGGCGGCATCAAGGCGGAGCTCTTCAAGGCCGTGCTCGCCTACACGCACCGCTTCCTCAAGTTCCGCGACGACGAGCGCCATTTCCTCGACCGCCAGACGCTGCAGAAGAAGCGCGTCTTCGCCGAGCTCGGCCGGCGCATGCGCGAGCGCGGGCTGCTCGAGGGCGAAGACGACTTCTACTTCCTCGCCCGCCACGAGCTGTTCGATCTGTTCGAGGGAAGGGCGTCGCAGCGGCTCTGTCGCGCGAAGATCGAGGCGCGCCGTCGCGTCTTCCACCGCCGCAACGCCCGCCAGGAGCGGACGCCGCCTTACGTCCAGGCGGGCGTTCCGATCGACCTCGAGCGCCGCAAGGGCGAGGCCCCCGTCGCGGAGGGTGCGCTGCAGGGCATGGGCACGAGCCGCGGCGAGGTCACCGGGCGTGCGCGCATCGTGCGCGACATTCGCGAGATCGGCCGCATCCAGAAGGACGACATCCTCGTCTGCAACAGCACGGATCCCGGTTGGATGCCCGTCTTCCCGCTGATCAAGGGCCTCGTGCTCGAGACCGGCGGCATGCTGGCGCACGGTGCGTGCCTGTCGCGAGAGTACGGCCTGCCGGCGGTGCAGCTCCGCAACGCGATCCAACTGATCGAGGACGGAGCCCTCATCACCGTGAACGGCGACACCGGCGAGATCCGCATGCCGGAAGCGGCGTGATGCTCACCGCGGCCGACGACATGCGCCACGCGCTCGCGGGGCCGCTGTCCCGCGACAGCCTGTTCTACACCGTGCCGCTCCCCGAAGAGGGACTGAACGTGCACGTTTACGCCTGGGTCGACGCCGCGGGCCGTGCCGGCCGCGTCGCCGGGGTGTTCGCCGACGCCGACCGGCGGCTACTGTTCGATCTGCAAGACGGCGTGGCCGTGCGCGGCCGCGACTTCGACGACTGGGAAGTCGCCGGGCTCCGGCTGCGTCACACGACGCCGCTCGAGGTTGCCTCGGTCGGTTACGCGGGCGAGTCGATCTCGTTCGAGATCGAGTTCCAGGCGATCCATCGCGCGTTCGCGTATTCCGAGAACCGCGGCGGTGCGCCGCGCTGCATGGGCGACGATCGCTTCGAGCAATCGGGTCGCGTGCGCGGCCGGCTGGTGCTGCCGGACCGGGTGATCCGCTTCGACACCACCGGCCACCGCGACCACTCGTGGGGCCGGCGCGACTACCAGAGCATCCACCACTTCAAGTGGATCTCGGCGCAGTCGGGTCCCGACTTCGCGCTGAACGCGTTCCAGTTGCTCGCGGGCGGCGAACAGACGATCAACGGTTACCTGTTCCAGGACCGCGTGCTCTCGCCGCTCGTGACGATGCGAAGCACGGTGGCGTACGACGAGCGCTTCGCGCCGACGACGCTCGTTTCGACGCTCGAAGACGAGCAGGGGCGATCTGCCGTCGTGAGGGCGGAGCGTTTCTCGCACCTGCGCTGGGGCGGCGGCCCCATCGTGATGGACGACTTCGGCTGCCGCGTCGACGTGAGCGGCCGTCCGGGTGCCGCGCACGCCGGGCTCGGCTGGACGCGCGACTACGTCGAGGGGCAGCTCATGCCGGCGATGGGGACGATGTCGGCGAAGACTTAGCCGGCCCGTCGTCGTCTTAGCGGCTCGCGAGCGCGGCGCCAGGATCGATTCGCTCGACGTCCTTGCGATTCCGTTTTTCCCCGTGCGGATGATGATGCTAGGGACCCAGGGCTCTCGAATGGACTTCGCCTTCACCGCCGAGCAGGACGCCTTCCGCACGGAGATCCGCGCGTTCCTCGACGCCGAGCTGCCGGACTGGTGGGTCGGCATGTTCGCGCACGATCCGCGCATCATGCCGTTCACGCGCGAGCTCTGCCGGAAGATGGCCGAGCGCGGCTGGCTCACGCTGTCGTGGCCCAAGGAGTACGGCGGCGGCGACGGCGATCTCTGGACGCAAATGGTGCTCCGCGAAGAGATGTGGGCGCACCTCGAGCCGCGCGGGCCGCAGTACATGAGCCTCAACTACATCGGCCCGATGATCTTCGCGTTCGGCACGCCGGAACAGAAGCGGCGCTTCTTGCCGCCGATGGCCCGCGGCGACGTACTCTGGTGCCAGGGCTTCTCCGAGCCCGGCGCGGGGTCCGACCTCGCCTCGCTCGCTTGCCGCGCGGAGGATCGCGGCGACCACTTCCTCGTGAACGGGCAGAAGATCTGGACCAGCTACGCGAACGCCCCGGCCGACTGGTGCCTCTTGCTCGTGCGCACGAATCCGCGCGCGCCGAAGCGCGAGGGCATCTCCGTGCTGCTCGTCGACATGCGCCTGCCGGGGATCACGGTGCGCCCGATCGAATCGATGGCCGGGCCGAACGAGATCAACGAGGTCTTCTTCGACGACGCGATGGTCCCGAAGGATTGCCTGCTCGGCGCACAGGACCGCGGCTGGGAAGAGGTGCTCTACGGGCTCCGCTTCGAGCGGTCCGGGATCGCGTACCATGCGCGCTCGGCGGCGTTGCTCGAGCTGCTGGTCGAATACGCCAAGACGACGGTCGTCGACGGCAAGCGGCTCGGCGAGCTGCCGGACGTGCGCGCCAAGCTGGCCGAGCTCTACGTGCGGGTCGAGGCGGCGCGCCTGCTTTCGTATCGCGTGACCTCGATGCTCGCCGCCGGGGAGGATCCGACGGCCGAAGTTCCGGTCGCGTTCGTCCACGGCGGGCGGATCTGGCAGATCGCGGCGGAGATCGGGCTCCAGGTGCTCGGCGTCGCGGGACAGCTGACGCGCGACGACCCGGATGCGCCTCTCGCGGGGCGCGTCGCCCAGGAATGGGTCGAGAGCATCGCGGGTACGCTCGGCGCGGGCACGACCGAAGTGCAGAAGAACCTGATCGCGCGGAATCTCGGGCTCCCGAAAGCGTCGTGATGGACCTGCGACCCACCACGGAGCAGCGGCTGATGCGAGAGGCCGCGCATGCGTTCCTCGCGCGCGAGTGCCCACCCGACGCGGTGCGGAAGATCGATGCCGCGCCCGACGGATTCTCGCGCGTCCTCTGGAACAAGACCTGCGAGCTCGGCTGGCCGGCGCTCGGAGCTCCCGCGTCGAGCGGCGGGATCGGGGGGCTCGTCGAGCTCTGCCTGGTCGCCGAGGAGATGGGCCGCGCGGCACTTTCGTCGCCGCTCCTCGGTCACGCGGTCGCGACGCGGTCGATTGCATCGGCCGGCGACGGCGACGCGCGGCGGAAATTCCTCGCGCCGCTGCTCTCGGGCGAGACCATCGCGACGCTCGCCGTGCTCGACGAGCGGAGCCGGAGCGTGAGGAGCCGCGTCGCGATGCGCGGAGTGCGATCGGGTGCGGACTGGGTCCTCTCCGGCACGAAGACGCTCGTGCCGTGGGCGTCGGTCGCGGGCCTCTTCGTCGTCGCCGCGGATCTCGACGGGCGCGGCGAGAGTCTCGTGGTGATCGAGCGCGGCGCTCCCGGCGTCTCGGTCGTCCCGCAGCAGACGCTCGGCGGCGAGCGACGCGCCCGGATCGCCTTCGATCGCGTCGTAGTCGAGGCGGCCGACGTGCTTCCGGGCGAGGCACGCCCGCAGCTCGATCGCGCGCTCGATGCCGCGGCCGCGGTGCAGAGCGCCCACGCCGTCGGCCTCTGTGAAGGGGCGCTCGCGCTCTCGGTGAAGCACGCGTCCACCCGCGAGCAGTTCGGGCGGCCGATCGGCTCGTTCCAGGCGATCGCGTTTCGCTGCGTCGACATGCGCTTGGCGATCGACGGAGCGCGCGCGCTCGCGCACCGCGCCGCGTGGGCGATCGACGAGGGCCGCCCATCGGCCTTGCATGCCGCGGCCGCCAAGGCTCATGCCGACGAGATGGTCGAGCTGGTGACCGCGAACGCCCATCAGGTGCACGGGGCGATCGGTTTCTCGACGGAGTACGACCTTCATCTGTACACCACGCGCGCGCGTGCGTTCGCGCAGAACCACGGTTCGCGCGCGCTCCACCTCGAGCGAGTGGCCGCGGAGCTGGAGCTCTGACGAGCTGGGGCTCCGAGAAGAGGAAAGGGACGCGAAGATGGCGAACGACGACAAGCCGAAAGCCAGAGCCACGGACCCTGCGGTGCTCGAGTGCCCGTTTCACTACTACGCCGAGCGGCACGCGGAAGGACGCGCGGCGTCGGACGAAGGCCCTGTCGGCTGGGTGGTGTCCGGCTACGACGACCTGGTCGAGGTGAGCAAGGACTGGGCACACTACTCGAATCAGTTCCACGGGCCGGAGGGCATGAAGCTCATGGGCGTGAGCCCGGAGCCCTACTCACCGGAAGTACAGGCGCTCGTCGACACGATGCGGCCGATGGCGAACGTGCTCTTCCTCTCCGATCCGCCGACGCACACGAGGACGCGCGTGCTCGCCACGAAGGCGCTGAACGCGGGGCGCATCCGCGCGATGGAGCCGACGATCCACGCGATCGTCGATCGACTGATCGATGCGTTCGTCGGCGCCGGCCGCTGCGACCTGATCCACCAGTTCGCGACGCCGCTGCCCGCGAACCTGATGGGCGAGGTGCTCGGCATCGACGCCGCCGACATGAAGGACTTCAAGCGCTGGTCGGATCACACGGCGCTCGGGCTCGTCGCCGCGCTCGACAACGTGCAGCGCGCCGAGGTCGCGAAGTCCGTGATCGAGTTCCAGGACTATCTGCTGGAACGCATCCGCCAGCGGCGCGCGCATCCGACGGACGACCTGTTGAGCGCCATCGTCAATGCCGAGCTCGATCTCGACGAGGTCCAGCACGACGGCATCGAGCTGAAGGGACCACGCGCGCTCACCGACGGCGAGATCATCTCGATGGTGGCGCAGCTGCTGTCGGGCGGGAACCACACCACGACTGACCTGGTCGGTGCCTCGATGCTGCGGCTGATCCGCCATCCCGACGTGATGGCCGAGGTGCGCGCCGATCCCGAGCTCGTCGTGAACCTGCTCGAGGAGACGCTACGCATCGAGTCGCCGGTGCAGTGCACGTATCGTCTGGCGCGGCATCCGATCCGGCTCCGCGACACCGAGATCCCGGCGG
>JACXTT010009034.1_pt1 | contig 13673 bp, 16 predicted proteins | sample 9270951 | NCBI WGS metagenome assembly JACXTT01 (sample SAMN15532306, study PRJNA645909) | rock metagenome | isolation source: weathered quartz diorite | place: Puerto Rico | collected 2017-06-21 | reverse complement strand
TGCTCGGGGCGGGCGTATGGGCGCTGATCATGCGACTCGTGCTTCAACAGATACTGGTGACGGCGCTCGCCTGGATCGCCGCCGCGGGCCTGTTCAGACGCATCCGCAATGAGGATGCGGCGCCTGCACGCCCGAGGGGGGCGCCCGCGTTTCTGGCAATCGCGGCGGCCGGGCTAGTCGCCTGGAGCGGGGACAACCTGATCGTCGGGGCGAACACGGACACCACCCAGCTTGGCCTCTACGCACTAGCGTTCTCGCTCGCGTTCCTTCCGTTGAAGCAGGTCTCGTGGACAATCGGCACCGTGCTGTTTCCGGCCACCGCTGCGGCCCGCGACCCCGAGACGGTGCGCCGGCAAGCGCTCAAGGCGCTGCGGCTGATGGCCCTGATCCTGATGCCGTTGCTGCCAGCGGCGATCGCTCTGGCCCCGAGCGTGATCCCGGGCCTCCTCGGGGACAAATGGACCGGCGCCGTCGTACCCTTCCAGCTACTTGTCGTGATGGGGGTCGGCCAGGGATTGGTGAACGTGCTCGGCGAGGTCTTCTCGGGAGTGGGCGGCGAGGCGCTCCGTCGGCGTGCCTACACCGACGTCGTGTGGGCGGTCGGAGCGCTTTGCGTGATAGCGATCGGCGTTCATCTCAGCGGCATTCGAGGCGCCGCCGCGGCCCATCTTCTGATCTTCGCGGGCCCCGGCGTAGCGTATGCGGTCTGGATCGCTCCCACGATCGGCCTCTCGTACCGAAGCCTCGTGGCGCAGATCACCGGCGTCGGGGCGTGCGTGCTGGTCCAGGCACTGCTGACCGCGGCGGTTGTGATCGGCATCGAGGCGGCGGGCGGCAGCTCTTTCGTGGCCGGCCTCTTGGGCACGGTCACGGGATTGCTCGGACTCGCGGTGATGCTCTACACCCGGCAGCGCGATCTCCTGGTCGAATCGCGCGGCTTCATCAGCGGGGCCCTCGGGCGCGGCCGGCCCTGAAGACCGGTCATGGCCTTCCGCACCCTCATGGTCAGCTCCAGGAAAGGAATCGAGGGCGATGGCTGGCCGGCGAGGGACCAGGTTCGCCGTCTCATCGACGAAGATCAAATGAGCAACATCATTGCCCTCCACGATGCGCTCGGCGTGATCGTGCTCGACGGCCCGTACCTGGAGGCGCTGTCCGGCAAGTGGGGCCGGCTGCTTCGTCGCATCCCCTTCAGGCTCGCACAGGCGCTTGAAATTGCCCGCCGGCGAAACGAGTTCGATGCCATTCTCACCTGGGGCGAGCGGGACGCGATTCGCACGGGAGCCCTCATGCACCTGTTCCGGAGGCGGCCCCCACATGTATCCGTCCTCTTCTGGATCTCTCGCTGGAAGAAGGCGCTTCCGCTGCGATTGACCCATCGGGGCATCGACCGGATGATCATCGGGGCACCACTTCAACATCGGTTCGCGCTCGATGTCCTGCGGCTGCCCGAGCGCAAGGTCGTGCGGATTCTGAGGGACGTCGACACGCGATTCTGGCGCCCGCTCCCCGGCGAGGGACCCGCGGACGCGATCTGTGCGGTGGGGTTGGAGATGCGCGACTACGACACATTCCTCGCTGCTCTACGACCCGTCCCGATTCCGTGCCACATCGCGGTCGGCAGCCGCAGAGACGCGGGTGCGCTTGATCCCTCCAAGATCCCGGATCACGTCAGCGTGGGCCGGAAGTCCCTGGCCGAGCTACGCGCCCTCTACGCCCGCTCGCGCTTCGTCGTGGTGCCCGTCCTCCCGACGGACTCGGACCAGGGACTCACCTCCTGCCTCGAGGCGATGTCGATGGCGAAAGCTGTGATCTGCTCCGAAACCGAGGGCCGAACCGAATTGCTCGAAACGGGCGTGAACTCGGTGCTCGTTCCCCCGCGCGACCCGATCGCCCTTCGCACGGCGATCGAGCGGCTATGGGCTGATCCTGATCTCTGCGCGAGGCTCGGGGCGGCAGGAAGGCGTATGGTCGAAGAACGCCATGACGTGCGGATCATCGTCCCCTCGATAGTCGCTGTCTTCGAGGACGCCGTGGCAGAGCGATCCACGAGCTAGAGCGTCTAACGAAATCCCCGGCGTTTTGTTATGGACACCTGATTGCGGGGAATGAGGACGATGTGGCTGGATTTCTCGACGCGTGTCTGGAGAGAGCCAACACGAAGGCGCGACTCGCTCCAGATCGGAGGAGTGAAGAAGGGAATGTCTAAGCACCACCACCTAGTAACCGTCGCGACCGTGGTCGCGGCCGCATCGGTCGGCTTCTTGGTAGGTCGCGCATCGGAGCGGGCGCCGGCAAGCGCCGACCTCGTGCGCGTGGCCCTGGGGGGATCCCGCCGGTAGAGCGGGCTAGAGCCCGCAGTGGGCCTGTCCGACCAAGACGCTCGCGCCGACTCCTAAAGCTGCGGGATACTTGCGCGGTGGCGCGGGATGACGCGCAGCTCTTTCGCGGAACCGGAACCATGCTTCGTCCGCTCGGTGACCGTGCGAGTCAGCACCGGAGCCCGGAGGAGATGCTGTCCATCCGCTTTCCATCCCTCGCCCGCATGGCCGCTGGCGGCTTTACGCGTCTGCCCCGGCGATCCCGGCTACGTCGGTCGATCGTCGTCCGCCGTGTGCGCCGGACTTACGCGGCGGCTAATCGCCGCGACTTCGATGTCATCCTCGTGGGCCTCGACCCCGAGATCTACGAATACCGACCGAGCAGGGATCTGCTGCCCCCCGACCTGGAGGAGGTCTTCCATGGCCATGACGGCTATCTCCGGCTCTGGCGGTATTGGCTCGATGCATTCGAGGACATCCGGTGGGACCCCGAGGAGTTGCTCGACCTGGGAGACAAGCTGCTCGTCACGACCCAGCAATCTGGACACGGCTCGGGCAGTGGCGTGGCTGTGAGCGAGGCGGTTTTCCAACTCTTCACGCTCCACAGGGGCATGGTGATCCGACAGGACGACTTCCTGAATCACGCAGAGGCACTCGAAGCCGTGGGGCTGGCGGACTAGCCACGGTGTCTGCCGAGAACGTCGGGATCGTGAAGGTGAGTAACGCCGCCGCTGTGAAGCGGGACAGTGTTGACCCTTTGTCGACCCTCGAGGACGACGGCACCCGGCGGTGTGCTGGACCAAATCACCGCAGTCGCGGCATAACTGCGGCACGTCTCCTGCGCGATACTCCTCAGGCGATGTCGCAGCAAGACATGGAGGTGGTGCGGGGGTGCTTCGACGCTTGGATTCGGGGTGACGTGGATGCGATGTTCGCACTGATCGACCCGGACATCGAATGGCACCACGACCCCGATGACCCCGAGGCCAGCGTCACCCGTGGTCGCACTGAGGTACACGAGATGATGACCCACCGGTGGGCCTACCTCGGCTCGCCCGACTTCGACGTGGAATCGATCGAGGATCTCGGCGACGAGGTGTTCCTCGATGGCCGCTACTACCTGCAGGGAGTCGAGTCAAGCCACCTGTACACGCTCTGGCGAGTCGTCAACGGGAAAGTGGCTCGCGTCCGAGCCTTCTGGCACCGGGACCAAGCGCTGCAAGCTGTGGGCCTGGAGCAAGCCCCGTGAGTTTCGCCAGCCGATTCGCTAGACGCTCTCCTAGGCCGTAGTCGAGCCTCCAAGGTCGTTTGCGCCCTTCTTAAGCGCGTCTTGGCGACCCATGATCGACTCGTATTGATAAGTCGCCTAACGCTGACCTGACTTCGGTAGCGCAGGGCTTTAGTGCAAGTGGAGCTAGCCGGGCTCGAACCGGCGACCTCCTGGGTGCGATCCAGGCGCTCTCCCAAACTGAGCTATAGCCCCGGGCGGGCCCTAGTATAGGCGCGGGCTTGCACGACCCTGGCACGATTTGGCCGCATTTGCAACGCTATCGGGGTAATGGGAACGCTTGACGACGCGATTCGCGAGCACCTCGAGCTGAAACGCCGCCTCGGGGCCTCGGAGGAGGAGCTCCAGCAGAAGGAGAGCGAGGCGTTCGGGGCGGGAGGCATCCCCGCGCCCCCGCCTCCAGTCGAGCCGCCGACGGGCGAGGACTCCGAGCCCGAGTTCCAGGTCCAGAGGACTGCCGGCTCGGAGGATGGCGCTCCTGCCGAGGCGCTCGACGACCCGTGGGCCCCCGCCCAGTCCGACGATGACCTGCTCGAGCCGGACGAGGTCCTCCCACACGACTCGTTGGAGCCCAACGGTGCCTATGCTCCGCCGCCGAGGGCGGACGACTCCGACAAGTCTGAAGAAGGGCCCGAGGAGCCGCACGAGGACCCGCTCGACGAGTGGCAGGAGGAGCCGCATCCGACCGACGACGTGCTGCGCGAGACGCCGGAGTTTCTCGAGGAGACGCCGGAACACGACCGACTCTGGTTCGAGCAGAAGCCGCCGAAAGACTTCGACCTCGACTGAGAAGCAACTCGCCGGGCCGCAAGTCCGGTTGCCGTCGCGGCACGGACGTTCGTCCAATTCTCGCGCGCCATTTCATCCGCGCGGAGCACGATGACGAATCGATGGGCAGGGAAAGGGAATTCCGCTCCTCGTAGGTACGGAAGCCGACTACGGGGAACTTCTCGAGAGGCAGGATCGCCTCTTCTGAGGAGCGGCACGGACGCAAACGAACGGGGCCGGTCACAGCCGGCCTCGTTCTTTTCCGCCTTTACCATTCTTCGAATGCGAATCGACCAGATCCTCGCCGGCACACACCCTGTCTTTTCGTTCGAGTTCTTCCCTCCGAAGACCGATGAAGGCCAGCGCAATCTCGAGAACGCTCTGCAGGATCTGAGGAAGGACGATCCCGACTACGTCTCGGTCACCTACGGCGCCGCGGGATCGACGCGCGAGCGGACCGTCGAGGTCACCAAGTGGATCAAGGCCGACCTCGGGTTGGAGGCCATGGCTCACCTGTCCTGCGTGGGCGAACCGGTCGATCGCCTGCGCGAGATCCTCGACGAGATCGCCGCCGCCGGCATCGACAACGTGCTGGCGCTCCGCGGCGACCCGCCCAGGGGGGAAGTCGACTGGAAGCCGCATCCGAACGGGCTCGAGTCCTCCGTTGACCTGATCTCGCTGATCCGCACCGAATACGACTTCTGCATCGGCGGCACCTGTTTTCCGGAGGTCCATCCGGAGGCGCCCGATCTCGAGCACGACCTCCGCTTTCTGAAGCGCAAGGTCGAGGCGGGTGCCACCTTCCTGATCACGCAGCTCTTCTTCGACAACGAGGACTACTTCAGTTTCGTCGAGAGCGCCCGTGCATTCGGCATCGATCTCCCGATCGTCGCCGGGATCATGCCGATCACGAACTTCGAGCAGATCAAGCGGTTCACGACACTCTGCGGGGCAAGCATCCCCGCTGCCCTGTACGAGCAGCTGGAGGCGCGCAGCGGCGAGGGGGACGAGGCGGTGGCCGAGCTGGGCGTCGCTTACGCAACGCTTCAGTGTGCCGACCTCCTGGCCCGCGGAGCGCCGGGCATCCACTTCTACACGCTCAACAAGTCCCCCGCGACCCGCGCGATCCTGTCTGCCCTCAGAGCGTGGCGGCCGCTCGAGCGCCCAGCTTCCGCCACATCTCCGGCCGGCCGTCACTCGTCGTAACGCGCTCGACTCGGCCGAGGCGCTCCAGGTGCGTGAGGAAGCACAGCATGATCGTGAGCGCCCAGCTCATCATCATGCGGCCGACCTTCTCGCCGAAGACGCGATCGACGAGCTCGTAGGCGGTCGCCTCGCCGGCTTCGACTGCGGCGAGCGTGCTCTCGACGCGGTTTGCGACCTCGCGCCGGTTCGCCTCGACGTGGGCTCGCACGTCGCCGAACGGGCGGCCGTGGCCGGGGAGGCAAAGGCGCGAGTCGAGTTGCTCGACCGCGTCGAGGCCCGTCAGGAACTCCGCCACCGGATCAGGTGTCCAGCCGTAGTCGAAGTAGAGCGACACCCGGCCGAGCAGGTGGTCTCCGCTGATCAGCAGCCGCTGGTCGGGTTGAAAGAGGGATACGTGCGAGGGGGCATGGCCCGGCGTCTCGTACGTGATCAAGCGGCCGGCTCCCGTTTCGATCTCGGTTCCGGGGACGAGTTCCCGGGCAGGTTCACACACCCCCGCGGTGGTGGGTGTATGGCACCCCCCCTCCTCGGCCCGAGGATTGAGGGGCTCGAGCGGAACGCCGCTCTGTGCCGCCACCTCGATCCGCCGCTCGAGGGCGCGCTCGGGGTCGCTTGCGGCGCGCGTCATGTGGGCGTGGTTGGGGTGCATCCAAAGCTCGCACCCGGTTGCCTCGACGATCGGCGCCGCAAGCCCGTAATGGTCGCTGTGGGCATGGGTGCAGACGAGAAGCTCGACGTCACCGATCCTGTGGCCTGTCAGGTGGAGGGTCCGGTCGAGCTCATCGAGCGCGCCGTCTTCGTTGATGCCGGTGTCCACCAGAACGATCCCGCTGGAGTCGCGCGACTCGATCGCCCACGCGTTCACGTGCGGAACGCCCGGCCACGGCAGGGGCAGCCGGATCCGCCAGATGCCCGGCAGGACACGGTCCGCGCGGCCTAGGGTCGGCTTGCCTCTCTGCTCGCTCACGGCAATGACTATATGACCGCCTTCGCGGCGCAGATAATGCGGACATGCCGCAGCCTGGCGAACAGAGGGTCAAAGGCGGCTGGGCCCCGCAAGGGGTCACACTCGTCCGCGCCTCGAACCCCGGGCCCCTCACACTTTCCGGCTCCAACGCCTGGGTCGTCGGCGCTCCTGCCTGGCTGGTCGATCCCGGCCCCGCCGACGAGGGTCACTTCGAACGGCTCGAGTTCGTGATCCGGAATCAGGGAGGGCTCGAGGGCATCGTCCTCACTCACCGGCACCTCGATCACGCAGAGGGCGCGCCCGCGCTCGCCGAACGCTACGGCGTGCCGATCATGGCCGGGCTCGCTGCGGCCGACCCGGAGGGCTTCTCGGAGCCCGTGGCGGAAGATCTGGTGCTCGCGCGCGAGCTGCGCGACGGTGACCAGGTCGGGCCGTTCCGGGTACTCGAGACTCCGGGGCATTCCGCCGACCACGTGTCGTATCTCGCAGGCGACACACTGTTCTGCGGCGACACGGTGCTCGGAGAGGGGAGCGTCTTCATCCCGCCGGGGGGCGGCTCGCTGATCCGCTATCTCGAAACCCTCGAGCGCCTCCGCGAATTGGAGCTCCAGGCGCTTTGCCCCGGCCACGGCCCGGTGGTCTGGGAACCCCGCGCAAAGCTGGACGAGTACATCGAGCACCGGCTCGACCGTGAGCGGCGTCTGCTCGCGGCCCTGGAGCGCGGCGTGAATGCTCGGGACGCCCTGCTCGACGAGGTCTGGGACGACGTTCCCGCGGTCCTACGGCCCGCCGCAGCGCTCACGCTCGAGGCGCATCTGGACAAGCTCGATCGTGAAGGCCGGCTTCCCCCGGAGGTCGCCCGTCGGGACGGCTGAGCCGTGGACGGGCGCCTCGGGAGCGGTTCTGACTGGAATCGGCTCGCCGACGGCCTCCGCGATCTCTTCCTCGATCCCCCAGGCGGAGCCTGGGCAGTCGATCCTGAAGCGCTTCGGCGGGATGTCGTCACGCGGCTCGACCGGAAGCCCGAACAGCTCGTCCCACCCGAACAGCTCGAAGTTACCGGTGTTGAGCAGGATCGCCCGCGCGGGCATCGGGCAGGTCGCGTTGTGGTGGTCGAGCCCAGCCCGGATGAACCGGAGCATCTCGGCTTCGAGGCTCATTCCCGGCTCCGCTAACTCTCAGGGGCCCCGAGCTCATTCAGCTTCGCCGCCATCACGAAGTCGTTGCGGGTGAGGCCGGAAGCGGCGTGAGTGGTGAGCTCGAACGCCGCCCGCCCCCAGCCGAGCTCGATGTCGGGATGGTGGGACTCGGCCTCGGCCACGAGCGCCGCCCGGGCGACGAAGCCGAATGCGTCGCGGAAATTCGGAAACTCGAACGTGCGGCGGAGCTTCTGGTTGCCTTCGCGCTCCCACTCGGGCACGTCTGCGGCGAGGCGCGCGGCCTCCTCCTCGCCGAGTGGGGGAGTTCCCGGCTCGCACGCTTCGCAGTGCTCTGCCGCAAGATCCGAAAACACAGCGGGAGCGACGGGACTTGAACCCGCGGCCTCCGGCGTGACAGGCCGGCGCTCTAAACCAAGCTGAGCTACGCCCCCGAGAGGAGTCATTGTAGTCGGCGGGCCGTGTGCGTCCATCGCGGTAGGGTAGGGACTCCAAGCCACACGCCCGCTAGAAGGGAGCAGCAATGGCAGATGTCACTGTCAGGCGGCTCGACGAGTTCGACACCGCCTTCGGTGGATCGATGAAGCTCGTGCGGCACGGCCTCGGGGTCGAGGCGCTCGGCATCCAGGTGATCGACATGCCTCCGAACGCCGACCGCTATCCCGAGCACGACCACACGCACGACGGGCAGGAGGAGATCTACACGGTGCTCGAAGGAGCCGCGACCCTGCAGGCCGACGGCGAGCAGCACACCCTCGAGCCGGGCACGTTCGCCCGTGTGGGACCGGGCCAGAAACGCAAGATCGTCACCGGTCCGGAGGGCGCTCGGCTGTTGGCGGTCGGGGCCCCCGCGGGCAAGGCGTACGAGATCTCGTCCTTCTCGCAGCCACAGACGCAGTAGCGATCGTTGGACCTGGGGGTCGAAGGCCGCGTGGCGCTCGTCATGGGCGCCAGCAAGGGGCTGGGCCGCGCGATCGCCGCCGCGCTGGCGTCGGAACACGCCCGGGTGGGGATCGTGAGCCGCTCCCGGGAACGGATTCAGGACGCGGCGGCCGCGATCTCGGCACAGACTGGCGCACAGGTCCGAGGCTTTGCCGCAGACACGGAGGATGTGGACTCGCTGCCGCGACTGGCCGCGGACGTGTCGGAAGAGCTCGGTCCAATCGAGATCCTGGTCACCAACACGGGCGGTCCGCCCCCGGGCGATTCGCTTGGCTTCCCCCGAGCCGACTGGGAGGCGGCCCATCGCAGCCTCGTACTCGCGCCCCTCGCTCTGGTCGAGGCGGTCGTCCCGGGAATGCGAGCGGCGGGATGGGGACGAATCGTGAACGTGACGTCGATCGCCACCAAGGAGCCGATTCCGGGACTGATTCTCTCCAACAGCCATCGCCTCGCCGCGGTCGGCGCCTTCAAGACTCTCTCGCGGGACCTGGCTCCAGACGGCATCCTCCTGAACAGCGTCGCGCCCGGCCGGATCGCAACCGACCGGATCGCCGGGATGGTCGGCAAGCCGCTCGAGCAGATCGCGGACGAGCCTCAGCCGGACGTGCCGGCCGGGCGCCTCGGCCGGATCGAGGAGTTCGCGGACGTCGTCGCGTCCTGCTGCTCCCAGCGGGCCTCATACTGATGCGGGGTGACCCGCCCCGTGGACGGCGGCTTGACGCGGGGCACCTGAGGGCCGGGCGGCCGCCGCGCGTAAGCCGGGCAGACCCTCTCCTGGTAGATATCTGACCTGGCGGATCGCCGGGCGTGCCCGGGATTCACTGCAAAGCCGGATTCGTGCCCCTTCGAGACTTGACTCACCGGTCGGTTACGCTAGATTTCGGTCTCTCTCCGTTCTCCCGGAGGGACAAGGGGCGTCAAGAACCCCTGCTGTAACGCCTCTCGAAGCGCCCGGCTATTGATCAGCCGGGCGCTTCACTTGGTTCGGTCCCCGACACGCTGCGCGATCGCCGTCCAAGGTAGCCGCGGCATGCGACCGAGGCACGCACTTGGGGCGCTGCGGAGGGCCAACCGCCAAGTCCGTCAGGGGTGATGCCGCCACGGAGAATCGAACTCCGATTTCAGCCTTGAAAGGGCTGCGTCCTGGCCGTTAGACGATGGCGGCTCGTCCGATCCAACGATTTTAGGTGAGGGCTATGGGTAGGCTGGGCTGCCCGGCCCGAAGCCGAAATCCAGTCTGAAGCGAGACAGCCGCCCGGCGCAGGGCACGCGGTCGCTTGCTCGGGGAGGGCGCCTACTTCACGGTGAGCGTCCCTTTCATGCCGGCCTGCTCGTGGCCGTCCACCGGACAGTAGAACTCGTACGTGCCGGGCTTCAGGCTGGCCGTGACCGTGGACAGTCCGCCCTTTGACACGGTCTGGCCCTGCTGGTTCACGCCACCGCCCTTGACACCGATCGCGTGCGCGACGGGCGACGGGTTGGCCATCCTGATCGTGACCGTCCCGGCCTTGGCGCTGAGAGTGGTCTTCGTGAACTTGAGCGCGCCGCTCGGGTCCGCAGAGACTGCGAGGCTGCTGTGCGCCGAGGGTGTCTTGGTCGCAGGCGTCGTTGTCGCAGGCGTCGTTGTCGCCGGCGTGCTCGTGGTTGCGGTCGTACTCGCATTGTTGCTCTTGCTGCTGCCCCCGCAGCCCGCGACTGCTGTGAGGGAGAGCGCGAGCACTGAAATCGATGCCAGAGCCTTCATCTGAGTACTCAAGCTGCCCTCCTCGGGTCGTTGTGGCCTGAAGACTAGTCTGCCCGGAGCCGGACAGGCGCGGTGGACAGATGCACGATTTTGGGAAGGGCCCGTCGCGGTGAAGATATGAGACGCGGCGGCCAAGCCGCCGGCTCGCTTCGCGTTCAGCGGTCCCCAAAGAGGAGGAAGACGAAGATGCAATCGCCGCACGGTACTTCCGCCGCAAATCCAGCCGCGCAGCAATGGCTCCCAGGCACGAGCCACGCGCTCGCGGACCTCGGCTCGATCTACCCGACCGTGGCGTTCTGGGCGCCCGCCGGGGGAGGCGATGAGGAAGACCCGCCGCCGTCGTCGCCCGAGGAGCAGGCGGAAGAGCTCGACGAGGTGATCTTCACCGGCATGGTTGCGATGCGGTAGAGGATTGAATCCATCGTCTAAGAACCTGTTTCAGAACCCCGCGTGTGCGGATGGCGAGCGCCGGATCAAGCGGGGCAAGGACGCAGGGAGGCCGCAATAGCAGCCGCTATTGCGCCGACTGAGGACGCCGCATCCGCGCAGATAGGCCGCCGCCAGACGTGCGCGGGGGGTTTTGGAACAGGTTCTAAGGCGCGACGAGGTGCCGGACGACCCCGTCGGCGCCCAGCACCCAGGCGCTCCGGCCGCTCACGGTGACGTCGTTGAGTCGCTTTGCGACCGGGATCGGCTTTCCCTTGACAATCCCGCTGCGAGCGTCGATGCGCGTGACCGTGCCGTCGCCGCTCGCCACCCAGACCACCCCGCCGCCGTAAACGAGGCTCGCCGGCCCGAGGCCGACCGGGATCAGGCCGATCCTTCGCATGCGGATCGGGTCGATTCGCACGACGGTACTGGCCTGTGGGAGCGCGGCCCAGACGCTGCCCCCGCCGACCGCAACGTCCTGACAGAGGCCGGGCAGGAAGACCCGCCTGGTTGCGCCGGTTCGGGGGTCGACTCGCACGACGCTGGATGAGCCGGCGCCGGCGACCCAGACCGCACCCTCACCGACGGCGACTCCTCTCGGGCCAAGCCCCACGTTGATCCGCTTTCGGACTCGATCCGCCTTTGGGTCGATCGCGACGACGTTGCGGTCGATCTCGTTCGTCACCCAGACGCGCCCGTACCCGGTGGCCACGCCGAACGGCCCCCGTCCCGTTGGAATGAGGCCGCCCTTGACCCGGACACCGCGCGGGTCGACGCGGCTGACCGAGTCGCTTCTGAAGTCGGCCACCCAGAGGTCACCGAACCCGAAGGCGATGTCGTAGGGCGACCGGCCCACGTGCACGCGCTTGCCCGTGGGCTTCAAAGTGCTGCGATCGATCTGTTCGACCGCGTCGTCGACGATCCGCGTGATCCAGACGGCCCCGGGCGTGGCCGCGACGTCGGAGACCAGGTCGACTTGCGCTCGGACGGACGGCCGGGAGGTCGAGCCCCCTCCGAGCGCGATCGCGAGAACGACTCCAACCGCGATCGCAGTCGCGATCGCGGCGGAGGCCAGCACCTCGCCGTCGGGGCCGCGGGCGGCCGGCTGCGGGGAAGGCTCGAGCCGGTTCAGCGTGTGCTGGACCACGAGCGTCGCGGGAAGCTCGAGCGGCCACGCCAGGTATCCGACGAGCCAGGCCGGCAGGTGAAGCGCGAGGGCCAGGGCGATTGCGGTAAAGGGCGCCGCGAGCAGGAGGAACGTCTGAACCTCGGCGTCGACCGCGGGACGCCCCGGATCGCGTTCGGCGATGCGCCGGAGGGCCCGCGGCAGGAGCAGCGCGAGCGCGATCTCGAAGAGGACGTTGACGCCCGGCACCAGCAGGGCCGCGGCGAGCGCGAGGAGCCCGGTCGCAGTTCGCGCGCCTTTCCGCAGGGTGGGCAGGACCTGCGCGAGCCAGACCGGCCAGTAGACGCCGGCGGTGACCACAAAGAGCACTAAGACGCGGGCAATCGAGCGCCGTCGCCCGTGCCACCGGAAGCCGAGGGGGCCGCTCATGCGAAGGTGGTCAAGCCTTTCTCCAGGTTCGAGGTCTGCCGGAAGCGGCCATAAGCTAAGCGAAGGGCATGGGATGAGTAGCAGGGCAGAGGCCAATCAGGCATCGAGTGAGCACGTCGCGCTCCTTCGCCGTTTCTACGAGTCGTTCAACCAGGGCGACCTCGACTCGGTGCTGGAGCTCTGCACGGAGGACGTGGAGGTCTACAAGGACCCCGAGGTCGTCGAGATGGTTGCAGCCATGACGCCAAGGGGGCAGGAGCTGGTCGCTCAGTATCTCCGGGGCTGGCTCGACTCGTGGGGCGACTACCACGCCCGCCCCCAAAAGTTCCTGCAATCCGGGCAAGAGGTAGCCGCTCTCACCCAACTACGGGCCCGCGGCAAAAACAGCCAGTTCGAGATCGAGGGCGACATGGCGGACGTCTTCACGCTCCGGGACGGCCGGATCTCGCGCCTGCGGCTCTACGTCGAGCGCGCCGTCGCACTCTCGTCGCTCGGCATCGGCCCCTGATCGACGTCGCCGCCTGCTCCGCCGCGCGCGACATTTTCGCGAGCCGCCGACGTCTTTAAAAAATGTGGCGCGGTATCGAACACCCGTCTATGCTTGCCCCACTGCCGAGGTTGCCCCCTAGGCACTGATGCCGTCGAGGGAAGCGCACGGAGGCGGTCAGTCTGTGATTCGCAAGCACCTCTCCCCGTTGGCGCACGCTGCGCGCACCCTGATGACTCCACGTCGAGGGATCGCCGTGCTGATCGTCCTCGTGGCATCGACCGCCGGCATCGTGCACCTCGCGGCCGCCGACTCGCTCAACCCCGCCGCGCCGAACGCCTCGTTCAGCTTCTCGCCGACCGCGCCGCTGACCGGCGAGACGATCACCTTCACGTCGACCTCTACGCCTGGCACGACCGGCGCTCCGATCACGACCGAGGAGTGGGACCTCAAGAACGACGGCAAGTTCCAGGACGGCACCGGCAGCCAAGTGCAGGGCTCGTTCCCCACGGCCGGTAACTACACGGTCGGCCTCCGGGTCACTGACCAGAACGGGTTGCAGAGCATCGCGACCCAGACCGTGACTGTGCAGGACCGGCCCCCCGTGGCAGGCTTCACCACCTCCCCCGCCTCTCCGAGCACCGGCGATCCGGTCACCTTCACCTCGACCGCGACCGACCCCGACGGCATGATCGCCAAGGTCGAGTGGGACTTCGACGGCACCGGCACCTTCAAGGACTCGGGCGCCAGCGTGCAGCACAGCTTCGCGACCGCCGGCACCTACACGGTCCAGCAGCGCGTGACGGACG
>JACXTT010009033.1_pt1 | contig 13675 bp, 24 predicted proteins | sample 9270951 | NCBI WGS metagenome assembly JACXTT01 (sample SAMN15532306, study PRJNA645909) | rock metagenome | isolation source: weathered quartz diorite | place: Puerto Rico | collected 2017-06-21 | reverse complement strand
CCGCCGCGTGCACCGCCGGCGGCGCCGCGGCGACGATCGTGTCGTCGGCGTCGGCATGGGCGGCGCCATGGGCGCCCGCATCGGCCCGTGCCGGGCGATCGTCGCCGAGCTTGTCGTCGAAGGTCAGATCCTGCTCCGCCCCTGGCGTCTCCTCGGCCGCAGCCGGGGCGACCGGTACCCGCACGATCCGCTCCGGCTCCTCGAGCCGCCGGTCGACGAGTCCGCGCCCCGCCCACAAGCCGAGCAGGAACACGATGAACAAGCTCGCCGCGGTGCTGACGACCACCCCGGCAAGCTCCAATCGACTGAGCTCGAAACGAAATCGTCGGGAGTCCCCCTCGCCCCCGTTTGCCATGGCCCTCCTCCTCTCACATCGTGTCCGGCGCCGTGATCCCCAGGATCCCGAGCCCGTTTCGAATCGTTTGCTGCACGTTGGCAGCGAGCAGCAGGCGCGCGGCCGACAGCTCGCGGTCGTCTCCGAGAATCCGGGTGCGATTGTAGTAGCGGTGAAACTCTCCGGCGAGCTCCATGAGAAAAAAGACCACCCGGTGCGGCTCGAGGTCCAACGCCGCCCCCTCGACGGTCTCCGGAAATTGCGCCACGCGGCGGATCAGCGCCAGCTCCTCGGCCTTTTGGAGCCGGGTCGGATCGGCGGCCGCGGCGGTGGCGCGATCGAGGCCCGTCTCCGCCGCGGCGCGAAATACGCTCGCCACGCGCGCATGCGCATACTGCACGTAGAACACCGGGTTGTCGGAGCTGCGCTCCTTGGCGAGATCGAGGTCGAAGTCGAGTTGGGCGTCCGATTTGCGCATCAAGAGAAAGAAGCGCGTTGCATCGGCGCCGACCTCGTCGACGACCTCGCGCAGGGTCACGAACTGGCCGAACCGCTTCCCCATGCGCACCGGCTCGCCGTGTCGCGTCAGGCTCACGATTTGCACCAACACGACCTCGAGACGTGCGGGATCGAGACCAAGGGCGGCAACCGCCGCCTTCATGCGCGGGACGTGACCGTGATGGTCGGCGCCCCAGACGTCGATGATGCGATCGTAGCCACGCGCATACTTGTCGCGGTGATACGCGATGTCGGCCGCGAAGTACGTATACTCGCCACCCGATTTCACCAGCGGTCGGTCCTTGTCGTCGCCGAATGCCGTCGAGCGGAACCACCGCGCTCCCTCCGCGTCGTAGACGTAGCCGCGCGCCGCAAGCGCGTCGAGTGTGGACTCGACCGCGCCACCGGCGCGCAACTCGCGCTCGCTGACGAAGCGATCGAAATGAATCGCGAGCGCCGCCGTGTCGTCGCGAATCGCGTCGAGCAGGATGGCCCCGGCGGCCTCCGAGAGGCGTGCCCGCGCCTCGGCGGGCTCGATCTCCAGCCAGCGCGTGCCATCGCGCTCGCGCAGCGTCGCCGCGAGGTCGCGGACGTAGTCACCGTGGTAGCCGCTGTCGGGAAACGGCTCGTCACGGCCGCACAGCTCGGCGTAGCGCGCGTACGTCGAGGCGCCGAGCATCGCCATCTGGTTCCCGGCGTCGTTCACGTAGTATTCGCGCGCGACCGCGTGGCCGGTGGCGGTGAGCAGACTCGCGAGCGCGTCGCCGGTGACCGCGCCGCGCGCATGCCCGACGTGCAAGGGGCCCGTCGGATTGGCGCTGACGAACTCGACCTGCACCGTGCGGCCTGCGCCGACGGTCGAGCGGCCATACGTGGCACCCGCGACCTCGATCTCGCGCAGCAACCGCCACCAGTAGGCGGGCGCGAAGCGGAAGTTGATGAAACCCGGCCCCGCGATCTCGACCGCCGCCAGGATGCCGTCGCGATCGTCGAGGTGGCGGACGATCGTCTCCGCCACCGCCCGGGGCGGTCGTTTCTCTCCGCGCGCGAGCGCGAGCGCGAGATTGCTCGCGAGATCGCCGTGCTCGGGATCCTTCGGCACGCTCAAAAGCAAAGGGGGGAGAGTTGTCGTCAGCTCTCCCCCCTTCGTCGCCCGATCACAGGCATCGCGCAGTAGTGCTTCGAGAGGCTTCTTCATGCCCCTCCGCACCGGGAGGACGCGCCGCGGGGGCGCCACCAACGCCGGGACTGTGCGCGTGTCTCACTCATGGGAAGATGCAACGAATTCAGCAACCTGCGTACGTGCTTTCAGGCGCGCAGTCAAGCGCGCGACGCAGCGCGCTGGAATCGAGCTCCGATCCGCGGCGCCGCGCCGCGGGAGAAGGCGTGACGCCAGCTTCGAACCGGCGTCGCGTCCGCGCGAGTCGAGACGACGTCAGCCCGCCGCGCGGCGGCGGGGCTTCGCGGGTGCCGTTTCTTCCTTGGCGGCTTCTGCCGCCGCCTTGGCGCGCGCCCGCCGCCCGGTGCCGGCCGCCTTCTTCTTCTCCCCCGCCTTCGCGGCCTCGAGGTCGGCGGCGAGCGTCGTCAGCTGCAGGACGGACATGGCGGCGGCATCACCGTGGCGGATCCCGATCTTTATGATGCGGGTGTACCCGCCGGCCCGATCCTTGAAGCGCGGCGCGATGTCGTCGAAGAGTCGTTTCACGGCGGCGTGGCTCTGCATGAATGCGAGCGCCCGCCGGCGCGCCGCGAGCGAGCCGTTCTTGCCGAGCGTGATCATCCGCTCGGCGAGTCGACGAGTCTCCTTCGCCTTGGCGTCGGTCGTACGGATGCGTTCGCGCAGGAGGAGCGCGGTCACGAGATTCCGAAAGAGTGCGCGCCGATGCGAGGCCGAACGGTTGAGCTTGCGACCGGCGTTCAGGTGACGCATCAGGCGCTCTCCTTCTCCTTCTGCAGCCGGCGCCGCTCGAGCTCCTCACGATTCGGAAAGCTCTCCAGCCGCATGCCGAACCCGAGACCCATCTCGTGCAGAATCTCCCGGATCTCGTTCAGACTCTTGCGACCGAAGTTCTTGGTCTTCAGCATCTCCTGCTCCGAGCGCTGCACCAGCTCACCGATGAACTTGATGTCGGCGTTCTGCAGGCAGTTGGCGGAGCGCACCGAGAGCTCGAGCTCGTCGACGGGCCGGTACAGGTTCTCGTTGACCTGTCCCTCGCTCGCCTCCTCGACCGGCTCGTGGGTCTCGGTCTCCTCCTCGAAGTTGATGAAGATGTCGAGCTGATCCTGGAGAATGCGCGCCGCGTAGGCGATCGCGTCCTCGGGCCCGATCGAGCCGTCGGTCCACACCTCCAACACCAGCCGGTCGTAGTCGGTGCGCTGCCCGACGCGCGCGTTGGTGACGTTGAAGTTGACCTTCCGCACCGGCGAGAAGATGGCGTCGAGCGGAATCGTTCCGACCGGGTCGCCCTCCTCCTTGTTGTGCTCGGCCGAGACGTAGCCGCGGCCACGCTTCACCACCATCTCGATCTCGAGGTTACCCTCCTTGCTGAGGGTGGCGATGTGCTGCTCTGGGTTGAGGATCTCGACCCGCGGGCCGGCGACGATGTCGGCGGCCGTGACCTCGCGCTCGCCCTTCACCGTCAGACGCACGGTGTCTTGCGCCGCGTCGGTGAGCTTGACCCGGACTTCCTTCAAGTTGAGGACGATATCGGTCACATCCTCGGTGACGCCGGGAATCGTCGAGAACTCGTGGAGTATGCCGCGAATGCGCACCGCGGAAATCGCGGCGCCGTAGAGCGACGACAGCAGCACGCGCCGCAGCGAGTTGCCGATGGTCGTCCCGAATCCACGCTCCAGCGGCTCGCCGACGAACTTGCCGTAGGTCGGCGTGAGGCTCTTCTCCTCGGTCTCGAGCTTCTTCGGCTTGATCAGATCGCGCCAATTCTTTTGCATCTGCATGAGGACCCCCCGGGGGTTACTTCGAATACAGCTCGACGACGAGCTTCTCGTTGATGGGCATGGTGAGGTCGTTCCGTGCGGGCAGCGCACGGATGCGGCCGGTGAAGTTCGGCCGATCGACCTCGAGCCATTCCGGAACACCGCGGCGCTGCGACAGCTCGAGCGCCTCCTGGATGCGGACGACCTTCCGGCTGCGCTCGCGCACGGTCACGACGTCGCCTGGCTTCACCAGCGCGGATGGAATGTCGATCTTGCGGTCGTTCACGAGGAAGTGGCCGTGGCGCACCAGCTGCCGCGCCTCGGCCCGCGAGTTCGCGAAGCCGAGCCGGTAGATCATGTTGTCCAGCCGGCGCTCGAGCAGGATCAGCAGCGTCTCGCCGGTGATGCCCCTGCTGCGATCCGCGCGCTCGAACAGCCGCCGGAACTGCCCCTCCAGCAGCCGGTACGTGCGCTTCAGCTTCTGTTTCTCGCGCAGCTGCAGGCTGTACTCGGAGAACTTCACCCGCCCTTGCCCGTGCTCGCCGGGCGGATAGTTGCGCCGCTCGATCGCACACTTGTCGGTGTAGCATCGCTCTCCCTTGAGAAAGAGCTTCAACCCTTCACGCCGGCACAGCCGGCATACGGACGCTCGGTAACGAGCCACGCTTCAGAACCTCCTCGGCCGGATCATGCCGGCTCAGACGCGCCGCCGTTTGGGCGGCCGACATCCATTGTGTGGAATCGGGGTGACGTCCTTGATCAAGGTGATCGCGAATCCTGCAGCCTGCAACGAGCGCAGGGCCGACTCGCGGCCCGCGCCGGGCCCCTTCACGAACACCTGCACCGTGCGCATGCCGAGATCGATGGCGCGTTTTGCGGCCGCTTCGGCGGCGAGCTGCGCCGCGAACGGCGTGCCCTTGCGCGAGCCCTTGAAGCCGACGTTGCCGGCGCTCGCCCAGGCAACCACGTTTCCCGTCGGATCGGTGATGGTCACGATCGTATTGTTGAAGGTCGAGTGAATGTGCGCGACGCCTTCCGGCACCACGCGTTTGGCTTTCTTGCGGCGTGTCGGCGCGCGCTCGGGCGCGACCGGCTTCGTCGTGTCAGGTCTGGCCATGGACTCCTCGCGTCCCGCAGCGCATCAGGCTCACTTGGTCGGAGCCTGCTTCTTGCCGGCAATGGTCTTCCGCGGCCCCTTGCGGGTGCGCGCGTTGGTGTGCGTGCGCTGGCCGCGCACGGGCAAGTTCTTGCGATGCCGGACCCCACGATAGGCGCCGAGGTCGACGTAGCGTTTGATGTTCAGCGCCACCTCGCGCCGCAGATCGCCTTCGACCTTGTAGCTGTCGATCACCCGACGCAGCTTGACGAGCTCCTCTTCCGGCAGATCGTCGGTCTTCACGTCGAAGTCGACGCCGGCCTCCCGCAGCATCTTGCGAGCACCGCTCCGGCCGATACCGTAGATGTAGGTGAGCGCGATCTCCATCCGCTTCGCCTTGGGTAGGTCGACTCCCGCAATTCGTGCCATCGTTCGCTCCCGGTCAGCCCTGGCGCTGCTTGTGTCGAGGATTGGAACAGAGAATCCGCACCACGCCCTGACGCCGCACGACCTTGCAGTTCTTGCAGATCTTCTTCACCGACGCCCGAACCTTCATCGCCTTGCTCCCGATCTCACTTGATTCGATCCGTGATCCGTCCGCGGCTGAGGTCGTACGGGGACATCTCGACCGCGACCTTGTCACCGGGAAGGATCTTCACGTAGTGCATGCGCATGGCGCCGGAGGTGTAGGCGAGGATCCGATGTCCGTTGTCGAGCGCGACGTGAAACGTCGCGTTCGGCAGCGACTCGATCACCCGTCCGTGGACCTCCATCGCATCGGCTCTCGGCATGGCCATGGTCATCATGTTCATCATGCCCTCCAATCCGGCACGCCCGTCATCACAACGAGCTCAACACGTACGGGCCACCTTCGACGATGGCGACCGAGTGCTCGAAGTGGGCCGACAAGCTGCCGTCGCTGGTAATCGCCGTCCAGCCGTCCTCTTTCAGCTCGACCTCGGGGCCGCCGGCGTTCAACATCGGCTCGATCGCGAGCACCATGCCCTCGCGCAGGCGGATGCCACGATCGGCCAGTCCGAAGTTCGGGACCTGCGGATCCTCGTGCAGACGCTTGCCGATGCCGTGGCCGACGAAATCACGGACGACCGAGAAGTGGTGACCCTCGGCGTGCGCCTGAATGGCGGCGGAGACGTCGCCGAGCCGTCGTCCCGGCCGCGCCGCCTCGATCCCAGCCTCGAGCGCCTCGCGCGTCGTCGTCATCAGGCTCTCGGCCTCGGCCGTGACCCCTCCGACGGGCACGGTCACGGCGGAGTCGCCGTAGTAGCCGCGATACACGACCCCGTAGTCGAGCCCGATGATGTCGCCTTCGCGCAGCGCACGGCTCTGCGACGGAATGCCATGCACGACCTCCTCGTTGATCGAGGCGCACAGCGCGGCCGGGTAGACGCGGCCGGCGACACTGTAGCCCTTGAAGGCGGGCACGGCGCCCTTCTTCCGCGTCAATTCCTCGGCAATGCGATCGAGATCGGCGGTGGTCACACCGGGTCGCACGGCGGCGCGCAGCTCGGCCAGCACCTCCGCGACGATGACGTTGGCGGCGCGCATGATCTCGATCTCGTCGGGTCCTTTCAGAACGATCATTGCGCCGGCAGCCCCATTCGTTTGAGGGTATCGAGAATGCGGAGCAGGATGTCCCCGCGCCCACCGGTCCCGTCGACCTCCGCGAGCAGGCCACGCCGGCGATAGTACTCGAGCAGCGGCGCTGTCTCGCGCGCGTACACCTCGAGCCGCGACACGATGATGTCCTCCTGGTCGTCGTCGCGCTGATACAGCTCGCCGTTGCATCGGTTGCAGATGCCGGCGTTGGTCGGCGGATCGAAGATGAGATGGTAGAGCGCGTCGCAATCGCGGCACGTGCGGCGGCCCGAGAGCCGCTTGATGAGCTCCTCTCTTGGGACCGTGATGTTGATCGCGCCGTCGACCTTGCGACCGAGCGCCTGCAGCGCGCGGTCGAGTGCCTCGGCTTGCAGCACCGTGCGCGGATAGCCGTCGAGGAGGAACCCCGACGCACAATCTGGTCGCCGCAGGCGATCGTCGACGATCCCGATGATCACGTCGTCCGGCACGAGCTTACCCTTGTCCATGTATCGCTTCGCCTCGGCGCCGAGCGGTGACTTCCGCCGCACCTCCTCGCGCAAGATGTTGCCGGTAGAGATGGACGCGATGTGTAATCGCTCCGCGAGCAACGCCGATTGCGTGCCCTTTCCTGCTCCTGGGACCCCCATGAGTATGATGTTCACGTGGATGCGTTCTGCGGGCGGACCATCAGTTGCGTCGCCCGCGCAGGCGACCGCGTTTCATGAACCCTTCGTAGTTTCTCGTGAGCAGATGCGTTTCCATCTGCGCCACGGTATCCAGTGCGACACCGACGACGATCAGCAGCGAGGTGCCGCCGAAGTAGAACGGGACGTTGAACCTCGAGATCAAAAGCGACGGCAGGATGCAAATCGCCGCGATGTAAATCGCGCCACCGAGCGTGATGCGGGTGAGGATCCGGTCGATGTATTCCGCCGTCCGCTGTCCCGGGCGAATGCCCGGAATGTAGCCGCCGAATTTCTTCATGTTGTCGGAGACCTCGACGGGATTGAAGGTCACCGCGGTGTAGAAGTAGCAAAAGAAGATGATCAGGCCGACGTAGAGCAGGTTGTAGAATGCCGACGACGGCCCGAGCAGGTCGGCCGCCTTCAGCGCCAGCGGGCTGTCCGGGAAGAAGCTGGCGATCGTCCCCGGGAAGATCAGGATCGAGGACGCGAAGATCGGCGGGATGACGCCGGAGGTGTTGATCTTGAGCGGGAGATGGGAGCTCTGGCCGCCGTACATCTTTCGTCCGACGACGCGCTTGGCGTACTGCACCGGAATGCGCCGCTGGCCGCGCTCCATGAAGATGATCGCCGCAACGACCACCACCATGAGGATGATGAGGGCGAGCAGAAAGAACAGGCTGATCTCTCCCTCGTTCAGGAACTGCACGGCGGTGCTGATGGCGGACGGCATGCGCGCCACGATGCCGGCGAAGATGAGGAGCGAGATGCCGTTGCCGATGCCGCGCTCGGTCACCTGCTCACCCAGCCACATCAGAAATGCGGTTCCCGAGCTGAGCGTGACGACGCACATGAAGCGGAATCCCCAGCCGGGATTGAGCACGACCGAGGCGCCCGTCGGCGACTGGATCTGCTCGAGACCCATGCTGATGAAGAGGCTCTGCACGACCGAGAGGACGACGGTGCCGTAGCGGGTATACTGCGTGATCTTCCGCCGCCCCATCTCGCCTTCCTTCGAGAGACGCTCGAGATAGGGCACGACGACCGTCAGCAGCTGCAAGATGATCGACGCGCTGATGTACGGCATGATGCCGAGCGCGAAGATCGAGAAGCGCTCCAACGCGCCGCCGGAGAAGAGATTCACCAGGCCGAAGAAGTTGTTTGCGGCCTCCTCGAAGAAGCGTTTGAGCGCGACGTTGTCGATTCCCGGCGTCGGAATGGCGACGCCCACGCGGTACACCGCCAGCATGCCGAACGTGAAGAAGATTCGGCGCCGGAGCTCGGGGATACGCGCGGAGTTTTGGAACCCTTCGAGCACGGACGTTACTCCTTCGTACCTGTCGGCGCCGCCGGCGCGTCCTCGTGAACCTCGAGCGTCCCTCCTGCCGCCGCCACGCGCTCGCGTGCCGATTGGCTCGCCTTGTCGACCTTGATGGTGAGGGCGCGCGTCAGCGTCCCGTCACCGAGCAGCTTGATGGGCAGACCGCCGCGCACCAGCCCCGCGACCGCGAGCGCCTCCGCATCGACGACCGACCCCGACTCGAAGCGCTCGAGCTGGGCCAGCTTGACGATCGCGTAGCGGCGCCGGTTCGGGCTGCGGAAGCCGCGCTTCGGCAAGCGACGCTGCAGCGGCATCTGGCCGCCCTCGTATCCTGGCGGCGTGTTGCCGCCCGAGCGCGCACCCTTGCCCTTGTGGCCCTTGCCGGCGGTCTTGCCGGTACCCGAGCCGGGGCCGCGACCGATGCGCTTGCGGTTGCGACGCGCCCCCTTCGCAGGCTGGAGATTCGAGAGATCGAGTAGCTCCACGGTCACTCCGCTATTCCTCGCACGCCACGAGGTGGCGAACGCAGCCGATCAGCCCGCGCGTCGCGGCGTTGTCGCGCACGATGGCCGACGCGCCGATGCGGCGCAGCCCGAGACCGCGCAAGCTCTCGCGTTGCCGGCGTGTCCCGCCGATCGCGCTCCGCACCTGGGTGACCCGCAGCATCTTCCCGCCGGTCGTTTCGTTGGTTTTCGAGTCTGCCATCGTATTGCTCGCGGTCCTAGCGAATCTCGGCGAGCTGCTTGCCCCGCAAGGCCGCGACGCGCTCGGGCTCGCGCAGCTCCGCGAGCGCCTGGATCGTCGCCTTGACCATGTTGTGTGGGTTGTTCGAGCCGATGCATTTGGCGAGCACGTTGTGGATGCCCGCCAGCTCCACGACGGCGCGGACGCCGCCACCGGCGATCACCCCCGTGCCGTCGGAGGCAGGGCGCAGGAGCACGTTCCCGGCGCCGTACTCGCCCGTCACTTGGAAAGGAATCGTCCCGCTCTGGAGGGGGACCGTCATGAGCGTCTTCTTGGCCTTCTCGATGCCTTTGCGGATCGCCTCGGGAACCTCGTTCGCCTTGCCGAGTCCGTAACCGACGTGCCCGGCGCCGTCACCCACCACGACCAGGGCGCTGAAGCTGAACCGCCGCCCGCCTTTCACCACCTTGGCGACGCGGTTGATGTGGACGACCTTTTCCTTCAGCTCGAGGCCGTGGGATTCGATGCGTCGTGCGGATCCTCTCGCCATATTGTTCCCTCAGATCTTGAGTCCGGCCTCGCGCGCGCCCTCGGCGACGGCGCGCACACGCCCGTGGTACAGAAACCCGTTGCGGTCGAAGACGGCCGCTGTGATGCCGCGCTCGATGCACAGCTTGCCGACGATTCCGCCGACCGCCTTGGCGGCGGCGACCGTCGCCGGCTTCTTCACCTGGCCGCGGACGTCCGGTGCGAGCGTCGAGGTGGCCAGCAAGGTGCGGCCGCTGTCGTCCGCGATCACCTGCACGTAGATGTGCTTCTCGCTGCGGAACACGCACAAGCGGGGACGAGCCTCGTCGCCGCGCAGCTTGTTCCGCACCCGTGCCTGGCGAAACTTGCGTGCCGTCTGCCGTTGGTCGTTGAACATCCGATCGATCTCCTCGCGCTCCTCAGGAAGCCGCGCCGACGGCCTTCCCCGCCTTGCGGCGAATCCTCTCCTCCGCGTACTTGATTCCTTTTCCCTTGTACGGCTCGGGTGGACGGAGCTTGCGAATCGCCGCCGCCGTTTCCCCCAGCACCTGGCGATCGGGACCCTCGAGCGTGACCACGGTCTGCTTGTCGACCTTCGCCTCCACGCCGTCGGGCAGCGGAAACACGATCGGGTGCGAGTAGCCGAGGGCGAGCTGCAGGGTCCGACCTTTCGCCTCGGCGCGGTAGCCGACCCCGTTGATCTCGAGCACGCGCCGGAAGCCGCTGCTCACACCCGTCACCATGTTGGCGATCAGCACGCGCGTGAGGCCGTGGACGCCGCGCGCGTCACGGCTGTCATCGCGGCGAGTAACGGTGACGACACCGCCCTCGACCTTGACCTGGGCGAGCGGATTGACCGCCGCCGCGAGCTTGCCACGCGGCCCGGAGACGCGCACCGCGCCTGGCTCGATCGCGACGGTCACGCCCGAGGGAACGGTGATGGGAAGCTTGCCGATACGTGACATCGTCTCACCACACCGAGCAGAGCAGCTCGCCGCCGACGCCACGCTGCTTGGCCTCGCGGTCGACGAGGATGCCGGCCGGGGTCGAGAGCACGTTGATACCGAGGCCGCCGCGCACTGCCGGAATGCCCTGCTTGCCGACGTAGACGCGCAGGCTCGGCCGGCTCACTCGCTGCATCGCCGTGATCACCGGCCGGCGTTGATCGTCGTACTTGAGCGCGATGCGGATCTGCTTCTGCACGCCCTCGCCGACCACCGTGCAGTCGCGCAGAAAGCCTTCGGCGACGAACACGCGCGTGATCGCCTCCTTGGTACGCGACCACGGCACGTCGACCCGCTCCTTGCGCGCTTGGTTGGCGTTGCGGATCCGCGTCAGCAGATCGGCGATGGGATCGGTCATGGCCATCGGTTCACCAGCTCGCCTTGACCAAGCCGGGGATCTGCCCCTTGCGCGCGTGATCGCGCAGACAGAGCCGGCACATGCGGAACTTGCGGTAGAAGGCACGGGAGCGGCCGCACAGCGGGCAGCGGTTGTACTGGCGGACGCCGAACTTCTGCTGGCGGTTCGCTTTCACTCGTAGGCAGGTCTTCGCCACGTGATCCCTCGCGTCAATTGCGGAACGGAAACCCGAGCGCCCGCAGCAGCATCTTGGCGTCGTTGTCCGTTCGGGCGGTCGTGATGATGGAAATCGTGAGTCCCTTCACCTTGTCGATCTTGTCGAGATTGATCTCCGGAAAAATGATCTGCTCGCGCAGGCCGAGCGAGTAGTTGCCGCGCCCGTCGAACGAGCGGTCAGAGAGGCCCTTGAAATCGCGCACGCGCGGCAACGCGATGCTGACCAAGCGATCGAAGAACTCGTACATCCGATCACCGCGCAAGGTCACCATGGCACCGATCGGCACCCCCTCACGGAGCTTGAAGTTCGCGATCGCCTTGCGCGCCTTGGTGATCACCGGTTTCTGGCCGGTGATCGCCGACAGCTCCTCGACCGCGGAATCGAGCAGCTTCACGTTCTGCAGCGCTTCGCCCAGCCCCATGTTGAGGACGATCTTCTCGAGCCGCGGCACCTCGAAGAGGTTGCTGCAGCCGATCTCCTTCATCAGAGCGGGCCGCAGCTCCTTCCCGTAGCGCTCGCGCAGCCGTGCGACGTTGCTCATTTGTCGATCGCCTCGCCGCAGCGGCGGCATATGCGCACCCCGGATCCATCTTCCAGGCGCTTCGCCCCGATGCGCGCCGGCGCATTGCAGCGCTCGCACATGATCATGACGTTCGAGCAGTCGATCGAGGCTTCCTTCTCGACCACTCCGCCCGGGCTCTGCACTCCCTGCGCCTTGCGGTGGCGCTTCACCATGTTCAGACGCTCGATCACGATGCGGTTCTTCTCCGCGATCACCCGCAACACCTTGCCGGTCTTTCCTCGCTCCTTGCCGGCGATGACCATGACGGTGTCGTTCTTGCGGATCTTGCTGCGCGGACGCGGATCCGTTCGGGCGGCGCCGGCCCTCATCACAGCACCTCCGGCGCGAGCGAGATGATCTTCATGAATTTCTTGCCGCGCAGCTCACGCGCCACCGGTCCGAAGATGCGGGTCCCGATCGGCTCGCGCGCGTTGTCGATCAAGACCGCCGAGTTGTTGTCGAAGCGAATGTACGAGCCGTCGGGGCGGCCGACCTCCTTGGCGGTTCGCACGATCACCGCCTTCATGACGTCACCCTTCTTCACCTTGGCGTTCGGAATCGCTTCCTTCACCGAGACCACGATGATGTCCCCGAGCGACGCGTACTTGCGCCGGGTGCCACCCAGCACCTTGATGCACAGGACCTTGCGCGCACCCGAATTGTCGGCAACGTCCAGTACGGTCTCCGCCTGCACCATCGATCCGGTCCTCCGCCGACGCTAGAGCTTCACTGCTTTTTCCAGTACCTTGCTGAGCCGCCACCGCTTGTCGCGGCTGAGTGGCCGGCACTCGGCGATCAGCACCCGATCACCGATCTCGCACTGGTTCTGCTCGTCGTGCACCTTGTATCGCTGCCGGCGCGTGAGAAACTTCTTGTACTTGGCATGCTGGACGCGCCGATCGACGGTGACGACGGCGGTCTTCTCCATCTTGTTGCTCACCACGGTACCAATCCGCGTCTTGCGATTGCCGTGCATGGTCAGCCGGCCGCCTTCGCGCGTTCGCGCTGGATGGTGCGGCAGCGCGCCAGATCACGGCGCACCACGCGCAGCTTCATCGGGTTCTCGAGCTGGCTCGTCGCTCGGCGCAGCTGCAGCATGAAGATCTCGTCCTCGAGCTCGCGCGTGCGCACCTCGAGCTCGGCCTCCGACAAGTTGCGGATCTCGCTAGGCTGCACCGGCGGCCCCTCCTCGCTCGCGTACCTGCGTCGGTATCGACAGCTTCTGGGCGGCGAGGCGCAGCGCCTCGCGGCCGACGTCGTGGCTCACGCCTTCCATCTCGAAGAGCATGCGGCCGGGCTTGATCACTGCGACCCACACTTCCGGCGAACCCTTGCCTTTCCCCATGCGGGTCTCGGCGGGCTTCTTGGTGAGCGGCTTGTCCGGGAAGATGCGGACCCACACGCGCCCGCCGCGCTTGATGTGGCGGGTGAGGGCGACGCGCGCTGCCTCGATCTCTCGTGCGGTGAGCCAGCCACGATCGATCGCTTGCAGGCCGAAGTCGCCGAAGGCGAGCGACGAGCCGCGCCACGCGGTGCCGCGCCGGCGTCCCTTCATCATCTTGCGGTGTTTGACCTTCTTCGGTGCAAGCATGTCCGTTCGCGCTCAGGCGCCGATCGCCGTGCGCTGCTCCTCCTCTTGCTTGGTCAAGACCTCGCCGCGGAAGATCCACGTCTTCACGCCGATCACCCCATAGGTCGTGTAGGCCTGCGCGAAGCCGTAGGCGATTTCCGCGCTCAACGTGTGCAGGGGCACGCGTCCCTCACGGTACCACTCGCGCCGCGCGATCTCGGCGCCGCCCAACCGGCCCGACGACTGAATGCGGATGCCGAGCGCGCCCATGCGCATCGCACGCG
>JACXTT010009032.1_pt1 | contig 13676 bp, 10 predicted proteins | sample 9270951 | NCBI WGS metagenome assembly JACXTT01 (sample SAMN15532306, study PRJNA645909) | rock metagenome | isolation source: weathered quartz diorite | place: Puerto Rico | collected 2017-06-21 | reverse complement strand
AGCGCGGCGCCTTTCGTTGGTTTGTTCGGCACCGTCTGGGGTATTATGAATGCGTTCCGCGGCTTGAGTGCTGCCCAAGCATCATCCATTCAAGCTGTTGCTCCCGGGATTGCTCAGGCCCTGATTGCCACTGCGGTGGGTCTCGCCGCCGCCATTCCTGCTGTCGTCGCTTACAATTATTTTACCGCTCGGGTCCAGGAATTTACGGACGCAATGAATAACGTCATTAACCGCTTCTTGTTGCTCGCTCAGCGTTCGTTGTGAAAGGAAGGTAGGGCAATTCGTGAATTCTTCCGCTCCACCCAGAAGAAAGGCGCCCCTTATTGCGCAGATTAACATCACGCCGCTAGTCGATGTCATGCTGGTTCTTTTGGTGATCTTCATGATCACCGCCCCCATGCTACAACAAGGCGTCAATGTCACCCTGCCAAAAGTTACGGCGCAACCGCTTGGAGAAATCCACGAACAACTCGTCCTTGCCATTACCAGCGATGGCACCGTGCGACTGGATGGTGCTCCTCTCGGAGTAAGTGAAATCACTGGCAGACTCACAACGATTTTGGGTGCTGACCCGAACCGCTCCATACACGTACGCGCGGACAAAAATGTTCCTTACGGGCGAGTCGCCGAAGTAATGGCGGCTGTACAACGTGCAGGCGCGAAGAAAATCGGTATGGTAACGGAACCATCTCAAGAAGAACGTTAGTACACTTAGGCTCGATTTTCGTGCTGGTTGTTCTTCTCAGTAAAGAAGATAATGCATTTATGCTTGTGACACCTTGCCTTTTGTCTTCATAATGATCTATACATGATGATAATTTACAATACAGGATGGCTCTCGGGCATTCCCGAAAGGTCCTTACCATATATTTGAAGGAGGGAACCTATGGCTGATTTTGATCTCCACATCAAGGGTGGAACAGTTGTTGATGGAACGCGTGCGCCGCGTCGCAGCGCTGACATCTGGGTGAAAGACGGTAAAATCGCCCAGGTTGGCGGCAAAGCGCCAGGCTTCGCAAAGCAAACGATTAATGCCGACGGGTTGATCGTTGCTCCTGGTTTCATTGATTTGCACACCCATTACGACGCCCAGATTCGCTGGGACCCATACTGCACCATCTCCGGTTGGCACGGTGTTACTTCTGTCGTCTTGGGAAATTGCGGCTTTGGCTTTGCCCCTGTCCGGCCAGACTTCCGCGAACGGTCGATGCTCACCATGACGCGCACCGAAGCAATTCCCTATGATGCCATGAAGGTTGGCATGACTTGGGACTGGGAAACCATCCCTCAATATCTCGACTCTCTAGAGCGCTCTCCCAAAGGAGTGAATTGCATCCAATATATGCCAACAGCTTCCCTTATGACGTATGTGATGGGACTAGAAGCGGCCAAAAGCCGTTCAGCAACTGAGGTTGAACGGAAAGAAATGCAGCGGCTGCTCAATGAAGGTATGGAGGCTGGTCTGTGTGGCTTTTCCATACAGCGGCTCGGCCCTGACTCCACTCAGGCAGACTACGACGGATCACCCATGGTCACCGATACTATGAGTGATACGGATATCCTCAACTTGGCCGAAGTACTCAGGGCGCGAAATGACGGGTTCATCCAAATCACTCAAGCCACCGGAGAAATTAAGTCAGATCTTAACTTTCTGGAAAAATTAGCTGCTGTGGCCCAGCGCCCTATCCTACATAACGCCATCGTACCGGCCCGTAAGGATCCCAAAGTCCATCGTCGTAGCTTGAATTGGCTAGAAGACGTCCGCGCCAAAGGATTGCCTATCTACGGTCAAACTGGAACAATCCGCACGGGCTTCGCATTTACCCTTGAACATTGGAATCTCTATGATGCGAGTCCGGCTTGGCGTGAACTCACCACCGGAACCAAAAAAGAAAAACTTGCCAAAATGCAAAATCCTGCGCTGCGCGAAGCAGTGAAACGCGAAGCCGAAGAAGCTGATCGTCGGCTCCAGGTCATCCAAGCTGGCGTTGGTGGATCAATCCCAACGTTAATCGTTCAAAGCGATGGCGGCAAACCTGTGTTAGAAAAATATGTCGGCAAATCACTCGGTCAAATCGCCCAGGAAGAGAAGAAGACTCCTATTGATGTCATGCTTGATCTATCGCTCGCTAGTGATCTCGGTGTTGAATTCCTTGGTCCGAATAAAGGATTCAATGCAACCTATATGGCTGAAATGATCAACGACTCGGACTACACTTTCCCCGGTGTGTCGGACGGTGGCGCTCATACAAAGTTCTTCACGGGCGGCGCTTTCACCACCGACTTCCTCAGCTGGCTGGTTCGCGACGAACAGAAAATCACCTTAGAAGAAGCCCATTACCGCTTGTCCGCTCTACCGGCCAAAGCCGCGGGCTTCCGTGATCGTGGAATGCTCCGCGAAGGGTGGGCTGCCGATATTATCGCGTACGACCTCAATGGCCTTGGTATTGAGCCCGATTGGATTGGCGAGATTGTCCACGACTTCCCAGGTGGCGAGTGGCGCCGTATCCAACGCGCGAAAGGGTACCATTCTATCATCGTCAATGGCGAGGTCACTTTTACAGACGGTAAGTGCAGTGGCGCTATCCCAGGCAGATTGCTCCGTCACGGTCGCGCTTAGAAACAACACTCACAAGAGCCTGCTACAGATTTTACCAGCAGGCTCAATCGTGATGCCCCCTCGCCTATCCGTATTTTCTTCATAAAGAAGATACGGTCAGCCCTCCAAAAGAGCGGCAGGTCAGGGGGCATTTTTTTGGGGAAAAACCATGGAATTTAGTCTCACTGTCGCCACCAAAATTGATGATTGGCAACTGATCAAATACGCGGAAGAGTTGGGTTACGATCGCGCTTGGGTGCCGGATTCACAAATGATCTGGTCGGATTGTTACGCCACTCTCGCGCTCGCCGCGCATAACACGTCGCGCATTAAGCTTGGCACCGGCGTTGCTATCCCTGGCGTGCGATTGGCTCCTGTAACGGCGCATTCGATTGCTTCTATTAATCAGATCGCTCCAGGACGCGTCTTTCTTGGTATCGGCACTGGCCACACTGCAATGCGAGTCATGGGCTTCGACCCCCTGAAGATTCGCGACTTTCGTGAGTATCTCCGCATTGTTCGCACCTTATTAAAAGGAGAAGAAGTTGACATCACACTAAATGGCGTCACTCGCACCACGCGATTCCTTCATCTCGATCGCGGCTTCATCAACCTAAAAGAGCCAATTCCTATCTATGTTGCTGCTAATGGCCCCCTCGCCCTCCGCACTGCAGGGGAGTTCGGGGATGGTCTGGTGACGGTATTTGATGTGCGTCCCGAAATCATGCAACAAAGTATGACCCAGATCAAAACGGGAGCCGACAAAGCTGGGAGAACCCTATCCGCCAATTTCCACGTCGCCGCTCTAACCACAGCTGTGGTGCTGCAGCCTGGAGAGAAATTAACTTCTGACCGTGTCATCAATGAATGCGGCTCCCAAGTCGCAGCTATACTTCATTTTGTATATGAGATTTACAAGTACACGAAGAACGAGGATGTTGTACCTCCCGCTTTAAAGAACGTCTGGGATGCCTATTGTGCATATGTTGACAAGATGGCGACACCCGCCGAGAAACGTTATCTCCAGATTCATAATGGTCATTGTACGTTTCTCGTACCGGAAGAGCGTCGCTTTATTACCCCCGAAGCCATCCAAGGAACCTGTATTGTAGGTGAACCCAACGAAATCCTGCACCAACTACACCAAGCCGAACAGGCGGGCATCAAGGAAGTCGCCCTCCTCCCTCCTATAGACTATGCTCGAAAGGTCCTAAAAGATTTTTCAGAACAAGTAATCTGTCGGTATAAATAAACTAGGAGCAGCGAACGAGGAGGGGTTCTCCGTGAGCGCCACAGGCGCGAGCGGAGCGCCCCTCAGAGTGAGCCGCACCAAACCAGAAAACATCAGCCTCAGCAAAATACGGCTGAAACTGCGCAGCTAGGCTAAAGTTCTTAAGGCGCGAAACATTTCTGGGGATGGGTTGCGAGAAGAACAACAGATGAAAGACGCAAATGTCTGGCAGTGAGCCAAGGGCGCCAGCAGCAACAGCCAAAGCCCCGATAATCCGAGGCGTAAATACGTCCGTCGCACCTGTTGTTTTTGACAAGAATAACTTTTTCAACCGTACTTTTGTTGCACCTGTTAAGGGACCTAGAGTTTAAACAATGAAGACAAAATAATTCGTCTTCATTGTCTCCTCTGATATCGCTGTCAGTCACTTTGCAGATCTACAGCTAGGCCTCTTCCGTTGCGGACGGTACCGGTACGGGATATTGCCAAGTCAGCCTCAAGACAACTTCTCCCCATGGAAGAGGTGAAATCTCATGTATTGGCACAACATCTAGCGGCAATTCAGGATGGCGACTGCGGGCTTCAACCGTTGCACGTGCAAGAAACGCTTCTTGGTCCAGTGCCCCAAGGTCAGGAGTTGGTAAGCCAAACTCCGACGCACGGAAAGACATGCTCAAGGTGATTTGCATCGCTGCCGAGCTTCGAGGTGGTGGCGTAGCAGGAAGTTCTTCTTCTTGCACGAGCGGACGAATATCAAGCGCAGGTTTTTGTTCTGCCTCAGGAGTCACCACAATAGGAGCAAATAGTTCACTCGCTGGTCTTTCCTCTCTCTCAACAGTCGGCTCAACCGCGACATCACCACCAGCAACAGTTTCCGTAGAGTCTTCGGCTTGTGCCTCTCGCCCACCGTCAGTCTCTCGATCATCTTTGCGCTTGCGGCCACGTCCACGCGAGCTACGTTTTTTGCCTTTACGCTCTTCAGCCTCTCCAGTTTCTGCTCCTGCCTCTTGAGGCTTCTCCAGCTCCGGCTCGACTTGTGGAGCACGCTCAACAGGCTGTATACGTTGTTCTCCCGGAGTCAAGCCAAAGGCGATAAATTGAACGTCATCAGTCGCCAATGTTTCGAGAATCTCATCTGTAAGCTCTCCTGCTCTGTCCTCGTTATAAGCATCGACGTCAAACTCAGCGATAATAGAGAAATACAAACTCTTCGAGGAAGGATAAGGCCCAGAGCAAGCCGTAACGTCATGCTCATAATAGTGGATTCGATTATGACGAAGAGACTTAAATAAAGAAGCGGCGATGCGATCTGCCTCCTCCAAAGAAGTCCCTCGGGCTTCAAAGACAGCAGTAGCGTGAAAGTATGACATAATTTTTTTTAGCGTTTTCACTATATAGAACTGTGTCTATTTTTCTGCAAGGGAGTCAACGCTTCCATTCCTCAATACTAAATTGCGGTGTCATTATTGACTCTGGACCTTAATAAAAATTGGGAGTAAGATGATTTCATTGGTCGGGTTAACACAGACCCTTTGCATCGCGAATTCTGCAATCCGGCAGAACGCTGATGGGCCAAGCCTCGGGCCGACATTCGGCGGTCGGTTCCTGGCTGAGCGGTTCTGGACCCGCGACGGGTGCGCCGAGGAAGGAGGTGATCCAGCATGGATAAATTTCTGGTGATTTGTGAGGTGGTGGCCTCCTAGGCCGACGGCCCAAGAAGTTTCTGGGTGGTCGCTTGGGAGGATCCAGGCGCCACCGATGCCCCGACAGCCCGCTCTCACCGGCGGGACGTCTTCCTCAAGACGTAGTACTGTCGGGGTTTTGTTTTTGAGAGAGGAGATACGGAGCCAACGTCTCTAATAAATTAACCTCTGAGCCAAGCTGCTTCCCTACTCCACTTAATAATCCCATGACTCGTCCAACCAGTACGAGATCGCTCGGCGCTTCGACAATCGGATCTTTACGTATCGCTTCTGCAATCTCATTGTTGAAATGCTCGACCATCTCCGGGTCAGCGTACGATTTCTGTTCCTTCACGGAATGACCGAGCATCGCTTCACCGAGCACTAGTAAACTTTCAGAACCTCCATGTTTTGTCACAAACCCCAGTCGCCGAAATGAGGCCACAATCTCTTCGGTATCTTGTGTGACAATCGCTGTCGTCAACCGCGCCATTTCCAATGGAAACTCCGGCGGCAGATCTTTCGTTAAACCAAAATCGAGAAACACCAAGCGGGGGCCCGGCTGTACGAGCAGATTCCCAGGATGTGGGTCCGCGTGAAAAAGCCCATCGAGCAACATTTGTTGGAGATAGGCGTCAGTCAACATTTGCGCCACGGCGCGTGGTTCGATGCCAGCTTTCCTCAACGCTTCAACATCTGTTACTTTAGCGCCATCCATAAACTCCATCACTAGTAGTCGTGTCGTGGAATAGTCCCAATAGATACGCGGTACGCGCACCTCATCACCACGCGCTGCGAAATTTCGCCCGACTAACTCGGCATTCCGTCCTTCGTGGAGGAAATCTAATTCGAGTGGGATATAACGCTGCAGTTCTCTCACAATGAAACGGAAATCATAGCGAGGCTCCAACTTTGCCAACCAGTTGACGAAAAACGCGATATTGCGAACGTCGAGATCAACGAGTGCTGCGATATCTGGATACTGTACCTTCACCGCAACGCGATGGCCATCGCGCAGGGTTGCCGCGTGCACTTGCGCGAGGGAAGCCGCAGCAATTGGCTCAGGAGAAAACGAGGCAAAGACCTCCTGAATGGGCTTTCCTAGCTCTTTTACTATCCTTTGTTCTATAAGAGAAAATGGCCGAGGTGGAACTTGGTCCTGCAAACGCGATAAAATTTCGATATATTCAGAAGGTAAAATATCAGCGCGTGTTCCGATAAATTGACAGGCTTTAACTAACCAGCCTTCTAGGCGAAGCGCCGTACGATAAATCAACTCTGCACTACGCCGATGTTGGCGACGGTAGCGCTCGTCTTGCCCACGTTGGGCAAGAAACCAGCCGCACCATTGGACCAATTTGTAGCCGCCGTATACCCGCGCTACCATACGCGCAACGATCAAAAAACGAACCAAGCGCACCCGCCGCGCAAGCGTATGTTGATGTGACTGACGAGAAAAGAAAAACTTCATCATAGTTCTTGCTTTGACTCCTCACGATCTTCTTTTCTGCTGCTCCTCTCGTTATTGTATCTGAAGCACTTGGTCGACAAGGACAATGGCATGACAACTCCACCGAAACCGCAAGTTTCAAAGGATCAGAATCGCACGGCGCAAGCTGTTCAACAACTAGGCGCGAAGCTGCTGGACCTTGCCGGTATGGCATGGAGCAACTTGAACGAGCATTCCGCTATCACACAAGAAATCGCCAAGGACCCATTTACCAGTGAAGCCAAGGCGCAAGCCGCCGCTGCAGAGTTCTTGATCTTTCTTCTCCATGTCTGCGACCGTGTCTCTACTGCAACTTTTAGTACAACGATTCCTGCACAGGCTGCTAGTATACTGCGGAATGCGTTTATGGGGGGTCTTGTCGGCGTTACCCTCCCCTTGTTCGTGCGTAATGCTTGTCCAGAAGATGAGGCAGATGAGCTAGAAGAAACTCAAGCGGACCTTCTGCATCTCTACAATGCGCGTGCAACACAATACGGCTTCTTCGCGCTTGGAGGCGCAAATACGGAGGAGAACGACAGCCTGTTCAAACTTGCCGGTATTCGCCTTGCCGAAGCGCTTGATTGCCCCGACAATGCCGAGGTCATTGTTCATAGCGTAGAAGTGCTCATGTCCTGCCTTGCTGCTCTGCGAGAACAACTACCGCTGAAAGAAACAATTGGTGAGTTGATTGCGGGGGTAGAATGAAAAGAACATAGGCCGACGAATCTTCAAGCGTTTCGTCAGCGGTCTGCAGCTCCTGCAGCGAATCAGTAGATCTCGCAAGCAGGAAAAATACATGAGGATTCTCTTCGACTTCTAGTTGTCGATTTACTGCAACCTCATAGGCTGGAGGACTTCATGCAACTGGCAGACTTCATGCAACTGGCAGACTATACTATCTACGATGGCATTGCCGAGCTGTCAGCGATGGCGTTTTGTTGTAGGGAAACGCTCATGCTAGGTGCAGGAAAAGAAATCATCACGTTTTCAATCACGGCGAAGAGTTCGGTGACTTGCAGAGGTTTTGAGACGTAAGCGTCCATACCAATAGCTAAACACTGCTCCCGGTCACCCTTCATAGCATGTGCGGTCATGGCAATAATGGGAACATGTAGTGGCGATGAGGAACATCCACCTCTGTTTCTCTCGTTTCCTGATCCGTATGCTGCATTTGTTACAGTTTCTCTTCTTCGAATAGCTTTGGTCGTCTCAAAACCATCCATCTCCGGCATCTGTACATCCATCAACACGAGATCGAAGGTCTGTCTGGCCAGAGCATCCAGCGCCGCACGTCCGTTGTCCGCCACCACAACGGTGTGCCCTCTTTTCTCCAACAAACGAACCGCGAGTTTTTGATTGACTACATGATCTTCTGCAAGCAGAATATGCAGCTGTCGGTTGCCGTGCGCTTGAGCATTCGGGGGAGGCGTGCAACACGGAAGTTGCGCGGGCGGATAGTGCTGTCCTGCCTCTGGCTCCGCGCTCAAAGCCGTCAAGATTGCTATTTTCAGCTCCTTCTGCTTGATCGGCTTCATAAGATAGACAGCGACACCCAACTCGCGGCCGCGCACAATAGCGCCCTGATAGTCTTCTGACGTCAGCATGAGGATAACAGCTCCTGCCAAATCAGGATGTTGTTTTACCTGCTCGGCTAAGGCAAATCCGTCCATCTCCGGCATCTGGCCATCAAGCAACACTATCGGTATGGGAGCGACAGTAGCCGCAGCTTGCTGCATGAGGGTGAGCGCCGCTCGCCCGCCGTCTGCCTCAATGGGTTGCATCCCCCAGTGCGTAAGCAACTCCTTGAGGATCCGTCGATTGATAGCATTATCGTCGACAATCAGCACCGAGAGCCCTTGCACAATGGCGTGGTCCGCAATCGATGGTTGCACAGTGGAGTCTGGTTGCACGCCAAGTTTGGCAGTGAAATGGAAGATGGAGCCTTGTCCCAGAGCGCTTTCCATCCATATGCGTCCTCTCATCAAAGTGACCAATTGTGATGAAATCGCCAACCCTAGTCCTGTCCCTCCATACTTACGCGTGGTTGAGCCATCCGCTTGAGCAAAGGGATCGAAGATGTGCTGCTGCTTCTCCAGAGGAACGCCAATGCCCGTGTCATGAACCGCAATATGCAAACTCACTTCGCGCTCGGTTCGCGTCTCTACCTCCACCTGAACCAATACCTCTCCCTGTTCGGTAAACTTAATAGCGTTGCCCAACAGATTGATCATGACCTGCCGTAGTCGGCCGGGATCACCCACCAAGGCGTCGGGAACGTCAGGATTGATTTCGTAGAGAAGTTCCAACTCCTTTTGATGAGCACGCAATGCCAAGACGCGTATGGCGTCTCCTAAAGATTCACGGAGGGAAAAATCAGTGGGATCAATGGCAAGCTTGCCAGCTTCAATTTTAGAAAAATCGAGAATGTCGTTGAGTAAGGTCAACAACGAATCGGCTGACGTCTTCACCATGCTGAGATATTCCCGTTGCTCGATCGTCAGAGAAGTATCGAGGGCGAGTTCAGTCATGCCAATAATGCCATTCATCGGGGTGCGAATCTCATGACTCATATTGGCAAGAAACTCAGACTTGGCCTGATTGGCGGCCTCGGCGGCTTCTTTAGCTTGCCGTAACTCTGTGTATATCTGCTTACGTTCGGTGATATCACGATAGATGATGATGGCTTCTGTAGATCCAGCTTGACTGTTACGGATATAACGACTGCAGGCTTCAAGTGAGACGATATGTCCACCTTTGTGAACTACTTCTACCTCATAGTTCGCGGGAACCTTCTCTCCTGCCTGCAGGCGGCGTCTGCGGTCTTCCACGTAGTCAACGGACGCTGGAGTAGTAAACTCACTATAGTGACGCCCGATGATCTCCTCGCGAGATCGACCGAGCACCGCTTCGATTGTTCGGTTCACGCTTATGAAGATCGCATCGGCATTGAAGCACGCGATGCCGTCGGAGGCGTTTTCAAACAGATTGCGGTAGCGGTCTTCACTCTCTTGCAACGCCTCCTCTGCCCGCCGGCGTTCCGTAATGTCGCGATACCGAATCACAATACCCGCCACTGTTGGGTCATCGAGCAGATTAATGCCCCTGGCTTCTAAGACGCGCCATGACCCATCTTTATGCCGCAGACGAAATTCTACAGCCATCGTACGACCCGGGGTTTGGAGGAGATAAGCTAAGATCTCCTTTGCTTTTGGCACATCTTCCGGGTGAAGAGTTTCAAAGCTGTTCTTGCCAATGCGCTCTTCTGGTTTGTAGCCTAGCACTTGTTCAAGCGCGGGGCTTTGATAGCAGACAACCCCATCTTTATTGATGATAGTAATGATATCGGACATCTTCTCAATCAGTGAGCGAAAATGCGCCTCGCTGCGCGGCAGAGTCTCCTCAATTTGCTTGCGTTTGGCTCCATCGAGCTGCAATTGCTTGTTCTGTTGAGACAAGAGTTCCTGTTGTCTCCCCGCAAAACGCGCAAAGAGCCCTAAAAAGAAAGGCACAGTATCGATAATCCAGTGCAACGGCTGGGCGCGCTGCACTTGCAGGAACGTCACAAGAGAAACGACCTCAGTCTTCAGAAAAAGATCCAGTAAGGTGGCAATAAGAGGAAAGCAGCCTCCAACGAGCGCTCCCACAAGCGCATAGCGCGTTGTCGCGCTACGAAACCAAACGGATAGTCGCTTCATCTGCTGTGATATACCCCTATTACTTTTCTATCGGGATGTTCTCCTGCATATTAAGTTTAACTGAGTGCGAACGCCTCCTGTTTTGCTCGTTCCCACGAGCACGTGTACGTCAGTTTCTAAGAAAGGGGTGAGGGAAGCCGCGTCTTCACACAGTTGCGAGGTGCGTTATGTCAAAGAATATCACCGTCTGCTTATCGTATGATTTCGACGCGATGTCGTTATGGATTGCTAATTTTCGCACGGAATCGCCCAATGCATTGTCCCGCGGCGAGTTCGGTCAGGTCGGCGCCCAGCGGCTTCTCGACCTTCTGGGGGAATATAACCTCAAATCAACTTGGTTCGTGCCTGGTCATACAATCGAGGCGTTCCCGGTGGAGTGTCAGCGCGTAGTCGATGAAGGACATGAGATTGGGCACCATGGCTATTGTCATGAAAATCCCAGACGACTGGAAATCGAAAAGGAGCGCGCCATCCTGGAGCGGGGCATTGTTCTCATTAAGGATTTGACAGGTCGTCCACCCAGAGGCTATCGGGCTCCTGCTGGAAGCTTCAGCCCGAACACGCTGCAACTCCTGCTTGATCACGGTTTTGTGTATGACAGCAGTCTACTGGGAAACGACTTTACTCCGTATTATTGTCGCGACGGCGTCAAAGCGGCGATTGATGCGCCGTATGACTTCGGTAAACCCATTAACTTGGTTGAAATGCCCTTTTCCTGGGACTTAGATGACTTTCCCTTTTTTGAGTATACCTCCAGCAGTCGCGGTATTCAGCAAGGATTAGCAGACCCCGCTCGCGTGTACGACGTCTGGGCCGGAGACTTCGAATATCTCTACACCAAGATAGGCGCGGGCGTGTTTATTCTCACTATGCATCCACAAGTGATTGGCCGCGGGCATCGTATGCTCATGCTCGAACGCTTCATCAAAGATCTGCAGAGCCACGACGGAGTAACATTCAACACCATGGGCGACTTCGTCCAAGGTTGGAAGGCCGAGCATCCTTTCCCCGCGGCGGCTGCTCATCCATCTCAGGGAGGCAGAAAAGAAGTATGATCCTTCTCAGCTGCACCATCGTACGAGTGGAGAGTATCCTCCAGGAGTCATAAGTGGTAAGAAAAATGCTGGTCTAGGGCGTCATCTTTGGGTTGACGTGTTTCTTTTCCTGTGGCATGGTCAAATCAAATATGAGTGAACGTTCAATCTTCTAGGAGGAAATGATATGCCTGAATTCGATGTACTCATTCGCGGCGGTACAGTCGTCGACGGAGCCCGCAATCCGCGTCACATAGCTGATGTGGGTATCAAAGATGGTCAAGTCGCCAAAATTGGGAAACTCAACCCGAGCGACGCGCAAAAGACTCTCGACGCAAACGGTCTTATTGTAGCTCCAGGGTTCGTTGACTTACATACTCACTACGACGCCCAGATCAATTGGGACCCCTATTGCACTTTGTCTGGCTGGCATGGGGTGACTTCGGTTGTCATTGGTAACTGCGGGTTTGGGTTTGCCCCTTGTAAGCCAGAACTCCGCGACCGCGCTATGCTGACGATGTCGCGTGTCGAGGCGATTCCGTTCGAGTCTATGAAAGCCGGAATGAAGTGGGACTGGGTCACCTTCCCCGATTGGCTCAATTTCCTCGATCACACTCCGAAAGGACTGAATGTTCTGAGCTATGTTCCTATCGCCCCAATTATGATTTGGGTTATGGGGCTTGAAGCCGCCAAGAGCCGTCCGGCGACAAAGAGCGAACGGCAAGAAATGCAACGGCTCCTGAATGAGGCGATGGACGCTGGCGCCTGCGGATTCTCGTGTCAACGCCTTGGCAACGGGTTCATTTCCGTGCAGCGTGACTACGACGGCACGCCGATGGTGACCGACACCATGTCAGAAGAAGATTTGATCGCGTTCGCCGAAGTGCTTGGTCAGCGCAAAGAGGGATTTATCCAACTGACCCAGGCCAGTGAGGACTTTAAGGAGGACATGCGTGTCTACAATCGCATAGCGGATGTCTCTGGTCGTCCAGTTCTCTTCAACGCTACAGCCGTGCGTGACGACCGCCCCTCGCTCCATCGCCGCACCATGCGTTGGATTGAGGAGACCAACAAACAAGGACGGAAGATCTACAATCAGGTGGGAACGATCCGCCAGGGATTCATTTTCTCCTTTGAAGACTGGAACCTGTTTGACGGCAGTGACGTATGGCGTGAGGTCACGATGGGCACCCCAGCTGAACGCGCTCAGAAGTTCAAGAACCCAGCGCTGCGGCAGGCGCTCGTTGCGGAGTATGACACCGGCCACACTCCGATTGTAACGGGGTCGATCAAAGACTTCAGGGTAGAGACTGTGGCCGATCCAAAATGGCAAAAGTATATAGGGAAGACGGTCGAAGAGATCGCCGCAATAGAAAATAAGCATCCCATGGATGCAATGATTGATCTGACGCTGGCCGACAATCTTAAGACCGAGTTCTACACCCCGGCGCGTAACATGCGTGAAGACTACCAGGCTGAAGTGATGTCTTCAGAGTACAGCATCCCAGGCGTCTCTGATGGCGGCGCGCACACCAAGTTTGTCACCCTGGGTGTGTACCCGACGGATATGATTACCTGGATGGTGCGTGACGCCGGTTTTATGAGCCTTGAAGAAGCGCACTATCGCCTCAGCGCGCTCCCGGCCAAATGTGCAGGGTTCCAAGACCGTGGCGTGCTGCGTGAAGGGGCTCCGGCTGATGTAGTGGTCTACGATCTTCAGAACCTGAAAATAGTCCCAGAGAGACCGAGCATCGTACGCGACTTCCCAGCCGATGAGTGGCGGCGTGTACAGTATGCCGAAGGCTACCGCTGGATCATGGTGAACGGTGAAGTGACGTTCGAAGATGGTAAGTGCACAAACGCCACCCCTGGCCGCCCCCCCCGCCACGGCCGCTGAAACCAATCCTCCCCTAGCAAACCCCCTATTTAACACTGTTCCCAACGCT
>JACXTT010009031.1_pt1 | contig 13678 bp, 9 predicted proteins | sample 9270951 | NCBI WGS metagenome assembly JACXTT01 (sample SAMN15532306, study PRJNA645909) | rock metagenome | isolation source: weathered quartz diorite | place: Puerto Rico | collected 2017-06-21 | reverse complement strand
CGGTGGAAAAACGGGGCAGACCCGAAAACCCTGACCTGGACATAACAGGTATCGCCTACGACTCGAGGCGTGTTCAAAGAAATAATCTTTTCGTCGCTTTGGCAGGATCAAAGACAGATGGGAATCGCTTTATCGATGAAGCAAGGGTCCGGGGAGCCGTAGCCATCGTCTCCGAGCTACCCGCTCCTGACGGTTTTGCAGAGCCTTGGATCACGGTAAAGAGTGGACGCAAGTCTCTCGCTGTGATTTCTTCCAATTTCTTTGGAAGTCCTACTCTGGCCCTTCAGCTGATCGGCATCACTGGCACGAACGGCAAGACTTCAACGGCGTATCTGATTGATTCCATCTTAAGAACCCACGGGGAAAAAGTCGGGTTGATCAGTACCATCATCTACCGAGGGCCCGAGCGGAGCGTGGCAGCGGAACGCACGACACCGGAAAGCCTGGATTTACAAGAGTCGTTCAGAGCTTTTTTGAAACAGGGTTGTCGACATGTCGTGATGGAAGTCTCTTCTCATGCTCTAGCCCTGGACCGAGTGCACGCCTGCCGTTTCCGAACAGCCGTATTCACGAATCTAACCCCCGAGCATCTCGACTACCACCAAACTTTAGAGAATTACTTCAAAGCGAAAAAACAACTGTTTCTGGGAACTGGCGAGGATCCCCCGCGCCAGTCTGTTATTAACCTCGATGATCCGCACGGTGTGTTGTTGGCTCAGATATGCGCAGGTCGTTGCCTCACTTACTCGACAACTCAGCCCGCCGATTTTGAGTTGAGCGGTTTTCACACAGAAAAGTCAGGAATACAGATCCATTTGAAGACGCCAGCTGGACCGTGGAGTCTCCACTCACGTTTGTTAGGAAGTCCCAACGTGTCAAACATTATGGCAGCTGTGGCAACGGGGTACGACTTAGGAATCGACAGGGAAACGATCAGGCGTGGCATTGAGGACTGCTCAGCCATCCCGGGGCGCTTTGAAATGATCGACTGCGGCCAAGACTTCCGGGTCATCGTCGATTATGCTCACACCGAAGATGCTCTGGAGAAACTTCTGCTGACGGTCCAACAATTCAAGCCGCGAAGAATATTGCTGCTTTTCGGCTGTGGTGGCGAGCGAGATAAGAGCAAGCGACCGGCCATGGGAGCCGTCGCAGAGCGACTGAGTGATTTTGCGTTGATCACTTCTGATAATCCCCGGAGTGAGGATCCCCACGCCATCATCAACGAAATCAAAGCCGGCTTTCAGAAGACTTCTCACTATTTGACCGAGCCCGACCGTGAAAAAGCAATCCGAAAGATACTGAGTATGGCTGGAGCGGGGGACGTCGTCGTGTTGGCCGGCAAAGGCCATGAAACCTCTCAGGTGCTGGCGGACCGGATAATCCATTTGGATGACCGACAAGTCGCGCGGGCCGTCCTGAGAGAGCTGAGCCAAGCATGAGGATGTCTTCGCTTGAAATCAGCCAGGCGGTGGACGCCGTTCAAACCCCGACCAGGAGCGCGATTTTTCCGGCCGGCTACTCCATTGATTCCCGGACGGTCCAATCAGGAGAATGTTTCATCGCGATTCGAGGTCCAAACTTCGACGGCCACCAGTTTATTCCTGAGGCGTTGGGGAAAGGTGCCTCCCTGATTGTGGCACAGGCAGAAGCAAAGAGAGCCTGGTCCACCGCGGCACCCGTAATATACGTGGAGGATACATTGGTCGCGCTGCAGCGGCTGGCGAACTACGCCAGATCGAAGTGGGGTCGTAAGGTCATCGCGATAACGGGCAGTACGGGGAAAACGACTACCAAGGAAATTGTCGGCTCCATTTTGGCGGCACGATTCAGGGTTTTTAAGTCGATGGGGAATTTCAATAACGACTTCGGCCTGCCCCTGTCGCTGCTAAGACTTCACGAGCAGCAAGACATTGCAGTCCTCGAGTTGGGCATGTCCGCCCCAGGGGAGATCGCCAGGCTCAGTAAAATCGCCAAGCCTGACATCGGAATCGTCACCAACGTCAAGCCGGTGCATCTTGAGTTCTTCAATTCTATTCAAGGAATCGCCAGAGCCAAGCGGGAGCTCATTGAGCAATTGCCGGGCGATGGCGTGGCCGTGCTCAACAACGACGATACCCGAGTCCGTCAGTTCGGCCGCTACTTCCCTGGGCGGATTCTGACCTACGGAGTGCAAACAGCTGCGAGTTATCGCGTTCCGGAGATCCGCTTCTCGGGATTGAGGGGCACAGAATTCCGGTTAGATCACCGGGACAGAAGCTATCTCTTTACTTTGCCTTTGATCGGAATTCACAACGTTTACAACTGTCTGCCCGCGATAGCGGTTGCTCACCACTTGGGACTGGGTTTCGAAGCCATAGACCATCGCATGAAACGACTGACGCCATCTCCAGGGCGAGGAGAAACCCTCAGCTTTACCGATGGCTTCCAGGTGATCAATGATAGTTACAATTCCAACCCGGCCGCTCTGGAGATCATGATTCGCTTTCTTAAGCAGGTACCTCATCAAAAGCGACGAATCCTAGTCGCCGGAGAGATGCTGGAACTCGGCCCCGGCAGCTCTGAATTCCACCGAAACAGCGGCAAGATTGCGGCAAAAGCCAAGCTTGATTTGATCGTGGGTGTGCAGGGCGAAGCCTGCCGAATAATCGAAGCGGCTAAGGAGGAGGGAATCTCTGGCCATCGTGCCATCTTCTTCGAAAGCAGCGTGGCAGCAGGAGAGTGGTTGAGCCGGGAAGTGAAGGTGGGCGACTTGATCCTGCTGAAAGGATCGCGGGGCGTCAAGACTGAGCAGGTCATTGAAATTCTGAAGCGAGATCATCCAATGCTTCCCAAGGAATAGACCGTCCAAATGCTTTATCATTTACTCTACGAATGGCTCTACCGCCAATTTCCGACCTACACGGTTCTGAATGTCTTTCGTTACATCACCTTTCGGACGGCCTATGCCAGCCTCACGGCGCTCGCCCTCGGCCTGATCATGGGGCCCTGGCTGATCCGGCGCCTGCGACAGTTTCAGATTGGGCAACATATTCGCGAAGAGGGTCCGTCTCACCACCAGGTCAAGGCCGGAACCCCGACGATGGGGGGCATTCTCATTGTGGTGAGCACGGTTCTACCCACGTTCTTGTGGGCCGATTTGACGAATCCTTTCATCTGGATTGTTCTGACGTCGATTCTGGGATTTGGCGCTGTGGGCTTTGCGGATGACTACCTCAAAATCGTACGTAAAACGAACCTCGGGTTGACCGGTCAGGGCAAACTGAGCTTTCAAATCATACTAAGTTTGGTGATTGGTATCGTCCTTATCTGGATGCACTTTTTAGGCGCCTACAAAACAAATCTGATCTTTCCGTTTTTCAAGGATTTCACTCCCAGTTTAATTTGGATTCGCTTCCTGAGTTCTCCTTACACGCTCATTCTGGCCTTCCTCCCTTTTCTCTTCTTTATCTGCTGGGTTATTGTTGGGGCTTCCAACGCAGTGAACCTCACCGATGGTCTGGACGGACTGGCTATTGGTTGTACGATCATCGCTGGTGGAGCTTTGACGGTGCTGACCTATGTGACGAGCCACGCCCGATTCGCAGAATATCTGGACCTGCAGAAACTACCGCAAGTGGCCGATTTGACCATTTTTTGCGGGGCCATGGTCGGCGCCTCTTTGGGGTTTCTCTGGTACAACTGCTATCCCGCAGCCGTTTTTATGGGTGATGTTGGCTCGTTGGCGCTAGGCGGAGCGATTGGCACGGTCGCAGTTATCATCAAACAGGAGATCTTACTAGTATCTATCGGCGGAGTTTTTGTCTTAGAGGCGTTGTCTGGGATGATTCAGGTACTTTCTTTCAAGTTCCGCCGTAAGCGAGTTTTTCGAATGGCTCCGTTGCACCATCATTTTGAGCTGGTGGGTTGGAAGGAGACCAAGGTCGTCATTCGATTCTGGATTGTGGCGCTGATTTTTGCCCTGTTCAGCCTGACGACGCTGAAATTGAGATGAGATGTCACGGACTTCAGTTCGTAGTCCTGGCTTCAGCCGGCCCCGCCTGAAGGCGGTACTAGAAACAACCGCCAAACTCGCGGCTAGGAAGTATGGGGTCGATCGCTAAAACATTCTCGTGGCAGGTAAAAGCGGTTTGGTTCTCGGCATGGCCCGCAGCGGGCTTGCGGCTGCGGATTTCCTCTCCAAGAGAGGTGCCCGAGTCAGGGTCTCCGACAAGCGACCAGAGCAGGAACTACGGACAGAGATCAAGCTCCTCCGAGAACGCGGAATTGATTATGAGGTGGGAGGGCACGCTGAGAAGTCTTTCGTCACCGCTGACTTCGTCGTGGTGAGCCCTGGAGTGCCATTGTCGCTTCCGCTTCTGCAGAAGGCCTCTCACTTGGGTAAGGAAGTCATCAGCGAAATCGAACTGGCGTCACGTTTTCTGCAAGGCCGGGTGATTGGAATAACAGGCTCAAACGGGAAGACAACCACGACAACTCTGGTTGGAGAAATGTTGAAAGCTGCGAACTTTAGTGTTCAGGTCGGCGGAAATATCGGAACAGCCCTCAGCTCACTGGTGGAGCACTCCACGCCCGAAACGATTACCGTCATAGAGCTGAGCAGCTTCCAACTGGAAGCGATCCCGACATTTCGGCCCGGCGTAGCAGTCCTCCTCAACATTACCCCTGACCACCTTGACCGCTACAACTCATTTAACGACTATGCTCAAGCCAAGCTTAACATTCTGCGAAACCAAACACCGTCTGATTGCGCGGTGCTCAATCTCGATGACGAGATGTTACGCCGCTTTCGTGAGGAGGTCCACTCAAAGGTTTACTGGTTCAGCACGAAGGGCGAGGTGACACGGGGAACTTACTTGCAAGGCGATCAACTCATTTTCACGTCGGGAACTCAGAAAGAAATGGTAACTTCGCGGAAAGGAATCCAGTTACCGGGTAGGCACAACCTGGAAAATATAGCGGCGGCCATCACTGCGGCCCGACTGGTCAATGCACCCTCGATTAGGATCGCAGAAACATTAAAGCAGTTCAGAGGGGTCGAACATCGGCTGGAGTTGGTGGCGGAAATCAACGGCGTTCGATTTTACAATGATTCCAAAGCCACCAACACGGATGCAACCGCGAAAGCTTTGGAGTCATTCGACGCCGGCATTGTTCTGATATTAGGTGGTCGGGATAAGGGAAGTGATTTTACCGTTCTCAGCCGGCTAATTCGGGAGCGCGTCAGAAACCTCATTTTGATCGGTGAAGCCACGGAGAAGATCGCGAGCCAACTCAAGGGCACCGCGCCGATGGCGCGGGCACCCAGTTTGGATGACGCTGCTGAGTTGGCTTTTGAACGAGCCCATTCTGGAGACGTCGTATTGCTGGCTCCAGCCTGTGCCAGTTTCGATATGTTTCAGAACTACGAGCACCGTGGTAGAGCTTTCAAGGCAGCGGTGCAACGTCTAAAGGAAAAGAGCTAGCGATGGCCAGAAAGCTGTCTTCAGACAAGATACTCTTCGCGGCAACCCTAACACTCGTCCTGGTTGGCGTCATTATGGTGTTTAGCGCTTCAGCCGTCCTGGCCAGTGAGAAGTTTCACTCGCCCTATTATTTTCTCCTTCGGCAAGGCATTTGGGCTCTGCTCGGCCTGACTGGGATGTGGCTCCTGATGCATGTCGACTATCACTATTATCGAAAACCGATCGTCGTGTTTACTGGGCTGTTCCTTTGCAGCGTGCTGTTATTGGCGGTTTTCTTTCTGGACAAGAGTCACAATACTCATCGATGGTTTAAGCTGGGGCTCCTCTCGTTTCAACCCTCTGAGCTGAGCAAGATCTCCCTGATTATTTTTTTGGCGTTCCTTCTCGAAAAGCGAGTGGGTGAGGTCAACAACCTGCGCCACACGTTGCTACCCTGCTTTGTCGTGCTGCTTATTTTTGTCAGTCTCATTGTCGCGGAGCCGGATTTGGGAACCTCTGTCTGCATGGTGATCGTCGCTTTCATCCTCCTGTTCGCAGCAGGCCTCAGTTACAAGTATGTCGCCGGCGCGCTCCTCTTGGCGCTGCCACCTCTGTTCTGCCTGATTTATTTTTTCGAGTACCGGATGCGCCGAGTTCTAGCATTCCTGGATCCCTGGAAAGATCCACAGGGTACAGGTTTTCAGATCATCCAATCCCTGATTGCGGTTGGCACGGGCGGTCTGACAGGTGTGGGTCTTATGGAAGGAAAGCAGAAACTGTTTTATCTACCAGAACCTCATACCGACTTCATTTTTGCAGTTATTGGGGAGGAGCTGGGCCTCATTGGGTCACTCCTCTTGATCCTTTTGTTCGGCATATTCCTGTGGCGGGGGGTCCGACTCTCATTACGTGCCCCGGAGCCTTTTGGGCAGTTCCTGGGAATCGGCTTGACCACTATGATTGTTTGTCAAGCCTTTATCAATATGAGCGTGGTATTGAGCGTGGTTCCAACCAAGGGAATTCCGCTCCCCTTCATCAGTTCAGGTGGGAGTTCTCTGCTGATTAACCTCATGGGTGTGGGAGTCCTGCTCAATGTATCTCAGCACTCCGAGTGAGGCTCGATTGTTCGTAGTACGGCTTTAGCTGGTCTGCCTAAAGCCGGTCCTACGAACGGGCCTGTATTCAGGTTCGAGTTACTATGGCGCACTGATCATTGGTTCAACCTTGATGAAAGCCTCTGACACGAGCCCGCATCCACTGCGAGTCCTGATTGCCGGCGGCGGAACAGGAGGTCACGTTTACCCGGGAATTGCCATCGGTAAGGAGATCAAGAGCCGCCACCCACAAGCAGAGCTGCTGTTTGTGGGAACGGAGCGCGGGCTTGAGGCGAGGATTGTTCCGCGAGAAGGCTTTGAGTTGAGAACGATCACGGTAGCTGGGTTGAAGGGAGTGGGAATCCAACAAAGGCTTCGAGGACTTCTCAGCATCCCGCGCGGCTTATGGGAATCCCGCAGAATTATCCGGGAGTTCAGACCAGACGTCGTGGTCGGCGTCGGCGGCTATTCGTCGGGTCCGCCGGTTCTCCTGGCTGCGTTAACGGGCACTCCCACCCTACTGCAGGAACAAAACGCCCAACCGGGAATGACAAACCGGCTGCTCGCTCGTTTTTCCAGCAGGGTAGCGACAGCCTTTGAAGAGTGCACGTCTTTCTTCGGTGAAAAGGCGGTCCTAACGGGGAACCCTGTGCGCGGTGATTTCAAGACCATCCGGCCAAAAAGAGGCTCCGGGCCCTTTGTGCTTCTTATCTTTGGAGGAAGCCAGGGAGCTCGGGCCATTAACGATGCCATGTTAGAAGCATTGAGCCGGCTTCAGCCAATTTTCCCCGGAATCTTTTTTATACATCAGACAGGACCTAAGGACTTCGAACGTGTCTCGACCTCGTATCGCACGCTGGAAGCCCCTTCGGACGTACGGCCCTTTTTCGACGACATGCCGGAACAGTTTGCCAAAGCAGACCTGCTGCTATGCCGATCGGGAGCCGCCACTCTGGCCGAGATTACCGTTGCCGGCAAAGCCGCGATTCTCATTCCTTTTCCAGCGGCCACCGACAATCACCAACAGAGAAATGCGGAAGCGCTGGTCAATGCACATGCGGCTGAAATGATACTGCAAAGGGATCTCACAGGCGAAAAACTAGCGGGCAGAATCAAGTATTTTGCGTCCCATCGGGACGAGCTTCACCAGATGGAAAAACATTCCCTGCGTCTGGGGCGGCCAAATTCGACCGAACGGATCGTTGATTTGCTGGAAGAGTTGGTCCATGTTTAAGAAGATCCAGAAAATTCATTTTGTGGGTATTGGTGGGGTTGGGATGAGCGGCATCGCAGAGGTTTTGCTGAACCAGGGATATAGGGTGACGGGTTCGGACCTGAGGCTCTCGGCAGTAACGGATCGGCTCGCCTCTTTGGGCGCCAGTCTGTTTGAGGGCCATCGAGCCGAGAACCTCAACGCGGCAGACGTCGTGGTGATCTCTTCAGCTGTGCGCTCGGAGAATCCCGAGGTGGTGGAGGCCCATCGCCGGCAGATCCCTATTATTCCTCGAGCTGAAATGCTTGCAGAGCTGATGCGATTGAAATACGGGATCACCGTGGCCGGAACACACGGCAAGACGACAACAACTTCGATGGTGGCAACGGTTCTTCAAGCGGCTGGTATGGATCCTACCGTAGTGGTGGGAGGACGACTGAATTCTCTGGGCAGCAACGCCAAGCTGGGTACAGGGGATTTCATGGTCGTGGAAGCGGATGAGAGTGACCGCTCTTTCCTGATGCTTTCACCCACGCTGGCAATCGTCACGAACATTGATGAAGATCATATGGAAAGCTACACGGGGCTAGACGACCTGAAGGCGGCTTTCGTACAGTTCATCAATAAAGTGCCCTTTTATGGAGCGGCTATTCTCTGCCTGGATGAACCGAACGTCCAGTCCATTATTCCCAGTGTCAAGCGCCGGATCATCAGCTACGGATTCGGAAGTCAGGCCGATGTGCATATCCAGAATTGTCTCCATAAGGGCTTCCAGTCGCAGTTCCAGCTGCGCCACCGGGGTGAAATGCTAGGACAGTTCCAGCTCGGGATTCCTGGGAAGCACAACGTGCTTAATGCTACCGCAGCGGCAGCTGTCGGTCTGGATCTCGGGTTGGCGCCGGATCAGATTCGCACGGCTCTGGAAAATTTCAGCGGCGCCGATCGACGCTTTCAAATTAAAGGAGAACTCGAGGGCATTCTGTTCGTTGACGACTACGCTCATCACCCCACAGAGATCAAAGCTACTCTTGAGGCAGCGCGGAAGCTTGGGGACCACCGCATCGTAGTTATCTTCCAACCTCACCGGTATAGTCGAACCAGCTACTGCTTTGAGGAATTCGCGCGCTCTTTCTATCAGTCAGATGTACTGGTTTTGTCCGCAATCTATCCGGCGGGCGAGGAACCCATCGAAGGCATTACCTCAGAGAGACTGGTAGAGGCAATCAAGAGTTATGGACACAAGAGCGTGCGTTTCATCGCCGACCTCAATGAGATTGCTTCTGCGATTCGACCCGAGCTGGTAGCAGGAGATTTAGTGATCACCATGGGAGCAGGTAACGTCTGGAAGGCCGGAGAGCAGTTGCTCCAGAGCTTCAAAGCAGAAGCTCCGCGAGCAAGGAGCTAATTATGGAAAGACGTTTGGAGAGAAATCTGAGCGGATACGTTGCGGCGAGATCCAGCCCTATTCTCGGCAAGCAAAAAGCTCGTGAAGTCAGTCGCGTGAAAAGCCTGAAGGAGGCGATGTTTCGAGGCCTGAAGGTCTGTCTAGCCGCTTCCGTGCTCCTGTCACTCGCTGTTGCTCTCTACTGGACTCGGGACGCCCTTCTGCGTGCCCACCATTTTGATGTTGCTGCCAGAGAGATTCGCGGTCTGCACTATATATCCGAGAGCCTGGTGCTGATGAAGATCAAAGAGTTTGAGGAACTTCACCAGAACCTGTTTACGCTCGATATCAATCAGCTGCGAAGATCTATTGAGGCCTTGCCTTGGGTCAAAGAAGCTGTCGTGCAGCGGACGTTCCCGGATAAGTTGACCATTCTTATTCAAGAACGCATTCCGATTGCCTTTGCCAGAACTGAGCAAGGCACCTCTCTTGTCGATGAGGAAGGCATCCTGCTAGAAAAGAATGCAGATACTTCTACGTTTGACTTTCCGGTTGTAAGTGGGTTAGAGCCGGGGCTTGATCAGGGCTGTCTTGCCCGTAATAAGAGAAGAATCGCTCTCTACCGTTCTCTGATTGCGTCTCTGGACGAAAATGGCGCTGGTCTGAGTCGAGATCTGTCGGAAGTTTACGTCGAGGATGTCGGCAGTATTTCTGTGATCGCCAGCGAGGACACTGTTCTGGTTCATCTCGGCACAGACAATCTGCAGGAAAAATTTAGACGCTACCTGGCGATGAGCCGGGAACTGAAGCAGAAATATCCCCTTTTGGACTCTGTCGACCTCCGCTATCAGAATCAGGTGGTAATCAATGCTGCTGGTGGAAAGATTACCAACGAAGTGAACTGAGGGGTTATAATCGGCCCTGTTCACAAAAACCAGCGGAGGAGAAGTTGCCCAAGAAGAACAAGTATATTGTCGGACTCGACGTTGGCACTACCAAAACGTGCGCGGTCATTTGCGAGCTCGGTGAAAAAAATGAACTCATGGTGGTCGGCATGGGATGTACGGAGTCCAAGGGATTGCGCAAAGGCGTGGTCGTCAATCTGGACGCAACTGTTAGCGCCATTAAGCGAGCCGTCGAGGAAGCCGAGAAAGTGGCTGGAACTTCGATCGAGTCCGTTTACGTCGGGCTTTCGGGGGTGCACGTCAAGAGCTTTAACAGCCGCGGGGCCGTGGCAGTTACCGCTCACAATCGAGAAATTGGGAAGGAAGACATCCGGCGCGTGATTGAGACTGCCAAGGCGGTCTCACTGCCGACGGATCGGGAAATTGTTCACGTGCTTCCGCAAGAGTTTGTCGTGGATGGTCAAGACGGGATCGGAGATCCATTGGGACTGCTCGGGACGCGGTTGGAAGTCAATTGTCACATCATCACCAGCTCTACGACCGCAGCTCAAAACATTGTGACAGCAGCGAATCGCAGCGGCATTATCGTGGCAGACACGGTGCTTCAACAGCTTGCTTCGGCCGAGAGTACTTTGAATGCAGATGATAAAGAGTTGGGCGTCGCGCTGGTGGATATCGGAGGCGGGACCACCGATTTAGCCGTTTTTGCTCAAGGAGCCATCCGTCACACGTCAATCTTGCCGCTCGGAGGCGATCAGATCACCAATGATATCGCCGTCGGCCTCCGAACCTCGATACCTGAGGCAGAACGAATTAAACGGCAGTATGGCTGTGCCCTGTCTACCTTGATTGAAGAAGATGTTTCCTTTGAGGTTCCCAGTGTCGGCGGACGGCAACCCAAATCCATCAGCAAGAAGATTCTCTGCGAGATTATCCAGCCCAGAGTTGAAGAAATCGTTAGCCTGAGCCAGGAAGAGATTAAGCAAGCTGGTCTGGACAAAGCACTGGGAGCAGGAATCGTAGTGACAGGAGGAACCGTCCTTTTGGAAGGCGTGATCGACATAACAGAACAAACGTTTGATCTACCGGCTCGAAAAGGGATCCCGACAGGACTGAGAGGAACCGCCGAGGTCTTGTCCAACCCTATCTACTCAACAGTTGTTGGATTGGTTCTCTATGGATACAGGACCCATTCCCATCGTCTGACAAAGGTCTATTCCAATGGGAGTCTCTTCTCGAAAGGCCTGTCTTGGCTGAAGGCACGTTTCAACTAAAGGCAGGGAAGACGCTGAGACCATGGCGCTCTCATCGCGAGGTTGTGTGTTTCCAATGCGGCGTCCAGCCAGGGTCCGCTCGCGCCAATGCCGACTCTTTAAGCTCTTACGGCACATTGGAACCTTCATTTCGGGATCGGCAGGCCAAAAAATCAAAAAACACTAAATCTTGTATTCTTTTTGCTTGAATTTCGATTTCAAACACATTATGTTGGGGTTGCACTTCATTTCAAGTCCATTTGGCTGTTGTGGGTGGGCTGTTACTGTGGGGCGGGAGCCCCGGCGATTGAGGAAAGGAGCCAAGGATGCATTTCGAAACATCCAATCAACCGATCAAATTTACCTTGGAAGAGGGCCCACCCAATGGCGCCGTCATTAAGGTGATTGGGGTTGGCGGTGGCGGCGGCAATGCGGTGAATCGTATGATTGCGGCTCAAGTGGAGGGAGTTGAGTTCATCGTTGCCAACACGGACCTGCAAGCACTCAAAATGTCGGACGCTGCCGTGAAGATTCAGATCGGCCAGAAGCTTACCAACGGCCTGGGGGCAGGAGCCAATCCGGAGGTTGGCCGCAAAGCCGCGCTAGAAGACACAGAGAAGATTATCGAAGTGCTCGAAGGCGCGGACATGGTCTTCGTCACAGCCGGTTTGGGTGGTGGTACAGGAACCGGCGCGGCGCCCATCATTGCGAGCCTCGCCGCTGAATTGGGCGCTCTGACCGTCGCAATTATTACCAAACCCTTCTTGTTTGAAGGAAAGAAACGAGCACAACAAGCGGAACAGGGACTCCGCGAACTCAAGGATTGTGTTGATACGGTAATCACCATACCCAACGAACGGCTACTGCAAACGGTTCAGCGGGGAACCAGTCTCTCTGAAGCGTTCCGTTTCGCTGACGATATTCTGCGCCAGGGAGTTCAAGGAATTTCCGACATTATCCAAATTCCGGGAATTATCAACGTCGACTTTGCTGACGTGAAGACCATCATGCATGGAATGGGGATGGCCCTCATGGGAACGGGGACCGCGCGTGGTGAGATGCGAGCGTCTGACGCCGCCCGCAGGGCCATTTCTTCTCCTTTATTGGAAGAGGCCTCAATTCAAGGAGCCCGCGGCGTATTGATCAACATCACGGGTTCACAGGACCTACTGCTGCACGAGGTGAGCGAAGCAGCCTCCATTATTCATCAGGCAGCGGACGAGGAAGCGAACATCATTTTCGGGGCAGTCCTCGATGCAGGTGTTACAGACGACGTCAAGATCACGGTCATTGCCACAGGCTTCGACAAGGACAAGAAGGATGAAAGAGCGCCCGTGGTCCAGATGCCTCAACATACTGATATGAGAACGATCGAAACGAGATCAGAAGGCACTCCGCTGTCTCAGGTGGCAAAAGCCGGCGCGTCGAATGCTGGCCAGGATGCCCCGCTGCCGGCGCAGAGCAGTTTTGATAAGAATGATCTTGACGTGCCTGCGTTCATGAGGCGAAAGATGGTGGACTGATCAGCTGCCGGTTTCGCAGCGCAAGGCTAACCCGGCCGGGTTAGCCTTTTTTGCTTTATTGACACTGCGCCTCGCCTTGAGAAGGGCTGGCAAACATCCCCTCTTATTTGAGGGGACGAAGCCCGTCAGGGCTCTGGCAGTGGTAAGTGTCGAAAGATTGAATGGAGCGGTGTGATGAAACACCCCTAGAGAGGCGTAGGCGCCCTTCAGCTCCCTCCGGATCCAGGACGGGAACTTTTTCGCGACCTCAGGAACCGGGCTCAGCCATCGCAAAGGGCGCCAACATTCCCGATTCAGTGGGAGAGTTCTTTCGGTCTATTCTCACCAAGTGGCTCTGCTAGTATTCAAAGCTGATTAGGCACCAATCGGTGAAACCCGTCCTGATTAGGAAGGAAATTCTGGAAGCCATGGTCCAGCACGCCCGCGAGGAAGCACCGCTGGAATGTTGTGGTCTCCTAACAGGAGCAGGCCAACGAATTACGCACTTGACCAGAATGAACAACGTGCTAAGAAGTGACCGACGATATTCCATGGATCCCAAGTCACTATTGAGTTTTTTCAAACATCTGCGATCTGTCAGGTTGAAGCACCTCGGTATCTACCACTCGCATCCTTCGTCGGAAGCTTATCCATCCAGAATCGATGTAGCCGAATGCTATTACCCGGAATGCGCCTATCTCATCGTTTCTTTGAAGGACACGCAGTCGCCTTCAGTCCGAGCTTTCAGCATCTCCGATCAATCAGTCGACGAAAGAGAACTGCAGATCATCGATTGAGAGCGGCCCGCTGCAAGCAGAGCCTGAAGCTTCGGCAACTGATTCCGATAAAATAGTTGGAGCGCTGTTGAGCTTTCTTTTTTTGC
>JACXTT010009030.1_pt1 | contig 13679 bp, 13 predicted proteins | sample 9270951 | NCBI WGS metagenome assembly JACXTT01 (sample SAMN15532306, study PRJNA645909) | rock metagenome | isolation source: weathered quartz diorite | place: Puerto Rico | collected 2017-06-21 | reverse complement strand
GAGCGTACAACGGAGCAATCAATGCAGGGAACGTCTCGAGCGGAGTCCGCACGGTGACGCTTGGAGCCGCGAGCGCCGGCCAGAGAGATAACATTGGCGGCGGCGACGTTTGCTTCTGCGATATCAGCAATCAACGTCCCGATCTGCTTTTAGCCGATCAGGTTTATCTGGACAAGTCCGGGAGACCCAACACTCAATACCTAAATCCAAAGGCATTCGGTCAACCCGCTCCAGGTACTCTCGGGAATCTTGCACGCGTAACCCTTCAGCTGCCGGTGGTCTGGCAATTCGACTTGGCCCTGGGGCGTACCTTCCGCGTGAAGGAAAGCCAGACCGTAGAGTTTCGAGCCGAGGCTTTTAACGTGTTGAATAAATTCCGTCCAGGAAGTCCCAACGGGGCCGGTCCGGTGATGGATACGAATCTGACGTCAGCGCAGTTCGGCAAAATTCTCACAGCACAGGATCCGCGACTGATGCAGTTCGCGTTAAAGTATGTGTTTTGAGCCTCTCCCTGTGGGAGAGGGAAGGAGGACATCGTTGTGAAGAGATCATTTCAAATACTGACAACCGCCATACTCCTCGTTTTCGTTGCAGCCCGCCTCGATGCCGCGCAACTGAAACTTCTGCTGGGCGGAGCCGTAACCGAATCGGTTAAGAAGATTGGCGGCGAATTCTCGCGCAAGACGTCGCATCAATTGAACATCACCAGCAACACAAGCGGAGCACTGCAGAAGATGATGCGGTCTGGAGAGAAGGCGGACGTTCTTATCCTTGCGTCGCCCGCAATGGACGATATGGAGAAGGAGCACCTCGTCATTCCAGGTACACGTTTCGACGTCGCACGCGGTTTGATCGGTGTAGGTGTGCGCGCCGGCGCGGCATCACCTGATCTTTCATCCGTCGATGCATTCAAAAAAGCCGTGCTCGCGGCGCGCTCCATCTCTTATGTGGATCCGAAAGCTGGCGGAACATCAGGCACATACATGGCCGGGCTTTTTCAACGTTTGGGAATTGCCGCGGAAGTGCAGAAGAAAACTGTTTTTCGGACTCAGGGATCCGAAGTTGCGGATGCCGTGGCAAAAGGGGACGCCGAAATCGGAATCACCTTCACCAGTGAGATGGTGACCAACAAGGGAGTGAAAGTGGCGGGAACTCTGCCGGACAGTATCCAACTCCCGACGAATTATTCCGCGGCTATTCCAGTTGGAGCACCCAACGCCGATGCGGCGCGCGCGTTCCTCCAGGAACTGAAAACACCACAGGCGCAAGCCGCGTTCAAGGAAGCCGGGCTGGAACCAATCAAGCAGCATTGATGTTCGGAAGCGGACTCACTCTGCAGCCCGGAATTCTGGAACACATCATCGAGGATTCCAAGGCTGCGTATCCTGCGGAGGCATGTGGGCTGATTGCAGGACGCGCGCAATCGGCGACCGGCAGTAGGGTCATGCGAATGAACAATGTCGCGCGAAGCGAGTCCGAATTTGAGATGAATCCTGCCGAATTGATTAGCACCTTGAGAGATATACGGAATGCCGGAGAGGAACTTGTGGCGATCTACCACTCACATCCGCATGGACCGTTGCAGCCGTCCAAGATGGATATTGAGCGGTCGTACTATCCCGAAGCGGCTCATGTGATTGTTTCACTCGCCGAACGGGAACGCCCGCGAGTAGCGGCTTTCCGTCTTGTGGATGGCGAGGCAATTGAGATCGCGCTTCATGCTATAGTTTAGCCTCTCCCTTGGGAGAGGGTTGGGAAATGGTATGATTTCAGTCCTTTTATCTCTGCTTTTATCGCAAATACCTTCGGTTGGACAGCCGAAGCCTATACCGTTCGAGGTCCGGGCAAGACCAACCCTGCTGATGGGCAAAGGCGCCACCAGCGGATTGCCGTATTACGATGTTGTGATCACGCGCCAGCCGACCCAGGGGATTCTGATCAAGCTTCCGTACACCAAGAAAGGTGGAAAGTTTTCCTTTGATCTTCACCATCGTATCGCGATGACGGAGGATTTCGGCTTACCTGCGGAAGTGACAACTGTTGTGGAAATTCTTAGTGGAGGCACCACCAGCCTCGGGGTTTTCACGATTGCCGACAAAATCAATCCCGGCGACAAATTCGATGAACCGATTGTGAAAGCGAGCGCAGCCGAAATCGACAAATATGTGACGCCCATTTCCCGCAAGACGTTCACGATGGACATTCATCCAGGGCCTCAATCGATCAGCCTTGTCGGGCAAATGCTTATCATTACGCGGGGTACGACGACCACTCGCGTGGACACGCCTGGAACTCGAATCGCGGCAGTTTCCAATTTCAAGTACGTGGAGACACCGCTCGGCGCGCCTCTCGAGGACTAGCTTTCGCCGCTCCTCTCGCGGCTAGTGCATAGGTCTCAAGCACTTTTTGCGCCGCAACTCTCCAGGAAAATTTTCCAACCTGGTCCACACCTTTTTGGATCAATTTTTGCCGAACCACCTGGTCCACCAAAATCGATTTCATCCCGCGAGCAATATCGAAGACGTTTTCGGGATTCACCAGAAGAGCCGCGTCTTCGAGCACTTCAGGCAAGGATGATGTATTGGAGGCAAGTACCGGCGTCCGATTAGCCATCGCTTCCAGAGGAGGCAGGCCGAAGCCTTCATACAGCGAAGGAAAGGCGAACAATTCGGCGGATTGATAGAAGACCCGCAGAATCGGATAAGGAACGAATCCAAAAAATCGAACATCTTGTTGCGCACCGCTGCGAATCACCGTCAATCGCAGGTATTGATGCTTGCTGAGTTCGTCCCCGATGATAATCAGCTTCAGGTTTTTGTAACGCTCATCTTCCGCGAGCTCACTCTTTAAAACGGCAAACGCTTCGATTAGCCGGTGAAGGTTCTTGTGAGGCCGAATCTTTCCGGAGTAAAGGACGAAGGGATCCTTTAGCTGATATCGTTCCAAGACACGCTTTCTCTCATCGAGAACATGAGTGAACGCGAAGCGTTCATCGAGTGCGTTGTGAACAACGGAAATTTTCGATTCGGGCAACTCGAAAATGTTGATCAGGTCGTCCTTGGTCGAACGAGATACAGCGAGAACGTGTTTCGCTTTCTCAACGACTCGCTTCGTCTGCAAATAGCTCCGATAATTCTGAATCTTTGTTGAATCCTCGTGTGGAAATAGCAAATGAACACAATCGTGAATGGTCACGACGAGGTTTGTCGTCGTGAAGTACGGAGCCTCGTGATGCGGCACATGCAGGACGTCCACACGCTGGCCCCTCACCGCGAGCGGCACCACGACGTTGTTTCTCCAGAACCGATCTTCTTCGGGCTGATAGAGTTGCTTGAAATTTGCCGGTAGTGGGCCCAACTCGTGGACGTTTCGGTGTGATCCAATGAGGAAGTACTCGTTCTCGACATCGATCGCAGCGATATTCCGCACTAGATTCCAGATATACGTTCCCACTCCGAATTCGTTGATCTTCCGGATGTCCACCGCGATACGCATGGCTAAGTCCAGTATAATCGCTGTGTGAGGCGCATCCTGATATATATGGCTTTCGCCGTCCTTGGCGCACGCCAGGCACGCGCGGATTCCACTACCATCCTGATTTTCCCGTTCGAAAATGCGTCGAATGATCGCACGCTCGATTGGCTCGGCGAGGGCGTTTCCGAGTTGATGATCGAGCGACTGCGGCCTGAGGCGGGCGTGTATACGTTTGCCCGCGACGAACGGCTCTCCGCTTTCGATAGGCTTGGAATTCCGGAAGCCACAATCGTGAGCCGCGCTACGGCACTTAAGCTCGGATGGGACATGGGAGCGGACCATATCGTTACCGGCAGGTTTTCCGGCGAATCCGGTAATTTTCAGCTCACGGCTCGACTTATCGACATGGAGACCGGTGGCGCTGTCGAAATTAGCGCTCAGGGCAAGCTGGACGAGATCATTCCGATGAGTATGTCGGTAACCCGACAGGTTTTAAGCAACATAGTGCCGGGCGCTCGATCAATCGAGGCCGACTATACGGATAGACCCCCGGTTCCTCGCAGCGCCTTCGAAAATTATGTCCGAGGCATTTTGAGCCAGGATCTGAAGAAACGAATCGAGCTGCTCGAAACCGCGATACGCCTTCATCCGCAGTACGATTCCGCGGTGTTGCAGCTCGGGCGTGCGCATTACTTGCAACATGATTTCAAGAACTCCAACCTGTGGTTGCGAAAAATGCCGGAGTCGAGTTTTCTTCGTCATCAGGCGCAGTTCCTGGTCGGATTGAACTATTTTCATTTGAACGATTACACGCGGGCCGCAACAGCACTTGAGACGATTCCTTCCAATTACGAGGTGCTCTTGAATCGCGGCGCCGCATTGTTCCAAAAAGGCGACACCCAGGCCGCATTGGCCGCCTGGGAACAAGCGGTCGAACTGCAGCCCCTGGGGAGCGATGCTTTTTTCAACCTCGGTTATCTGAGCTTCCGAAAAGGCGATTTCGAAAGCGCTGTGAAAAATCTAAGTCAATCCCTGAAGAATCACGGCCGCGACAGTGAGGCGCTTTTTCTGTTGGGACGAAGCTATGAGAGATTGGGCCGAATCGAAGAATCGCAAAAAGCAATCTCCCAAGCGTCGCGCCTGTCGCAACGCGTCGAGCGCTGGATGAGGCAGCCGCTTCCGGACCTTATACGAATCGCAACGACGATGTCCGCGCGCAGTCATGACGAAACATGGACACCAGAGCGTTTGGCTCGCCGCGCGGGCAGAGAAGATTTGTCGCAGTGGCTGGAATCGATTCAGACCGAGATCGATTTCTACCTGTTTGGTGACGCGCTTCGCGATTTGAAGGACGTCATTCGTGTCGTTCCGCAATCGTCTGAAGCAAATTTGCTGCTGGAAGAAGTTCATCGCCAGCAAAGTATGAGATGAAACTCACACGTATCCTGACGATTGCGTTTTGTTGTGCCGTCTCTTTCGGACAGACGGCAACGCAGGCGCCCAGAATCGTCCAAATCAATCTCGCCGATATCGTGCATCCGGTCAGTGCAGCCTATGTCAAAGATGGCCTCGAGCATGCACAACAGATTGGAGCACGCGCCGTAATTCTTCGTTTAGACACTCCCGGAGGCCTGGTGGACTCGATGCGCGAGATTGTGGAGGGGATTCTCTCTTCGCCTGTGCCCGTCATTACGTGGGTAGGACCGAACGGAGCTCGTGCGGCATCTGCAGGATTCTTTATTCTTCTGGCGGGAGATGTTGCCGTCATGGCTCCGGGAACAAACAGTGGCGCCGCGCATCCCGTCACCTCGACCGGGCAGAAGATCGAAGACGTCATGGAGAAGAAGGTTGTCAGTGACGCCTCAGCCTATATTCGAAGCTACACCGCAAAACGTGGCCGCAACGCAGAACTTGCAGAATTGGGGGTGACGGAAAGCCGTTCGTACACAGGTGAAGAAGCGCTGAAGAATAAACTGATCGATGCTGTGATATCCGATCCGAATGGCATTATCGAGCAGTATGACGGCAGACAAATTCGCCGGTTTGACGACAGGCCGGAAACACTCCATCTTCGAGGAGCTACAATCGAAACCTTCGAAATGAGCCCTCGCCAGAAGATCTTGTCGCGCGTACTGGATCCCAATGTTGCACTCATTCTGGCGCTCGCCGGATTACTTGGCATGTATGTCGAAGTCACGCATCCGGGAATGGTTCTGCCGGGAGTCGTCGGCGCGATCAGCCTTATTCTCGCTCTGTTCGCGTTCAATATGCTCCCCGTCAGTTGGGCCGGCGCCGCCTTGATCCTGCTGGCGATTGCGCTATTTGTCTTGGAGGCAACCGTAACGAGCCACGGGATCCTCGCCCTTGGTGGTATTGTAGCGATGATCGCCGGAGGTCTGATGTTGGTTCAAGGACCGATACCGCAGCTCCGCATTCATTTTTCAACCACACTTGCCGTAGCGATTCCTCTCGCGATCATCACTGTTGTGCTTGTACGGTTGGTGTACCTCTCGCATCAGAAGAAATCCATCACCGGTGAAGAAGGCATGATTGGCGAGGAGGGCATCGCCAAAACGGATGTCCACCTTCAGGGCAAGGTTCTCGTTCACGGTGAATACTGGAATGCTTCTTCACATAGACCTATTCCGGCCGGTACTCGTGTTCGTGTGGTAAGAGTTCACGGCTTAAAAATCGAAGTGGAACCGATCGATAACGGGAAATTGGAGACAGTGAGCAATTTCTGAAACGGCCGGGTTATTCCCCTCTGCGAGGAGGGGAATGGTGCTTGTTTCCAATTCATTCACCGTAGAGGGGCAAATATGGACCAATTTCCACTACTGCTGATCGCGGTAATCATCGTTTTGATTTGGCTCTTCAATTCACTGAACGTTCTTCGCGAGTATGAGCGAGGCGTTATTTTTCGCGTCGGACGCCTGGTAGCCGAGCCCAAAGGACCGGGCCTGATTTGGGTGATCTGGCCGATCGACAGGATCGTACGCGTAAGCTTGCGGACGATCACAATGGACGTTCCAACCCAGGACGTCATCACCAAGGATAATGTCAGCGTCAAGGTGAATGCCGTTGTCTATTTCCGCGTGGTGGACCCACTTCGGGCCATCGTCGAAGTAGAAAATTATCTGTACGCGACGTCACAGCTTTCTCAAACGACGCTGCGATCGGTCCTGGGCGAAGTCGGTTTGGATGACCTGCTCAGCCAGCGTGAAAAGTTGAACCAGCGGCTTCAGGACATCTTAGATCAACATACGGATCCGTGGGGTATCAAGGTGTCGCTCGTCGAGATCAAAGGCGTAGATTTGCCGGAAAATATGCAGCGCGCGATGGCCCGGCAGGCGGAAGCCGAGCGAGAGAAGCGTGCAAAGATTATTCACGCGCAGGGCGAATTTGAAGCATCCCAAATGCTGGCGGACGCGGCGACGAACATTGCCGCACAGCCCGTGGCGCTTCAGCTTCGATATCTGCAAACACTGACTGAAATAGGCGTCGAGAAGAATACATCCATCATCTTCCCGTTGCCGATCGATATCCTGGAGTACTTTTTTAAAGCTCGCGAGGCAAAGTAACAATGGAAGACCAAACCTCATGGAAGAGCCACACATTCACGTTGCTCGTATTTACCGGCATCGTTGTTCTGTGTTCGATTTTTTTTATTCTGGGAATGCTCGTCGGCCGTGCGCAGGGACAGAAGTTCGCGTTCTCAACGTCCGCCAATACTTCGATTAAGGCCGACAGCAAAGCAGCCCCGAAAGAAGACAGCAGCCCGGATCTGACGTTCTACGATTCTGTGAAGCAATCCGAACCGTCATCGCTGGAACCGCCGGCCCCATTGAAAATCGAACCTGCGGTGCCCGAAACGCCAAAAGTAGCCGAACCACAGCCCTCGCGAATAACCGCGGCGTCTCCCCGGACTCCCGACACTGTTTTGAATTACCAGATCGGAGCGGTTCGAAAATCCGGTGATGCGGAAAAGCTGCTGAATGAGGTGAAAAAGAAAGGGTTTAAGGCATTCATATTGGCTCCGGCGTCTGGTGATGCAAATCCATTCTTTAGAATCCAGGTCGGCCCGTTTGCGAACCCAATCGAAGCTGCCGAAGCAAAGAAGAAACTCGAAAGCGCAGGGTACCAGCCTATACTCAAGAAATGATTTTCCGAAACTCCCCTCCTCAGCTGAGGAGGGGAGGCGCTGGGGAGCGGAGAAGCCGCGACGAATTAAAGCGCCGGGGTGGTGCTGGTCAAAGGATTGAATTATTGACCAACACCACCCCAGCCTCGCTCCGCTCGGCTGTCCCCTCCTCAGCTGAGGAGGGGAACATTTGGGCTTTAGCATCCGGCATCCTCTCCGGTGCGTTGCTTGCCCTGTCCCTTCCCAAGCCCGATCTCTACCCCTTGGCGTGGGTCGCGCTGGTGCCATGGCTTTACCTTCTTGGCTCCGGCTCAACGTTGAAGCAGACACTTTCGATCTCCTACAGCGCCGGCCTCATCTTCTTTGCCGGAACTTTTTATTGGATGGCCGAAACCATGGTGATCTATGGCGGGCTATCCATCCCGCTGGGTGTCGGAGTGGGAGCCTTATTCGTCGTGGCCTACGCTCTTTATTTCGTACTCTTCGGCCTTGGGCTCTATGTCGCCGTCAGGCGTTTTGGAACGCCAGGTTTGTTTTTCGCTGCGCCTCTTTGGGTTGGTGGCGAACTTCTGCGCTCGATACTGTTTTCCGGCTTTCCGTGGATGCTCTCGGGGTATGCGCTTGTGCCATATACCGGCATACTCCAAATGGTTGCGTGGACCGGAGTGTATGGCTTGTCATTCCTCGCGACGGCCGTAAATAGCTTTATCGCATACAGCATCCTCCGTCGAAGCAAGCCGGCTTTCGTCGCTGCGGCAGCAGTGATTCTCACGTCGACGTTTCTTCCTGTGATTGGTGAACAGGCATCGGGTGATCCGATTCCCGTGCGATTGGTGCAAACCAACATATCGCTTGATCAGCCGTGGAAAAAGCCGGAATCCGAACAATTGCTGAATGACCTGGGGAAGCTGTCGACCAGTGAAAACAATCGGCCCAGATTGGTTGTATGGCCTGAAACGCCGGCGCCTTTCTATCTCAATGAAGACGCCGATTTTCGCGCGCGCATGCAAGCTATCGCGCAAAAACTCGACTCCTATTTCCTTGTCGGATATATCGACGCCGTTGGGGAAGGGCCGTCGAACAGCGCCGGCTTGCTCGATCCGAAGGGAAATCAGATTTCCCGCTACGATAAAATGCATCTTGTTCCCTTCGGCGAGTATGTGCCGTTTAAACGCCTTCTGTTTTTTGCGGAGAGCCTCACGCGCCAGGTGGGGGAATTCATTCCCGGAAACGAGTACACGATCAGTGCACTCGATGGTCACTATGTTTCCACGGCTATTTGCTACGAAAGCATCTTTCCGGATATGGTCCGCCGATTCGTGAAGCGCGGATCCGAGTTGTTGGTCGTGATCACTAATGATGGCTGGTTCGGCGAATCATCTGCGCCATACCAACACCTGCGGATGGGAGTAGTTCGCTCCGTCGAGAATCGCCGCTACATGGTTCGGGCGGCGAATACAGGGATAAGTGCGATAATCGACCCTTATGGCAGAATTGAAGCTAGAACACCGATCGGTGTCCGAACGATTTTGGACGGCACAGCCCATTTTCGTTCCGATCGGACGTTCTACACCGAACATGGCGATGTGTTTGCATACGCGAATCTAGCCGCGATCGCCGGGTTGCTTCGAAGGAGGAGTAGTGCACGAAGAACTCATCGACCGATTTAATCAGCTTAAAACTCGCAGTGAGGATGTGCGGAGGTTTCTTTGACGGCGGCACGAAACAGCGCCAGCTCGACGAGCTTCAAAAGCAGATCACGGAACCAAACTTCTGGTCCGATCAGGAACGCTCCAGCAAAATCCTACAGCAGCGCGCCCGCCTCGAAGAAAGTCTTGAACTCGATCGTCAAATAACCCGTCAGCTAGACGACATGCAGGCATTAGTCGAGCTTGCCCGCGAAGGGGAGCCCGTCGCCGACGATTTGGCGTCTCACTTGAAAGACGCCGAGGTGTTTGTCGATAAGGTCGAAACAAAGGTGTTGTTGTCGGGTGAGAACGATCGGTTGAACGCCATCGTCAATATTCATCCCGGAGCCGGAGGTACGGAAGCTCAGGACTGGGCGGAAATGCTCATGCGCATGTATCTGCGCTGGGCCGAGCAGAACGGCTTCAAGACCACAATGCTGGACTATCAGGAGGGGGAAGAAGCGGGCATCAAGTCCGTAACGTTCAATGTCATCGGCGAGTATGCCTACGGATACCTTGCGTCTGAGACAGGTGTTCATCGTCTTGTCCGCATTTCGCCGTTTGATTTCAACAAACGCCGGCACACTTCGTTTGCTTCCGTCGCCGTCTATCCGGAAATCGAGGAAAACATAGAGGTCGTTATCGAAGAGAAGGACCTCAGAATCGACACGTACCGGTCTGCCGGAAAGGGTGGACAGCACGTGAACACCACCGATTCCGCCGTCCGCATCACCCATCTCCCTACCGGCATCGTTGTTCAATGCCAGAACGAGCGGTCGCAACACAAAAACAAAAATGTTTGCATGAAGGTTCTGCGCGCAAGACTGTTTGAACTGGAGATGGAAAAGAAGAAAGCCGAGACGCAATCGATCGAAGACAGCAAGCTCGATATTGCCTGGGGTAGCCAGATCCGTTCTTACGTCCTCCAGCCTTACCGATTGGCAAAGGATCACCGCACCAAGGTGGAGGTTGGCGATGTAGATCGAGTTCTTGACGGCGACCTAGAGAAGTTCATCAAAGCGTACTTGCAGAGCCGTGCCCGGGCCGCGTGATCACGTCAGAGCATGCTGCGGCTTGATTCCGATGTCCAGTACGTGAAGGGCGTCGGTCCTCGACGCTCCGCTTTGCTGGGATCGAGGGGCATACGGACTGTTGAGGATCTGCTCCTTCACATTCCGAAGTCCTACCAAGATCGAGCCAACTTCGTTCCACTATCGTCGCTCAAGATTGGCCAGGACGCGGCCGTTCACGCGCGCGTTTATCGAAGCCGCGTCATGCAGACGCGGACGCGCGGTCGCATCCTCGATGTGATCCTTACCGACGGCAGCAGCTTCGCGCACGCAAAGTGGTTCCATGGCGGCTATCTCCAGACCCGTGAATTCAGTGCCGGGCGCGAAGTTGTACTCTTCGGTCGAGTCGATTTCGATCGTTATGAATCGAAGGTCGTCTTTTTTAATCCGGAGTTCGAGTTCCTCGAAGCAGGCGAACAGTCAACGTCACGCGACATCGGCCGGTACGTTCCCGTCTATGAAGAGATTGGCGGGATCACCAGCCGCCAATTGCGGCATATCATCGCAGGCGCTCTGAGCGATCTTACAAAGGAGATTGATGACCCATTACCCGATGAAATTTTGAGGGCGTACGGTTTCCCCGATCTTCGAACGTCTCTCCAGCGCGTGCATTTTCCGGAGCTTCAAGACAGCATTAGCGATTTGAATCAACGACGGTCGCCGTATCACCGCCGACTGATTTTCGAAGAATTCTTCTTGCTCGAGCTGATTTTCGCTCTGCGCCGTTCGCAAAACCGCTCGCTTGCAGGCGTGCGCTTCGAGACCTCCGAACGGATTCGCCAGCAGGTGAAAAGGATCCTTCCTTTTCACCCGACCGCGGCTCAAAAGCGCGTTCTGAAAGATATTGTGGATGACCTTAAAGCGGCATCCCCGATGATCCGTTTACTCCAGGGCGATGTCGGGAGCGGAAAAACGATCGTCGCTTTCGAAGCGATCGTCATAGCCGTTGAGAACGGCTACCAGTCCGCGCTGATGGCTCCGACAGAAATTTTGGCTGAACAACATTTCCTTAATGCAAAGCGAATTCTCGCGCCACTCGGTTACCGGACTGCTGCCGTCCGGCGGGGCATCAAGAAAGCGGAGAAACAAGCATTGCTGGATAAGATTGCATCCGGAGACATTCAGGTAGTCATTGGAACGCATGCTCTGATCGAGGAGCATACGGCTTTCAAGAACCTGGGCCTCGTTATTATCGACGAACAACATCGATTCGGTGTCGTTCAGCGGCTGCAGCTCATGGCAAAAGGCGAAAATCCGAATACTCTCGTCATGACTGCCACCCCAATCCCCCGCACGCTCGCAATGATATTGTACGGTGATCTGGACCTGTCGGTAATTGACGAGATGCCGCCCGGCCGCTCTCCAATCCGAACGATACATGCGGTCGAACGAGATGCGGAGCGCATATATCGGATGCTGGCAAGGGAACTGGAACAGGGCCGCCAAGCATATGTCGTTTATCCCGTAATTGAAGAGTCGGAGAAAGTCGATCTGAAGTCCGCTACAGACGGATTCAGGAAGCTGTCCGAAATTTTCAAAGCTCGGCGCGTTGCGCTGTTGCACGGGCGTTTGAAGAGCGAGGAAAAAGAGCAGACGATGGCCGCATTCGCTGCAGGGCAGATTGATGTGCTTGTCTCGACTACGGTAATCGAAGTGGGCGTCGATGTCCCGAACGCTACGGTTATGCTCATCGAGCACGCCGAACGGTTTGGTCTTGCGCAACTGCACCAGCTGCGCGGCCGTGTCGGGCGTGGCGCGCATCAATCGCTTTGCATTTTGATGACGACACACCGTCTGAGCGACGTCGCGCGGCAGCGTATTCAGGCGATGGTCAACACCACCGATGGTTTCCGTCTGGCGGAGGTGGATCTTCAGCTTCGTGGTCCCGGCGAAGTGGCTGGCACACGGCAATCCGGAATTCCTGAGTTTCGTGTTGCAAACCTGATGACGGATGGCGAGCTGTTGTCCCTGGCCCGCAAAGAGGCACAGCGGTGGGTGGATCGGTCGGGCGAGCGCGAACAGTTGATTGAAGCGCTCTCGGCGCGATCACGTTTTGTGACGGTGGGGTAGGGATGAAAAAACTCCTCTGCTAAGTTAGGAGGGAAGTTCTCTGGGAAGCTATATGCGGATCATTTCTGGTAAGTTCAAAAGCCGACACCTGAAGGGTACGCCACCCGCTGGAGTTCGGCCAACGAGCGACAAGCTCAGAGAAACGCTATTCAACATTCTTGCATCTCGTATTGAAGGTGCTACATTCCTCGATGGTTGTGCGGGAGTGGGCGCTATTGGGATCGAAGCGATAAGTCGAGGTGCAGAGCTTGTCTACTTCATTGATCAATCTCGGAGGGCGTGCCACATCATCCGCCAGAACCTTGCAGTCCTGGAAATCAAAGATGGATTCAAGCTCATGGAAATGGATCTTACGCGGGCGTTGCGGAGCATCGAGGCACCTTTCGATATCGCATTCATAGATCCGCCGTACGATAACGAAGAGCTCTATAACGAGGTCTTGCAACGATTTGGAGCCGAGCCTCGGCTGAGCCCCGGAGGCGTACTCATTATGGAGCACTCGAAAAGAAGCGTGCTCCCGGAGTCTTCCGGTATGCTGAGAAAAACTCGATCACTTGTGCAAGGTGACGCGGCGCTGGCATTCTATAGCTCTTTGGGGGAATCGTGACGAAAGCGATTTATCCTGGTTCGTTCGATCCGTTAACGTTCGGGCACCTCGATATCGTCGAGCGCAGCGCGCGGCTGTTCGACAATGTCGTGGTCGCCATTCTGACGAACTCGCAAAAAGCACCGCTATTTACGGTTCAAGAACGCACCGAGATCATGAACGAAATTCTCAAGCCGCGTTTTCCGAATGTGGAAGTCGATGTCTTCCACGGGCTGCTTGTGGATTATGCCGTACAAAAGAAGGCGCAGGTCATCGTCCGCGGAATTCGAGCGGTTACGGACTACGAATACGAATTCCAGATGGCCTTGATGAATCGCAGGCTTTCGCCCGAAATCGAAACCGTTTTCATGATGCCCGCCGAAAACTATTCATACTTGAGTTCGCGGCTCGTTAAAGAGATCGCGGAGTTGGGGGGATCCGTAAAGGGGCTCGTACCTGATATTGTTGTGAGACGATTGCAACAGAGAATCAAGAAAGAGAAGTGAATGATGAAGCTGGCAACTAGAATTTCGCGCATTTCCGTTTGAAAGCGGATGGCTATGATGGAAGCCGCCAATAAGTTGCGCAAGCAGGCCATTAAATTTGAGAACTTTGGCTCAGGCATGCCGACATTGCCGACGTTGGAAAAA
>JACXTT010009029.1_pt1 | contig 13679 bp, 16 predicted proteins | sample 9270951 | NCBI WGS metagenome assembly JACXTT01 (sample SAMN15532306, study PRJNA645909) | rock metagenome | isolation source: weathered quartz diorite | place: Puerto Rico | collected 2017-06-21 | reverse complement strand
GCGTGTACGAACAGGATGACCCCGTACACCGCGACCACTTCGTGCTGCGTGCCATGGAAGGTGCTGGGCCACAACAGCTGGATCAGCGCGTCGGTGAAGACTGCGGCGCCATAGTCGATCCCGGCCGTGATCCCGATCTGGCCGATCAGGTTGAACCAGCCCGTGAACCAGCCCCAGGCCGGCCCACCCATCTTCGAGGCCCAGTAGTAGAGCCCACCTGCCGTCGGATATTTGGAAGCGATCTCGGCCATCCCCAACCCGACGATGACCACAAACACCGACACCAGCGGCCAGCCGTACGCCTCCTCGATCGGGCCGCCGTAGTTGATCCCCGTCCCATACAAGGTCAGCGTGCCCGAGAGGATCGAGATGATCGTGAACGAGATCGCGAAATTCGAGAAACCGCTCATCCCGCGCCGTAGCTCCTGGGCGTAGCCGAGCGCATGGAGGAGCATCCGATCCTTGTCGTGGGCCTGATCTGTCACCTCGTCACTCCCTTCCGGCTTGGCGTTCAGTGCCCGATCCACGCGTCTCGGTCGTAGCCGAGCTTCTCCCAAAATCCGTCGCGAAGGTGAGCGACGAGCTCGATCCGCTCCACCCACTTGACGTTCTTGTAGCCGTACATCGCCGGCATCACGACACGCGCCGGTGCGCCGTGCGCGCGGGCAAGCGGCTTCCCGTCCATCCGATAGGCGAGCATAGAGTCCGGGCGCGAGGCTTGCTCGAGCGTGAGCGTATCCTCATAGGGGTGCTCAGCCGAGGCGAACCGAAGCGCGTGCGCCTGCGGCAACGGCTGCGCGGACGCGAGCAGGTCGTGGAAGCGGACGCCGGCCCAGCGCACGTTGCTGACCGTCCAGCCGGTCACGCAGTGGAAGTCGGAGGTTTGCTGTGCGCGGGGGAGTCGGAGCAGGTCGTCGTAGGCGAGCTCGCGCGGTCGGGCGACGAGCCCGTCGATCCGCAGCCTCCACGTACGCGGGTCAAAGCGCGGCATCGTGTCGGCGATCGTGTAGATGCGCCAGCCCTGCGACGGGAGCAGCGCCTGCGCGCCAGCGGGCAGGAGCCTGTCGAGGAGTCGCAAGGCGGGCGAGGCCCAGGCGAGCGAGGAGAGCCCGCCGGCCACCACGAGCAGGAAGCCAGCGCGGCCGTACGGCCTGCCGTCTGGTTCAGGTGGTGGCGACAACAGCGTTCGGATGTCCCGGTGACGTGATCCAGAAGCGCACCCAGCTGCGTCCGCCCGGGAGGTTGAAGCGGGCCCGGCAGGAGCCGTTGTGGCTCACCATGAACCGGCCGACCGTCGTATGCAGCTGGCCTTCACCCGCAGCCCAGAGCACGAATGTGTCGCCGCCGTGGGCCGGGAGGCCGCGAGCGACGAGCGTGAGCGACATGTTCTCGGCGTCCGAGTGGTCGAGGATTGCGCGGCCGATCGGCTGCCCGGCCGCTGCACGCAGCGTGAACTCGCGCACGGCGGTGTGATGAGGCAGGAGCAGCAACACGAGCACGGCGGCGACCGCAGCCGCCACCAGGCCGGAGGGGAAGCGCAGCCAGCGGCCCTTGCCAAGACGGCGGCGCTCCTTCCGCCGCGCGACGGCAGCGCCGCGGAGGGCGCGGTCGACGCGGCCGAGCAGGAAGAGCTGCCGCTGGCAGTCGTGGCAGGCGGCGACGTGGGCGAGCAGCTCCGGCTGGTCGCGATCCTCGAGCAGGTCGGGCAGATGCGTCCAGGCGTGCTCGTGCGTCATCGCGTCTCCTCGTCGAGGAGGGCCGCGAGCCGGTGCAGACCGCGCCGCGTCCAGCTCTTGACCGAGCCGAGCGGTACGTGTAGCCGGGAGGCGATCGCGCTCTGACTGAGGTCGTGGAAGTAGGCGAGCTCGATCACCTGCCGTTCGCGCTCCGGCAACCGCTCGAGCGCCGCCTCGACCCAGAAGCGGTCGACGTCCGGCGGCTCGACCGTCGTCTCGTCGGCCAGACCCTCCGGGAGCATCAGGTCGCGACGCTGACGGTGGTTGAGCGCGGTGCGCCTGGCAACCGTCAGCAGCCACGCGGGCGCGCTGCCGCGGCCGCGGTCATACAGGGCCGCCTTGCGCCAGATGCGCACGAACACCTCCTGGGCGCAGTCCTCCAGCTCGCCGCCGACGACCGCCAAGCAGGCGCGCTCGACCGCGCGCCGGTAGCGGTGGCGCAGCTCCTCGAAGGCGGGCTCGCTCCCCTCACTGATCGCCCGCAGCAACTCCGCATCGCTCGCCTCGGCGGATGCGGTGGCTGGCGTCGCATGCTCGAGCTGCTGCGGGCTCACATCAGGAGGTACAGGCGCCATCACCCGCTTGGATGCGGCGAGCGGCACGATCGGAGCGGCGGGTGGGGCCGAGAGCTGCGGGCGCGGCCCCACCAGCGTGGCACAGCTACTTGACGGTCACCGTGACTGACGCCTGGGCGCCGATCGTCGGCGCGTGTGTGTTGTCCTCGAGGATCGCGATGAACTTGTGCTGGCCCGGCTTGATCCCGGCCAGCGAGACGTGGAACGAGTTGGCACAGCTCATGCCGAGCATCGTTCCCATCCCCATCATCCCCATCGTCGTCGTGTCCACATTCGCGTGCCAGTGGCCGTAGCCCTTTACCGGCGCCTTGCCGTACAGGGCGCAGGAGAGCTTGAAGTTCTTCACCGCCACGACGAGGTTGAAGCCGCCGTGAACGGTCGAACTCGGCTTCGGCGAGACGATCGAGACCGACGGCTTGCCGGGGAAGCTGAGCGGCTTGACCGCCGCCAGCGGGCTGGAAGGCTTGTAGGTGAAGCTGATCTGCTTCATCGCCTTCATGTCGTCGGCGTGGTCGTTCTCCGCCGGGATGAACTGCAGCGTGTGCTTGCCCGGCAGCACGTTCTGCATGCTGACCGCGCTGCGCGGGCCGCAGATCATGTTGATCAGCGACTTGTCCAGCTCGATGTGGTAGTGGCCGATCCCCATCCGGTTGGCGGTACCGGCGAAGCGGCAGTCGACCTTGAAGTGCGTGATCGAGACATCGGTCGCGAGCGTGTTGCCGGTCAGCGTGAAGCCGGTCTTCGGAGAAAGAACCGCTAGCTTGGCGCCGGTGTCGGCCATCATCATCGGCGGCTTCTTCTTCGCGAACGCGGCGGCGGCACCGTAGACGGCGACCAGCAGTACCAGCGCGACGACGCCGATCCTGCCCTTTCCCAAACGCATCTGCATCACCCTCCTTCACGAGTTGCGACGCGCGCGCGGCGCCAGGAGGCGATCGGCCTCCATCCGAGCTACAGCCCCGAATAGGGGTTCGGATGCACCGGCCTAGGAGACGGTGAAGCTGCCGTGCATGATCGTTCGGTGCGGATCGCAGCGGTAGCTGTAGAGCCCGGGTGTAAGCCTCACGGTCCAGGTCACGCTGCCCATGTTCTGCACGGAGGTCTTCTCGTTCACGCCCGGGCCGAAGAGGTGGAAGTCGTGGATCGGCGAGAGATCGTTGATCCGAATCATGTACGTGCCCGCCTTCAGCGTCTTGATGAGCTTTCCCTGCGCCGTCTTCAGCGTGATCGTGAAGCCGGGCCCGACCGTGCCTCGCAGCACGGTCGCGCGCGCCACCGCCGGGCTCCGTCCCGGCAGGCTGAGCACGGCCAGCACGAGCAAGAGCGCAACGGTGACAGGAGCGAGACGTCTCATCAGGTTGTCCTTTCGTTTCCAGGGAGGTACAGCCGCCGCTTCAGCGCCGGATGCGTGCGACCAGCTCGACGACCGGCCGGCGCGTGAACGGCGTCTCGTACGCAAGGCCGAGCCGCTCGTAGACGAGCGCAGGCACCGAGATATCGGCGAGCAACAGTCTCCCGACCGCCTCGGCGGCATCGGGGATCGCCAGTGCCGTCTTCGGCGCGGCGAGCGTCATCGTCGTCTCGGCGACGACGTGCGGCGTGCGCAGCTCGCCTGTTTCCAGTTCGAGCCCGGACGGGACGTCGAGTGCGAGAACCCGCCGGCCGGCGCTCCCGCTGATCAGCTCGGCCGCGCGGCCGTACGGCGTGCCTCGCTGGCTGTAGCCGAGCAGCGCGTCGATCACGAGCTCCGGCTCGCCGAGTGATTCGAGATCTTCGTGAATCGGGATCGCGAGCCGGCGGGCGATCGCGAGCTGCTCGGCCGGCACGGGCGCGAACCGCTCGCCCGGCGCGGACACGGCGACCGCAACCCGCGCACCGGCCACGGTCAGGTGCCGTGCCGCGACCAGGCCCCCACCGCCATTCCCGCCTGGTCCAGCGAGCACCACGATCGAATGCCCCGCCGCGTCGCCGCCGAGGAGCTCGCGGGCAACTTGGGCCAGACTGCGGCCGGCATTCTCCATCATCCGCACGAGCGAGATCTCCAGCTCCTCGACCATGATCCGGTCGACCTCGCGCATCTGCTCCACAGAGACCCACGGGACTTCTGCCCCGTCGACCATGGGGAAGAGCTGGCCGCCGGTCATGGTGCGCTGAATCGCGGTGCTAAGTAGTCAATTCGAGCTGGACCTCTGTGGCGCTGCAGCCCATGAGGGCGTGGACGACGAGCATCAGCAGTCCGACCCTCTGATCTCACACCGTCAGTCCCGTGAAGCGTGAAAGCACCGATGTGAGCCGGACGAGCTCGCCCGTTGCAAGCAGCAGACCGAACCCGATGAGCAGCGTGCCTGAGGTGAGGCTGACGATCCGCCAGTGTCGACGCAGCACCCGCGCAAGGCCGAGGGCACGCGTGAACGCAAGCCCGAACAAGAGAAACGGCACGCCCAGTCCGAGTGCGTAGACGAGCAAGAGGATCGCTCCCTGGCTCGCGTGACCCTCGCCGGCTGCGAGCGTGAGGATAGCCGCGAGCGTCGGGCCGATGCACGGCGTCCAGCCGATCGCGAACGCGAGACCCGCGACCAGCGCGGTAACAGGCCCCGTCCTCCGCTCGCGCCGGATGCGCATCCGCCGTTCGACGAGCAGCAGTCTCGGGAGCGGCACGCCGGCGTAGATCAGACCTGCGAGAGCGATGAAGGACCCGGCGGCGATCTCGAGCGAGCGGCGATGGACGAGCAGCCCATTGCCGAACCAGGTCGCGCCCGCACCAAGCAATGCGAACATGACGCCGAAGCCGACCACGAACCAGGCCGTCTGTCCGACCACTCGTCGCGGTCGAGCGCCAAGCTCGTCGAAACCGACTCCCGAGACGAACGAGAGGTAGCCGGGGATGAGCGGCAGCACGCACGGCGAGACGAACGACACGATGCCCGCCGCGAACGCCAGCGCGAACGCTTCAGGCCCGAAGTGGATCATGGACCAGTGGTCTCTAGGTGCTGCGCAGCGCCAGCCGCAGGCCCTGCTCGAACTGAGCCCGACTTCCGGCGCCGATGATCTTTCCGACGACGCGGTGGCGCCGGTCGAGGAAATATGTGGTCGGCAGCCCGGTGACCGCGAGCCTGGCGCTGAGCGACCCGCTCGGATCGGCGATGCTCGGATGGCGCCAATGCCATTTGCGGTAGAAGGCACGCGCCCCGCCGATCGTGTCCTGCGTGTCGACGCCGAGCAGCTGCGCGCCGGGATGCGCCGTGGCGAAACGGGCGAGATCGGCAGCCTCCTGGTTACAGCCAGTGCACCAAGAAGCCCAGACGTTCAGCACGACCGGTCTGCCGGCGAACTGCGCCAGGCTGACCTGCTTGCCGGTGATCGGATCGTGGCCGCGGATCGACGGTACGCCGCCGCTCGTCCGGCTGACCGGCCCGGCCAGCGCGGAGAGACTCTGCGACTTCGCGCTGCTCTTGTTGGCGATCGCGATGCCGCCAACGACTGCGGCCACGATCGCGACCGTTACCGCAACGTAGGCGACGCGACGCTCGCTCAACCAACCCCTTGCCCTCGGAGGGACCGGATCTGCCCGGCGTGCCCGCCTTGCGTTCCGCTCGCTCACGGCGACCTCCTGGTGGGATCGCGGGGGCGGCGGGTAACCGCCGCCCATGCGATGGGGTGAGAGGGTCGCCTGGACGGCACGAGGCTGTCCGTCGCGTCGATCGGCTGTCGCGGCGGCCGCACACCCTATTTGATGCGCCTAGGCTCGACGACGATGCGACGAATGGCAGCCGGAGGGCGTCAGCCAAACCTTACGGTCGTCTTACGACGGATTGCCGCGGCGAGTGGACGTTGATAAACAAGGCCGGTGAGTCGCGTGCGACTGCTCGATCGTGCCGACGCCCCGCTTCTGGCGCAAGGGATGTACGGTAGCGACGGCTCGGCCTCGCCGCTGAAGCGGGCGCTCGCGAATGCACCCGATCTGCTCGAGACGCTTCTGCCGTTCCTCGCGCAGATCTTCGGGGAGGGTAGTGTCGACCTCGCGATCAAGGAGCTCGTCGTCGTCCGCGTCTCGTACCTGAACGGCTGCCGCTACTGCCTCGCGGCTCACCGGCCGCTCGCGATCGAGTCGAGCGTCGGGGCAGAGCAGCTGGCGGCGGTCTGCGGCGAGGTCCCGGTGGAGAGTCTTGCGCTGCGAGAACGAACGATCGTCGAGTGGGTCGACCGTTACGTCCTCGATCCAGGGGGAATGGGCGACGTGCTCGTCGCACGTGTGCTCGATCATGTGCGTGACGACCAGCTGATCGAGCTGGCGATTCTGATCGGCGCAACGCAGCTTCTCAACGGTTTCTGCACGGCATTCGAGATTCCGCCGGCTTTGACGGCCTGAGATGCGGGAGTCATTCGAGCAGGCGGTCGCCGAGGGCCGGTGCGGCGATCGGCTGTGGCTCTACGCCACCTACCACTGCAATCTCGCGTGTGTCTATTGCCTCACGGAGTCGCACCCGCGGATCGCGAACCGGCGGACGTTGTCACAGGAGACTATGACGAGGGCTGCGCGCGAGGCCCGTGAGCTCGGCTTCGGTGCGATCGGCGTCACGGGTGGCGAGCTCTTCATGCTTCGCGACGCACCGGAGACGCTTGCTCTCCTCGGCGAGATTCTGCCCACAGTGGCGCTGACAAATGCCACGCTCTTCACGAGTCGCCTCCTCGACCGGCTCGCTCCGCTCGCCGGGCTCGACGTGGCATTGCAGGTCTCCCTGGACGCGCCGGAGGCCGCGCACAACGATGCGCTGCGGGGTCCGGCGAACTTCGCCAAGGTGGTGGATTCGATACCGAGGTTGGTGCAGCGCGGCATCCACGTGCGGATCGCAACCACGGTCGAGGATCAGACCGAGGACGAGCTCCGGAAGCTGTGCGAGCTCCACCGTGGCCTGGGTGTGTCCGACGACGACCACGTCGTCCGCAGAGTCGTGCGCCGGGGTCGCGCAGAGCTGCAGCAGATGGGTGTCGATCCCGGCCCGACGGACATCCTGCCGGAGCTGACGATCACTGCCGATGGAGCGTTTCTGCACCCGTTCGGCCCAACCGTCCGCAACGGTCGCACCGATCTCGATCTGCTCGTCTCGAGGCAGTGTGTTCCGCTCGAGTCTGCGCTTCGCCGGTTCCTACGCGTGACGGCCGACCAGCCGGTGGGAACCGACGTCCTGCGCGACATCAGGTGAGCGTGAGCCTCGCCCCGCGGTCGCGGGGCTACGAGCGGAACGCGACTCGGGCGGTCGCGCGCCGAAGCGCGCTTCCGCATCGCGCGGTTGTCGTCGCACTATTGGGAGGCGGGCTGGTTGCCATCGAGGCCGCGTTGCGCGGCGAGACGAATCTGCGGCTGCAGATCGCAGAACAACTGGTCGCCTTCGCCGTCTTTCTGCCCGCGGCGTTCCTCTCCTGGCGCGGGCTCGGAGCCGGTCGGGCGGGAGTCGTGCTCGTGCTCGGAATCGCACTCGTTCTCCGCCTGACGGCGTTCGACTGGAACGGCGCGCCGCCCCTGTCGACGGATGTCAACCGTTATGCGTGGGACGCGCGTGTGCAAGCACACGGGGTCAACCCGTACCTGTACGCGCCCACGGATCCACGGCTCCGCGGGCTGCGTGACGCGAGGATCTGGCCGGCGATCAACCACCCGACGTGGCGAACGAACTACCCGCCGGGGGCGGAGAGCTCTTTCGCCGTCGCGCGCGGTGTGTTCGGGCACGGCTTGCGCGCCACAACCTGGCTCTTCTTGAGCGCCGAACTCGCGGCGCTCGGAACCCTCTTGCTGGTGATGCGGCGGCTCGAGGCTCCGCCTGAGCGTGTGCTCGTGGCGGCGTGGCATCCGCTCGCGATCAGCGAGATTGCGGCGAACGGTCACGTGGACTCGCTTGCCGTCCTCAGTGGCGCGATCCTGCTCGCCGCGGTCGCATCGAGGCGCTCCGCACTCGCGGCGGTCGCCGTCGCCGCGGGGACGCTTGTCAAGTTCGGCCCGTTGCTGCTCGCGCCTGCCCTGGCGCGACGCTACGGCCGCCGCTTCGTGATTCTCTCGCTCGCGCTCGTCGGGCTCGGCTACCTGGCCTACATCTCGGCCGGGGGACGCGTGGTCGGGACAACCCCGCGGTTGATCGAGCGCGAGGACGTCGGCTCGCTCGCTTGGTACGAGCTCGTACGAGTCATGAACGGCGATCACGCTCGTGTGTTGCTCCTCGTCGTGCTCCTTGCCGTGGTGGCAGTCGTTTCGCTTCGCGCACACGACAGCGTCGAGCAGGTCGCACGCACGGCACTGGTCGTGCTCGGCGGTGAGCTTCTCGCCACCAGCTACCTGCAGCCGTGGTACGCGCTGTGGCTGCTTCCGTTCCTCGTCGTCACGGCCGCCCCGGGCTGGCTGTGGCTGACCGGAACGCTGCCGCTGATCTACGTCTTCGGCATCGAGCAGCCGCTGCCCTGGTGGGTTCGGGCGACGATCTACGGGCCGTTCCTGGCGCTGGCCGTGACCCGCGTCCTGCGGCCGCGAAGGCCGCAACCGGTTCCTCTGCGGCCGCTCCCCCGGAACGCCAGGGTCGCAGCCGTCATCCCTGTCCTGAACGAGGCGGAGTCCCTCCCACACGTTCTTGCCGAATTCCCGCCGGGAACCGTGGACGAGATCGTCGTCGTCGACGGCGGCTCGAGCGACGAGACGGTCGAGTTGGCACGCGCGGCCGGCGCCCGCGTGCTCGTGGAGAAGCAGCGCGGTTATGGGCGCGCGTGTCTTTCCGGCGCCGAGGCGACGCGTGCAGAGGTGGTCGTCTTCCTCGATGGCGACGGCAGCGACGACCCGCGTGCGATCACGTCGCTTGCCGGGCCTGTCCTTGCCGGCGACGCGGCTCTCGTGCTGGGAGCGCGGCGCGACCCCCAGCCCGGGGCTCAGCGCCTCCACCAGAGGGTCGGCAACCACTTCGTTGCCGGGCTCGTCCGCGTCGTCTATGGCGTTCGCGTCAGCGACATCCCACCCATGCGTGCGGCCAATCGCGACCTCCTCGTACAGCTGCGGCTGAGCGAGCTCACGTACGGCTGGCCGACGGAGATGGTGATCAAGACCGCGCAGACGGGACTCCCCATCGTCGAGCTGCTCGTCCCGTCTCGCCCGCGGCTGGGCGGGCGGTCGAAGGTCTCCGGACGGCTCGTGCCCTCGATCCGAGCCGGCGCGCGCATGCTCGCCGTCGTAGCCCGCTATTCCTGAACCGGCCCGGCTTTGCTCTGTAAGGATCTTCTAAGAACCTGCGCTTGACTCCCAGTGGGCAGCGCGGAACGCTCCAGTCGTGGCCCGTCTGCTCGCCGCACCCGTGCTCGGTGTCCTCGCAGCGGCAGGGATCGTCGCCGCAATCACCTACTGGGGAACCAACTACTCGAAATCGCCAGTGCCGTCGAACTACGTCGCCTACAGCCAGATCCAGGGGTTGTTCTCCAAGTACGGCTGCACGAGCTGTCACCCGCTCGTCAACCCGTCGCTCAATCTCCAGCCGGGCCATTCGTACGCGAGCCTCGTCGGTATACGCGCGCTCGAGGACCCCCGCCTCTACCGTGTCGTCGCCGGCGACCCCGACCGCAGCTTTCTGTTCCTGAAAGTGGGGGGCGATCCCGCTGTCGCCGATATCCCGGCGATCGGGGGGCGGATGCCGCCGGCCGCCCCGCCGATCGATCCATCCGATATGGCGCTGATCCGGGCCTGGATCGAGCATGGGGCACGAGGCGCCAACGGCAAGACCGGCGGGCCCGCCGTGATCACGCCGGGATCACCGCCGACCGGGCTGCGCGGCGCCGCGGACGCAACGGTGCCGACGGGTACGGGAACAATCACGGGTATGGTCATCGACCAACGTCGGCGCCCGATCGCCGGCGCACTGGTGACGATTCTGCTCAAGGGCCCGAGCCAGGAAGGCGGTGAGGAGCACTACCGCGTCGCACAGACCGACCGCGCGGGACGCTACGCGCTCACGCGCGCTCCCTCGGGGCGCTTCCTGCTCAAGGCGTACGCGCCACGCTCGATCTATGTCTCGCGCATCGTGGCGCTCGCTCGCGGCGCCAGAGAGACGATCGATTTCGGTCTGCCCGACCGGCGGATCGCGAACCCGGTCGTCTTGAGAGCCGTGGTCTCGGGACGCCGGCTCGCGATGACCGTGGACGGACAGAGCCTCGACGGGAACTACACGCTGGCGGCCAACCCACGGTCCGGGCTCGTGTTCGAGCTCCACAACGCCGACGACGCGGCCGGACGCTGGACGCGGTCGATCCCCAGAGCGCTTCCCGGCCCATGGGTGTTCTTCGCCGTCGACCACCAATGCAACATCTCTGGCTTCCTGACCGTCGCACGCTGATCGTCGTCGCCGGGGCGGGAGCCGCCGCGGCGGCTGTGGCGACCCTGCTGCTCGGCTCACAGGCGAGCGCGACGCCACGCTTCTCGCGGGACGTCCAGCCTATCTTCGACCGGTCCTGCGTCACCTGCCACCCCGTCTCCTACCCGTACCTCGATCTCCGCCGCGGGCGTTCGTACCGTGATCTCTATCGCGTTTCGGCGGCGACGAACCCCGCGTTCGAGCGGGTCGTCCCGGGAAAGCCCGAGCTTTCGTACCTCCTCGTGCATCCTCCCGACCCGTCCAACCGCGGCCTCCTCACCGCCCAGGACCGGACCACGATCGCCCGTTGGATCGCCGCTGGAGCAAAGAATGACTGAGAGCCAGGGGACGGTGCTGGTCATCGCCAAGGCTCCCGACGGCGGCCGCTCGAAAACACGGCTCGTACCTCCGCTTTCGCGCGAGCAGGCGGCGGCGCTGCACACCGCGCTGCTGATCGACACGCTCGACGGCTGCCGCGCCGAGGCGGAGGACGTTCGCATCCTCCATGAGTCCGAAACGGATGTAGGCGTGCTCTCACGACTCGCGCCGGGCGTCCGGCTCGAGCCGCAACGCGGGCGCGGACTCGCCGACGCGCTTCGGTACGGCATCGCCGATCATCTCTCCGACCAGCGCCCGGTCGCGATCGTCTCCTCGGACATCCCTGGGGTTCCGGCAGGTTCCATACGGCGCGCCTTCCAAGAACTTTCACGCGGCGCGGATGTCGTGCTCGGGCCGGCCTGCGACGGCGGCTATTGGCTGATCGCGATGAAGGCAGCGCACGAAGAGCCGTTCAGGGACATCGCCTGGTCGACGCCCGCCGTCCTCGCGCTGACACGGCAACGGTGCGATGCAGCTGGACTGCGCACGGTGGAGCTCGAGCGCTGGCGAGACATCGACACGCTCGTCGACCTCGCCTTCCTCGCCAGTGATGCCCCGCCGGCGGCGGCGCGCACCCGGCAGCTACTCGCGACGCTCGATGGGCTCGTCCATGAACCGCCGGAGCAAGAGCTCGCATCGAGTGAGCTGGTTTCAGGCTCTCCGTGGCGGGTCCTGCTTCACGACCGTCTCCAAGGAGCGACCGGGGACAGCGAGTACAGCTACCTCGCAGTTCCGCGGGCGGTCTTCGTGGCGGCGGTCACGGTCGACGACCAGCTGGTCCTCGTACGCCAATACCGCCATCCCGTCCGGGACTGGACGCTCGAGGTCCCGGCCGGTTCGGTGAAGGACGGCGAGACCGCCCTCGAGGCGGCGGAGCGCGAACTACGCGAGGAGTCCGGCGGCCGCGCCCGCAGCTGGACACACCTCAGCACGTTCTTCTCCTCGAGCGCACATCTGAGCCTTCGCTCCGACGCCTTCCTCGCCCGCGGCGTCGAGCTGGAGGAGTCTGCACCAGAAGCCGGAGAGGACATCACGGTGGTGACGCTGCCGCTGCACGAAGCCGCCGCGCTCGCACGCAGCGGCCGGCTCGCGGAGGGCCAGACAGCGCTCACGGTGCTTCTCGCCCTCGAACAGCTCGAAAGAGCAGACGACAGCAGACGATGACCCGCGACCTCGGATCCCACCAGCGCGCTCGTTGGGAGCATGCGTTCGTGGAGCGGGCCGACCGCTACGGCACGAAACCGAGCAAACCGGGTCGCGCGGCGCTCGCAACGTTCCGCCGTGCAGGCTTCGTCGACCTGCTCGAGCTTGGCGCGGGTCAGGGCCGCGACACCGTCTACTTCGCGCGCAAGGGCTTGAACGTCACCGCGCTCGATTTCGCCGAGACTGCGGTGCACACCGTCGCCGCGAAGACACGCGTGGCGCCTACCGATGGCCGCGTGACCGTCCTTCTGCACGACGTCCGCAAGCCGCTCCCTCTCCCGGACGCGGCCTTCGACGCTTGTTACTCGCACATGCTCTTCTGCATGGCCCTGAAGCAGAACGAGCTCGAGTCGCTCGCAGCGGAGATTCGGCGTGTTCTCCGACCGGGCGGGCTCTGCATCTACACCGCTCGCACGACCAGCGACCCGGACTTCGGCGCCGGCCTGCACCGCTGCGAATCGATCTACGAGCTCGACGGCTTCGCCGTCCACTACTTCTCGCACGTCCTGGTTCAGCACCTGGCCAGCGGGTTCGAGCTCGAAACCACCACCGAGTTCGAAGAAGGCACGCTTGCCGCGGCACCTCTATCGCGTCACGCAACGCAAGCCGACCACAGCGGACACGCCGGCGTCGTCGTAAGACCCTGTTAAGAACCTCGCGGTCCCCCGCGCGCCACAATCGGCCTGCCCGCCCAACATCGCACGCGAATCGAGGAGGATCCGCACCCATGCGCCGACGCATCACCATCGCCGCCACAGCGGTTGGAGTTGCCGCGACGATCGCCATCGGCTTCTCCGTGGGCGCCCTCGCGTCTTCCAGCTCGTCCTCCGCTCCGGCGTCCTCGAGCGAGACGCAGACAACGCCTACGACCACGACTGAGGAAGGCATGTCCCTACCGTACGGTGCGACCCTAGTCGCGCGCAGCGAGGTGCCGAAGCCCTCCGGAGTCAAGACAGGTGCACGCGGTACCTTCAAGATCACCCTCAAGCACAAGCACGGAAAGACGACGGCATCGTGGAAGCTGACGTTCCGCAACCTCACCGGCAAGGCCACAGCCGCACACATCCACCACGCCAAACCTGGCAAAGCGGGCCCCGTCATCGTTCCGCTTTGCGGACCATGCAAGTCAGGCCAGTCCGGAACAATTAAGCTCCCCGAGATGGACGCGAGCCTGATCGAGAAGGGCAAGACCTACGTCAACGTCCACACCGTGAAAAACCCCGCCGGCGAGATTCGCGGACAAATCGCCAAGAAATAGGCGAATCACGCTGCGACCCGGACCGGGCGGGACTGTCCCTTGCTCCTCTGTCAAGCGGCCTCGGTGAGAGCGATGGCCGCATCGGCGCGTAGGGCTCGGTAGACGACGTCGGAGAGGCGGCGTTTGAGGACTCGGAGGGCTTCCAGACCGC
>JACXTT010009028.1_pt1 | contig 13679 bp, 11 predicted proteins | sample 9270951 | NCBI WGS metagenome assembly JACXTT01 (sample SAMN15532306, study PRJNA645909) | rock metagenome | isolation source: weathered quartz diorite | place: Puerto Rico | collected 2017-06-21 | reverse complement strand
CCACGATCCGCTGTGGAACGCCGCGCAGAGGGAGATGCTCGTGACCGGCCGCATGCACGGCTACGTCCGCATGTACTGGGCGAAGATGATCCTCGAGTGGACGCGGCATCCGGCCGAGGCGCTGGAGATCGCGATCCGCCTGAACGACCGCTACGAGCTCGATGGCCGCGACCCGAACGGCTACACGAACATCGCCTGGGCGATCGGCGGCAAGCACGATCGTCCGTGGTTCGATCGCCCGATCTTCGGGCTGGTACGCTGCATGACGACCGCGAGCACGTCGAAGAAGTTCGACAGCCGAGCCTACGTCGAGTGGGCGGAGAGCCTCGGGTGACGGCGTGAGCGCGAGCGACGAGATCCGCATCGGCGTCTCCTCGTGCCTGCTCGGCGAGGCGGTACGCTACGACGGCGGTCACAAGCGCGACGGCTTCCTGACCGAGACGCTCGCGCCGCACGTCCGCTTCGTGCCGGTCTGTCCCGAGGTGGAGCTCGGCCTCGGCACGCCGCGCGAGGCGATCCACCTCGTCGCCGACGGTGCGGACGGCGTCCGCCTCGTCGGCGTGAAGAGCGCTCGGGATCACACCGAAGCGATGCTCGGGTTCGCCGAGCGGCGGGCGGCGGAGCTCGGCGCGCTCGACCTCTCGGGGTACGTGTTCAAGAAGAGCTCGCCCTCCTGCGGCATGGAGCGCGTCGCGGTGCATCTCGTAGGGGGGCGGAAGGAGCGGCGCGGGCGCGGGCTCTTCGCCGCCGCGCTGATGGAGCACTTGCCGCTGCTCCCGGTCGAAGAAGAAGGACGCCTCTGCGACGCGAAGCTCCGCGAGAACTTCATCGAGCGGGTGTTCGCCTACCGGCGCATGAAGACCCTGTTCGCCGCGCGCTGGACGACGGCCGAGCTGATCCGCTTCCACAGCCGCGAGAAGATGCTGCTGCTCGCGCACGATCGCCCCGCGTACCTGGCGCTTGGCCGGCTCGTCGCGGGAGCGGCCGGCGAGCCGCGAGGGGAAGTGGCGCGCCGCTACGCCCGCGGCTTCATGACCGCGCTCGCGAAGATCGCGACGCGCGGCCGGCACGTGAACGTGCTCGGCCACATGGCGGGGTTCCTGCGCGGGCCGGTGGCCGCCGACGCGCGGCGCGAGGTCGCGGAGGTGATCGCGGACTACCGCAAGGGTAGCGTACCGCTGATCGTGCCGATCACGCTGATCCGCCACCACGTGCGCGCGCACGGGATCGAGTACCTCGCCGGGCAATCGTATCTCGAGCCGCACCCGCGCGAGCTGGCACTACGCAATCACGTGTAGTGCACCGTCGTTCAGGGCTTCGGTCCGAGCAGGCTCACGATCTCCTTCCGGCTGCCGAGCGGCAGCATGTTCAGGGTGAACCCACCGTCGATCGGAATCGCGGCGCCGTTGATGAACGCGGCGCGGTCCGAGGCGAGGAACGCGATCAGGTAGCCGATCTCCAGAGGCTCGCCGAGCCGGCGGGCCGGGACGAATCGGACCGCGCCGTCGCGAAGCTCGGACGGCATGCGCTCGCGCACGTTCTCGGTGCCGATCAGGCCCGGCAGGATCGCGTTCGCGGTGATGCCGTGGCGCCCGAGCTCGAGCGTCAGGCTCTCGGTGAGGCCGACGAGCCCCGCCTTGCTCGCCGCGTAGGCGGACTGGTTGTGCAACCCGCCGGTCGCGGCGATCGAAGAGATGCTGATGATGCGGCCCCACTTCCGCGCGATCATCGGCTCGACCACCGCCTTCACCATGTTGAACGCGCCCGTCAGGTTGACCGACAGCTCGCGCGTCCACGCTTCGTGGGTCATGCGCTCGATCGAGGCGACGTTGTCGACGATGCCCGCGTTGTTGACGAGCACGTCGATCGGCCCGAAGGCGTCACGCACCGCTGCGGCGCCGCGCGCGCACGCTTCGGGATTGGCGACGTCGAACGTCACGGCGATCGCCCTCCCGCCCGCCTTGGTCACCTCGGCGGCGGTCTCCTCGACGGCCGGCGAGCGGTCGGCGAGCCCGACGGCGGCACCTTCCTCGGCCAGTAAGCGCGCGGTGGCACGGCCGATTCCACGCGCGGCGCCGGTGATCATCACCACTTTCCCTGCAAGCATTCGCGGCTCCCCCGTTCTTCTTCCTGACAGTGAGCGAAAGGCACTATAGATCGACGGCCGGCCGCTCGAGGAGGGTGTCATGAAGCGTGGGTCTCGATCGTTCGTCGTCGCCGTCGCCATCGCCGCCTCGCTCCTGACCGCGCGCCCGACGCTCGCCGAGCCGCTGCCACGCGAACGCGTACCCGCGCCGCTCCAGCCCTGGGTCGATTGGGTGCTGCAGGATCACGAAGACGCGGAGTGCCCCGTCCTCCAGGAGTCGGGGGACCCGCGCCGCTGCGCCTGGCCCGCGTCGCTGGCGCTGGATCTCGGAACGGCCGGGGGGCACTTCACGCAGGTCTGGCGGCTCCATCGCGACGGCTGGATCGCGCTGCCGGGCGACGATTCGCACTGGCCGCTCGACGTGAAGGTCGACGGCAAGCCGGCGGTCGTCGTGCCGCACGAGGATCGCCCTTCGATCCGCCTGCCGAAGGGCCGCCACGAGGTTGCCGGATCGTTCGCGTGGAGCGAGCTGCCCGAGGTCATGGCGATCCCGGGCGACACCGCGCTCGTGCGCGTGACGCTCGACGGCAAAGAGGTCCCGTTTCCGAAGCGCGAGCCCGAGAACCAGATCTGGCTGACCAGCCGGAGCGCGGCCGAGAGCGAGGAGTCGCGCCTCGAGGTGCACGTCGACCGGAAGATCACGGACGAGATCCCGCTCGAACTCGTGACGCGGATCGAGCTCCGCGTCTCCGGCAAGAACCGCGAGACGTTGCTCGCCCGCGCGCTTCCCGACGGCTTCGTGCCGACCGGGCTCGAGAGCCCGCTGCCCGCGCGCCTCGAGGCCGACGGCCGCGTGCGCGTGCAGCTCCGCGCCGGAGTCCACGTGCTGGAAGTGCGCGCGCGCCACGACGGGCCCGCGACTGCGCTCACGCTCGCCGCCGCCGAAGGCCCGTGGGCGGGCGAGGAGGTCTGGGCGTTCGAGTCGAGGAACGACCTTCGCCTGGTGTCGATCGAAGACGTCCCGTCGGTCGATCCGCAGCAGACGCAGCTCCCCGACGAATGGCGTGCGTTCCCGGCGTACCTGATGCGGCCCGGGTCGACCATGAAGCTCGACGAGAAGCGCCGCGGCGACGCCGATCCGCCGCCCGACCAGCTGACCCTGCAGCGCTCGTGGTGGCTCGATTTCGACGGCGGCGGTTACACGATCTCGGACCGCATCACCGGCTCGCTCGGACGGAGCTGGCGGCTCGACATGCCCGCGCCGATCGTGCTCGGCCGCGTCGCCGTCGACGGCCAGGATCAGCTCATCACGAAGGGCGCCGGCGCGGGCGCGGCCGGCGTCGAGATCCGCCAGGGCGCGCTCAACCTCGAAGCCGACAGCCGGATTCCGAGCGCGCCGGGCCGCGTCCCGGCGGTCGGCTGGAGCGAGGACTTCCACCAGGTCTCGGGGCAGCTCTACTTGCCGCCCGGCTGGCGCCTGTTCCACGCGAGCGGCGTCGACGACGTGTCGTCGACGTGGGTCGCGCAGTGGTCTTTGCTCGACCTCTTCCTGGTACTGGTGATCGCGCTCGCCGCGGGCCAGATCTGGGGACGCGCGTGGGGCGCGGTCGCGCTGGTCACGCTCGGGCTCACCTACCTCGAGGCCGGGGCACCGCGCATGCTGTGGGTCGCGCTGCTCGCGGGCGAAGCGCTGATCCCGCTGCTGCCCGCCGGCCGCGTGCTCGCGACGATCCGCGCCTACCGCGGCGCGGTGCTGGTCGGTCTCGTCGTCGTGGTGATCCCGTTCATGGTCGAGCAGGTGCGCTTCGGGATGTATCCTGGGCTCGAGTCGCCGGGCGGCGACGCCGGCATGTTCGGTCGCATCGCCGGAGTGGCGACCGAGTCGATGGTGCTGCCGCAATCGATGCCCGCGCCGGCGCCCCCGCCGATGCCCATGGAGGTGCCGAAAGCGCTCGCGCGCCGGCCGATGCGCGGCGGCGAGGGCAAGGTCGCGCGCATGGAAGAAGCCGTCGGCGGCGCGCTCGCCGATTCCGTGAGCATCCCGGAAGCGAGGCCGAAGGACCTCCGCGACCTCGACGAGAAGGCCCTCGTCTCGACCGGCCCCGGCCTGCCGCGCTGGCAGTGGCGAATGGTCACGCTCGGCTGGCGCGGGCCCGTCGAGCATTCGCAGCAAGTGAGCTTCTGGCTGTTGTCGCCGTTCGTGAACTTCCTGCTCGCGCTCCTGCGCGTCGGATTGCTCGGCGTGCTGATGCTCCGCGCGCTCGGCGCCATGTTCACGATTCCGCGAGCGCCGGCTCCGCGGGTGGCGGCGACCGCGGCCGCTTTGCTGTTCGGGGTCGTCGCGCTCGCTCCGCCCGCGCGCGCCGCGGACTACCCGCCGCAGGATCTACTGAACGAGCTGCAGAAGCGGCTGCTCGCGCCGCACGACTGCGACCCGAGCTGCGCCTCGAGCGGACGCGTTCAGCTGGAGACGTCGGGCACCGGCCTCGTGGTGCGGATCGAGATCGACGCCGCGGCCGACACCGCCGTCGCCCTCCCCGGCGGCGCCCAGAGCTGGTCTCCCGCAAAGGTGATGGTCGACGGGGCGAGCGCAGATGCGCTCGCGCGCGACGACGGCGGCACGCTCTGGTTGGCGCTCTCGGCCGGCAAGCACCAGGTGGTGCTCGACGGCCCGCTGCCGCGGCTCGACGCCGTCGACCTTCCGCTGCCGCTCCGACCGCACCACGTCGAGGCGCATCTCACCGGCTGGTCGCTCGAGGGCGTGCAGGACGACGGCACCCCCGAGGACAGCCTGCGGCTCGTGCGCGAGCGCAAGGCGGACGCGCACGAGGAGACGCTGCAGCCGACGGAGCTGCCGCCGTTCTCGCGCGTGGAGCGCGAGATCCGTCTCGGGCTGGTCTGGGAGATCGACACCGTGCTCACGCGGCTCACCCCGACCGGCACCGCGCTCACGGCCGAGGTGCCGCTGTTGCCGGGGGAATCGGTGACGACTCCAAACCTGCGCATCGACGGCGGCAAGGCGATCCTCGTGCTTGCGCCGGGTGCGACCGAGGCTCGCTGGCACTCGGTCTTGAAGGAAGCTCCGGCGCTCACGCTCGCGAGCGCCAAAGGGCAGCCCTGGACGGAGGTCTGGCGCCTCGACGCGGGCGCGCTCTGGCACGTGGAGCCGACCGGCATACCACCGATCCACGCGCAGGAGGCCGCGGGCCGACGCGTTCGCGAATGGCGGCCGTGGCCCGGAGAATCCGTCTCGCTCGCGATCACCCGCCCGGAGGGATTCCCGGGCCAGACCTCGACGATCGACCACACCGCGCTCGAGGTGAGCCCGGGCCTCCGCTCGACGGACGCGACGCTCACGGTCGAGCTGCGGAGCTCGCGCGGCGGACAACACACCTTCACGCTTCCCGAAGGAGCGGCGCTGCATCAGGTCGCGATCAACGGCGCGACGCAGCCGATCCGCCAGGAGAAGCGCTCGGTCACGGTGCCGGTCGCACCGGGCTCGCAGACGATCACGCTCGCGTGGCGCAGCTTCGACGGCATTGCGATGCGCATCTCCTCGCCCGCGGTCTCGGTGGGCGCGCCGAGCGTAAACGCGGACACGACGATCCAGATGCCGGCCGACCGCTGGACGCTCGCCGTCGGCGGCGGGCGGCTCGGCCCCGCGGTGCTGTTCTGGAGCTTCCTCTTCGTGCTCGTGCTGGTCGCGGCCGCGCTCGGTCGCGTCACGCTGACGCCGCTCCGCACACTCGATTGGTTCCTGCTCGGCATCGGCCTGACGCAGACCTCGATCTGGGTCGCGCTCGCCGTGGCGGGCTGGCTGCTCGTGCTCGGCTGGCGCCGTGCGCACGGCGAGGCGATCACGAACCGGCGCTTCGACCTCGTGCAGATCCTGCTCGCGCTCTGGACGCTCGCCGCGCTCGCCGGCTTGTTCGGCGCGATCCAGCAAGGGCTGCTCGGCGAGCCCGACATGCAGATCGCCGGCAACGGGTCTTCCGCGTACGTGCTCCGCTGGTACCACGACCACGCGGCAAGCGAGCTCCCGCGCGCCTGGGTGATCTCGGTTCCGCTGCTCGTCTACCGCCTCGCGATGCTCGCCTGGGCGCTGTGGATCGCGCGCGCGCTGTTGTCGTGGCTCCGCTGGGGGTGGGATGCGTACAGCTCGGGCGGCCTCTGGCGTCCGTGGAGGCGAGCCGCGGCCTCTGCGGCCGCGGCGAGCCCGCCGATCGGCTAGGGCTCGTCGCCTGTTGCGCGCTCGCTGAGACTCGGACAGCTTGGCGTCCGAGGAGATGCCATGCGACGACTCGGAACCCTGTTGCTGCTCCTGGTGCTGGCGCTCGGCGCCGGCTCCGCGACGACCGGCTGCTCGAGCCAGACGACGACCACGACGCGCACGGTCGACCGGCCGCAGAGCGACGGCAGCGTCGCGCGCGAGACCACGACCGAGGAGAAATCCAGCGACGACGGGGCTCACTTCGGCATCCTGAGCGGCACCGTGCACGCGGTGGGATGGGTGCTGGCGCTGCCGTTCCGCCTCGTCGGCGGACTGATCGGCATCATCTTCTAGATCTCGGAAGCGCGGCCACGGCTGCGCTTCGTTCCCGTTGTCGTCGGCGCGGCTTCGATGACCGACCGATCGAAGATCCCGAGCCGGGTTTCGCTCGCCGCGGCTCTCGTGCTCGCCGCGGCGTTCGCGGTTCCGCTCGCGCTGCGCTTCGACCCCGCGGCGCTCGAGGCGCCGTCCTTCCCGTTCGGCGACGAGGCGCTGCTCGAGATCGCGACCGCTCGGGCCCAGAACTTCCAGCAGCTCGTCGGGCCTTACTCGCGCTTTCACTGGAGCCATCCGGGGCCGCTCTACTTCTACTGGCTGGCACCGTTCCGCGCTTGGCTCGGACCGCACTATGCGAGCCTGCTCGCCGGTGCGCTCGCGCTCACCGCCGTGACCGGAGCGGCGGCGATCGGCTGTGCGGCGCGAGCGGGCGGCGCCACGGCCGGGCTGGCGATGCTCGCCGGCCTCGCGGTGCTGTTCGCCGGTCCCGGGTTCGAGACCGTCAGCGCCTGGAACCCGCTGGTCACGGTCGCGCCGTTCGCCCTCCACATCGTGCTCGCGAGCGGCATCGCCGCGGGGCGGAGCGCGTGGCTTCCCGCCGAGGCGCTGGTCGCCTCGTTCCTGATCCAGACGCACGTCGGGACGGCTCCGGCGGTCGCGATCACGCTCGCCGCGGCGCTCGCGATCGAGCGGTTCTCGCGCGGCCGCGGGTCGCCCGGCTCGCGCGCCGCGTGGCTCGGATTCGCGGTGGTGCTCGCCGCCGTCTGGCTCCCGCCGGCATATGGAGAGCTTCGTCCGGGCGGCGGCAACCTCTCGAAGCTCGCCGCGTTCTTCTCGGCGGCGAGCGGCCCGCAGCGTGGCCTCGTCGAGGCGGCGGTGATCGCGTTCGAGCAAGTCGGCGCGTGGGCGGCCGTTCCCGGATCGAGCCTGATGCTCGCCTCCGCGACGATCTTGCTGCTGCCGGTCGGAGCCTGGTCGGGGTGGCGCAAGTCGCGAAGCTTCGCGGCCGCGCTCTCGATCCTCGCCCTGCTGGCGATCGCGATGGCGACGCTCTCGGTCCGTCAAATCGTCGGCGAGCCGTACCCGTACTTGCTCGCCTGGATCGCCGTGCTCGGGCCCGTATCGGCCGCGGCGTTCGTGAGCGCGGTCGCCCCCGACGGCGGCGCTTCGATCTCCGCGAAGCGCGCGGTCGCGGCGGGCGTCGCCGCGATCGCGGCACTCCACGTGGTGGCGCAGGCGGAATTGCCGCGGATCGCCGATGTCGACGACGCGCGTACGCGGCGCCTTTCCGGCGCGGTTCTCGACTATCTCCACGGCCACGGGCTTTCCCGGCCGCTCGTCCGCATCCTCTCGCCCGACGCGTGGATCCCGACCAGCGGCGTGGTGCTGCAGCTGCAGCGCGCGGGCTTCACCGTCGAGGTCGCGGAGCCGTGGACGTTCGCGTTCGGCGGCGCGATGGCCGCCCGCGGCGGGCACGATGCGACGCTGGTCATCACCGACGACAGACTGCTCACCACGAGCCGCTTCTTCGACCGCATCGCGACGGCCGGGGACGTGACCGCCTACGCCTCGCCCAGGCGGAGCGCGGAGGAGACGCTGCTCGCGGAGCTCGAGATCGATCCCGACGATTACCCGTCGCTGCTCGCGCTCCGCGCGCTCTACGGCGGGGCGAACGACGCCGCGCGCGGCGCGGAGGTCGAACGCAGGCTCGCGGCGCTGAAGCCGAAGGTCGCATCGCAGATTCGTTTCGGCGACGATCTCGAGCTCGCGGGTTACGACGTGGTGCGCATCGCTCCGCGCCGGCTTCGCATCGTGCTGCTCTGGCACGCGCTCCGGCCCATGGTCTGGGAGTACGCATCGTTTCTCCACTTCGAGGGCGCGGGCGTACGCTTCCAGGACGACCACTTCCTCGGCGGCCCGGGGCGCACGACTCCGGCATGGAACTCGGGAGATTTCGTTCGCGAGGAGCGCGAAGTCGCGGTCCCGGACGATGCACCACCCGGCGCGTACTCGATCCGCATCGGCGTGTGGGCGCCGAAGGAGGCGATCCGCCTGCGGGTCGGCGACGCCAAGGACACGGAGCTCGCGGCCTTCGATTTGTAGCGCTTCGCGTCCGAGCCCGAGCGGGACGTCGCCGGTTGACTCGCCCCGCACGATCGCCGACGCTCTGCGCTCGGTCGCACCGCGCTCGCACGGAGGAAGTCGACGATGGATCAGCGCTCGCTAGGCAAGTTGAAGGTGTCCGCCCTCGGCCTCGGTTGCATGGGCATGTCGGAGTTCTACGGCCCCGCCGATCAGGCCGAGTCCGTGGCGACGATCGAGCGCTCGCTCGAGCTCGGCATCCAGTTCTTCGACACCGCCGACATGTACGGCGTCGGCCGGAACGAGGAGCTGCTCGGCAAGGTGATCGCGGGCCGGCGCGAGCGCCTCGTCATCGCGACGAAGTTCGGCATCATGCGCGGCCAGGACGGCGCACGGCTCGGCATCAGCGGCAAGCCCGACTACGTGCGCTCCGCCTGCGACGCGAGCCTCCGTCGTCTCGGCATCGACGTGATCGACCTCTACTACCAGCACCGCGTCGACCCGACGGTGCCGATCGAGGACACCGTCGGCGCGATGGCCGAGCTCGTGAAGCAAGGCAAGGTCCGCCATCTCGGCCTGTCGGAGGCTCGTCCGGAGACGATCCGCAGGGCCTGCAAGGTCCATCCGATCGCGGCGCTGCAGACCGAGTACTCGCTGTGGAGCCGCGATCCCGAGGACGAGCTGCTGGCCACCTGCCGCGAGCTTGGCATCGGCTTCGTCGCCTACAGCCCGCTCGGCCGTGGCTTCCTGACCGGCGCGATCCGCACGTTCGACGATCTCGCGCCCGACGACTTTCGCCGCATGAACCCGCGTTTCAAGGGAGACAACTTCCAGCGCAACATCGACGTCGTGAGCGCCGTCGAGACGATCGCCAAGGAGAAGGGCTGCACGCCGTCGCAGCTCGCGCTCGCCTGGGTGCTCGCGCAGGGCGACGACATCGTGCCGATCCCCGGGACGACCCGGCGGAAGCACCTCGACGAGAACGTCGCGGCGCTGTCGGTCACGCTGTCCGCGCGCGACCGGGAACGCATCGAAGCAGTCGCCCCGCGGGGCTTCGCGGCGGGTGATCGCTACACCGCCGAGGGGATGCGGACGGTCCACCTGTAGAGGGCCGGCGCGTGCCGGCCCTCTACAGGGATGCCGGAGAGAGCGCTTACTTCGCCGACTTCACGACTTCGAGCAGCTCGACCTCGAAGACCAGCGTCGCGCCCGGCTTGATCATCGGCGGCGCGCCGCGATCGCCGTAGGCGATCGACGCGGGGCACACGAGCTTCGCCTTGCCGCCCGGCTTCATCTTCTGCAGGCCCTCGGTCCAGCACGGGATGACCTGGTTCACGGCGAACGTGACCGGCTCCTTCCGCTCGTACGAGCTGTCGAACACGGTGCCGTCGCGGAGCGTGCCCTTGTAGTTGACCTTCACGGTGCTGGTCGCCGCCGGCGGATCTCCCTTGCCCGCCGCGACTTCCGTGTAGATGAGGCCCGAGGCCGACTTCTGGGCGCCCTTCTCCGCCTCGGCCTTCTTCAGGAAATCCTCTCCGGCCTTGCGCTCGACATCGGCCGACGCAGTCGCGCGGGCCTTGGCGAACTCTTGGAGCTTCGGCCCGTAGGTCTCGACGTCGACCTTCGGTTTTTCGCCCTTCAGGCCGTCGACCAGGCCCGCCTGGAACACCTTCATCTCCTCTTCGGTCAGCGAGAAGATCGTGAGGTTGCGCGCCACCGAGAGACCGAGGGTGTAGACCTCTTTGTCGGTGTCGGAGTCGAGCTTCACGTCGGCGGCCATGGCCGGCGCGGCAAACAGCAACGCCGCGGCGACGAAGCCTGTGATGGTTTTCATGCGTCTCCCTTCGGGTGTCTGACGGACGTGGATGACCGGTTCGGCCGGAACGAGAGCACTTAGCCGGTTTTCGGCCGCTGTGCGAGGACCGGATTGCCGCCCGCAGAAGCTCAGCCGACCGAGCGGATACCGGGTTCGGCGCCGCGCGCGGCGAGCCACTGGCCGTGGACGGACGCGAGGAACCGCTCGACCCCGAGCAGCACGTACTCGCCGCGGAGCGAGCGGAAGATGTCGAACGCATGCTGCGCGCCGGGGATCTCCGCGTAGCACACCGGAGCCTTCGACGCCGCGCGCAGGTCGGAGGCGAAACGGCGTGCCTCCGCGACCGGTACGAGCGAGTCGCGGTCTCCGTGGATGATCAAGAACGGCGGCGCTCCGGAATGGATGCGGCTCATCGGCGAGGCGGCCTCGTAGGCCGCTCGGTCCTCCACGATCGACGCCTTCATCACCTTCTGCTCGAGCAGCCGCTGCAGCTCGGGATTCGGCCACAGCAGGTGGCGATCGGTGAAATCGTAGACTCCGTAGTAAGAGATGCAGGCGTCGACCGTGGTGTCGACCGACTCGAACCCCGGTTGGTACGCCGGATCGTTCGCCGTCAGCGCCACCATCGACGCGAGGTGCCCACCGGCCGACTGGCCGGCGACCGCCACGAACGCGGGATCGCCGCCGAACTCCGCGACGTGCTCGCGGATCCAACCGAGCGCGCGCTTCAGGTCGATGAGATGCTCCGGGAACGTCGCGTGCGGCGACAGCCGATAGTCCGCGCTGACGCAGACCCACCCTTGCGACGCGAGCCGCAGCATCATCGGGATCCCTTGCTCGCTCTTCCTGCCGACGACCCAGCCGCCGCCGTGGATCTCGAGCAACACCGGACAACCGCTGGCCCGCGAACGCGGGCGGTAGACGTCGAGCCTCACGTCGAGGCCGCGTGCCCGCGTGTAGACGATGTCGCGCGTCCTCTCCACGGCCGGGTGCCCGAGCCGGACGGGGACCAGGAGCTCGCTCCAGTCGATCTCCTTCGTCATGCCGGCCGCGACCTCGGGGCGGAGCGCCGCCAGGTAGCCGGCGCCGAGCCCCTCGGACAGCGCATGATCGGTCGCCGCGCCGGCCCGCGCTCCGCGCAGGTAATCGATCACCAGCGCGATCCAGGACACGACGGCGATGGCGAGCCCGAGCCTCCCGACGGTCCCGTGGAAAGCCCCCGCGACTGCGAAGACGAGCGTTGCGACGAGCTGGAACGCGACGTGATGGAGCGCGAGCTCGCTCGTGAGCCATCCGGCGAAGAAGCTGAAGATCGCACGCCGTCCCGGCGCGTACGTCGGGCGGAGCGAGTTCCAGGCGAGCCACGCGCCGGACAGGCTGAGCAGTAGGTAGAGGGTGGCGATCATCCGCGCGCACGCGCGCAGAGCGCGTGCTCGACCAGGGCCAGGCGGTCGTTGCCGAAGAACATCGAGTCGCCGACGAACATCGTCGGGGAGCCGAATCCGCCCCGCCGCATGCACTCCTCGGTGTTCTCGCGAATCCGATCCTTGATCGTCGGCTCGGCGATCCTCGCGAAGTACTGCGTCGGATCGAGCCCGACCGAGCGCACGATCGGCTCGAGCACCTCGTCCTTGCTGATGTCCTGGTCGTCGCTCCAGTACGCACGGAAGACTGCGTGGCTGTACGCAGAGATCACGCCGTGCTCGACCGCGACCAGCGCACCGCGCAGCGACTTCACGGAGTTGACCGGAAAGACCGATGGCGGGAACAGGATACGCAGGCCGTAGAAGTCCGCCCAGTCCGCGAGGTCCTTCTTCAGGTAGGCGGCCTTGGCGGGTACGGGACGCTCGCGCGACTCGTAGACCGACGGGTTCACGGTGTTGAAGATCCCCCCGACCAGGATCGGCCGCCAGTCGACCTCGGCGCCGGCCCGCTGCGCCACCTCCTCGACCTTCGTGAACGCGAGGTAGGTCCAGGGGCTCGAGTAGTCGTAGAAGAATTCGAGCTTCGCCATGGCCGACTCCTAACGCAGCCTCCGGGCGGGATACAATCGGCCCGTGGGCGCGATCGTCCTGTTCGACGGGATCTGCAACCTCTGCAATGGCGCGGTCTCGTTCATCCTCGATCGCGATCCGGGCGGCTACTTCCAGTTCGCGTCGCTGCAGTCCGAGGAAGCGAAGCCGCTGCTGCGGCGCTGCGGGCTACCGGCCGACGCGCTCGGCAGCATCGTGCTAGTCGAGGGAGACACGTGCCGGGTGCGCTCCGCCGCGGTCTTGCGAATCCTCCGTCACCTGTCGTGGCCCTGGCCGATCTTGTCTGTGCTCGTGATCCTGCCGCGACCGATCCGCGATGCGGCGTACGATCTGCTCGCCGCACGGCGCTATCGGTGGTTCGGCAAGAGCGAGTCGTGCCGGCTCCCTCGCCCGGAGGAACGCGACCGATTCCTCTCGACGTGATGGGCAAAATTGCGGGGCTGAGCGGTACGTTCTCGTCGGGGTGCCGTTTTTTGACGCTCCCAGCGGGCGGCCATCTGCCGAAACGGACACGGGTTCTCCACGAGAATCGCGGAACGCCTCCGGCACGTGGATTGCTGTAGCACTGAGTCGTGCGAAGCGAGGGTCACACCGGAGAACGCGGCTTCACGTTGATCGAGCTCCTGCTCGTGATCGCGGTCATCGGCATCCTCGCCTCCGTCGCGATCACGCAGTACGCGCTGTACAAGCAGAAGGCGACCGATGCGGCGATGCAGTCGACGCTGCACGCGGCGCGACAGGCCATGGAAGCGCTCTACGCAGGATCGGTCCCGGAATCGTACGTGACCGCGACCGTCACCGCCCTTCAAAATTTCGGCTTTCCTCCCGGCCCGGACAACGTCACGCTGCAGATCGTCTCGAAGACCAGCGACGCCTACGTCCTCCGAGTCTGCGCGATCGGCGGCACCGCCCCCTCGATGGTCTACGACACCGCGGTCGGCGCGATGGTGTACGACACCGGGGCGTGCAGCTGAGTCCCCGCGGCGAGCTTCAAACGTCCGGCGCGAACCCGTGCCCCTGCGTGTTCTCGGACAGCGTCCGCGACCCGAGGAACTGCCTCCGGTAATCGGCGCCTCCCGCCCTTGCCCCCGACCCCGATAACTTGTAGCCCCCCAC
>JACXTT010009027.1_pt1 | contig 13680 bp, 12 predicted proteins | sample 9270951 | NCBI WGS metagenome assembly JACXTT01 (sample SAMN15532306, study PRJNA645909) | rock metagenome | isolation source: weathered quartz diorite | place: Puerto Rico | collected 2017-06-21 | reverse complement strand
GAGGAGCGCCAGCGCCTCGACCATCTGTTGGATAAAAACCCGAATGATTGATTTCTGGCTCGCTACAGGTCTGTTGTTGCTGATCGCCCTGAGTTTCCTGTTGATCCCGATCTTGCGTGAGCGCCGCGTGCAGCGCGAAGAGGATCGCACCGCATTGAACGTCGCCCTCTACCAGGAGCGTGTCGCCGAGTTGCAGGCGCAACAGGCCGAAGGCGTGCTCAGCGCCGAACAGATGGACAGCGGTCGGGCGGAAGCGGCCCGCGAGTTGCTGGCCGATACCGAAGGCGTGGCGCCGGCCCGTGTCTCGCGATTGGGCAAGCCGTTGCCGTTGCTGGCGGCGCTGCTGGTACCGGTGCTGGGGTTGGGGCTGTATTTGCATTTCGGTGCCAGTGACAAGGTCGAGTTGACCCGTGAGTTCGCCCAGGCGCCACAGTCCGTGGAAGAGATGACCCGGCGCCTGGAGCGGGCGGTGGCGGCCCAGCCGGATTCGGCCGAGGGCCTGTATTTCCTCGGACGCGCCTACATGGCCCAGGATCGTGCGGCCGATGCGGCGCGGGCGTTCGAGCGCGCGGTCAAGGTGGCCGGGCGTCAGCCGGAGTTGCTCGGGCAGTGGGCCCAGGCGCAGTACTTTGCCGATGGCAAACATTGGTCGCCGCAGATCCAGGCGCTGACCGACGAAGCCCTCAAGATCGACCCGAAAGAAGTCACCAGCCTGGGCCTGTTGGGGATCGCGGCGTTTGAAGGGCAGCGTTACCAGGAGGCCATCGACTACTGGAAACGTCTGCTCGCGCAATTGCCCCCGGACGACAGCTCCCGTGCGGCGTTGCAGGGCGGTATCGACCGCGCCGGCGAAAAGCTGGTGGCGGGTGGCGGCAAGGTCGTCGAGGCGCCTGTGGTCAAGGGCGCGCTGTTGAAAGTGCGGGTCGAGTTGGCGGCCGAGCTGAAGGCCAAGGTCCAGCCGGGCGACAGCGTCTTCATTTTCGCCCGGGCGATCCAGGGGCCGCCCGCGCCGCTGGCGGCCAAGCGCCTGACCGTTGCCGACCTGCCGGCAACGGTGGAGCTCCGCGACAGCGACGCGATGATGCCGCAATTGAAACTGTCGGGCTTTCCTGAGGTCCAATTGGTCGCGCGGGTTTCCCGGGCCGGCCAGCCGACGGCCGGCGAATGGGTCGGACGCAGCCAACCCCTGGCCAGCAGTACCGCCGCGCAACAGAACCTGACCATCGACAGCCCTGATAAATAGAGAATTCGCCATGCCCGCCATCACTCGCCTCACCCTGTTAACGTTGGTCCTGGGGTTGAGCGCTTGTGCGGTGCAGGGGCCGCCGACGCCGGGTGAGCCGACGATCCGACCCTCCGGTCCCTCGACCCAACCTTATCCACCGGCCACGCCGGGCAAGCCGATCCCTTCGAGCAAACCCCGTCCGAGCTTCTCGCCGACGTTTGCCCCGCCACCGGGTGGCAGCAGCCACTGGGACGGGCATATGGGGGTCTACGTCCTGGACAACCAGCCCAACACCTTCTATCGCCAGCGCACCTACTACCGCTGGAACAACGGCTGGAGCCGTTCCATCAGCCCCAACGGACCCTGGGAAGACACCGATATCCATGGCGTGCCGCCGGGATTGAGCAAGCAATTCGGACAGTGAGTGAAAACGGCGACCCCAACAGGTCGCCGTTTTTTTTGGGGGGGCTGTGATTTTGCAATGCCTGGAAATACACCCTGCGGATGGGGAGTCAAAGCGCGAAGGCGATATTTCATCCCCGAACCCTCTGATCAGCGCTATAACAGTTGTGCTGAATTTAGAACCGTTCACATCCCCACCCAAGGAACCTGACGTCCCATGAATTCGATTTTCGGCAAGTTGGCCCGCCGCAGTGCGTTGGCCTCGGCGATGAGCCTGGCTGTATTGATGTCTGTCGGCATTGCCCAGGCCGCCGATGCTCCGGCCCAGCGGGTTGCGGTGCGCGGGGAGATCACGGCGCTCGAGGGGGACGCACTCAAGGTCCATACCCTTGGCAATGAAGACGTCACGGTAGCGCTGACCAAGGACACCCAGGTCCGCGGCGTGACCCTGGCCAGGATTTCCGATATCAAGCCCGGTAGCTACATCGGCACGGCGGCGATGCCCGGCCCTGACGGGACGCTGACGGCGATGGAAGTTCACGTGTTCCCAGCGGAAATGGCCGGCACCGGCGATGGCCATCGACCCTTTGACCTGGCGCCGGGCAGCAGCATGACCAATGGTCGCGTGGGTGAGTTGAAAGTCGCCAACGGGCGCACCCTGACCCTCAACTACAAGGGCGGCGAGAAGACGGTGGTGGTGCCGGAGAATGTGCCGGTGGTCAACCTGGTGCCGGGGGATCGCAGCCTGCTCAAACCGGGGGTGAAGGTGGCGTTGTTCGCGGTGCCGGGGGCGGATGGCAAGCTGACGGCGATGGGGATTTCGGCAGGGGAAAACGGGGTCAAGCCGCCGATGTAGCGGCCGTTCCATTAGCTTGAAAACACCGCAAACCCTGTAGGAGCCGGCTTGCTGGCGATGGCGGCCGGCTGGGCGCCACGTGGCTTGAGGGCCTCATCGCTGCGATGCGGCGTCCCGACAAGCCAGCTCCTACAAGGGGTCTGCGGTGTTTTCGATATCGCGTGGTATCCGTTACTTGCCGTTGTAGATCTGATCGAACACACCACCATCATTGAAGTGGGTCTTCTGCACGGTGCGCCAGTCGCCGAAGGTCTTCTCCACCGAGAGGAAGTCGACTTTCGGGAAACGGTCGGTGAACTTGGCCAGCACCTGCGGATCACGCGGGCGCAGGTAGTTGTTGGCGGCGATTTCCTGGCCTTCCGGCGACCACAGGTACTTCAGGTATTCCTCGGCCACCGCACGGCTGCCTTTCTTGTCGACCACCTTGTCGACCACGCTCACCGGCGGCTCAGCCTCGGCGGACACGCTCGGGTAGACCACTTCGAACTGGTCGCGACCGAACTCGCGGGCAATCATTTCCGCTTCGTTCTCGAAGGTCACCAGCACGTCGCCGATCTGGTTGGTCATGAAGGTGGTGGTGGCCGCGCGACCGCCGGTATCGAGTACCGGAGCCTGCTTGAACAGTTTGCCGACAAAGTCCTTGGCCTTGTTCTCGTCACCGCCGTTCTTCAGCACATAACCCCAGGCCGACAGGTAGGTGTAGCGACCGTTACCCGAGGTCTTGGGGTTGGGCACGATCACCTGGACACCGTCCTTGAGCAGGTCCGGCCAGTCTTTCAGGGCCTTGGGGTTGCCCTTGCGCACGATGAACACGGTGGCGGAAGTGAACGGCGCGCTGTTGTTCGGCAGGCGGCTGACCCAGTTGTCCGGCACCAGCTTGCCGTTGTCCACCAGGGCATTGATGTCGGTAGCCATGTTCATGGTGATCACGTCCGCCGGCAGGCCGTCGATGACCGAGCGGGCCTGTTTGCTGGAACCGCCGAAGGACATCTGCAAGGTGATGTTTTCATTGTGCTCGGCCTGCCAGTGCTTCTGGAACGCCGCGTTGTAGTCCTTGTAGAAATCACGCATCACATCGTAGGAAACGTTCAGCAAGGTCGGTGCGGCCTGGGCCAGGCTGGCAAAGGCCAGGCCGGCGGCGAGAAGTGAGGCGCTAAAGAGTTTTTTCACTGCGCAGTCCTTGTTTCAACTGAGAAAGGGGCAATTTGCCAGCCACTATAACGGCGCTGGTATAGTCATTTAAAGATTAAAAAATACTTTGCTTATTCTATTTTGTTGTAAAGCGCATTTCCGCAACGAGAGCAGAAGGAGGCTTCCGGTTCGTGGCTGTTTTTCCCGCAGACCGGGCAGTCGTGCTTGTGCGAATCGCCGCGCATGGCGCTGGCCAGTTCGGCGGTGAAGATCCCGGTGGGCACGGCGATGATCGAGTAGCCGGTGATCATCACCAGGGATGAAATCACCTGGCCCAGCACGGTCTTGGGCACGATATCGCCATAACCCACCGTGGTGAGGGTAACGATAGCCCAGTAGATGCCCTTGGGAATGCTGGTAAAGCCATGTTCCGGGCCTTCGACCACGTACATCAGGGTACCGAACACGGTCACCAGGGTGCAGACGCTGAGCAGGAACACCAGGATCTTCTGCTTGCTGCCGCGCAGGGCGTCGAGCAGGTAGTGGGCCTGTTTCAGGTACGGGCCGAGCTTGAGCACCCGGAAGATCCGCAGCATGCGGATGATCCGGATGATCAGCAGGTACTGGGCGTCGCTGTAGTAGAGCGCGAGGATCCCCGGCACGATGGCCAGCAGGTCCACCAGCCCGTAGAAGCTGAAGGCATAGCGCAGCGGCCTGGGCGAGCAGTACAGGCGCACCAGATATTCCACGGCGAAGATGAGGGTGAAGCCCCACTCGATATAGGCCAGGGGGGCGGCGAAGCTCTGGTGAAAGCTCTCGATGCTGTCGAGGATCACGATCACCAGGCTGGCGAGAATGATCAGCAGGAGGATTTTGTCGAAGCGCCTGCCGGCGACGGTGTCGGATTGGAAAACCATGACGTAGAGCCGTTGGCGCCAGTCGTTGTTACTGTTCATGAGGTGTTGCCCAAGCTGTTGATGGGCGAAGCGTGGGGGATTGCCGATCAATGCGCAAGCCGACGGGCGGGTCCGCTACCGTCGTTTGTCTGGCGCAGCACGCGGGCTCCGGCGCGGATCAGCCAGCAGGCGAGGATAAAAGGCGCGGTCAGCGGCGCCAGGCCCAGGGCGGAAAAACCGGGTGTCAGCACGATCGCCAGGGCGATGCCGATCAGCGCCGGCCAGGGCGTGCGATGCTGCTGGCCCAGGGCGAGTGCTACCAGGGCCGGGTTGTAGCCGGCCAGTCCGAGCAGGGCTTGGGGCGAAGGGTCCTGAAAGATCGCGAATGCCAGCCCGGCAGTACTGCCGAGGGCGGCCCAGGCGGCGGCCCGGCGATTGGCGAGCAGCAGTCCGAGGAAGATCGACAGGCCCGCGAGGGGGGAGTCGAGGAACATGATCTGGCTCAGGCCCATGAATGTGGCGTTGGCGTAGGCGACGATGCCGTCGAGGGGGAGTGGCACGCTGCTCGTCTGGTCCTGGGTTGTAACCGTCAGCAGCAGCCAGCCCACGCCGACAAAGGGGGCGGTGTAGGCGGGCAGGCTTTGAGCGTCGTCGGCGTACTTGAGCCATTGCCGGACCAGGATGGCGCTCAGGCCCGAGGCGGCGATGATCAGTGGCGGAATCAGGATCGACCAGGGAAATTCCAGGCTGATCAGCAGGCCCAGCAGTACGCCGTTGTAGCTGTAGAGACCGGCCTGGCGTTCGGCCTTCGGGTAACCGCGACGTTGGGCGGTGATCAGGCCGGCGAGACCGCCCAGCAGCGCGCCGCCGAGCAGGGTCGGTGCGGTCAGGACAATTGCCAGCAGGCAGCAGAGGCCGCAGAGCGGATGGCGCTGGAGGAAAATCTGGCTGAAGCCGTTGAGCAGGGCGGTCGCCCAGTCGGGGCAGTGGGGCGTGTTGGGGATCTTGGGCATGGTGGTGTGTCAGGGCGAACGCTTCAATCAAGGTGAACGCGATCAACTGTAGGAGCCAGCTTGCTGGCGATGAGGCCAGTGAGCCTTGCATCGCTTGATCGGCCGCTATCGCCAGCAAGCTGGCTCCTACAGGGACTGTGTTCAGTCAAACGGACTGCTTTGCTCTAGCGCTCGCGAATCGAAAAATTCGCCATGTGCTCCAGGCCCTTGATCAGCGCCGAGTGGTCCCACTGGCTGCCGCCGATGGCCGCGCAGGTGCTGAACACCTGCTGGGCATTGGCGGTGTTCGGCAGGTTGATATTCAGCTCGCGGGCACCGGCCAGGGCCAGGTTCAGGTCCTTCTGGTGCAGGCTGATGCGGAAGCCCGGGTCGAAGGTCCCCTTGATCATGCGCTCGCCATGCACTTCGAGGATTTTCGACGAGGCAAAGCCACCCATCAGCGCTTCACGGACCTTGGCCGGGTCGGCACCGTTCTTCGCCGCGAACAGTAACGCCTCGGCCACCGCCTGGATGTTCAGGGCGACGATGATCTGGTTCGCCACCTTGGCGGTCTGACCGTCACCGTTGCCACCCACCAGGGTGATGTTCTTGCCCATGTTCTGGAACAGCGGCAGGGCGCGGGCGAAGGCCTGGGCGTCGCCGCCGACCATGATGCTCAGGGTCGCGGCCTTGGCGCCGACTTCACCGCCGGACACCGGGGCGTCGAGGTACTGCGCGCCGGTTTCATTGATCCGCGCCGCGAACGCCTTGGTGGCGGTGGGGGAGATCGAGCTCATGTCGATGACGATCTTGCCCGGGCCGACACCGGCGGCAATGCCGTCGGCACGAAACAGCACGTCCTCGACCTGCGGGGTGTCCGGCACCATGACGATGATGAACTCGGCTTCCTGGGCGACTTCCTTCGGGTTCGCCAGGGCCACCGCGCCGGCGCTGACCAGGTCGACCGGCGCGGGGTCGTGGTGGTTGGACAGGAACAGGCTGTGACCTGCCTTTTGCAGATTGGCGGCCATGGGGTGGCCCATGATGCCGGTGCCGATAAAACCGATTTTAGCCATGAGAGCGTCCTCTTCTTATAGTGCGTTATGGGTTTTCAACCAGCCCAGCCCGGCTTCGGTGCTGGTCAGTGGCTTGTATTCGCAGCCGACCCAGCCCTGGTAACCGATGCGGTCCAGGTGCTCGAACAGGAACCGGTAGTTGATTTCCCCGGTCCCCGGTTCATGTCGCCCGGGGTTGTCGGCCAGTTGCACATGGTTGATCTCGGCCAGGTGCTCGGACAGGGTCCGCGCCAGATCCCCCTCCATGATCTGCATGTGGTAGATGTCGTATTGCAGGAACAGGTTGGCGCTGCCCACCTGCTGGCGAATCGACAGGGCCTGGGCGCTGGTGTTGAGGTAGAAGCCGGGGATGTCGCGGGTGTTGATCGCCTCCATCACCAACCGGATACCGACGGCTTCAAGCTTGCCGGCGGCGTACTTGAGGTTGTCGACGAAGGTCTTTTCCAGGAAGGCGTCGTCGAACCCCTGGGGGCGGATGCCGGCCAGGCAGTTGATCTGGCTGTTGCCCAGCACCTGGGCATAGGCGATGGCCAGGTCGACTCCGGCGCGGAATTCCTCGACCCGGTCCGGGTGGCAGGCAATCCCGCGCTCGCCCTTGGCCCAGTCGCCGGCCGGCAGGTTGAACAACACCTGGGTCAGGCCATGGGCGTCGAGCTGCGCCTTGATCTCGGCGGAGTTGAAATCATACGGGAACAGGTATTCCACACCGCTGAAACCGGCATCGGCGGCGGCCTTGAAGCGGGCCAGGAAATCCTGTTCGGTGAACAGCATGGAGAGGTTGGCGGCAAAGCGTGGCATGGTGGTCTCCTTGGTGGCTCAGTCGAGCAGCGAAATCGCCGTCGGCGCATCGTTGCCAACCAGCGCCAGGTCTTCGAATTCGTTGATGGCGTTGATCTCGGTGCCCATGGAGATATTGGTCACCCGTTCCAGGATGATCTCGACCATCACCGGCACCTTGAACTCCTCGATCAGCGCCTGGGCCTGACGCAGCGCGCCCTGGATCTGCTCCGGCTCGAACACCCGCAGGGCCTTGCAACCCAGGCCCTCGGCGACGGCCACGTGGTCCACGCCATAGCCGTTGAGCTCGGGTGCGTTGAGGTTGTCGAAGGACAGTTGCACGCAGTAGTCCATGTCGAAACCGCGCTGGGCCTGGCGAATCAGCCCCAGGTAGGAGTTGTTCACCACCACGTGGATATACGGCAGCTTGAACTGCGCGCCCACGGCCAGCTCCTCGATCATGAACTGGAAGTCATAGTCGCCGGACAGCGCGACTACCTTGCGGTTCGGGTCGGCCTTGACCACCCCCAGCGCGGCCGGAATGGTCCAGCCCAGGGGGCCGGCCTGGCCGCAGTTGATCCAGTGCCGTGGCTTGTAGACGTGGAGGAACTGCGCGCCGGCAATCTGCGACAGGCCGATGGTGCTGACGTAGCAGGTGTCCTTGCCGAACACCTGGTTCATTTCTTCATAGACGCGTTGCGGCTTGACCGGCACGTTGTCGAAGTGGGTCTTGCGCTGCAGGCTGGCCTTGCGCTGCTGGCAGTCCTTGAGCCAGGCGCTGCGATCCTTCAGTTTGCCGGCGGCCTGCCACTCACGGGCCACTTCGATAAACACGGTCAGGGCCGAGGCGGCGTCGGAAACGATGCCCAGGTCCGGGGTGAACACGCGGCCGATCTGGGTCGGCTCGATGTCCACGTGAATGAACTTGCGGCCTTCGGTGTAGACCTCCACGGAGCCGGTGTGACGGTTGGCCCAGCGGTTGCCGATACCCAGCACGAGATCGGATTTGAGCAGCGTGGCATTGCCGTAGCGGTGGGAGGTTTGCAGCCCGACCATGCCGACCATCAGCGGGTGGTCGTCGGGAATCGTGCCCCAGCCCATCAGGGTCGGGATCACCGGAATACCGGTCAGCTCGGCGAACTCCACCAGCAGCTCGCTGGCATCGGCGTTGATGATGCCGCCACCGGCCACCAGCAAAGGGTGTTCGGCCTGGTCGAGCAGGGCCAGGGCCTTCTCGACCTGAATCCGCGTGGCGCCTGGCTTGGCCAATGGCAGCGGTTGGTAGGCATCGATATCGAATTCGATCTGGGCCATCTGCACGTCGAACGGCAGGTCGATCAGTACCGGGCCGGGGCGGCCGGAGCGCATTTCATAAAAGGCTTTCTGGAAGGCGTAGGGCACCTGGCCGGGTTCGAGCACGGTGGTTGCCCACTTGGTCACCGGCTTGACGATGCTGGTGATGTCCACGGCCTGGAAGTCTTCCTTGTGCAGCCGCGCCCGCGGTGCCTGGCCGGTGATGCAGAGGATCGGGATCGAATCGGCGCTGGCGCTGTACAGGCCGGTGACCATGTCGGTGCCGGCCGGGCCCGAGGTGCCGATGCACACACCGATATTGCCGGCCCTGGCGCGGGTGTAGCCCTCGGCCATGTGCGAGGCGCCTTCGACATGACGAGCGAGGACGTGATCGATACCGCCGAGTTTTTGCAACGCGCTGTACAGCGGGTTGATCGCGGCACCGGGAATGCCGAAGGCGGTGTCCACGCCTTCGCGCTGCATCACCAGGACGGCGGCTTCGATTGCTCTCATTTTGCTCATTGTTTTGTGCCTCTTGCGTTTTGTAATTGTATACAAGTTGCTGTTTGGCGAGTGTATTCATGGCGGGTGGCGGAGGTCAATGCCTTTTCTCAAACGATCTGAAGATTCGTTTCAGGGCCATTTCTTGGGTGGTTGAGTGGTTGTGAGTGTAATTATTGTGATTTTTGTATACAGAAATAGTGCTTGTTGTGTTCTATTTGTTTGGGCGGATGGCTCCTGAAGCGGGTCGTCAATGGCTTTCTCCCTCACTTGATAAGGACGGCACCATGAGCGCTTTAACCTTGAATCTCGCAGTCAGCCTGGCCAGTCAGGCGATTGCTGCCGGCCGGGCCATTTCGGCGGCGCCGTTGACCATTGCGGTGCTGGATGGCGGTGGCCACCTGGTGACGCTGCAGCGTGAGGACGGGGCGAGTCTGCTGCGTCCGCAGATCGCCATCGGCAAGGCCTGGGGCGCTATCGCCCTGGGCAAGGGCTCACGCTTGCTGGCGCTGGATGCGCAGCAGCGCCCGGCGTTCGTGGCGGCGTTGAACAGCCTGGGGCAGGGCAGCGTGGTGCCGGCGCCGGGTGGGGTGTTGATTCGCGATCAGGCCGGAAAGGTGATCGGCGCCATCGGGATCACCGGCGATACGTCGGATATCGACGAGCAGTGTGCGATCAATGCGGTCGAGGCGTTGGGGCTGGTGGCGGATGCCGGGGTGTCAGTTTGATAGGCGGTGATTGATAGATCGCCATCGCGAGCAAGCTTGCTCCTACGAGTATCTGTGTCGTGCCGGAAAAGTGTGAGCGACACGGACGCTGTAGGAGCAAGCTTGCTCGCGATGCAGACGACGCGGTCTAGCGGTCCGGCTCACAACCCTTGAGCACCAACCGCACGATGGTCTGCGCCGCCGCTTCATAGTCGGCGTCTTCCAGCTTGGCCTTGCCGGTGATCGAGGAGATCTGCCAGTCGAAATCGGCATAGGTCTGGGTCGCGGCCCAGATGCTGAACATCAGGTGATGGGGATCGAGCGGGGCGATCAGGCCGCGGTCGATCCAGCTCTGGATACAGGCGATATTGTGCCGGGCCTGGGCGTTGAGCTGTTCCACCTGCTCGGCGCTCAGGTGCGGCGCGCCGTGCATGATCTCGCTGGCGAAGACCTTGGAGGCGAAGGGCAGGTCGCGGGAAATACGGATCTTCGAGCGGATATAGCCGGCCAGCACTTCAGCGGGCACGCCTTCGGGGTTGAACGGTGTCGAGGCCTGCAGGATCGGCTCGATGATGCTTTCCAGCACCTCGCGGTAGAGGTTGTCCTTGGATTTGAAGTAGTAGTAGACGTTGGGCTTGGGTAGGCCGGCCTTGGCCGCGATATCGCTGGTCTTGGTGGCGGCGAAGCCCTTGTCGGCGAACTCTTCGCTGGCGGCGCGCAGGATCAGTTCTCGGTTGCGTTCGCGGATGGTGCTCATAAACCAGGTTTTTCCTTGCCGGCCCGGGCGGTTGGGCATGGTAGCACCGGGTTTGCGCAAGGCTCAAGAATGCCTCTTCCACGCGCGCATGGACAAATTGCCGGAGGCCCTTGAGCCCTGCGCCGCGCCGTCGGCCGCCATCGCCAGCAAGCCGGCTCCCACAGTTATGTGTATTACCACAGACTCTCGTCGTGCCCAAAACCCTGTAGGAGCCGGCTTGCTGGCGATGGCGGCCGACCAGGCACCGCAGGACTTGGCCGGCCCACGGCATTCAGGGGCTGTTCAAGCTCCAGCGGCCATCAGAAGTGGTACTTGATCAACAGGCTCGCGGTGTCCTGGTTGGTCTTGAAGTCCCGGCTGTTTTCGAGACCGTACTTGTTCTTCCAGTAGTCGTACTCGATACCCACGTACAACTGTTTCTCGCCCCAATGCAGGGCCTTGCCCAGGTCGTACTTGATCTGCGGGTTGAAGTGCAGGTTGGCGTGGTAGACCCCGCTGGCATTGCGGTCGTTGTCCACCACCCAGTCCATGTAGCCGTCGATCAGCACGTCCGAGCTGCCCACCGGCAGGGTATAGGACCAGACCGGGGTGATCTGCCAGATATTGCTGCCCGGGCGCTTGCTGTCGGTGTGGCGTTGGTAGAAGTTCAACTGGAAGTAGTCGAAGCCCGGTACATCCAGGTCGAAACCGGGGCCGAACAGGTAGGAATTGGTGTCGCCTTCGCCGAACTCGTAGGTCATGGCCAGCAGGACATCCTTGACCGGGCCGAAGGCGAACGAGCGGTCGAAGATCTTGCCCATGGACAGGCGCGGGGTGAACTCGCCGTAGTAGGTGCTCGGGCCAAGGTTCTGGTCGGGCTTGCCGTTGTAGAAGATTCGGTCGAGGAAGAAGAAGTTGTCGCCGTACTTCCAGGCGTCGGCGTGTTCGAAGGTCACGGTCTGCTGGATCTGCGGATTGACGGTGAAATTCTTGCCGTACAGGTAGGTCAGGCTGTTGTTTTGCCATTGCAGCAGGTCGCCTGCGCAGGCAGGTCCTGTGCCCAGCAGGGCGGCGGACAATATCAGGCTCGTACAAGTGCGCTTCATGGGTTGCTCCCTAAGGTCAGTGGTTCCACGATTCCGGCGTTCGGCGTTCGGCGCTCTGGGTCTGGCGCCTTTTTCTCTGTTTGCCACCACCGAATGGCCAGCCTGCCTGCTCCTGCCCAGGGCTGGATCACGCTGAAAAAGGGTCAAAGGCTCCTCGTCCGGCTGTCCGCGAGACAGTCGAGCGGGGAGGGCTTCGATAGGCCTTGAGGTTGTCCCGCGCCGGGATGAACAGGCGCTTGGGTCAGGTATCGGTGGCGATGGCTGGTTCGAGCGGATTCGAGCGGGCGCGCAGCATACTGACTCGCGCCACAGGGCTCAAGAGTCCCGTGGCAGAGCGCTCGAATCCACCGGAAAGGACATCAGTGCTGATGAACATGCCCGCTGAGTGCCGCCCGTTCGGCGCCCCCCAGCACGTTGAACAGCAGGTTCAGGGACACGGCGCTCAAGGTCGCCATGGCGATACCGCTGTGGGTGATCGGACCCATCCACAGCGGCAGGTGGGCGAAGAACTCCGGTCGCACCACGGGGATCAGGCCCATGCCGATGCTCACCGCCACCAGCAACTGGTTGCGGCGGTCGGAGATGTCGGCTTCCTGGAGGATCTTGATCCCGGTGGCCGCCACCATGCCGAACATGGCGATGGCCGCGCCGCCCAGCACTGCCGGCGGAATCGAGGCGACCAGGAACGCGGCCTTGGGCAGCAGGCTGAGGATGATCAGGAAGATCCCGGCGACGATAGTCACCGAACGGCAACGCACGCCGGTCATCTGCACCAGGCCGATGTTCTGGGCGAAGGAGGAGTGGGTGAAGGTGTTGAAGAAACCGGCGAGGAACGACGCGCCGGCGTCGCACAGCAAGCCGCGCCGGAGCATGCGCGGAGTGACCTCCTGGCCGGTGATCTTGCCCAGGGCGAGGAACATCCCGGTGGACTCGACGAAGATGATCACCACCACCAGGCACATGGACAGGATCGGCGCCAGGTGAAACTGCGGCAGGCCGAAATGCAGCGGGGTGACCACCTTCAGCCAGGGCGCCTGGGCCAGGCCACCGAGGTCGACCATGCCGATGGCGCCGGACAGGGCATAACCCAGGAGCATGCCGATCAGCACCGAGACATTGACCCAGAAGCCACGCATGAAGCGGTTGATCAGCAGGATGGTGGCCAGCACCAGCGCGGCCACCGTGAGGTAGATCGGCGAGCCGAACGGCGCCGCCGTGTTGCCACCACCGGCCCAGTTGACCGCCACCGGGAACAGCGACAGGCCGATGGCGGTAATCACCGTGCCGGTCACCAGCGGTGGGAAGAAACGCACGATCCTGGACATGAACGGGGCGATGAGCAGGCCGAAGAAGCCGGCGGCGATGGTGGCGCCGAAGATTCCGGGCATGCCGATGCCGGGCATGCCGGCCATGGCCACCATGCTGCCGACGGCGGCGAAGCTGGCTCCCATCATCACCGGCATGCGGATGCCCATGGGGCCGATGCCGAGGGATTGCACCACGGTGGCGATACCGGCCACCAGCAGGTCGGCGTTGATCAGAAAAGCGATTTCCTCACGACTCAGGCCGGCGGCCTGTCCGATGATCAGCGGCACGGCGATGGCGCCTCCATACATCAGCAGGACGTGTTGCAGAGCCACCAGGATCAGTTGCAACAGGGGCAGGCGCTGGATAGCGGGTGGGGCGGGGATGCGCGGTTCGGATAACTCGGACATGCAACACCTCGGATCGTTTTTATTCTTGTGGTTTTAGCGCTGTGTGGTTGCGGACAGCGTTTTCGAATCGGTTACACCTGTGTGGCGGATAGGGCTTTTGTAGTGAGTGGGCTTGCCCACTCGCTACATTCAGGTCTCAGTTGGTACGCGCGCCCTGGTTGATCCAGGCACCGATCAGGTCACGTTCCTGCTGGGTCATCTGGGTGATGTTGCCCAACGGCATGATCTGGCTGGCGACGGCCTGGGCCTGGATACGCGGAGCCAGTT
>JACXTT010009026.1_pt1 | contig 13682 bp, 13 predicted proteins | sample 9270951 | NCBI WGS metagenome assembly JACXTT01 (sample SAMN15532306, study PRJNA645909) | rock metagenome | isolation source: weathered quartz diorite | place: Puerto Rico | collected 2017-06-21 | reverse complement strand
TTTGATTTATTGAGCATCTCGTATGCCTGTAGGTATGGATTATCCAGCAAGCTGCTAAACGGGCGCGTCTGTACAAGTCCTTCCTGTCCCGGTGCCCAATATTCTTTAAACCAATCCATATTCATATTTGGCGTAAGGCCGCGTATGAAGTACATGATGGTTTGGTTATTATACCCCGTTGAGGGGAGGTTATCGCTTGAACGATTGGTATAGTTGATCTTGCTGGCCAGCTGCAGCTTATCGGAAATTTTCTGGTTAACAGACAGCGTAATCGTATTGCGGTTGTAACCTGTATTCGGTATGATCCATGTGTTTTGCAGGTTGGTTAACGAAAGACGCGCAAAAGTTCCGCCGCTTCCACCTTCAATCGATACGCTGTTGGTAAACGTTTTAGCTGTCTGGAAATAGTCTTTGCGATTATTTTTATACGGAACCCATGGTGTTCTTGTTGCACCGGTGGTGCGGGTTACAGGGTCATACTGGAAATAATTTTGTCCATCGAATTTAGGTCCCCACGCAGAGCTGGTGCTCCTGGTACTTGCTCCATCCGCTGTGGCATTGTAAGAGTACCAGGTATCCTGGCCTGAAGCACCCTGTCCATATTCGTATTGGTAATCGGGCCAGCGGGATATGCTTTCAATCGTTGTGTTTGAATTGACTGTTATGCCCAATCCTTTTTGATTGGCCTTTCCGGATTTCGTGGTGATCATGATTGCACCGTTTGCACCGCGTGCACCATAGAGTGCAGCTGCAACCGGCCCTTTCAGTACGGTTACACTTTCTATGTCATCGGGATTGATATCGCTCAGACTGGAACCAAAATCGGTAGGTGAATCGGAATCAAGATAAGAGCCGCTTCCTTTGTTTCCTGTGAGTTTTCCGCTGCTGCCGCTTACAATAACGCCATCAATCACAATCAGCGCCTGGTCTCCCGTACCTACACCCAACGAGGTTTCACCGCGTAAGATGATCCTGTTGGAGCCTGCAGGACCACCGCCCGTTTTTAGCATATTCAGGCCTGCTACTTTCCCCTGCAATGCATTTGACCAGTTATTGGATAGGGCATCTGTAAGCTGTTCATTATTTACCTTACCTACTGCATAACCCAATGCTTTCTCTTCACGTTTAATACCCAGCGCTGTTACCACTACGTCCTGCAACTGTTCAACAGCTTCAGACAACTGCACCGTGAGGACCAGCTGGTTCGTGTATTTTACTTCGCGTGTCTGAAAGCCAATCGAACTGACCACAATCGTTTCACCCGGGCTCACCACTATGCTGAAACCTCCGAGATCATCGGAAACGGTTTTGCGTGCAGGCGCACCCTTGATGTTGATGTTGGCTTTTTCAACAGGCTGGTTGGTAGTGGCATTGACAACCTTACCGCTTAGTTTTTTTTGCTGTGCGGAAGTTTGCACGGCTAGCAGTAGTGCCAGAATGCCCAACAGCCATAGTCTTGTGGCTGTTTTATGTTTCTTAGCAATCAGAATTGTACTCATAGCAATTGTTGTTTTTTTATGAAGGCAAGGATTTATTCGGTTTTATTTTTTCCAGGTAAAAGCAGTGAACACGATCGATAATACACAGGCGGCGATCAGCACAACAAATCCACCATCCCATCCCCATTTATCTACCACATGCCCCATGGCCATGTTGGCAAATACTGCACCGCCGAGGTAACCAAACAATCCGGTAAACCCGGCAGCAGTGCCTGCGGCTTTTTTAGGCACGAGATCAAGTGCCTGTACACCAATCAGCATTACAGGTCCATAGATCAGGAAGCCAATCACGATCAGGGCCACATTATCAATGGCAGGATTGCCCGGAGGGTTTTTCCAGTACACAATAACCGCCACCAATACCAGCAACATATATATGATGGTAGCCGGCGCGCGGCGTCCTTTGAATACTTTGTCGCTGATCCATCCGCATAAAATGGTACCGGGAATACCGGCATATTCATAAGCGAAATAGGCCCAACCCGATTCTTTCATCGAAAACCCTTTCGCTTCTTTCAGGTAAGTAGGCGCCCAGTCGAGTACGCCATAACGGACGAGGTAAACAAAAATATTGGCGAGGGCTATGTACCAGAGTACTTTATTGAACAATACATAATCAACAAATATGCGTTTAGCGCTCAGTTCTTTTTCCTGTGCTTCGGAATAATCCTGCGGTTTCTCGTTTTTATAGGTTTCAATGGGAGGCAGGCCGCATGACTGGGGTGTGTCCCTGACAAGCAGGTAAGCAACGGCTGCAATGAATAATGCAATAAATCCTGGAAAATAGAATTTACTCTGCCAGTCTGCAAATAATGCCACACCCAGGATAGCGAGCGGACCAACCAATCCACCGCCCACATTGTGGGCCACATTCCATATAGACATTCGCATGCCACGTTCCTTTAACGAGAACCAGTGTACAACAACCCTGCCGCAGGGAGGCCATCCCATACCCTGGAACCAGCCATTGACGAATAACAGCGCAAACATGATGGCAATAGAACCTGTGGCAAATGGGAACAGTCCCATTACAATCATGCAGATAGCAGACAATGCAAGCCCCAGCGGAAGAAACAACCTTGCATTACTCCGGTCTGACACATTACCCATTAAAAATTTGCTGAGGCCATAAGCGATGGAGACACCAGAAAGCGCAAACCCGAGATCGCCTTTAGAAAAACCTTTCTCGATCAGATCGGGCATCACCATCGAAAAATTCTTACGCACCAGGTAATAACCGGCATATCCAACAAAAATGCCAATGAAAACCTGGAGCCGCAGTTTCTTATACGCAGGATCAATCGCTTCTTCAGAAAGAAGCGGCTTATGAGCAGCAGGTTGCAGAAAAGTCAAAAACTTCATATAGCGCTTTCGTTAAGTAGCTTCATCTTGCTTTTTTTTAAAGGGGCGGCAAGATATTTATAAACCCTTTTATTATTTCATCAACTGTTCAATGTATACTGCAGGGCCAATTGATTAAATTCTTTTACCTGCTCATCGATCCATTCCTGCTTTTTCCCCATCACGCGCGCCATGATCTCTGCAACAGGTCTCGCAATGCGGATGCTTTCTTTTGCATCCAATAACAAAGCCCTCGTTCTGCGCGACAATACATCTTCCAACGTCATGGCCATCTCGTTTTTAACAGCCCATATTACCTGTACTTCATGTATGTGTAATTTTTCGCTGATCCATGTTTCGGAAGACCCGTTCATCATTTTCCGCAACTGCTGCGCATCGGATCCATAGAAGTAAAATGGGTCTTCCCAATCCATACCGGTTGCATAACCATGTATGAAAAGATTTTCCGTTACAGTATGCCTGGGCTGCCAATGCAATTCTTTCTCAATGCGGTCTACCAGGTCTTCTCCCATTTTCCGGTAAGTGGTCCATTTGCCACCCAGTATTGTAAACAACCCGGAAGGGGTAACCATGATTTTGTGACTTCTTGAAATTTCTTTCGTCCGCTGCCCGTCTTTTTGCGGTGCAGCCAATGGTCTTAGTCCTGCGAACACGCTCAGCACGTCTTTTCGTTCGGGTTTGTATTTCAGGTAACTGCCAGCTGTGTTCAAGATAAATTTGATCTCTTCTTCCAGCGCAACCGGTTCCAGGCTTGCAGCTTCCACAGGTGTATCAGTAGTACCCACTACCAACTTGTCGTGCCAGGGCACTGCAAATAATACCCGTCCGTCTGTTGTTTCCGGGATCATTAAAGCGTATTCGGTGGGATGGAATTTTTTATCCAGTACCACATGCACACCCTGGCTTACACAGATGCTTTTCCTGGCAGTTGGGTCATCCATTTTTAAAATATCATCAACAAAAACACCTGTGGCATTGATCACTGCTTTTGCCCTGAGAGCGTAACTGGCGCCGGTATCAATATCTCCTGCCGTTACACCTGCTACTTTTCCATTCTCTTTCAGGAGTCCTGTTACTTTCATATAATTGATGGCGTATCCCCCTTTTTCAAAAATGGTCTGGGCAAGGTTGATGGCCAGTCGCGAATCGTCGAACTGCCCGTCGTGGTATAACACACCACCCGCCAATCCTTCCGTTTTGATGTTCGGAAGTTTTTGCATTGTTTTTTCGCGGGAGATATAAACAGACCTGCCCAGGCTGAGCCTGCCCGAGATCCAGTCATAAAGTTTCAGGCCGATGGTGTATTTGATCTTATCGAAAAAACCATACACGGGAATCACGAAACTTTGATTCCGCACAAGGTGTGGGGCATTCTGGTACAACAAGCCCCTTTCAATGCTCGCTTCACGCACCAGTCCAACATCACCCTGCGCCAGGTAACGCACGCCGCCATGTACCAGTTTTGTGCTTTTGCTGGAGGTTGATTTTGCAAAGTCCGATTGTTCCAGCAACAAGGTTTTATACCCTTTTGCGGCCGATTCCAATGCTGCACCCAGGCCCGTTGCACCTCCGCCAATTACTACAATATCCCATTCCTGCACAGCCGTCATTTGACTGATGCACGCGGTCCTGTATTCCTTCTCTTGTGGTAATTCCATTCCTTTCATTTGTTTACAGAAATTTCAAATTGTTTCGATTTTCCATAAACGAAACAATTCAAAAGTAAAATGAAAATAAAAACAATTATCTAAAATCAAAAGAAAATTTCCTTTTCCTTCTTTTCGTTGAACTCGAAAGATCGTCATATATCATTAATCGTTTATTCATTCTTTGTATTTAAGGCGGGATATGGTTAGCTTGCAGGTATTAAACATGGGAATCATGAGTAACCTGATAGACCGGCACCAGTTTGTTTTGGATAAGCTGAAAAAGGAAGGAAGTGTAAATGTGCTTGACCTCTGCAACGAATTAAAGGTTTCATCCGTAACCATTCGAAAAGACCTGAAGTTATTAGAAGACAAAAACCTATTATACCGCACGCATGGCGGCGCCACTCTGAACAACCCTTATACGGGTGACAGGCCGGTAAACGAAAAAGAAAAGATCAATTCCGATGAAAAGCGCGGTATCGGCGCGGTAGCTGCTGCATTGATAGAACAGAATGATTGCATCATCATTGGGTCTGGCACCACGGTACAGGCATTGGCCAATGCGATCCGGCCGGTTGGGAGTCTCACTGTTCTCACGGCTGCATTGAATGTAGCTGCTGTATTAAACCAGCATCCCGAGATCGAAGTGCTGCAACTGGGGGGCATCCTGCGTAAAAGTTCCTCGTCTGTAACAGGCGCTTATGCCGAAAAAATACTGGATGATTTTTCCTGCAGTAAATTATTCCTGGGCGTTGATGGCATTGATGTTGAGTTCGGACTGACCACCACCAATGTGGCCGAAGCGCAACTGAACCGCAAAATGATTGCGGCATCGCAGAAAACAATTGTGCTGGCCGATTCCAGCAAGTTTGGCAGAAGGGGTTATGGTAAAATCTGCAAGCTGGAAGATATTAACCAGGTGATCACCGACAGCGGCATTTCCGAACATACAACCAGCGTATTAAAAAGCATGGGGATAGAGGTAACGATTGTCTGATTGCCTCGCCGTCTTCTTACCTTCGCAGCATGGAAATACCCACAGATGAATATTTCATGCAACAGGCGCTCAAAGAAGCACAACTTGCTTATGACGCCGATGAGGTTCCTGTTGGAGCCGTGGTTGTTATGCATAACAAGATCATTGCCCGTGGCCATAACCAGGTAGAATTATTAACAGATGCTACCGCACATGCCGAGATCATTGCCCTTACTTCTGCATTTAACCTGCTTGGCGCCAAATACCTGCCTGATGCTACCTTATATGTAACGCTTGAACCCTGTTTGATGTGCTGTGGCGCATTGTATTGGAGCAAGATTGGCAAGATTGTTTATGGGGCATCGGATGAAAAAAACGGGTTCAAACACATTACAAAAGAGACCTGGCCCTTTCACCCCAAAACAGAACTGGTAAAAGGCGTCCTGGAAGCAGACTGTGCTCACCTGATGCGCTCCTTTTTTAAAAGCAAACGATAGCTTTCGATTTAAGAAAGAAATAAGACCGGACACGATGATATCGCCGGAACAACAGTAAATTTGTTGTCTCTCAAAATCCTAAAACAAAAATCAGATCATATGGCATTTACACTAGCACCATTGCCCTATGCACACGATGCATTGGAGCCGCATATTGACACAACTACCATGCAGATACACCATGGCAAACACCACCAGGCTTATGTTGACAACCTGAACAAAGCCATTGCAGGTACTGCCAATGAAGGTAAATCATTAGAAGAGCTGGTTGCCGCTGGAGGTTCTATCAGCCCCGCAGTACGCAACAACGGCGGTGGCCATTGGAATCACGGTTTCTTTTGGGAAAGCCTTGCCCCCAATGCGGGCGGCGCACCTGCAGGTGCACTGGCCGACGCCATCAATGCAGCATTCGGTTCTTTTGATGCATTCAAAGAGAAATTTGCGCAGGCGGGCATGACACGCTTCGGCAGCGGCTGGGCATGGCTGATTGTAAAAGACGGCAAACTGGAAGTTTCTTCAACCCCTAACCAGGATAACCCTTTGATGGATGTTGCTGAAATAAAAGGAACGCCCCTGCTCGGCGCCGATGTATGGGAGCATGCTTACTATCTTAAATACCAGAATCGCCGTGCAGATTATCTCGCCGCATTCTGGAACGTAGTAAACTGGAATAAAGTAGCCGATCGTTTTGCTGCAGCAAAATAACAGCTATCGGAAAATAGTATTACTTTGGGTCCCGCTACACCAGCGGGATCTTTTTTATTAAACAAAGCAATATGCAAAAATTAATTGTCTGTCTTTCTGTACTGGCCCTGTTAAGTTCCTGCGCCAGCAATAACAAAAGGCTCATTGTAATGAGTAAGGGCGCGGCCGAAGTAAACACGGATGCAAAAACCATTGCAGCCAAAGACGGTGCGGGTCATGATGAAAAAACAGTTGACATTACCGGCGAAAAGATTAGTTTCAAACTCAGTTCTCCCGTAGGTGATGCCAATGTTGAATTGACCGATAACGGCCTGTACGTGATCAATGTTAAAAACGATACGATCATCGGAAGTTACCAGGCTTACGCAGATCCCAAGACCATAAAAAATGTGGTTTCACAGGAAGAGTTAAAAGTGAAAATAGATTCGTTGATCCAGCTTACCGAAGCCAGGAATATCAATGCTGCTAATCGCAACTTTTTCATTCTTCCGAATACGGCGGCAAAAATCAGTTCCAATATCGATGCAATCGTAGTAGGTCCTTACCATAAAATGACTTCTGCAGAAAAAGTAGGCGATAAAGATCCTGAAGTCTACCGCTTTTTCAGTATTAAAGAAATAAGGGAAGAAATAACAAGGTTGCAGGGCTTCGCAACACCTGTAAAAAAATAACACTGCCTTAAGGCACCGGATCATAACCACTTCCCCCTCCCGGTCTGCATTTACTGATTCGCCTGATGGCAAGCAGGGTTCCCCTGATCAGTCCATGTTTTTGCAATGCAGTAACTGCATACTGGGAGCAGGTAGGTGTGAACCTGCACTTCGGACCAATTGCCGGTGATATGACATACTGGTAGAACTTAATCAGCAATATTAAAGGCCAGCTAAGTAGCTGTAGTACGCGTTTCATGTAATTCTTTCTTCAGTCTTTCCAATAACAGGGGCATTTTTTTCTTCAAAATACCGGCCTCGGGTAATACCTTATCTACATACAGGAAAAATACAGCCAGCTGCTGTTCTCGTCCCATCATAAAATCATAAAGGGGCTGTTTGTTCAGGCGATAACTCTCACGTAACAACCGCTTGATCCGGTTGCGGTGCACCGCTTTCTTGAAATACCTCGAACTCACGCCAACGCCTGCTTTCACCGGGTTTTCCGCATCGGCTTTAATATTGAGGTAAAACACCTTGATAGGGAAAACAGAAAAACTGCGGCCAGTGGTAAATAATTCATCCAACTGTTTGCGGCTTTTTAGTTTTTCTTCCCTGCTGTATGAAAACGGTTTCACCATTGTACTACTAAACTAAAAAAGTCCCGCGATCGCGGGACTTATATTTTTAAAACTTCGCCCTGGGGGCTGGTTCTTATTTTAAACCTTTCTCGCTCGAAACAGTGAGTTTCTGACGACCCTTTGCACGACGGCTCGCTAATACTTTGCGGCCATTAGCAGTTTGCATACGCTTACGGAACCCGTGAACGGATTTACGACGACGTTTGTGCGGTTGAAATGTACGTTTCATAATTACGTTTTTTAACTAACCCGGAAATTTTGTTTCATTTCATTGCTGCAGTCACCATACTGCCGGCTTGTGAAAGGACGGCGAAGGTAGGAAAAAGATACTAGATGTAAGTTCCCCACTAACAGATTTTTTGAAATGCTGGTTCCAACTGTCAATTATCCTTTTTTAATTTCTTGAAGATCAATATGTTGTGAGCTAACCGGTTTGCCGAAGAAGGTACTGGCATGGTTATCAAAATCAGTGGCCGAATCGGTGGTATAAAAATGCAACTGGCCGTTGGTAGAACATTTGGCAGCCATTTCCGGGTGTTTTTCAAGGTATTGCCTGAGACCCGGGGCTACTATTTCTCCCTGTGAAAGTATGGTTGTACCCACCGGCACAAATTGCCTGATCTTGTCAAAGAGCAAGGGATAATGCGTACAGGCAAGCAACAGGGTGTCAATACGGGGTGATTGTGCCAATAATTTTTCAATGTGCTGCTGCACATAATAATCCGCTCCCGGTTTATCATACTCATTGTTTTCGACCAGGGGAACCCACATAGGGCAGGCTTCCTGGTAAACTTTTAATTGCGGGAAGAATTTTGCAATCTCTATCGGGTAACTGTTGCTTTGCACCGTTCCGATGGTACCCATGATACCCACTTCGCCTGTATGCGAATAATTACCAATGATCTCTGTAGTTGGTCTTATCACACCCAGCACCCGCTTAGCCGGGTCAATTTGCGGAAGGTCTTTTTGCTGTATGGTACGCAATGCCTTGGCAGAAGCCGTGTTACAGGCCAGTATCACCAGCTCGCATCCCTGCGCAAAAAACCACTGTACACATTCCAGTGTATAATGATAGATGGTTTCGAAAGAGCGGGGACCATAGGGGGCCCGGGCATTATCGCCCATATATACATAATCGTACTGTGGCAATTGTTTAACGATCTCTTTCAAGACCGTTAACCCGCCATAACCACTGTCGAATACACCTATGGGTCCTTTTGCTTGCATAGCCAAAAATAAGAACCCCGTTGTTATAACGGGGTTCCTGGCACTATTTAAAATAGTAATTATTATCCTCTTGGTTTTGTGGGGTTGGCACCTGCTGGCTTGGGAGCACCGCCTGCAGCCTGGCGCTTCCACTCGTCTTCCAGTTCCTTAGGCAAAGTAAGTTTCAGCTTCATGGCAACCCTGATGGTTACATTATCCAGTAAAGGGCGCTGAACATAGGGTGATAAAGCATCATCCCTTAAAACATAAGTATACTTCTGCTCGGCCACTACCTCTTGTAAAGCATCAACAATTTTTTTCATGAAAGGAGCCAGCAGTTCTTCTTTTTTCTGCTCTTGCAGGTTATTTGAATACTCCTGCCACCTGATCAGTTTAATTTTCAGCGTGTTCAGATCGCGCAATGCCAGATCCCTTGCTTTGGCAGGCATGGTTGCCGAATCTTTTTTCCAGATGCTGTCCTGGCGTTGAAACATGCCATAGGTATAATCGTATTCCTGTTTAAGAGAATCCTGCGCAAAACTGTTCAGAAGTGTATCTACTTTCTGAATACCAGGCATCAGACCCAATATAGACTGCTCATCGAAATAACCAATTTTAAGCTGCTGTGCACTCGCCTGGTTCGTAAAAAGAAAACCTGCTGCAATTGCCACACACACAAATAATAATTTCTTCATTGTTGTGAGAGTTTATGTTTGTTTTTGTTTTAGACTAGTTTCGTATCCCCAGTTCTTTCAAGACGTCTTCGCTCTTATCCAGTTTAGGGTCGGCAAATATAACGGTAATTCCTTCACTTTTATCCAGTACAAAATCGTAGGATTTTGCCATGGCTATTTTCTGTACGGCATTATAGACCCTGTCCTGCACAGGTTTAACAAGTCTTTGCCTTTCTTTAAAGAGGTCTCCTTCATAGCCAAAACGTTTTTTCTGCAGGTCGCGGATCTCTTTTTCCAGTACAAACAGCTCGTCTTCCCTTTTTTTCTTCAACTCCTCGGTCAGCATAAACTGTTCGGCCTCATAGTTCTTATACATTTTATCCAGTTGCGTCTGTTTGCCATCGATCTCCTTCTGCCACTGGTCTCCGATCTGCTGCAGCTTTTTATCGGCTTCCTTATATTCAGGGATTTTTTCAAGTATATACTTGGTATCGATGATCGCATAACGTTGTTGCGCCTGCGTGGTATTGACCAAAACGATCAGTACAACTGTAAGAAAAAATATTTTTTTCATAAACATTGGTTTAGCTGTTAAGCACTATTCAGGTTCAAAGCCCAGCATAAAGGTAAACCTTGCCGCATCTTTTAACGCACTGCCAGGTGTAAACCTGTCTAATCCCACACCATAGTCAAATCCAAGCAATCCGAACATAGGCAGGAAGAAGCGCATGCCAATACCCACAGATCGCCTTAATTGGAATGGGTTATAATCTTTCATAGTATACCATCCGTTTGCCGCTTCAAAAAAGCCAAGTGCATAGATGGTGCTGCTTGGGTTGAGGCTAAGCGGGTAACGCAGTTCCATGGTATATTTATTGAAGATCGTAAAATACTGGCTGGCAGTCTGCCTATCGGGGTTAATTTTAGGATTGGAGTTATCGTACACCGGGTATCCCCTGTGTGCAATGATGTCATAACCCAATAAAGCAAACTGGTTGCTCAATCCCGCATCACCCACCTGGAAACGTTCAAACGGAGAAATATTCAGATCGGGGTTGAACCTGCCCAGGAAGCCGAATTTCGCAGCTGCTTTTAATACGAACTGTTTGTTCCTTTCTTCGCCATGCGGCTTGCCCAACGGCACATACCATTCTCCGTTAAAACGCCATTTGTGGTATTCAATCCAGTTATAAGGATTGGATGCCGTAATGATATTTTTATCGATCAATGAATAAGGAGGAGTTACCTGCAAACTCAGCATAAAGCTTGAACCGCCTGTAGGGAACATGGGCTGGTTAACAGAGGAGCGCTGTAAAGCGATCCTGAAGTTCAGGTTGTTTACAATACCGTTTTCAAAACCCGGCAGGTTGGTTGGGTCAATCGCATAATTGCTCAGCTTATAACGCGTGTAGTTTACACCCATGGAAAGAGAGAAATAGTCATCGGGCCATTGCAGCTGCTTGGACAGGCTGAGGGTGGCGCCGGTAGTAGAAATATACCTGCTGTCGGCCACGCCGGGATCATAAGCGCCTGTAAGCGGGTCATAGGTCTGGCCGTATTTTGTATTGAAAATGCTGAATGTAAGCGCATTCCTTTTCTTGCCGCCTAACCATGGTTCGGTAAATGAAAAATTATACGAGCGGAATGCTTTACCATTACTCTGCACACGCAGGCTCAATTTCTGTCCATCACCCATTGGCAAGGGGTCCCAGGCAGATTTTTTCCAGATATTCCGGATAGAAAAGTTATTGAATGAAACACCCAGTGTTCCCGTTAAACCAATGGCTCCGCCCCATCCGGCGCTCAGCTCCAGCTGGTCGCTCGATTTTTCTTCCACCGAATAGTTGATATCAACCGTACCGTCATCGGGGTTGGGTATGGGCGTAGGCGTGATTTTTTCCTGGTTGAAATAATTCAACTGCGCAATCTCACGTACCGAACGCACCAATGCCTGGCGGCTGAATTTCTCTCCCGGGATTGTGCGCAATTCCCTGCGGATCACGTGCTCTTTGGTACGATCGTTACCACTGATGCGTACATTCTTAATGGTGGCCTGCGGGCCTTCCACGATCCTGATCTCGTAATCAATGGTATCATTGTATACGGCGGTTTCTACAGGGTCTGTCCGGAAGAACAGGTAACCGTCATCCTGGTAAAGACCACTGATATCGCCTCCATCGGGAGAGGAGGATTTGCCCAGTTTATTGTTCAGTATTTCAAGATTATAGATATCTCCTTTGCGAATGCCGAGAACACCGGTAAGCATTGAATCCGAATATTTGGTATTACCCCTCCAGCTGATGTTCCCGAAATAATATTTATGTCCTTCGTTGACTTTGATGTCAATATTAAGGTCTCCTTTCGCATTGTGGTATACCGTGTCTTTTTCAATCGACGCATCCCTGTAACCTAAAGAGTTGTAATATTCCAGCAGGCTTTCTTTGTCTTCCGTGTATTTTTTCTGATCGAATTTCGCAGAAGAAAGTTTTAAACGGATATAGGGGTCAAGCACTTTTTTGGTCTTGCTGAAAGTAAGGAAACCATTGTCTTTGATGTACTCATCAAAAGTATAACGCTTCACCGTTACAATCTGGCCGCTGTCAACAGTGGGATGCAGCGTAAGCCTGGATTGTTCCTTGGTTCCCTTCAATTGTTTCTTCAGTTTTCCTTCATCAATTGTAATGCCGCCGAAATTGATATTGTTGATGCGGACTTTGTGTCCCTTTTCAATAAAGAAATTCAACACCAGCGAATTTTCAAACGTGGTGTCTTTCTTTTCATTGATGGTCACTTTTGAATCCTGGAACCCTTTTTCTGCATAGAACTTCTTAATGGCTTCCATGGCAGATATTTTCATGTTCTCCGTTACTACCCGGTTAGGCACCAAGCCTGTTTTACCCTGCAACTCTTCGGCATCTCCCTTACGCACGCCATTAAAAAAGAATTTTGACAGCCTGGGTCTTTCTGTTACAGCTATTTCAATGTCAATGTCTTTACCCTTCAGCCTGGTAATATATATTTCAATATCGCTGAAATAGTTCTGCCCCCATAATTTGCTGATCGCTTTTGAAAAATTATCACCGCCCGGAATACTCACTTCATCTCCCACATTAATATTGGCAATAGAGGTAAGCAGGTTCTCATCGAAAAAACGGTTCCCCGTTACTTTTACAGCTGCTATCTTGTATTTTTTTGGCGTCTTCTGGTTGAAGATATTCAGCAGGTCCGCATCAATAGATGTGATCGTAGTGTCGGTCCCTGTTTTTTGTTGCGCTTGTACAGAAAAACTCACCATCGAGGTAACTAAAGCCACTGCTAAAAATTTGTACACTTGCTGCATCCGGTTTGGTTTGTTAAGTTGCTGTGCTGAAAGTACTGCAACAGTATCTTCCGGCAATGGTTCTGGTTTGATAAGCGGGGCAAATTAACGGGAATTATTAAAAGTGTTTGTTAAATCCCCCTACTTAAATTAAGGTATGATTGTTAATGATTCGGTCAGGTCAATTGTGAGTCCTCCTGTATTTGCTGGCCCGTCTTGCCAAATCTGCGTTCCCTGTTCTGAAAATCAATGATGGCTTCATACAGGTTTTCTTTGCGGAAATCGGGCCACCGGGTATCGGTGAAGTATAATTCGGCATATGCCAGTTGGTATAACAGGAAGTTGCTGATGCGGTATTCACCGCTGGTGCGGATCATCAATTCCGGGTCGGGGAACGCACTGGTTGAAAGGTATTGCTGCAGCGTGTCCTGGTTGATGCTGTCGGGATCAATCTTACCGGCTTTTACATCCAGCCCTATGTGTTTTACGGCGTTCACCAATTCC
>JACXTT010009025.1_pt1 | contig 13683 bp, 14 predicted proteins | sample 9270951 | NCBI WGS metagenome assembly JACXTT01 (sample SAMN15532306, study PRJNA645909) | rock metagenome | isolation source: weathered quartz diorite | place: Puerto Rico | collected 2017-06-21 | reverse complement strand
CGTCGCGGCGCTCGCGAAGGGCGACTACGTCGTCGCGAGCCCGAGCTGGGCGAACGGCGGATCGGCGGGCGCCGGCGCCGCAACGTTCGGCAGCGGCGCGACCGGCGTCACCGGCGCGGGCAGCGCCGCCAACAGCCTGGTCGGCAACCACGCGAACGACCACGTCGGCGACGGCGTCCTGCACCAGGAGTTCATCGGCGCGCCCGACGTGCGTGATCTCACGAAGTTCGTCGACACGAAGGGCGTCATCGCGCTGGCGCGCGGCGGCTACGTCGTGATGAGCCCCGACTTCGACGGTGGTCTCGGCGCGGCGACGTTCGGGGGCGCGAAGGGTGGCATCGTCGGCACGATCTCGGCGCTGAACAGCCTGGTCGGCAGCCAGACCGGCGATCACGTGTCGGGCGGCGGCGTGGCCGCGCTGCCGAACGGGAATTTTGTCGTGATGAGCCCGCTCTGGTCGAACGGCGCCACGTCGACGGTCGGTGCGGTGACGTTCGGGAACCGAAAGAAGGGCGTGAAGGGCGTCGTGTCGGCGGGAAACAGCCTGGTCGGCGCGACCGCGGGCGACGCGATCGGGTTCACCGGGTTCAACTTCCTCCAGGGCGTTCCCGGGCATCCGACGCTCACCAGCCCCGCGATCTTCCAGACGCTGTTCGCGCAGGGCGGCGGCTCCGGCAACGCGCTGACCGACCTGACGCAGTTCGGGATCGGCGGCGGCCCGTCGATGCTCCCCGGCGCGGTGATCGTGCTGCCGAGCTCGCGCTACGTCGTGCCGAGCCCGTTCTTCGGCGGCGAGGTGGGGGCGGTCACGGTCGGCAGCGGCGGCCGCGGCGTGAAGGGCGTCGTCTCGGCGAAGAACAGCCAGATCGGGTCGGTGCCGAAGGAGTACTTCGGCCTGACGATCGCGTCGCCGGCCGGCAAGCAGCCGATGGTCGCCGGCGGCCTCACCGAATTCGCGCAGCAGGCGTCGCCGGTGCTGCTGGTCAAGAAGGCGCGTTAGCGCGCGTCACTTGCGGTCGAACGCCAGCGGCAGGTGCGTCGGGCCGAAGATGCCGGTGCGCGGCCGCCACCCGGGCTCCCCTGCGAGCCGGAGGTTCGGCATTCGCTCCGCGAAGACGCCGAGCGCCTCCTGCATCTCCGCGCGTGCGAGGTTGGCGCCCAGGCAGTAGTGCGGCCCGCCGCCGAACGTGAGCGGCGGCTCGGGGCGCGCGATCGAGATGTCGAAGGTGTCGGGGTTCGCGTGGGCCTTGGGGTCGTGGTTCGCGGAGATCGTCGACAGCGACACCATCGTGCCGGCCGGCACGCGGTACTCGCCGATGTCGAGGTTGGTGTGTGCGATCCGCGGCGCCACGCCGACGGTGCCGTGGAAGCGGAGGATCTCCTCGACCGCGCGCTCGCACAGCTCGGGATGCTTCTGCAGGAGCTGCCACTGGTCCGGAAACAGCGTGAACAGAAACATCCCGATGCCGAGCTGGTTGCGCGTGGTGTCGTAGCCGGCGAACAGCAGCGCGGAGATGAGCCCGCGCAGCTCCGGTCCGCTCAGCCGGTCGCCGCCGTCCTCCGCGAGGATCAGCGCGGTCACCAGGTCGTCCTCGGGATGCGCGCGCCGCTCGACGATGAACTGGTCGATGTACGTGCCGATGCCGACGAACCCTTCGGCCACCTCCTCGAGGTGCGACAGGATCTCGAGGGAGAGCACCCACGTGAGCGCGTTCGACCACTTGCCGAAGAGCGGATAGTCCTTCCGCGGCACGCCCAGCAGCTCGCAGATGAGCTGGATCGGATAGTGGTCGGCGAAGTCGCTCATGAATTCGCACGTCCCGCGCGCGGCGAAGCGGTCGGTCAGCTCGGTCGCCAGCTTGCGCATCGACGGCCGGAGGCGCTCGACCGCGCGCGGCGTGAACGCACGGCTCACGAGCTTCCGCAGCCGCGTGTGGTCGGGACCGTCGATGGCGAGGATCGACGTCGACACCGCGTCGTAGATGGGGCCTTCGGTCATCCCCTGGATGCGGACGAAGTCGGCGAGCGAGCTGCGGAGCCGCGGGTCGGCCAGCAGCTCCAGCACCTTCGCGTGCTGGATGACGAGCACGCCGATCGCGGTCCGCGCGAGGCAGCTCTTGGCGCGCAGCGCGTCCATCGTCGGGCCGGGGTCGGCCATGAAGTCCGGGGAGAAGATGTCGAGAAAGGGGGCGTCGTCGATCGACTTCATGGCCCTCCCCTTTCCGCCGTCGTGGCGTCCGAGGCAAGAGCCGGCGGGGTCCCCGCCCGTTTCCACCGCCGGCCGCATCTGTGGGATAGCTTGCGGTGTGGGTCGAGGTCGCATCGCGCGAGCAGTCCTGGGCGTGCTCATCGTGGCGGCGCCGATCGCGGCGTATGCGGCTCAGGATCGCTACTTCAACGCGACGTTCTCCGCGGTCACCAACGGGGTGACCTTCGGCCAGGCCCCGTCGTGGACCCACGACGGCCGCGTCCTCTGGACCAAGAAGGACGGGTCGAACGTCGACCAGGTCTACGTCTCCGACCTCGACGGCTCGAACGAGTCCTGCCTCACCTGCGGCCTCCCGGGACCGAACCGCTATCCGCTCGAGCGTCCGAAGAAGCGCGACTGGATACTCTTCTGCTCCTGGCGCGGCCAGAGCTTCATCGGCGCGCCGTGCTTCGGCGGCTACGGGACCGACATGTTCGTCATGCGCCCCGACGGCACGCAGGTCACCAAGCTCACCCAGGTCGACGCCGGCCCCGACCCGCAGGACAACTACCATCCCGCCTGGTCGCCCGACGGCGAGCATCTCATCTGGACGCATCTCGACTTCCACGCCGTCGACCGGGGCGGGACGCAGTACCAGATACTGCTCGCCGACTTCGTCGAGGACCCGAGCGGCCCGCGGCTCGCGAACGTGCGCACCGTCGGCCCCGAGCTGGACGCCGCCATCGAGACGCAGGTCTGGGCGCCCGACGGCAGCGGCGTGCTCTACACGCTGTGGGGCGGGAAGGCGCTCTCCGGCTGGATGAACGGCGAGGTCTACTTCATGAAGCTGTTCGGCGCCGGCGCGTCGCCGGACGCGCCCGTCGTGACGCAGCTCACCGACGGGAGCCCGGGCTGGGACGAGCAGGCCGAGTTCACGCCCGACATGAAGGATCTCGTCTGGATGTCGAGCCGCGATCATCCGACCTGGTACCAGACGGTGGTCTCTGCGGCGCAGTGGCTCGACTTCGACGCGCCGCAGGCGAGCACGATCTTCGGGCCGCTGTTCTTCGAGACTATCGCCGATCCGCGCTTCGAGACCGACCTCTACATGATGAACCTGAAGACCCGTGCAGTGCGCCGGCTGACGTCGGACGACAGCGTCGTCCCCGAATTCCACTTCGACCGTCGCGGCAAGCGCATCCTGTGGACGGAGACGGGGATGCAGCGCGGCGGCGGACCGCCGGGGCCGACGCGGGTGGGGACGTTCCGCGTGCGCGGCGGCGCGCGCCCCGCGTCGGTGACGCCTGCCCTGCGCGCCCAGGAGCCCGTGTTCACCGCCGCGGTGGCGCCGCTCGTGCCGCCGGAGGTGATCGCCGGGCTGCCGCTGACGAGCGCGGCGCTCGGCAAGATCGCGCAGCGGCTCCAGGGGATCTCGACCGGCGGGACGTGCTGCGCGGGGTCGCCCAGCGGCGCCTTCGCGGACGACTAGGGCGTCGCGGGCGCGACCGGACCGATGGGGGTCTCCTCCCCGACGAATCGCGGCCCCGTGCCGTCGGCGATCATGCCCGGCGTGATCACGTAGTCGCCTCCCGTCGACATCTGCCAGACCGATCGCGCCGCGTCCCGGTCGCCGACCGTTGCGACGTAGGTGACGCCGCTGGCGACGGTGCCGGCCGCGGCGAACACCAGCTTCGCCGGGATGTAGACGACGTTCCCCACGACGGCGAGCGGCCCTGGCCCCTTGAGCCACCACCACGGGTCGAAGTTCGGTGGAACGTGGACGATCTTCCGCGGCCCGCACCGCTGCTCGAAGCGGATGAACCTGCCGCGGCCCCTCGCGACGAAGAGGCACTCGCCGCTGTCGCAGTCGGAGTTGCAGACGCACTTCTGTCCGTAGGTGCAGCGCGGGCACTGGCTCTGGATGCAGAGGAACTGGAGCGCCGCGTTCTGCGCGCACACCCACCGCGGAAAATAGGGTGGGCAGCAGCACGCCCCGCCGCAGTCGACGTCGGTCTCGTTGCCGTTCTGGATGCCGTCGGTGCAGGTGGGGACCGTCGACGACGTGGTCGTGGACGTGCTGGTCGACGTCGTGGTCGTGGTCGCCGAGACCGCCGGGTCGGTGCCGTGGTCGATCTCGTCGCGATCGAGCGCGCCGTCCTCGTCCCGATCGAGGCCGATGCGCATGCCGCTGCCCGGCGGCACGCACGTGTACGTGCGCTCCTGGCCGGTCGTCGCCGCCTGCGTGCGGAGCGTCGCCTCGCTCACGGGCGGGTCCATCACGCGGTCGCTGCCGAAGAGGTTGGCGCCGGTGGTCGACGTGTGCAGCCATCCACGCGCCAGCCCGCTCAAGATGCCTTTGACGACCAGGTCGCAGTCGCCGGCGTCGGCGCGCGCGAGCAGCAGGTTGATGCGCGCGATGACGGTCGAGTCGGTATAGGTCGCCTGCGTCGCGGTCACCTGCTGGCCGACCGCGGGCGCGAGCCCGGTGTGGAAGGCGAGCAGGAAGGAGACCAGGTTGTCGATGCTGGTCTGGTCGGGGAAGTGGAACGCGTTCGCGTGGAGGAAGTCGTCGAGCGTCGACACGCTGCCGTCGTGGGTGAAGCCGAAGCCGCGGACCTGCTCGCCGGTGGCGGTGTGCGCCGGAATGTTGAACGGCCCGCCGGGCGGCATCCCGAAGCGGCCGATCTTGGTGTAGAGGTTCCGCAGGTGCGGGATCTTGAACTCCTGCACCTCGGCGTCGAACGACGACATCCCGTCGGCACCGCGCGGGAGCTGGTGACAGAAGCTGCAGGTGAGGACGGAGTCGACGGCGGTGCTCACGTAGAAGGTCGACGCCGCGGCCTGCGATGCGGTGAGCGAGTTGTCGAGCGCGCGGATCGGGTTCGGCGGGTACTGCACCGTCAGGATGAAGTTCGTGAGCGCGTCCATGTCGGCGATCGTGCCGCCGAGCAGGCTCTGGAACGCACCCTTGAACTGCTTGAAGGCGAGCGACGAGTCGAGCGGATCGAGGCCGATGCTCCCGCCGGTCTTGTCGCCGCGCCAGTGCATCGGACCGACGTTGGCCATGCCGCGGAGGCTCTGCGTCGTCATCGGGCCCTTCATCGGATGGAAGGGGCCGCCGCTCAGCACGCGGAACGGGTTGGGGTTCGCCGGCGTGTTCGGGTCGAACGGGTTGCCCAGGTCCCACGCGAGGCCGTCGAAGTCGGCGAAGATGTGGCAGCTCGCGCACGCCGCGTCGCCGTGCGCCGACGTCGTGGTCGCGTCGTAGAGGAACTTGCGGCCGTTCACGATCTCGGGCGGCTCGGGGGTGAAGTGGAGCGAGACCGTGCCCGTGGCGGCGATCGTCGACAGGTTCGAGGCGTTGGAGAGGTTGGAGATCGTGTGGTCGAACCGGTTCATGACGTAGAGCCGGTCGTTGGTCGCGTCGAGCACGAGGCCGCTCGGCCCGCCGCCGACGGGGACGAGCGTCCGCGGCACCGCATTGCCGGCCTCCAGCTTGTCGGCGTCCAGCGCCGCGATCTTCCCGGAGCCGAACGCGGCCAGGTAGAGCGTCTTGCCGTCGGTCGAGAACTGCATGCCCAGCGGGAGCGCGATGCTCTGGTTCACCTCGCCCGCGGGGCCGGGGATGGTGCCGTAGTTGATGTGCGGGTTCAGGTCGACGCGCGTGGCGGCGCCGTTCGACACGACGGTGATGCGTGTGTCGGTGATGTGTCCGCGCACCATCGGCTCGAAGCGGATCGCATTCCGGGCGTCGGTGTTGGAGACGTAGACCTTCGTCGTCCCCGGGCGGACGGCCATGTTGAAGAGCACGGTGCCGACGCCGGTGATCGCGCTGGTGCCGGTCGCCAGCGCCGGCGGGCTCGCGTTGGCGTCGATCACGAAGACGTCCTTGTCAGGGAGCGTGAACGGGACGTCGGCGCTCCAGTCCTGCCACAGCTCGTCCTGCCACTTGCCCGTCGCCTGGTTGAGCTGGACGATGAGGCCCGTCTTCGGGCCGTCGAGGCGGCCACCCGGGGGCGGAGGCGGGAGGCCGAGGCCGGCGGTGACGGTCGGCTCGGGGATCGTGGTCGTCCGGTTGCCGGACATGAAGACCGCCGCGTAGACCGTGGCGCCGTTCGCGGTGGCGGCGAGCGCACGCGGCGTGTCGCCGGGCATCTGCACGATGGTGAGCGGCGTACCGCCGAGCGGTGCGCCCAGGCTCGCGGTGTCGAAGACCCAGACGTCGGCGCGCGGGACGTCGCCGGTCGTGAGCTGCGGATCGCCGGGACGGTTCTGGCCGCGATGCGCCGCGGTGATGAACGCGCGCGTCTGTCCGGTGCCCGCGAAGACGATGTCGCGGGGCTCGTCGCCGACCAGCAGCGTCCGCGTCACGTGGGACTGCGTCACGTCGCTCGAGTCGAGCTCGACGATGCTCACGCTGTCGGAGAGGTGGTTGACGACCCACGCCTCGACGCGCCCCGCGGCGTTCGTCCGCGTCGCGACCGCCACCGGCTCGAGCCCGACGGGCACCTCGACCTCCAACGTCAGACCGGCGGACGTGACGTGGTAGACCTCGACGCGGTTGTCCGGCGTGTTGACCGCGAACAGGTGGTTCCCGCCGGGACTCAACGCGAGCGGGCGGACGTGGCCGCTCTCGAAGTTGACGAACGAGCCGGCGAACGCGGCGCCGGCGGAACCCGCCAGTACCACAGCGACGACGTGCAGCCGACGGATACACGTCGGCCGCCCGACCCTCCCCAAGCATCGCATGGCATGCCAATACGACAGCAATTCTTGTGGGGTCAACAACTCACAGGATGGACACCCCTAGCTATCGAGCGTTGACGCCTTGCCACGACCTGGGCTATGGCCCGAGCATGAGATCGAGTGCGCTCGTCGTCTTCGCCCTGGTGCTCGCGAGCTGCCGCTACCGGCAGGGCTCGCAGCGTCCGCCGGCGCCCGGCGAGGTGGTGGCGACGTACGAGGGGCACAGCGTCACGAGCGGCGCGGTCCTGGAGAGAATGCAGGAGCTACCGCCGCCGGCGCGCGCGTCGCTGGTGCTGCCGGAACGGAAGCGGGAGTTCGTCGAGAACATGATCTTGACGGACCTGCTGTACGAGGAGGGCAGGGTGGCGGGATATCCGAGCGACCCGGCGATCACGAGCCAGCCCGAGCAGTTCCAGCATGCGCTCGTCGTGCGGAAGGTGATGGCGGCGGATCGGAACCCGCAACCCGTCACCGACGACGAGGTGCGGCGGTACTACGACTCGCACGCGCGCGAGTACAAGAAGAAGGGAAAGATTCCGCCGTTCGCGGGGATCAAGGAGCCGCTTCGGGCGTTCCTGGCGAAGCAAAGGGTGGAGGAGCGGGTGCAGGAGCACCTGGCGGCCGTGAAGCAGCGGGCGGACATCCGGATCAGCGAGGACGTGCTGGCGAGGGTCGACCCGCTCGCTGGGCTGAAGGCGCACCCCCAGGCTCCGGCGGAAACGGGGCACTAGCAGATTCGACCCGGTCGGCGTCGCCGACCCCCTGTCGATAACACCCGCCCCCGTTCGACGTACGGCTGAAGACCAAAATCAGCCGCCACGTGCGGCCCAAACGGAGGCCCCAATGACCCTGTACGAATTCCCCCCGACGCGCTCGATCCGCGCCCGCTGGACGCTGCAAGAGCTCGGAATCCCGTTCGAAGCCGTCCGCGTGAACCTGGCCGCCGGCGAGCACCGTCGGCCCGAGTTCCTGCGGATCAACCCCGCCGGCAAGGTTCCGGTCCTCGTCGACGGCGACCTCGTCCTCACCGAGTCCGTCGCCATCGCCGTCTACCTGGCGGAGAAGTACCCCGAGAAGCGTCTCCTGCCGACCGACAAGCGGACGCGCGCCGAGGCCAACCAGTGGCTGCTCTTCGCCGCGACCGAGCTCGAGCAGCCGCTCTGGCGCATCACGCGCAACAGGAGCCTCTACCCCGAGCACCAGCGCCAGCCCGCCGACATCCTGATCGCCGGCCGCGAGTTCAAGGAGATGGCCGCCGTCCTCGATCGCCACCTGCAGGGGCGCGAGTTCGTGGTCGGCGAGGACGCCACCGTCGTCGACTTCGTCACCGCGTACACGCTCGACTGGGCGGGAGAGGTCGGCCTGCTGGACGACTTCCCGGATCTGCGCGAGTACGTGAAGCGGATGTACGCGCGCCCCAAGGCACCGCTGCGCATCGCCCAGGCCTTCGCCACCATCCAGGCGGCCTGAGCTTCGCACGGAAGGAGACGCCGGGATGATCGAACCACCGCAGATCACCAACACCGACGCCCGCCAGGTCGCGATGATCCACCTGAAGGTTCCCACGGTCGAGATCCGGGAGCACATGGGCCCCGGCATCCGCGAGGTGTACGAGACGCTCGCCCGGCAGGGCATCACCCCCGCGGGCCCGTGGCTCACCCACCACGTGCACCGGCCGACGGACTACTTCGACTTCGACATCTGCGTGCCCGTGACGACGCCGGTCAAGCCGGAGGGTCGCGTGAAGCCGGGTGTGCTGCCGGCCGCGACCGTCGCGCGTACCGTCTACACCGGCCCCTACGAGGGGCTCGAGGCCGGTTGGGGTGAGTTCATGGCGTGGATCGAGAAGAAGGGCCACGAGACGCGCGAGGACCTGTGGGAGATCTATGTCGTGGGTCCGGAATCGGAGGCCGACGCGAGCAGGTTCCGCACGGAGTTGAACTGTCCGCTGACCCGCGTCGCCTCGTAGGGAGGTCTTGCTTCGGCTCGAACGGGGCGACCATGAGCAGCCATGGCCGTCTACATCATCAACAACATGACCATCCATGACCGCGCGGAGTACGACACGTACCTCCGCGCGTTCATGGGGGTCTTCCGCCAGTTCAACGGCGAGGTGCTGGCGGCCGTAGACAAGCCCGAGCCGGTCGAGGGCGAGTGGCCCTACGACCGCACGATCATGCTGCGCTTCCCGAGCCGCGCGGACGCGCAGCGCTGGATCGACTCGCCCGCGTACCAGGCGATCGTGAAGCATCGCTGGGCGGGCACCAGGAGCAACGTCGTCTTCCTCGACGGGCTCGAGCGCTAGTCGATGCGGATCACGATGGCGGCCGTCGACGTCTTCGAGGAGGAGCCGATCTGCGACCCGAGCCATCCGCTGCTCCGGATGGAGAACGTCGTCTGCACGCCGCACATCGGCTACGTGACGCGCGACGAGTACGAGCTCCAGTTCTCCGACGTGTTCGACCAGATCATCGCGTATGCCGCCGGCCGGCCGATCAACGTCGTGAACCCGTCGGTGCTGGAGACGCGGCGATGAGCGCGCTCCTGCTCGAGCTGCTCGCGTGGGTCGACGCGCGGCCGCGGACCTACGGCGAGACGATGGAGGCGTGGCGGACGTCGTGCCCGCGGGAGCCGGTGTGGGAGGACGCGACCGGCGCGGGGCTCGTCGAGGTGGTCGCGCGCGACGGCGCCGACGCCGTGGTGCGGCTCACGGCGTCGGGGCGCGCGCGGCTCGCGGGGGAGACGCGATGACCGACCTGGCCCGACCCTAGGCGGCTGCCCGCGCTCGTCGCACCATGAACGCGACGGCGTCGTTCATGCCGACGGGTTCGAGCCTCACGTCCCGGTGCGCGCGCGCGAACACCCGGAACACCTCGTCGCAGAATCCCTGCCCCACGGTCTCGACGCCCGAGAAGTCGAGCGTGACGTGCGTGAACTCCGTCAGCCGTGCCACGAGTCGCTTCGCCTCCGAGCGCGACACGAGCGTCTTCCCGAATCCCGCGAGCTTGATCGTGGCGCGCGTCCGCGTGAAGCGCAGGCTGTCCGGGTCCGTGTACGCGGCGAACACCTCCTCCAGGTCCGGCACGTGCCCGGGCACGACCTCGAGCTGCACGCGCGTCCCGCGCTGCACCTCGCTCGGCGCGATCGCGCTGTCGTGCACCTGGTTGTCGACGATCCACGCCGTCGCCTGGCTCTCGAGCCGGAAGCGGGTGACCGCCTTCGACGAGAAGAAGAGTCCTTCGCCGCTGTGGCGGGTGGGATCGCTGGTGAGCTTGCCCTTCTCGAGCTGCACGATCGCGTCGTGGGGGGTGGCGAAGCCGAAGTCCTTGCACACGCGCCGGAACACGCCGACGCCGTCGTCGCGCACCACGACGACCGTCGACCCGCCGCGCTCGAAGCGCACCGTCACCTCCACCGTCCGGCCGCCCGAGTGGTCGGCGGCGTTGTTGAGGATCTCGGAGGCGGCGTAGCCGAGAGTGCGGCGAGCATCGGGGTCGAGCGGACGGATGCGGGCGATCTCTGCGGCGACCGCCTCCCACGTCTTCTGCTCGTCGAGCCCGGCCCGGCGGAAGCGGCGCCGGACGGTGCGGAGGGCGTAGCGAGCCGCGCGTCCCTTGCCGTGGCGCTCGAGCACGCCGCCGGTGACGAGCGCCTGGAGCAGCCGGTGCGCCGTCGCCGGGGACACGTGCATGGCGCGGACGACGTCGCGGTTCTGCAGCTCGCCGCGGCGGTCCACGAGCCGTCGCACCCGGTCGGCTGCCGTCGCCATGAGGTGATGATAGTAGAGTCACCTCACAGTGTCGAGGTGATTGATTCCGAATCACCTCAAGAATGGCTCACTGGCAGTCGCAGCCGATGCTCGGACAGCCGGCCGGCACCGAGCGCGGGGTGCAGGCCGATCCCTGGGGACACTCGCCGCCGCAGACGCTGAAGACGCCCCCGCACAGGACCGGCCCCGTGCATCCACACTGCCCGTCGACGTTGGCGCAGGTCTGCCCGGACCGGCAGAGACCCAGGCACGTCGGCGTGCCGCCGCAGTCCGGGACGCCGAGCGTGGTCGTGGTGGGGCAGACCAGCGTCGTCACCGACGTGCTGGTCGACGTGGTGGTCGAGGTCGTCGACGTCGTGGGGCAGGGCAGGTTGCGCGGGTGGGCGAGGCAGCGCAGCACGAAGCGCGTCGGCCGTGCACCCGGCATCGTCGCTACGGTGTGCGTACCGCGGCTGCCCACTGGGACGGGGACCAGATCGTCCACGCAGGCCACCTCGCCGCAGACGCGGATCGCAAACGTGCAGGTGCGGTCGCACGCGAGGTCGACGTCGCACCGGACGAGACGAGAACATCCGGCAACGCACCTCGTGAGCACCGGCGGGACACCGTCGCGACAGGCGCGACGCACCACGCGCGATTGCGCTTCGGGAGCCGGGGCGAGGAGCGCGACCAGCGCGGCGACGGCCAAGAGGAGCCGGCCTGGCTGCATGAGGGTCCTCCCGCAGGGCGACTTCGCGTCGGTACCACGTCCAGGCCGCCCCTGGGAAGGCGCCTCTTCGCTTGTCTCGCGGTCGCGCTGCAGGCAGCCTCCCGCCATGCCCGACCCCCAGCACCTCGAGCCCACCGACGCCCAGCTCGCCACCATCGCCGCCCATCGGCCCGACGGGCCGATCGTCTGTCTGAACTTGAACCGCTACCGCGCGCGGGCGGTCTATCCTCCGGGGACGCCCGACGCCGACGTCAGCGGGCGCGAGGCGTACATGCGCTATGGCGTGGTCGCGCTCCAGGCGATCACGAGCGTCGGCGGGAGGATCGTGTGGGCCACCGAGGCGCGGGCCTTGGCGATCGGGTGCGAGCACGACCGGTTCGAGGAGGTCGTTGCGGTCTGGTACCCGAGCCGCGCGGCCTTCCTGGCGATCGAGCAATTCCCTGGCTACCGCCACGCGTTCGAGGTCCATCGTCGCGCGGCGGTGGAGCACGCGGCGCTCCTCGTGTGCGATGCGTCGGCGGAGCCGGTGCTCACGTCGCCCTGGGGATAGATCCGCTCGGGGGGCTTGCATCGGACGCGACCCGGGTGTTTGGGTTCGCGACGTGATCCGGCCGGCCGAGACGTCTGACGTTCCCCGGATCCGCGCGCTCATGCAGTCGATCGCGGGCTTCTGGGACGAGGGCTGGCGCGCCGACGTCCTCGAGCGGGTCCTCACCGCCCGCGACGCGATCGTGCTCGTCGACGAGGAGGGCGGCGTGCTCGACGGCTTCGCCTGCGCCCACGACCTCGGCTTCCGCGCGTACCTGAGCGAGCTGGTCGCCGCCGCGGATCGTCAGGGACAGGGGATCGGCGCGCGGCTTCTCGCCGAGGTCGAGCGCCGGCTCGCAGACCGCGGGTGCGGCATCGTCATCGCCGACGTCTGGCGCGACGCAGAGCCTTTCTACCGGGCACGGGGTTGGGCGCCACCCTCGGTGACGTTCCTCAGGAAGAGGCTCTAGCGTGGCGCGCTCCCTCGCCTCGCTCGCGCTGGTCGTCCGTGACTACGACGATGCCATCGCGTTCTTCACCGACGCGCTCCGCTTCACGCTGGTCGAGGACACGCCGATGGGCGGCGGCAAGCGCTGGGTGCGCGTTGCGCCGTCGGCCGCGCCCGGCGCCACGCTGCTCCTCGCAAAGGCCGTCACGCCGGAGCAGGAGAGCCGCGTCGGCGACCAGACCGGCGGGCGCGTCTTCCTCTTCCTCCACACCAGCGACTTCTGGGGTGACTACCACCACATGCGTGCGCACGGGGTGCGGTTCACCGAGGAGCCGCGCTCTGAGCCGTACGGGCGGGTGGTCGTGTTCCTCGACCTCTACGGCAACAAGTGGGACCTGGTGGAGCGGGGTCCGGCGTGAGCATCCAGGTCCCCGACACCCGCTACGCCCGCACGAAGGACGGCAGCGTCGCGTACCAGGTCGTCGGCGACGGCCCGCTCGACCTCGTCCTCATCCCGTGGTGGGCGACCAACATCGACGTGATGTGGGAGGACCCGTCGACCGCGCGCTTCCTCCGCCGGCTGGCGACGTTCTCGCGCCTCATCTGCTTCGACAAGCGCGGCGCCGGCGTTTCCGACGCGCTCCCGGTCTCGGCGCTCCCCACGCTCGAGCAGTGGAGCGACGACGTCCGCACCGTGATGGCGGCCGCGGGATCGACGCGCGCGGCGCTCTTCGGCCACTCGCAGGGCGGGCAGATGGCGATGCTGTTCGCCGCGACCTTCCCGGGCCAGACGTCGGCGCTCATCCTCGCCGACTCGTCCGCGCGGCAGTTCGAGGAGCCGGACCGGCCGTCGGCGTTCACGCTGGACCAGCGCGCGTATTCCCTCGACCGCGTCGAGCAGGTCTGGGGCACGGAGGCCAACGTCGACCTGTTCGCCCCGAGCCTGGCGGGCGATGCGCGCTTCCGGCGCTGGTACGCGCGCTACCAGCGGCTCTCGCTCGGGCCGCGCATGGTGCGCGCCATCGTCGCCGCGGACTTCGAGAACGATTTCCGCGGGGTGCTGCCCGCGATCCGCGTGCCGACGCTCGTCCTCCACCGCACCGGCAACCGGTTCATCGGCGTCGAGCACGGGCGGCGTCTGGCGGCGCAGATCGCGGGTGCGAAGCTCGTCGAGATCCCCGGCGAGGACCATCTGTTCCACGTCGGCGAGACCAAGATGATGCTCGACGAGATCGAGGAGTTCCTCACCGGCGCACGGCCGGTGCCGGACGTCGATCGCGTGCTCGCGACGGTGC
>JACXTT010009024.1_pt1 | contig 13683 bp, 14 predicted proteins | sample 9270951 | NCBI WGS metagenome assembly JACXTT01 (sample SAMN15532306, study PRJNA645909) | rock metagenome | isolation source: weathered quartz diorite | place: Puerto Rico | collected 2017-06-21 | reverse complement strand
GGGTCCCCACTTTTCATTTTCAACCCATACCCTCCGGGCCTTGGGTTCCCAGTACAGCTTGACATGGCCGGCAAACTTCTGGGCGTCTTTGGTCTTGCCGGCGATCCCTCCTCTCGGAGCCAGAGCAGTCGGTGCGCAGATCATCCACACTTTCGTCGCGACCGCCCCTATCGCGCCGCGCATTCGTTTCATCATTTTCAAATCCTCCGGTGCGAACAAACCTTTTACACCATCAAGCAGCTCCACGGGCAGTTTTCCTCTCTGCTATACTGCGCTTTCCGCGCGAGTCTCAGCCCGTGAACAAACTTCGCATCTCTGTCGTGCAGTACCTCAACACCGCACCGCTGGTCCGCGGCTTTACGCGCGGTCCGCTGCAGGGCAAGTACGATCTGTCCTTCACCCTGCCTTCGCAATGCGCCGACGCGTTACGCACTCGAGCCGCCGACGTGGCGATCATTCCCGCCATCGAATACCAGCGAATCCCGGACCTGGTCCTTCTGCCCGACCTGTCCATCGCATCGAAAGAGCGGGTGCGAAGCCTGCTGATTGTTTCGAAAACGCCGATCCGGCAAGCGCGCCGCATCGCACTCGATCGCAGCTCGCGCAGCACGCAAGCCTTAACCCGCATTCTCTGCGATGCGCGCTGGCTCATCTCACCCGAGTTCAACGAAGCGGATCCCGACCTGCCCGCGATGCTGCAAACCCACGACGCCGCTCTGCTCATCGGCGATCCGGCGCTTCGCCTGGCTATCGCTGCGGAGCAGCACGTGACTCCCGGGCGCGATGGCGCGCTCATCTGTTCCGGAGCGCAGCTCGGCCTGGCCCACATTCCTTCGCTCCATATTTATGATGTGGTGCACGAATGGTGGCAGCTCACCGAGCGACCAGCGGTGCTCGCCGTCTGGGCTGCCCGCCCCGAAATCGCCACACCCGGACTGGTTGCGGACTTTGCTGCTTCGCTTGCTTACGGCCTTGGCCATCTTTCTGAAATCTGCGGCGAAGCGTCGCGCGAACTCGATCTGCCGGAAAAGGAACTCTCGCTGTACCTTCGTACCAACATTGATTACTCGTTGGACGACGCAAACCTAAAAGGCCTTGAACTCTATTTCGACCATGCAGCCCGCCTCGGTCTGATTCCGCAATGCAAAGCAATCGCGATGGCCAACTCGGAAAAAACCGCCGCGACGTAGGTTCTTGGTTCAACCACTTCCGCTCGCAGCCTCAGTTCCTGGTTTTTCTTTATTTCCTCGCTTCATGGTCTCGCTCTTTTCTTGATCCGCATTTCCATCTCTTCCGGCGTTCGCGGCCAATCCTCGCGCAACAGTCGTGAAATCGCCCGGTCCGCCAGCAGCTTCCCCTTGGTCTGACATGACGGACAATAATTCGTTTCATTCTCCGCGTAGCGAATCCGCTGCACTCTTCCACCGCAACGCGGACATGGCTGGCCAAATTTCCCGTGCACCGCCATCTCTGTCCGGAACGCGGTCACTTTCTCTGGAAATCCTTCGCCTGTCTCTGCTCGCAGGCGCTCAGTCCAGTCGCGCAACGACTTCCGTGTGGCTTCGAACATCCGTTCGATCTCGGACGAATTGATTTTTTGCGTCAACGCCAGCGGCGATAGCTTCGCCTCCCACAGAATTTCGTCCGAATAGGCATTGCCAATTCCGCTAAACAGAGTGGGGTCGGTCAGGGCCCGCTTCAGTGTGTGATTCTCCGAAAGCAGCACTCGAGCAAACTCGCCGGAGTCGCTGTCCAACACTTCCAGTCCGCCAGGATCCAGCTCTCGCAGTCCGTCGTCGCCGGCGGCCAAATGCAATGACGCCCGCTTCCGGGTTCCCGCCTCGGTCCACACGAGCGTTCCGGTCGAAAACTCCAGCCCCGCCAGATTCTGCCGCCCGCCCAGCTTCACCTTGCCGACGCTTGCGTCAAACCAGTGTAGCCGCCCCGCAATCATCAAATGCAACACCAGCCAAATCTCGCCTTCCAGGCCAATACAGATCCGCTTCCCCATCCGGCGCAGTCCAAGAACCGTTTTGCCTTCCGCGGTCGCCACGGGCGGCGTTACGGTGCGTAGCAAAAATGGCGACAGAATACGTACCTTCTCCAGTCGTCGCCGAAAAATTCTCTTCTCCAGCGCCTCGATATAAACGGTGATGTCCGGCAGCTCCGGCATCTGTCAGGCTCCACGTTCGTCCACGATTGTTTTGCATTGCGGCGGCTTGGCGCCCTTGCCCTGCGATAGGCCTCAGCGCCCCATATCCCGCAAAATTGAAATCGTCACAGGCCCTTCGGATCTACGGTCTGTGCCATCTCCCGGTAAGCGCACAACGCGTTCGCCATTTGCATCTGCCGCGGGCTGCGGCACTCAGGTTCGAACAACTTAGGACTGCCGACGACGATCACCTCGGATATCGCTCGCGATGTCGCCACATTCAACCGGTTCAGGCTATACAGAAATTCCATCCCGCGCGGCGCGTCTTCAGGCGACGACGTCGTCAGCGAATAGATCACCACCGGCGCTTCCTGTCCCTGAAACTTGTCTACTGTTCCGATGCGCATTCCCGGCAACCGCGCCAACAAGTCGCTTACTTGCGCGTTGTACGGCGCCACAATCAAGATGTCTTCCCCTTGCAACTGCCGGCTCTCCGTCCCGCGAAAGAATCGCACTTCAGGCCGCAGCAGCCCGCTCACGATTTTGGCGATCGTCTCCACCTCCTCCGCCGAGGAGTTCCGGTTTCCCTCATGTTCCACCGGCACATGCCACAGACCCGCCTCGATCACCCAAGCGTGACCGCGAATCACGTAGCCCTGCAACGCTTCACGCGATCCGAGGCGCCCTTCGTAAAACAGTTCTGAGGTAAACCGGCAAATATTCGGATGCAGGCGCCAAGTTTCCGGCAGCAGCAGTCCGACCTCCGGCAAGATCGTTTTGCGTTCGCCAAGCAAGTGTTCCAACGCCGATTTTTCCGCGCCCTCAGGGTGACTCCCTTTCAGCGGCCGCTCCAGCTGTTGCGGATCGCCAATCAACACGAGGCTCCTTGCCGCGTGGGCCACCGAAATCACGTCCGCCAGCGCCATCTGCCCCGCCTCGTCAATAAAAAGCACATCGACGGCGCCGGCCATCTCCGGCCGCGACCACAGGAATGACGTTCCGCCCGCTACGTTTGCGGTGCGTCTTTCGAGCGAATTCACAATCTCTTCGTTCTTCTTGGCGACGGCGATCCCTGGTTCCGGTTCACCTTCGTTCCAGCGCTGCATGCACCGCACGCCGTGAATTTCCTTCTCCGCCGCTGCCTTCACCACTTCTTGCAACAACTTGCGAATCACTTTGTGGCCCAGCGCCGCCACGCCTATCTTTTGTCCTCTGCGGACCAGGTCGCAGATCATTCGTGCGCCCGTGAATGTTTTCCCCGCCCCCGGCGGCCCTTGGATGGCAAACGTCGCCTCGTGGAGCGCACTTCCAATTCGGCAGGCCGTGTCTTCGGGCAGTTCTCCAGGCAACGGGTGAACTGTTTCTAGGTCCGTCAGGCGTGGCGGTCTTCGCAGCATTAAATCTCGCGCCGCCCGGAAATCACCGGCCTTTTCGATTCCATTTGCCGCAACCCAGTCGCCGATCCGAAACAGTGCATCGGCCTGATTTGTTACATTTAACGGCGCATCCCATAGATAAACGCCCAGCGGATGGAGCGCTGCCGACTTTTTGGTTTTCTTGACGTCCAAGGTGCGCGCAGCGAAGTCCACCGCCACGACCGTCCCGAATTTTTCGCCTTGGTAGTAAAGCTCCTTCTCCTCGCGTACTTCAGTCTCCTGCTTCTCAAATCGGTAACGTTCTGTAGGGAGATTGCGCTCGATCTGAACGGTTTTCAGGTGGCTCAGCCCGCCAAGCCCCGATCGTTCTTCCAGCAACTCGTCCGCATCCAGCTCCGCCAGGCGGAAACCTTCCCACCAGGTCGCCTTGTCTTCGCGCCGATGCCAGTCCAGCAATTGCGCCAACAACCAGCGCGCCTGCTGCGCCTCGGAACGCTCAGCTCGGTCCACGGGCAAATCCGCTGTCAGTCTTTCGCAAAGTTCGGCCACCCGCTTCTGCCGGTCTCCGACTTCTTCCGGCGGCTCGGGATCGCCCGCTACGGGTCTTGCAATCTTCTCTCCTTTGGCGATCAGTTTCTTTCGCTCCGCCTCCAGCCAATCCCGCAGCGCAGCCGTGGACTCGCAATCCTCACGGTTGTACCCCTCCATCGCTTCGCGATGCTCGTCCTTCAGCTTCTCGTCTTTCCAACCCAGTTCCAGACGATGCTCGATGTACCGCATCGCCGTTCGCGACACGTCCAGCGAGGTCTTACGCTCAAATCCATAAAACGCTTCCATCTTTTTCAGCGAGTACTCTTCCACGCTCGCGCGCAGCCCTTGCTTCACAACGCGGTGCAGGTCCACAAAAATTCCTCCGCGCAGCAGGCGGTCCATCTCGTCTTCCCGCGTCGCGTACTGACCCATCAGGCGCTTGAACGCTCCCGGCTCGTTCGCGCCATAGTGATAGACGTGCATCCCCGGCTCTTCAGTCCATCGCCGCACAATCTCGTCCAGCAGCCACTCAAGCCCTTCTTTTTCCTCATCTGGGTTCAACGACCATCGCTTCTCGTAGGCCAGGGCCCCGCCGGAATCTCGCGCTACAAATCCGAACAGGTATTGCTGTCCTTTCTGGCCCGCAAACGGATCGCCCTCCAGGTCCACAAACATGTCCTGCCGGTTCGGCTCCGGCAGTCGGCAAAATCCCATTCCTTCGGCCACAGGCAAAATGGCCTCATGCACCAGCTGGTTCGCGGTCCGGCCTTTCACTTGCACCCGCGCTTGCTCTCGTACTTGTTGAAATCCCTCGCGCGACCCGCGCTTCGGCCGCTGCTGCAGCGGAATCGGCAGCACCGCGAGCTTGGCCATGGAGTCGACTTTCCACTCTTCCAGATCCTTTCGCTGTTGACGGCGGATCCCCGCCACGAGCGACAAATGATCGTCCATATGCCTCCGCTCATCGCACTCTTTGAACCATCGGCACACGTTGCAGTGCTCCACGGGCTCCGGGTATGTCTCTAACCTTGCATCATCCTCAAAGCGAAATCCCAGCTGCGCAATTGGCCTTTTCTCGCCGCTCGGCACTCGCCACTCGCCACTGCTTTTCAACACCTCCCGCTTCACGTACCTGTAGTACGCCGCATAGTCTGCCACTCGATACTTCTCGCCCTTGAATCCGCCGCCCGGCGTAATCACCCACATCGTTTCCGGCGCAAACTCAGGCTTACCGCCCTGCGCGATCCCCAACAATTCCGAATACATCGAAAGCTGCAAGATCGTTGTCGCCTTGGTCTCGCGCGCCAGCTTTGTGTCCTGCACTTCGTACGACCACTTCCACTTCCTGCTCGGCCGCTCGACCTTGAGCAAAACGTCCGGTCGCCCGAACCACAAACCGTCCCGCAGCGCGCCCTGCGCGATCACATCCGCGCTCTCGTCCATCAAGCGCAGCGTCTCGGCCACCAACTCGTCGTCGTTTCCCATTTGCGGCAGCCGTACCACTTTCAACTTCTTTTCGTTTTCCAGGAATTCTAAGTACGCCTGTTCATGCCGCGCACCCAATTCTCGAATCACCGCCAAATCAGGCGCGGCCCAATCCGGCGCAGACCTCTGTCCACGCGCCACGGCCAACTCCAGTTGCGTCAAATGCCGGCACGCCAGATGATTGCTCACATCCGTCGCCGCCAGCCTGAGCTTTCCTTTAATCAGCTTCATCGCCCGTCCAGCCTAAGCCACTTCGCTATCCTCGCCAACTTTCCTCGCTCTCGCGGCCAGATAAGGCCTGGTGCAACTCGATAGCTTCCTTGACCTATAACTCTATATATGTAGAATTACAGTATGGGCCTTCGCCTGCGTATCTCGAATCAAACCCTGGCGCTTCTGGACGCGCTTCTCAACCGTCCTTCCGACTGGAGCCACGGCTACGCACTTTCCCAGGTGACCGGTATCTCCTCCGGCACGCTTTATCCCATGCTCATGCGTCTGGAAAGACTTCGCTGGCTGGAAACCAAGTGGGAAGAGCCCGCGGGCGGCCGCCCGCCGCGCCATCTTTATCGCCTCACCACGGAAGCAAGGGCCTGGGCCCGTGAAGAACTCCGGCACGCTCGCAGCCGCAAACAGTGGAAATCTTCTCCCGCCGAGGCTTGAACCTATCCACTCAGACCTCTACCTTCCGCGCCGGCCTCCTCGCTTCTGATTTCTTCGGCCTGTTCAAATCTTGCAAACTCTCCGGCTTGGGAATCGACCCGTCCAATCCGCTAGAATAGGAACCTAGACTCAAGCTCATGGCTCTGACCAAACAACAAGCGCTCAACCTACTCTCTTCTGACGACCTCATCGGCATCGGGATGGAAGCCCACCAACTGCGCATGAAGAAGAACGACCCCCGCATCGCCACCTATCAGATTGACCGCAACATTAACTACACCAACTTCTGCACCGAGTACTGCTCCTTCTGCGCCTTTTACCGGCCCATCGGCGCCAAAGACGGCTACATCCTCCCGTTCGAAGAGATCTTCCGCAAGATCGAGGAGATGCTCGAGCTCGGCGGCAACGGGGTTCTTCTTCAGGGCGGCCTGCATCCCGACCTGCAAATCGACTATTACGAAAATCTTCTCCGCTCCATCAAGCAGAAGTTCCCCACCGTTCATCTGCATTGTTTCTCCGCGCCGGAAATTCTCTGCATCGCCGAAGTCAGCGAACTCAGCGTCGAAGACACCATTTGCCGTCTGATGGATGCGGGCCTCGCTTCCATTCCCGGCGGGGGCGCGGAAATTCTCGACGATGAAATTCGCGGCAAAATCGCCCGGCTGAAATGCACCAGCGACGATTGGGAACTCGTCCACCGCACTGCCCACAAACTCGGCCTGCGAACCACCGCTACGATGATGTTCGGCTGCGGCGAAGAGCTTCGCCATCGTGTCAATCATTTCGACCGCATCCGCCGCATCCAGGAAGACACCGGCGGCTTCACCGCGTTTATCCCGTGGATTTTTGCAGCGGACAACACCGCGCTGGGCAAGAAAGTCCAGGAAACCACTGCGGTCGACTATTTGAAGACCCTTGCCGTCAGCCGCCTCTATCTCGACAACATTGACCACATTCAGTCGAGCTGGCTCACTCCCGGCATCAAGGTTTGCCAGGTCGGCTTGCAATTCGGCGCTGACGACGTCGGCAGCATCCTGATCGAAGAAAACGTCGTGTACGCCGCCGGCGTCCGCAACCGCACCAACGAATCCGAGCTCCGCCGGGTCATCTCCGACGCCGGCTTCATCCCCGCCCAGCGCGACACCTTGTATCGTTCCTATGCCTTGAAGTAAAAAAGAAAGCCAGGCCCGAATCTGGACGAGAGCGAGCCCGCCATGATTCACAAGATTAAGCCGTTTCTGTGGTTCGATACGCAAGCCGAAGAAGCCGCAAAGTTCTACTGCTCGATTTTCAAGAACTCGAAGATCCTGCACGTGGAACGCTACCCAGCAGGCAGTCCCGCTCCCGCCGGTTCGGTAATGATCGTCAGCTTCGAACTGGAAGGATTGCAGTTCGTTGGGCTGAACGCTGGCCCGGTCTTCAAATTCACGGAAGCCATTTCTTTCGCTGTCACAACAGAGACGCAGGAAGAGACCGACTACCTCTGGAGCCGGCTCACCGCAGACGGTGGAAAAGAGTCCGACTGTGGCTGGTTGAAGGACAAATTCGGCCTGAGCTGGCAGATTACGCCAAAACAGCTCACCGACTTGCTCTCCGACCCTGACAAGAAAAAAGCCGCGCGGGTCATGGCCGCCATGATGACCATGCAAAAAATCAACATCGCCGCGCTCGAACGCGCCGCCGCGGGAGCATAACGGCGGACTAGTTTCTTGAGGAGGGCTTGATCAGGATTTCGACTTCGGCGCCATCCGGCAAGCGAAGGTCCTCGAGCGGATACAGCACTCCACTGCGAAACCGCGCCCGTACTTTGAAAGCGGGACTTCCCGCGGTCGCCGAATTCCGGGCTTCGCTCTTCGAGTTTCGATCTCCGCCGCTGGAGACTTCGTCCATGGCCTCGTTCGCCAGCGCGTCGGCTTCGCGGTTCTGCTCGCGGTAGACGTGGTCGATGCGGAACGATGCAAACGTCTGGGACATCTTTTTTGCGCGTTCGAAGAGCGGCTGCAAATCTGCGCTCTTCACCTTGTACTGGCCGCGCATCTGCTTGACCAGCAGCTCGGAATCACTCTCGATGCGCAGCGCGCGGATGTTGGCGGACTGCGCGTAGTCCAGCGCGGCGATCAGGCCATAGTATTCGGCGACATTGTTCGTGGTCCGGCCGATATATTTCTTAAGTCGCGCCGCGATTTCGCCTTCCGGATCGCGGATCACCACGCCGTACGAAGCGGGCCCGGGATTGCCGCGCGACCCGCCGTCAATGTTCGCGCGCCACGCCGGAGCCGCAGCGGGTTTTGCTTCCGGCGGCTCGCCGAACAGTCCCGCAGCTCGATGAGTTGGAGTCTTGCGGGCCATCACGAAGCCGATGCCCCGTTGTGTGCGCGCCCATTCTCCCGGGGATTGCCGGAATCGCCCGAATCAGCAGAGTAGGACAGAGTGCGTGAGGCGTACAGGATACGGCTGCAAGTTTCGCAAGTATGTATTTCCTGATCCTCGGCGCGAAGCACTTCCTGAAAAAGATGCGGCAGGATGCGCATGCCGCAGCCGCGGCACTGTTCGTTCACAGCTTCGGCGAGAGCAACACCGTGATGCCGTTTAGCGAGGCGCGCGTAGCGTTCGAGAACGTCTTCTGAAATCTGCGCGGCGAGCTTTTCTCTGACGGCCATCTCGGCGTGCATTTTGCGGTTGACTTCGCGCGCCGCGTTTTCGATCTGCTTGCGCTCTGCGGCCACTGCTTTTTCGGATTCGGCCAGCGCCGTCTCTGCTGACTTCACTTTTTTCTCGGCGTCTTCGACGGCCATCATCTGTTCGAGCTGCGCATCTTCCAGCTTAGCGACTTCGCTTTCGGCGTTGGCGATTTCGTGAAGCAGCGCTTTGTAGGCTTCGTTGGTTTTCACCGCGGAGGTTTGGGCCTTGAATTTCCTAATCCGCTCGCGCCAATCGGCGACTTCGAATTCGGTCTTCTGGCGCCCGGTAATTGTTTGCGCCAGCGCGTCCTTGGCGGCAGCACCGGCTGCTTTGGCGCCGTTCAGCCGGGCATCATTCTCGCGGATGCGCTTCGGTGCTGCCTCCAGGCTGGCACGCAAAGATGCAATTTCGTTGTCGGATCGCTGCAGCTCGAGAAGAAGAGGAATCGCCGGATGCATGAAAAACGAGTTTAGCACACGGGCCGAGCCCGTCCCGGGACTAAGGGATCGCGCCATCTACCGCGACCGTGATTTTTGATGTACCCGCGGCCGTTCGCCACCTGGGCCTAATACAGCGGTTCTTCGGGCCTACGAATGAGCTTCGCGGCGGACCAAAGTGTAGTCGATGAGGTAGCCGATGCCGACCGAGAGAGGAATTAAGCCGAAAGCCGCGGCTGTCCAGGTCTCGGGTTCATGCACGACGCTGGCGATGACGCCGAAGCAGGCAATGAAGCCGATCGCTCCCGTGATCAGCAGGATCGCGGCCTTGCGGGAGCGCGCCGCTGGCGGAAGCGGCTCTTCAAATGGAACATTCACGCCGCGGGCGACGGCCGCCATCCGCTCTTCCACGCGCAACTTTTTTACCCGGTAGTAGGTGTACATCAAGGCCATCGGGATGCCCAGTGAAAGAACCACCGCTGCCAATCCGATCACGCCACCCATGTCGTTCATTTTGCATCTCCTTCGCCGCGCTCACGAGAGCGTCATGCCATTTAAAATCGATCCAGGGAACCGCTTCATGCCGTTCTGCTGATAGATACGGGAGAGTTAGTAAAAAGTTCCCGAAGATTTAGCAACTGGAGATCCACTTCCCGAGCCAGGTGCCGAAGCCGGTCCGGGATACCGGTCGCCGAGATAGGGCCACAGCGTGCTGCGCCCATACGGAAGAACTTGGAGCTACAATCGGGGCGTTTTGTCGGCGCCTTCGCTATTCTCTCGCGGACGGCAAAAAGGAAAAAGAACATGAAGAAGCGAACGTTTTTGAAGCTGAGCGGTGCCGCGGGAGCACAATCCATGTTTATGCCGTGGCTGGCGTGGGGGAAGAGAGTGCCGGACAAATTGCGCAACTGGGCGGGAAACATCGAGTACGGCACGGACAACCCTTTTGCCGCCAAGTAGGCCGCGGAAGCTCGGGGTTTCATAAAAAAGACGGCCAAGTTGAAGGAACGGGGGACGTGGCATGGCTTCAATACGATTGCGGAAAGCAAGGATGGGTTTTTGTCGCTGAACTAAGTGCAGGATCAGCCGGTGCTGGACAAGGCGGCAGGTACTGTGACGGTGGACGCGAATATAACCTACGGAAAGCTGGCGCCGTGGCTGGAGGCAAAGGGCCACGCGCTCCACAATTTGGCGTCGTTGCCACACATCTCGGTGGCGGGTGCGATCAGTACGGGGACGCACGGGTCGGGCGAGAAGAACGGGAACCTATCCTCGGCGGTGCGCGGACTGCAGTTGATGACGGCGGAAGGCACGGTGATTGAACTTTCGAATGAGAACGGCCGACCGTTTTTTCCCGGTGCGGTTGTGGGCTTGGGAGCTCTCGGAGTAATCAGCAAAGTCACGCTGGCCGCGCAACCGACATATCAGGTGCGGCAATGGGTGTACGAAAACATGCCGCTGGAAGCAGCGCTGGCACATTTCGATGCAATTCAGGCGAGCGGCTACAGCGTGAGCCTATTTACGGATTGGCGGAACAAAAATGTGAATGAAGTGTGGATCAAGGAACAGGTCGGCGGCGGAAAGCAGTTTGCGGCCAGTCCTGAATGGCTTGGCGCGAAGCTGGCGAAGAAAAATCTGCATCCAATCGCGGCGCTGGGCGCAGAGAACTGCACGGAGCAAATGGGAGTGGCGGGGCCGTGGTACGAACGCCTGCCGCATTTCAAGATGGGATTTACGCCGAGCGCGGGAAAAGAGCTGCAGTCGGAATATTTTGTTCCGCGCATGCACGCCACCGAGGCGATCGCGGCAGTGGAAAAGTTGCGCGAGAAGATCAGCCCGCACCTGATGATTACGGAGATCCGGACCATTGCCGCGGATGAGATGTGGTTGAGCCCGTGCTATCAGCGGGATTCGGTGGCGATCCATTTCACGTGGCAACCGGACTGGCCCGCGGTGAAGGCAGTATTGCCGGAGATCGAAAAGGCGCTGGAACCGTTTGAGGTTCGGCCGCACTGGGGAAAGTTGTTCACGATGAAGCCGGCGGTTCTGCGGTCGCGGTACAAGAAGTTGCCGGAGTATATAGGGCTGGTGAAAAAGTTTGATCCGCAGGGAAAGCTTCGGAATGAGTTCTTGGAAAGTTATGTATTTAGCTGAGGCCGACTCGGCGGAGCAAATCCCGAAAGCGCTCTTCCGGGCGAATCGAATCGAACACGGGATCGACCGCGAGATAGGACATCCACACCGCGTGATCGCGATACGCAATCTCAAGCCATGTGTACGCTTGCTCGTTTTCATTCAGCGCCGCGTAGATCTGGGCGATGCCGTATGGTGAAACGTAGCGCTTCCGAGAAAGGCCTTGTAATTCACGGATAGTTCGTAGAGCCCCATTCTTGTCACCCGCCAAAGCCTGGCTCACTCCGACTTGAGCGAGTGGGCTACCTCCAGCCAGCGGGCCAGGCCTCGGGATTGCGACCGCGTTGCTCGGCGATTTTTTGATACTCGGTTGCAGGGGATGGCATCGCGGAAGCAGGAATTGTTGGCGGAGTATCCAGAAGCGATCGTTGAAACACCCGGGGCGTTGCAATGATCGAACCAAGGGTGGCTGGCCAACTTGCCGACGGAAGGGCGTTACTGGATTTCGCCGACCTTCATGTTCTGGTCGATGGCCAGAATCGGGTAGCGGATCGGCGAGCCCTCCGGAGCGGGAGCGTGCCTAGCGATGACCGCGAACTGGTTGGCTTCGCCACACTGGACCTCGTAGGAGTACCCGTCACGCTCGATGCGGGCCAGGTTCATTGTGCCGGAGGAGCTGAGTTCTTCCAGTGAGGCGCACTTTCCGCTGCCAGCGAAATAGGTGCGCTCCGCCTGAGCGATCTGGTTCAGGTCCATGCGCACACCGGTCAGGCTGATGGCCTGAGTGGGCGCGGTGCCGGCGTCGGTGGCTGGCATCTTTTGCATGTAGAAATAGTAGGCAGCGCCGATTATGGCGGCCACCACTACCAGTGCGAAGAGCCTGCTCATGGGCTGAGTTTGGCCCTAGGCGTGGTCCAGGACAAGGCCGTGCGAGGTTCCGCGTGCGCTAGAGGGTAACTGGCCGAAGGGACGAAGTGGAACCTGCTAGTCATGCCACGAATGCAGTCAGGGGCCACCGGGTTTGTATCGCGCACAGCCAAAAGTGGCTGGGCTAAGGAAGCAGTTAAGCAAGGGTGTCGGAGCGGAAACCGGGAAAGGAAATCAAATTGACGGATCCGAGACGCTCCAGTAACTAAATGGGGAAGATTCCTACGTCCCAGGAGAGTCCGCGATGAACAAGATGCATTCCCCCTTCACTTGTATCCTGGCCCTGTTTGCCTCGGCGCTGCTCTGTCTGCCCGTCAATGCCGCGGCCGCTCCCGACACGCCGCAACGGGCCGGCGAAGTTTCCCGACTCATCCCTGCGGTGAGCATTGCGCGCGGCGCCAAGTCAATTGCGGTGAAAGAGAAGACCGTCGTGGAGTGGCAAGACGTGGTCAATACCCAGGCCAGCGCGCGGGCGCGCGTGGCGCTGGATGATGGTTCGGTACTGAACGTAGGTTCGAGCTCCTCGATCAAGGTCGTGCGGCACGACGGCGGCGCGCAGCAAACCGAACTGGAAGTCACCTACGGCAAGCTGCGCACGCAGGCGCAGAAGATCACCAAGGCCGACGGCAAATTCGAAGTGAAGACGCCTGCCGGAGTCGCTGGAGTGGTAGGAACCGACTTCTACGTGGCTTTTGACAGCTCCACTGGCACCATGGACGTGATCGTGTTCGACGGAATCGTCAAGGTGTGCAATCTAGCCGGCGTTTGCGTGACGGTGAAGGCCGGGCAGACCACCAGCGTACGGACCAATGACACTTCCGGGCCGCTGGCGCCGACGCAAGCGACGCTCGATACATTGGTGGCGGCTGGAAATGGAACTTATCCGGGCGATGGACCGACTGGAACGATGCCCGGCGAGGGCTGGCATCTTACGAGGGTGGAAGGCTTCACATTGGGTATCGTGGGCGCGGCAATCGGTATTGCGGCGGGGGTGGCAGTGAGCCACGGGCACGGCAGCAGTGGCCCCGGGGCTCCTGTTGGGCAGCCGGGATGCCTGCCGGCAAAGGGCTGCTGAGCCGGACCGACTACGGATTAGGAAGAACAAAGGCGACATAAACGCCGCCGGACTTTGAGCGCAAATCCTTGCCGCCGCCAGCAGCGATCACTACATACTGGCGTCCGTTGACAGAATAGGTGGCTGGCGTGGCGTTGCCCGAAAACGGCAGCGTGGTTTCCCACAACAATTTTCCTGTGGCGCTGTCGTATGCGCGGAATTTCTTGTCGAAGTCTGACGCAC
>JACXTT010009023.1_pt1 | contig 13684 bp, 10 predicted proteins | sample 9270951 | NCBI WGS metagenome assembly JACXTT01 (sample SAMN15532306, study PRJNA645909) | rock metagenome | isolation source: weathered quartz diorite | place: Puerto Rico | collected 2017-06-21 | reverse complement strand
GGAAGCGCAACAACTCGCGTCGCCTTGCTGGCCGCTACTCTGGTGGCAGCCACGGCGCAGGCGCAGCTCTACTCCGAGCCCAAGGACCCGGGTCCGGGCAACGCGCAGCCCAAGCTGCTGGAGAAGGTCGGCATTGACCAGAAGCTCGACGCCCAGCTCCCGCTCGATGCCACCTTCCGCGACGAGAACGGCAACACCGTCCAGCTCCGCCAGTACTTCAGGCAAAACCGGCCGGTCATCCTGACGCTGGTCTATTACAACTGCCCTATGCTCTGCAGCGAAGTCATCACCGGGACCACCGCCGTGATGAAGACCCTAAGTTTCAATGCCGGCCACGACTATCAGGTGCTCAGCATCAGCATCAACCCGCACGACACCGCCAAAGAGGCGATGCGCAAGAAGAAGAACTACTTGCAGTGGTATCGGCGGCCGGGCACCGAGGAGGGATGGCACTTCCTCACCGGCGAACAGCCTGCCATTGACGCTGTGACCAAGGCCGTGGGCTTCCGCTACGCCATAGATCCCAAGAGCGATCCGGCCGACCCGCAGTACGCGCACGCCAACGCCATCATCGTGCTTACGCCCGACGGTAAAGTCGCGCAGTACTACTACGGTATCGAGTATTCGGCGCGCGACGTCCGCCTGGGGCTGGTGGAGGCTTCGAAGAGCAAGATCGGGACCCTCGCCGACCAGGTGCTGCTCTACTGCTACCACTACGACCCGACTACCGGGCGCTACGGCGCTGCGGTGATGAACCTGGTGCGCGCCGGTGGCGTCCTGACCGTGCTGTCGCTGGCGGCGTTCGTGCTGCTGATGTTCCGGCGCGAGAGGCGAGGCAGACCGTGAAAGATATGTGGTTCAACGTCCCGTTGTTCCCCGACCAGGCCTCCAGCGCCGCCGGCGATATCGACCTGCTCTATTTTTTCATCCTCATCAATATCGTGCTCATGACCGTGCTGGTCTCGGCGCTGGTCATCGTCTTCGCCATCCGCTATCGCCGCCAGGCCCATCCCCGCGCCGAGCAGATCCACGGAAACCTGCCGTTGGAGATCTTCTGGTCCGTGGTCCCGCTGGGCATCTTCCTGGTCATCTTCGTCTGGGGCGCGGTCATCTACTTTCAGTTCTACCGCCCGCCGCAGAACGCCATGGAGATCTACGGCGTGGGCAAGCAGTGGATGTGGAAGTTCCAGCACATGGAGGGCATGCGCGAGATCAACGAGCTGCATGTGCCCGTGGGACGCGACGTGCGCGTCGTCCTGACCTCGCAGGACGTCATCCACAACTTCGCCGTGCCCGCCTTCCGCCTGAAGGGCGACGTCGTCCCCGGCCGCTACACCATGGTCTGGTTCCGCGCCACCAAAACCGGTCGTTTCCGCGTCTTCTGCGACCAGTACTGCGGCACCCAGCACTCGGGGATGATCGGCGAGGTCATCGTCATGGACCCCGCCGCTTACCAAGCCTGGCAGTCCGGCGGTGGCGAGGGCTCGCTCTCCCAGCAGGGCGAAAAACTCTTCGGCGAGTTGGGATGCAAGAGCTGCCACAGCGGCGAGTCCGGCGCGCGCGGCCCGAACCTGGCCGGCCTCTACGGCAGCAAGGTCGTGCTCACCGACGGCCGCACCCTCATCGCCGATGACACCTACATCCGCGAATCCATCGTCAGCTCCCAGGCCAAGATCGTGGCCGGATACCAGGGCATCATGCCGGTCTTCCAGGGACAGGTCAGCGAAGAGCAGATCATCCAGCTCCTCGCCTATATCAAGTCGTTGAAAGCGCCGCCGGGAGCCGCGACTTCGGTCGCCACTGCGCCCGCGGGCACACCGAGGACCCAGTAGAGGCTGTATGGCGACCACCCTAGTTCGTCCGCAACACGAGATGCCGAAGGAGCATTACCTGAACCAGGAGTTCGGGATACGCTCGTGGCTCCTCACCTACGACCATAAGCGCATCGGCATCCTGTATCTGCTCTCCATCACCGGGTTCTTCTTCGTCGGCGGCGTCATGGCCACCTTGATCCGCCTGAACCTGCTCACCCCCACCGGGGACCTGGTTTCCGCCGACAACTACAACAAGCTCTTCACCATGCACGGCATCATGATGGTGTTCTTCTTCCTCATCCCGTCGGTGCCCGCCGTGCTCGGCAACTTCCTGGTGCCGCTCATGATCGGCGCCAAGGACGTCGCCTTCCCCCGTATCAACCTGCTGAGCTGGTACATCTTCATCGCCGGGGCTTCGCTCACCCTGGTCTCGCTCGTGCTGGGCGGCGTGGACACCGGCTGGACCTTTTACACGCCCTTTAGCACCATGTACTCGAACACCTACGTGATGCCGGCGGCGCTGGGGATCTTTGTGGCAGGGTTCTCCTCCATCCTCACGGGCCTGAACTTCATCGTCACCATCCATCGCATGCGCGCCCCCGGGATGACCTGGTTCCGGCTGCCCCTGTTCATCTGGGCGGCCTATGCCACCAGCCTCATCCAGGTGCTGGGCACGCCGGTCATCGCCATCACCCTGGTGCTGGTGGCGCTCGAGCGCGCCTTCCATATCGGGATCTTCAACCCCGCGTACGGCGGCGACCCGGTCCTCTTCCAGCACATGTTCTGGTTTTACTCGCATCCCGCCGTGTACATCATGATCGTTCCCGGCATGGGCATCATCAGCGAGATCATCCCCTGCTTCGCGCGCAAGCGCATCTTCGGCTACAGCTTCATCGCCTTCTCCAGCCTGGCCATCGCCGTCTTCGGATTCATCGTGTGGGCCCACCACATGTTCCTGGCCGGCATCTCGGTCTACGCCGCGCTGGTCTTCTCCGCCATGAGCTTCCTGGTGGCCGTGCCCTCGGCGGTCAAGGTCTTCAACTGGACCGCCACTCTCTACAAGGGCTCCATCAGCTACCACACGCCCATGCTCTATGCCTTCGGCTTTATCGGGCTGTTCACCATCGGCGGCTTGACCGGATTGTTCCTCGCAGCGCTGGGCACCGACATCCATCTGCACGATACGTATTTCATCATCGCCCACTTCCACTACATCATGGTGGGCGGCATGGTGATGGCCTACCTCGGCGGGCTCCACTTCTGGTGGCCCAAGATCACCGGGCGCCTCTACCCCGAGGCCTGGGCCAAGCTCTCGGCCATGATCGTCTTCATCGGCTTCAATCTGACCTTCTTCCCACAGTTCATCCTGGGATATCTGGGCATGCCGCGCCGCTACCACACCTATCCGCCCGAGTTCCAGGTGTTCAACGTGATGTCCACCGCCGGCGCATCCATCCTCGCCGTGGGGTTCGTGCTGCCCATCATCTACCTGCTGTGGTCCATGCGCTACGGGCAGGTGGCCGGGCCGAACCCGTGGGGAGCCAGCGGTCTGGAGTGGGAAGCCACCTCCTCGCCGCCGCCCACGCACAACTTCGACCATCCGCCGGTGGTCACCGAGGAGCCGTACGAGTACGCCAGGGAACGGGAGGTCACCAGTGTCTGAGCACGCCATGGGCGCGCACCATCCCGCGCTCCAGCATCACTTCGACACCATGGAGCAGCAGCGCGAAGCTGCCTCGCTCGGCATGTGGGTCTTCCTCATCACCGAGATCATGTTCTTCGGCGGCCTGTTTGCCGGCTACCTCATCTACCGCAACCTGTTCTACACCGCCTTCTATACCGGCAGCACCTCGCTCGACCTCAGGCTGGGCGCCTTCAACACCGTGGTCCTCATCGGCAGCAGCTTGACCATGGCCATGGCGGTGCACTACGCGCAGCTGGGCAAGCGCCGGCTGCTGGTGCTCTTCCTCATCGGGACCATCGCGCTGGGATCGGTCTTCTTGGGCGTAAAGGTCATCGAGTATCACGCCAAGTACGTCGAGCACCACATCCCCGGCCACGACTTCCACTTCGTGGACGAGTACACCCGCCACAACCTGCCGGTGGACCAGGGACAGTCGCAGATCTTCTTCTCGCTCTACTTCGCCATGACCGGCATGCACGCGCTGCACATGATCGTCGGCATCGCCCTGCTCAGCGTGCTGACCTGGTTCTCGTGGAAGGGCGTCTACGGCTCCGATTACAACACGCCGGTGGAGAACATCGGCCTCTACTGGCACTTCGTGGATATTGTTTGGATCTTCCTGTTCCCGCTGCTCTATCTCATCAGTCGTCACTAGCGGCGGTCAGGATTAGAAAGGTCAGGCTATGCAGGGTCACGTGGTATCGCTCAAGCTCTACGTCGCCATCTTCACCGCGCTGATGGTGTTCACTCTCATCACCGTCTACGCTGCCACCGTCGACCTCACCTTCAACGTGAACGGCCACCCGCTGAATTTTAACCCCGCGCTGGCGCTGGCCATTGCGGGTACCAAGGCCACCCTCGTCATCCTGTTCTTTATGCACGTCAAGTACAGCGGCCGCCTCACCTGGCTGGTGATTATCTCCGGTTTGTTCTTCCTCATCATCCTGCTCACCGTCACTATGACTGACTATGCATCACGCCAGTATCTGACCTATCCAACCCACTGATTTCAGACACGATTCCGGGCGTCCGGCCATGGTTATCCTCTTGATTCCAAAGGATTACTTTGGTAACTAGCACTTTGGTGATCCCCTCGATTTCGACGGTATAATCTGGTAAACACGCCTGTACCGATTTGGCACCCATCCCCCGGCAGGTAACTCCCGCGAGAACATCATCTCCGCTCGAATGGGACAGAATGGATTGAACCGGCTTCTCGCGAAGCCCGGTGGAGGCAGATGAGCGCCAGCAAGAAGAAGTGTCGCGTCGTGGCCGTGCTGGGCACGCGTCCTGAGGCCATCAAGCTGGCCCTGGTGGTGCACGAGTTGCAGCGCCGCTCGGACGATTTCGAGCCCATCGTCGTCGCCAGCGGCCAGCACCGCACCATGCTCGACCAGGCCCTCGATCTCTTCAAGATCAAACCGCAGATCGATCTCGATGTCATGCGCTCGAACCAGACGCTGGGCTCGCTCACCGAGCGCGTGCTGGACACCGTGGATCACGCCATCGACCGGTTCAAGCCCGACATCCTTCTCGTCCAGGGCGACACCACCACTGCTTTCGCCTCTGCTCTCGCCGCCTTCTATCGCAAGGTCCCCGTAGGCCACATCGAAGCCGGACTTCGCAGCCACGACCTGTTGAACCCATTCCCCGAAGAAGGCAACCGCCGCCTGGTCTCGGTGCTGGCGCACATTCATTTTGCACCCACCGCCATGGCGCGCGAGAAGTTGCGCGCCGAAGGCATCCCGGCGGAGAACATCGTAGTCACCGGCAACACAGTCGTAGATTCACTGCAGGCCCTCGCCAATATTCCGGTGTTCTGGGCGGGGACGCCGCTGGCCGGCATCCCCACCGACGACGGCAGCCGGTACGTGCTCGTCACTTCGCACCGCCGCGAATCCTGGGGCGCCGACCAGGAGAACATGTGCCTGGCGTTGAAAGACCTGGTCGCGAAATTCCCCGACCTGCGCGTGGTCTACCCGGTGCACTTGAACCCCAACGTGCGCGCTACGGTGGACAAGCTCCTGCAGGGCGCCGATCGCATCCATCTCACCGAACCGCTCGATTATCTGACCTTCGTGAGCTTGTTACGCCGCTGCTATCTGGTGCTCACCGACTCCGGCGGCATCCAGGAGGAGGCGCCCAGTTTCCGCAAGCCGGTGCTGGTGCTGCGCAAGGTCACCGAACGCCCCGAGGCGATGCACTTCGGCATGGCCAAGGTGGTGGGCATGTCGCGCTCAGCCATCGTCAGCGAGACCAGCACCCTGCTCTCCGACACCGAGGCCTACCAGGACATGTCCGAGGGCGAAAACCCCTTTGGCGACGGCCATGCCTCCGAGCGGATCGTGGAGGTCCTGGCGCGCTGGTGGCACGGCAAGTTGCCGCTGCTCGACCCCGAGAAAGAATTCAAGCTGCCGCCCCGGCCGGCGCCGCGGCGCCGCAAGACCGATCGCCCTTCCCCCGGCTCACAAGACGCGTCCAACGACGCACCAAAACAGGAAACAGGCGTGCCAGCCGCGGCCCGCTCAGTGAAATAAGATTCGGGAATAGCCGGCACCCGCACCCATCATGCTCAGCGCTCTGTCCATCGTCGTGGCGCTTATTGCGGTCTACACCGTGCGGCACTACTGCTTCACTCTGAACCGCCTTTTCGGGCGCCAGCGCCACCCCTACATCGACATCGACACCGCCGACTGGCCGCAGATCACCGTGCTCATCCCCGCGCACAACGAGGAAGTGGTCATCGAGTACTGCATCTCGGCGTTGCTGCAGGTGAATTACCCGGCCGGCAAACTCATCATCATGCCGGTGAACGACCGCTCCACCGACAACACCCGAAAGGTGATCGACGAGTTCGCCCGCCGCTATCCCGCGCAGGTCCAGCCCTTCCACCGCGAGAGCGGCAAGGGAGGGAAGGCGGCCGCGCTCAAGGACGCCATGGCGCTGGTGAAGACCGAGATCGTGCTTATCTTCGACGCCGATTACATCCCCGGCCGCGGCCTGGTCCGCCAGCTGGTCGCGCCGTTCTTCGATCCCGAGGTCGGCGGCTCCATGGGACGCGTCGTGCCTCTCAACGTCGGCTCCAACCTGCTGACCCGCCTGCTCGACCTCGAGCGCTCCGGGGGCTATCAGGTGGACCAGCAGGCGCGGATGAACCTGCGCCTGGTTCCGCAGCATGGCGGCACCGTGGGCGGCTTCCGCATCAGCGCGTTGAACGCCGTGGGCGGCTGGAATGCGGACACCCTGACCGAGGACACCGACCTCACCTATCGCCTCCTCCTCGGTGGCTGGAAGACCGTCGATCAGAACCGCTCCGAGTGTTACGAGGAGGTCCCCGAGACCTGGGCGGTGCGCATCCGCCAGATCATGCGCTGGGCCCGCGGACACAACCAGGCCATGGTGGAGCACAGCCTGCCCCTGCTGGCGCGCAGCCATGCCACGTTCCGCGAGCGCCTCGATGGATTGCTGCTGCTTGGCGTTTTTGCCATGGCGCCCGTGCTCTTCTTGGGATGGATGCTCGCCCTCGCCGTCTTCTATCTCGGCGAGGCCCCGCTGCACGGCGTGGTCGCCATGCTCTCGCTGGTGGCCTACAGCGCCATGGGCAACCTGGCCGCGTTCTTCGAGATCGCGGCTTCGGTCCGCCTCGACCACTCCCGCCAGCGGGTCCGCCTGTTGCCCCTGAACCTTCTCGGATTCCTGGTGAGCCTGGTCTCCATCACCCGCGCCGCCTTTCTGCCGCTGCGCGACCGGCTGCTGCGCCGCGAGCAGCACTGGGACAAGACCCAGCGCTTCCGGAGGGCACAGGCCTCATGAACCCGGCCCTCGCCACCCTCGCGCTCCTCGCCTTCGCGGCTGCATGGCTGGCGCTGCCGCTGCTGCCGGCGCTCATCGAGCTGCGCCGCAAATCGGATGCGGCGCCCCTTTCCATCCTCCAGGACCACGGCGGCGACATCCGCTACTTCGCGCACAGCTTCCTGCAGGTGCTGCAACCGTACCTGGGGCCATTGGCGAACTGCCGCGCCGCCGCCACCCAGGAAGCCGGCGTGCTCCGCGACGGCAGTCCCTACCTGCTGGTGGGCGCGCGTGACCGCGGTTTCCTCACCCCGCGCGAAGTGCGCCTCAAGCGCTCTGACCGCGTCTTCCTGTTTTCGCGCGCCGCATCCATCCCCTCACGCATGCACTTCACCCGCGAGCTTTACTCCAGCATCGACCTGCGTACCGGGCGCGAGTGCGCCTTCCGTGCCGTGCTGGGCAATGGCAACATCGCCTTCGGAGAAGGCACAACCGTGCTGCGCTGGGTGCACACTGTGGGTGAACTCGTGGCCGCGAAGGACTGCGTCCTCCACGGCCGCACCTCCTCGGATCTTTACATCCGCCTCGCTGAGGGCTGCCGCTTCGACCGCCTGCACGCGCCGCGCGTTGAGCTGGGCGAGTTCCTCGCGGGGTACGGATTTCAACCGCCTGCGCTGCCCGCAGCCAGCATCATCGACGTTCCGCCGCAGCGAATGCGCGTGGAGGGCAACTTCGAATCGCCGGAAGGCCTTTCCCTCGAAGCCAGCCTGGTGGCCACCGGGAACGCCCGCATCACCCATGGCGCCTTCGTCCGCGGCAGCATCAAGGCCGGCAAGGACCTCACCCTCGGCGAAAACGTGCGTGTTGAAGGCGCCGTGGTCAGCGCGCGCGACATGACCATCGGCCCGGGATGTCGCATCCACGGGCCCATCCTCGCCGAGGGCACGCTCACCGTCCATGCCGGCTGCATCCTGGGCAGCGAGCAGAAGCCGACCACGCTGAGCGCGCTGCGGATCCGCATCGCCTCCGGTGTGCGCGTGCACGGGACAATCTGGGCGCGGGAAGGGGCGCAGGTCGGACTATGAGACTGCGCTCGCGCATCGCTCTCGTTGCCGCTTGCCTGCTGCTCGCGGCCCTCACCGGCTGCAGCCTGCGTCAGGGACGCACCGAAGCGCCCGACCGGCTCATCCTGCTGGTCTCCGACGGCGCCGGCGCCGCCGACCCCGCCGTCGCTGTCTGGCTCGATGCCGCCGCCGAAGAGGGCTTGCATCTTGAAGTCATGACCGACTCCCAGTTCCTCAGCCCTGTTTTCGGTGAGGTCCGCTGCGCCGGGCTTATCCTGCCCGACCAGGCGCACACCCGCTCCAGCGCGACCCTGCGCAGCGCCGTGGAACGGTACGTGACCGACGGTGGCGCCCTCATGCTCGTCTACGACGCCGGCGCCCAGGACCTCGATGGCCGCTACGCGGGAGGGCAATCACCGTTCTCCCCGCTCGCCGGTACCTCCTACGTCCTCTACGACAAGCTGCGCGAATCCACCATCCGATGGAGCCCGGTCTGGGCGCCGCAACAGGTCTGGGATTCGCTCGAGGTCCCGCCCGGCAAGGCCATGCCCTATGCCGCCGGTGGCACGGGCGCACAGGCATTGGTGCGCTACAAGCTCGGCGAGCTGAAATATCCCGCGTTCGTCACCGCCGGCGACTACCAGGGCGAGGTCTTGCTGCGTTCCTCAGCCGGCGTGGTCGCGGGCAAACACTCCTACGGGAAGGGAAGCGTGCTGCTGGTGAACCTGCCGCTCGGCTACCTCACTATGCAGACCGACGGCCTGTTGCAGCACGCCTTTCTGCGCTACTTCGCCGTAGATGTCCTCTCACTCCCGCGCCTCTCGCCCGTGCCCAGCGGTGTCGGCGGGATCATCCTCAACTGGCACCTCGATTCCAACGCCGCCCTCAAGCCGCTCAGCGAGATGGCCACCTGGGGCATCCTCGACCAGGGCCCGTACTCCATCCACATCACCGCCGGGCCGGACGACCGCGCCCCCAGCGACAAGCTTGGCCTCAACGTGGACCACAACGCTGCCATCCAGAAGTGGATCCAGACCTTCCTTGCGCGCGGCGACGTCGTCGCCAGCCATGGCGGTTGGATGCACGACTACTTCGGCCTGCACGTCAACGACGACGATCAGGCCCAGTTCGAGCCGTACCTCGCGATGAACAAGGAGTCGCTCGAGCGTCTCACTTCGCGTCCAGTGCGAGAATACTCCGCGCCCGTCGGGACCCAGCCGCGCTGGGTCACGGAGTGGCTGCTCCAGCACGGCTTCCGCGCCTACTACTTCACCGGCGACGCCGCCATGGCGCCCACCCGCGCCTGGCGCGACGGCCGTCCCTCCGGCGACATCTGGGCCTTCCCCATCCAGCAGCTGGACGCCTATGCCTCCTTCGAAGAAATGCATGAGGATGCTCTCCCCACGGCGCAGGTCGCCGGATGGCTCCTGCGCATGGCTGACTTCACCGCCGGCGATCACGTCGCCCGGCTGGTTTACTTCCATCCGCCGGGCAGCCTCGCTTATCGCGATGCCGTCCGCGCCTGGCTCGCTCGCACCGCGCAGCTCTCGGCCGCCGGCCGCTTCCGCTGGTACACCATGACGGGCCTCGCGGATTTCCTCGATGCCCGCCGCTCGGTGGATTGGAAGGTTTCGCCGGCCTCAGGCGGTATCCAGATCGCCGCCTCACATCCTCGCACGCTTGCTCAGCAGGCCTGGCTCCTGCCGCACTCTCGCTACCGCCAGCCTCGCGTGCTCGAGGGTGTGGCCAGCGTACGCAACGACTCGGATGACTGGGTCGTCACCGCCGGCGAAGGCCCTCAGCTCAAGTTCGAAGCGGGTGTGAAGTGACGCTCAGACGTCTGCTCATCACGCTCTCGTTGTTTGCGGCATTCGTTGCAGCTGCCGAGGCCCAGGATTTCTCAAACCCTGGTTTTTCGCAGGAAGATGCGGTGCCCCAGACCAGCCAGCAGCCCGCGCCTGCTGCCGAGATCAACGCTCCCACGAAATATCTCGGCAGCTACGTCGAGGTCGGGGCCGTCCTGGAAGGCCTCAACAATGGATTCGGCAACTGGTACGGGGGCTACGTGCGCGGGGCCGTCACCCACGGAAGCGATGTCGTCAACTTCGAGGTCACCGGCATGCACGAGTTCGGCGACCAGGGCGTCTACTTCGGCGTGGGCGACACCCACACCTTCAACCAGGACTGGTACGGCTCGCTCTTCCTCGGTACCAGCGCCGGCGGCTCGTTCTATCCCACCTTCCGCACCGATGCGTTCATCAATCGCAAGTGGCTGGAGCGCCGCCAGTTCATCACCATCTTCGGCGCCGGCTACTACAACGCCAAGGACGTCCACCACGACACCAGCTTCTTCCTCGGCGGCGTCTACTACTTCGACGCCCCGTGGATCGTCGAAGGCGGCGTGCGCTGGAACATCAGCAGCCCGGGCTCGGTCTTCACCCAGTCGCAGTACATAGCCGTGACCCAGGGCCGTGACAAGCACCACTTCGTCGTCCTGCGCGCCGGGTTCGGCCGCGAGGGATACCAGATCGTCGGGCCCGCCACCGCGCTGGTCGATTTTCACAGCCAGGATGCCTCGGTCACCTGGCGCCAATGGCTGAAGCGTCCCTGGGGATTCAATGCCGTCGTCGAGTACTACCACAACCCGTTCTACCAGCGCGCGGGAGTGAGCCTCGGTGTCTTTCGTGAGTTCTAAGTCCGGTTTCGCATGGCGCGCGCTGGCTGGAGGGCGGCACGCCGTGGGGAGGCTGCGCCATCACGGCCACCGCGGCGGCGTCATCCGCACCCACCGCGCCCTCTCTCGCATCACCCTGCAGCGCTTTGATATCGTCGCCGCCATCACCCTGGCGATCGGAGTCGCCGTCGCCTGGCTGTGGGCGCTGCCCGCGATCTGCCGGCTGTGGGCGCGCATGCTCGCCTTCGGCATCCCTCGGCTCGGGCTCGACGCGCGCCTCGACGTGATGACGTGGCATCCCGTTGCCCTTTACCGCGTGGACATGCCCTTGCTCAGGCTTGAAGCCGGGCCCATGACCTCGCAGATGTTTTGGCTCTCACTCGCGCTCACTGTGTTGCTCTTCGCCCTCACCTGGCTGCTGCCGGACCGCATGCTGCCGATCGCGTATCTCGTGCGGGCCATCCTGCTCATCCACTCCAGCGCGCTCTTCTTCTTCGCCTTCTTCGCGGCCCGCTTCCCCCACGACGCCACCAGCTACACCTCAGGACTGATGACCACCGGCGCCGCGCTGATCTCGCTCGTCCCGCTCATCCTCGGCTTCACCTATTACATCTTCGACTTTGGCGTTGTGCGCAAGCTGGCCCTTACCGTCATCGTCATCGCCCACCTCACGGTTTTTCTTCCCATCCAGGTGCTGCTGCACGCCCGCATCATCCAGGCCTCGGTGCTCTTCATGCCCGTGCTCTACCTAGTGTTCGGGCTCGCGCTGGAGATCATGGTGCTCATCTCCTTTTACGCCTGGGCCATGAGCTGGAAGATGAGCCCCCACTGAAAGCGGCCCGTTTTTGCTTGATTTTCAATCGCTGCACGGTATGATGGTCTCCTCTCCCGGACACCAAAGAGGTTCGAAACACCTTCGATGGTCGTTCGTTCATCGTGTCGGCTGACTCTGTGTCTCTTCATTCTGGGACTTGGTTCCCTCTCTGCTCAGGTAGGCCCGCTTCGTTTCTTCATCGCTCCCACGACAAGTGTCCCCAAGGGTCTCACGCAGCAGCTGGCCGTCAAACGCGGGTTTTTCACGGGAGGTAGCGCGCCCGGGGCCCAGCAGCCTGTTCCTGGCGCCACCGTCTGGTCGTCTTCGAATGGGGCCGTGGCGACCATCAACTCCTCCACCGGGGTCCTCACCGCGGTCGCCCAAGGCGCCACCACCATCACCGCGCGGGTGGGCCCATTCCGCGCCACCGCGACGGTGCTGGTATCGGCGCCGATCCTCAGCTCGATCGCGGTCACTCCCAATACCAATCCCACCGTCCCCAAGGGGGCCTCCCAGCAGTTCATCGCCACCGGTACGCTCTCAGACAGCAGCACGCAGGACATCACCGCGACCGCAAGCTGGAGTTCGACCAACAACGGTGTTGCCACCGTGAACGCATTCGGCCTGGCCACCAGCGCCGCCAACTCAGGGACTACCAGCATCATCGCGAGTTTCGGAGGAAAAAGCGGTTCTGCGATGCTCACCGCCGGCGCTCCTGTGCTCGCGAGCATTGAGGTGGTGCCCGCCCACACCGCGCTGGCCAAAGGATTGTCGCAGCAGTACTACGCCACCGGACATTTCACCGACAACACCACCCAGGACCTGACCGGCTCCGTCGTCTGGGCCTCCAGCTCCGCGCTTGCCAGCATCACCGGGGGCGGACTTGCCGGCGCGCTCAACGTGGGCGGCCCCGTCACCATCAGCGCCACCTCGGGGCTGATTCAGGGCAGCACTGACCTGACTGTGAGTCCCGCGGTTCCGGCTTCCCTGATGGTCACGCCGCTCAGCGCGACGATTCCGCTCTACCCCGTAGGCTCCTCGCAACCTTTCACGGCCAATGCCATCTTGACGGACGGCACACTGGCGAATGTGACGGCGAGTTCGATTTGGACTTCCACCAACACCGCTGCCGCAGTGGCCGGCCCGACCGGCGTGGCCTCCCCGGTCGCCGGCGGCGACACCACGATCGTGGCTACTCTTGGCGCGTTGAGCGCCTCGGCCTCGCTCACGGTGACTGCACCGCCGGCGCCGCAGCTTCTGTATGTCTCCGAGTTCGGAGACAGCTCCGTTTCCATGTACCAGGTCGACGCCGCAACCGGCCATCTGGAGCGCAAGAGCTTTCTGCCGAACCTCGCGGGAGCGAATTCGGTGGCCGTCGCTCCGGCCGGGACCTTTGCCTTTGTCGCCGGCTTCAACGCGAATACCGCGTATTCCACCCGGATCGATCTGGGGACCGCGACGCTGCAGTTCGCGGATTCAAAGAGCATCAACAGCGCGAGTTCGGTCGCTGTCTCGCCGAACGGCAAGGTCCTGCTGGCCACCTCGCGCGGTCCCGGCTTGCTGTTCTCCTATACCATCGACACGTCCGGCGTGCTCACCCAGGTCAGCGTACCCGGCACCGGGACTGGCCCCGAGTCAGTCACCATCGACCCCAGCGGCCGCTTTGCCTACGTCGCCAACCGGAGCTCCAACGACATCTATGCCTATGCTCTCAACTCAACGACCGGCGTGCTTTCCCCCATTGCGTCCTATCCGAGCGGTGCTCCCGGCCCTCCACCGGGTGCGGCACCGGAATATGTCACCGTCGATCCCGCGGGAAAGTTCCTGTATGCGGCAAACTTC
>JACXTT010009022.1_pt1 | contig 13685 bp, 13 predicted proteins | sample 9270951 | NCBI WGS metagenome assembly JACXTT01 (sample SAMN15532306, study PRJNA645909) | rock metagenome | isolation source: weathered quartz diorite | place: Puerto Rico | collected 2017-06-21 | reverse complement strand
GGGATCCAGGCGCCGGCGAGCGCGCTGTTGTTCGACGCGCCGGCCTCGATGATGCCTTCGACATGGCCGGTGCCGAACTTCTGCGGCTCACGGGAGAACCGCTTCGACACCGCGTAGGACATCCACGCCGCGATGTCGGCGCCGGCGCCCGGCAGCGCGCCGATGGCGGTGCCGACTGCGCTGCCGCGGAAAAATTGCCAAGGGTAGCGCTTCGTCAGCGTCCACATCCCGTGCAGCACGTTGCCGATCTTCGCCTGCGCCATTTCCCACGGCTGGTCGATGCGCGCGACGCTGCGCAGGATCTCCGAAACCGCGAACATGCCGATCATGATCGGAATCAGCGTGAGGCCGCCGGCCAGCTCGGCGTTGCCGAAGGTAAAGCGCGGGAATCCCGCCGGGTTGTCGAGACCTTCGGAGGAGACCAGCAGCCCGAACAGCAGCGACACCACTCCCTTGAGCGGATTTCCGATCGCCAGGAACACCGCGCTCGCAAGTCCCAGCACGACCAGCCAGAAATATTCGAATGACGAGAATTTGAGCGCGATCTCGGCGAGCGTCGGTGCCGCGGCGATGAGCACCGCGGTGCCGAAAAGCCCGCCGAGCATGGAGAACCACAGGCCGGAGCCGAGCGCGAGCTCGCCCTGGCCTTTCTTGGTCATCGCGTACGCCTCGTCCGTGTAAGCGGCGGAGGCCGGCGTCCCGGGCATGCGCAGCAGGCAGCTCGGGATGTCGCCCGCAAAGATCGCCATCGCCGTCGCCGTGACGATCGAAGCGATGGCGGGCACCGGCGGCATGAAGAAGGTCACCGGGACGAGCAGCGCGGTCGCCATCGTGGCCGTGAGCCCCGGCACGGCCCCGACGAACAGCCCGAAAATCGCAGATGCGAGGATCACCCAGAGCACGTACGGATCGAAGACCAGGGCAAACGCCTGCGCGAGAACGGCGCCCATCAGAAGGCCCACGGCTCGAGCACGCCCCAGGGCAGCGGCACGCGCAGGAGCTTGTAGAACGAGAAGTGAATCACCAGGGTGCTGACGATCGCCACGGGCAGTGTCACGCGCCACGAAGCGCCGAGCAAGCGGATCCAAAGTGCGAGCAGCAGGATGCCGGTGATGTGGAAGCCGAGCACGTCGGCGGCAAACACATAGAACAGCAGTCCGCAGACCAGCGCCGCGATGCCGGCGCGCGCGCGGCGGCTATGAATCCATGGGGGCAGCGCAACCCAAGCCGCACGCTCGCGCAGGCCGGCGAAGACGAGCAAGGCGCCACAGATCGCCAGGCCCACGGCGATCAGGCCCGGAAACCACGCCGGCCCGAACTTCTGGCCCGGCATCGCCGGGAATCCCTGGATGTGCCAGAGGATGATCCCGGCGAGGATGGCGAGCGCAGCGCCCGTCAGCGCATCGTGGATCTTTATTTGGCGAGCCCCACGGCTTTGAGCGCCGCGCCGAGATTGGCGTCGGAGTCTGCCATGAACTTCGTCGTGCCGGCGGCATCGGCCCAGACGACGCCGAAGCCACGGCGCGCCATGAAGTCCTTGTACTCCTTCGAGTCGTATACGCGCTTGAGCGCCGCAGCGAGCGTCTTTTGCGCCTCGGCGGGGATGCCTTTTGGCGCCGCGATCACGCGCCAGGCGGCAATCTGCCAGTTCGTGCCGAGCTCCCGTTTGAGCGTGGGCAGGTTCGGGTAGAGCGCCGGCGGGTTCACATCCATGATCGCGAGCGCACGCACCTTGCCGGCGTCGATCATCGAGCGCGCTTCCGGAATCGAGCACGGCACGATGTCGACGCCGCCCGCGACCAGGTCCTGCAGGCCGGGCGCCGCGCCGTTCGACGGCACCCACGGCAGCGCGTTCGGATCGATGCCCTGGTCCTTGAGCAACCCCGCGATCGCAAGATGCCAGATGCCGCCCTGGCCGGTGCCCGAGGCCTTCATCTTGCCCGGGTTAGCCTTGATGGCGGCGAGCAGATCCTTCATCGACTTGTAGGGCGAGTCGACGCGCACGTTGACGCCCGCGGGATCGGCGTTGACCAGGCCGATCGGCGTGTAGTCCCTGTAGGTGAGCGGTGTGAGACCGACGTGATGCATCATCGTGATCTCTACCGTGATCATGCCGATGGTGTAGCCATCCGGCGTCGCTCTTGCGATCGCGTCATGCCCGACGACGCCGGAGCCGCCGGTGCGGTTGACGACGTTGAAGGGCTGCTTCAGCTCCTTCTCGAGCAGTGCGCCGACGATGCGCGCGGTGGCGTCGGTGCCGCCGCCCGCGCCCCACGGCACGATGAGCTGCACGGGACGTTGCGGATACTGGGCGTGCGCGGCCGCTGCCGCGACAACTAGCGCTGCTGCAATCAGCGTTCTCATGGGTCCTCCTCCGGTGATGCTGGCATTGTAAGGAATTCGGGGACGGAGCCCGAACTCCCCTGCGCTCGAGCTAATGAAGCTCTGAAATCGTCGCGATCGCTTCACCGGCGCGAGTTCGGGCTCCGTCCCCGAATTCCGGGGAGTAAAATTTTTCTTTTGGAGGTCCGCATGAACGCTCCGGCCGAGGCCGCGGTCGCCGGCTTTTCCCTGAAAGATCCGAAACTGCTGCGCCAGCAGTGCTACATCGACGGCAAATGGGTCGATGCCGATGCGCGCAACACCATCGCCGTGCGCAACCCCGCGACGGGCGAAGAGCTCGGCAGCGTGCCGCGCATGGGCGCGGCGGAGGCGAAGCGCGCGATCGAGGCCGCCGAGCGCGCCTGGCCGGCGTGGCGCGCAAAGACCGCGAAGGAGCGCGCCGCGATACTGCGCAAATGGCACGACCTCATGATGGCGAACCAGGAAGACCTGGCGCAGATCATGACCGCCGAGCAGGGCAAGCCGCTCACCGAGTCGCGCGGCGAGGTCGCCTACGGCGCGTCGTTCATCGAGTGGTTCGCGGAAGAAGGCAAGCGCGCCTACGGCGACACCATTCCCTCGCCGTGGGCCGACAGGCGCATCATCGTCATGAAGCAACCGATCGGCGTGTGCGCGCTGATCACGCCGTGGAATTTCCCCAACGCGATGATCACGCGCAAGGCCGGGCCGGCGCTCGCCGCCGGCTGTACGGTGATCATCAAGCCCGCGGGGCAGACGCCCTACTCAGCGCTGGCGCTGGCCGAGCTCGGCGAGCGCGCCGGCATCCCGAAGGGCGTGCTCAACATCATGACGGGCGACTCCAAGGCGATCGGCAGCGAGCTCTGCGCCAATCCGAGCGTGCGCAAGCTCTCGTTTACCGGCTCTACCGAGACCGGCCGCGTGCTGATGCGCCAGTGCGCCGACACGATCAAGAAGCTCTCGCTCGAGCTCGGCGGCAACGCGCCGTTCATCGTGTTCGACGACGCCGACCTCGACGCGGCCGTCGATGGTGCGCTCGCGTCCAAATATCGCAATGCCGGCCAGACCTGCGTCTGCGCGAACCGCATCTACGTGCAGGACGGCGTCTACGACGCCTTCGCGCGCAAGCTCGCCGACAAGGTCAAGGGCTTCAAGGTCGGCCCGGGTACCGAACCTGGTGTGGTGATCGGGCCGCTCATCGACGAGAACGGCGTGAAAAAAGCCGAGGCACACGTCGCCGACGCGGTCCGCAAAGGCGCCAAGATCATCCTCGGCGGCAAGCGCCACTCGCGCGGCGGCCTGTTCTTCGAGCCGACGGTGATCGCGGACGTCACGCCGGCGATGGTCGTCTCGCGCGAGGAAACCTTCGGCCCGGTAGCGCCGCTGATCCGCTTCAAGACGGAGGAGGAGGTGATCGAGCTCGCCAACGACACCGAGTTCGGGCTCGCCGGCTACTTCTACAGCCGGGACGTCGGCCGCATCTTCCGCGTGGCCGAGAAGATGGAGACCGGCATCGTGGGCGCGAACGCCGGCATCATCTCCACCGAGGTCGCGCCTTTCGGCGGGGTGAAGCAGTCGGGCCTGGGGCGCGAGGGCTCGAAGTACGGCCTCGAGGAATTCCTCGAGGTGAAGTACATCCTCCTCGGCGGCCTCGACAGGTAGCGCGGTGAGCGGCGAAGAGTTCAAGGACGACTATCGGCGCGCGCTGCCAAAGGAGCTCGTCCGCGAACTTACGCGCCGCTCCGCCTGGCGCGCGAGCGCCGCAATCCTCGCCGATGTGGCGGTGCTCGCCATCGCCATCGCCGCGGCGCTCGCCTGGTGGCCTAATCCGCTGGTGCTGATACCTGCGGTCATCATCATCGGCACACGCCAGCACGCGCTCTTCGTCATCGCGCACGACGCCGCGCACTACCTGCTGTACGAGCGCCGCTGGTTGAACGATCTAGTCGGCCGCGTGTGCGCGATGCTGCAGGGACTGTCGATGTGCACGTACCGGGTGATCCACCGGCTGCACCACAACAACCTTTACGGCGAGCTCGATCCCGATACCGCGCTGCACGGCGGTTACCCGCGCGGGCGCATGTATCTGGTGCGCAAGCTGGCGAAGGATCTCAGCGGCCTGACGGCGTGGAAGACATATGCCTACTTCCTCGGCGGTGCGCCGGCGCTGAACACGGCGACCAACGTCGCGCTGCGCCCGCTCGACGACACGTCGCCGAAATTGCGCGACGAGGCGCGCAGCGACCGCAACACGGTGATCGCGCTGCATATCATCGCCCTGGTGGCATTCGCCGCGAGCGGCTATCTCGTCCAGTACCTGGTGCTATGGGTGCTGCCGCTCGTCACGGTGGTGCAGGCGATCCTGCGGCTGCGCGCGATCGCCGAGCACGGCGCGACCACCGATTTTTCCTCGCCGCTCACCGCCGCGCGCACCAATCTCGGCCCGGCATGGCTGCGCTGGATGATCTTCCCGCACAACGTGAACCATCACGTCGAGCACCATCTCTACGCCTCGGTGCCGCAGTACAACCTGCCGCGCCTGCACGCGGAGATGAAGCGCCACGGCATCCTGGAGGGCGCGGAAGTGATTCCGTTCCGCGCGACGCTCGGCAAGATCTTCGCGCAGCGGATCAGCCCGGCGGCTTGAGCTTCAGGCGCATCGGCCGCATCGGCGAGCCGACGAAGCCTGCGCGCCGGTACATCGCCTGAGCGCGCTCGTTCTGCATGTCGGTGAGCAGCGTGATGCGCAGCACTCCGTCGGCGCGCGCCTGCGTAACGACGTGCTTGAGGAGCGCTTCGCCGATACCGCGCTTGCGCTCGTCGGGATGGACCACCAGGTCCTCGAACCAGGCGGCCTTGCCGCCCTCGGCGGTGCTGACGGTGTAAAGCAAGCTCGCCATGGCGACGACGCGCTTGCCTTCGCGCGCGACGAACAGCTTGCCGATCGCCGGGTTGGCGAGGATTGCTTCGAGCGCACGCTTCTGCTTCTCGGCGTTGGGCTGGAACTCGGCCTCGTCGGTGAAGAGCAGCACGAGAAGCTCGACCAGCTGGGGCAGGTCCTTGGCGGTGGCGGTGCCGTACTGGAGCTCCATGAAAGGGGCGCTAGTTTATCCCCGCGGCCTGCGGCATAGTAGCCGCGCAAGGGGGAGGGGTCGTGCTGCAGAAAATGGTTTCCGGCGGCCAAACCGGCGTCGATCGCGCCGCGCTGGATACCGCGCGCCCACTCGGCCTGCGGAGCGGCGGCTGGTGTCCCCGTGGACGCATCGCCGAGGACGGCCGGCTGCCGCTTCGCTACTGCCTGGTCGAGACACCGTCTCAGGGTTACGGGCAGCGCACCGAATGGAACGTGCGCGATTCCGACGCAACGCTGATCATCAACCGCGGCCGCCTCGACGGCGGAACCCTCGCCACGGCGCGCTACGCGCGCCAGGCCCACGCCAAGCCCCTCTATATCGTCGAAATCGGCCGCCGCATCCGGCGCGAGCGCTTTCGCGCCTGGCTCGCACGCCATCGCGTTCGCGTACTCAACGTCGCCGGCCCGCGCGAGAGCAAGCGGCCGGGCATCTACCGCGAGGCACGCCGCGTCCTGCTGCAGCTTCTCGGCTAGCCGGCCGACAACTTCTCGGCCGCGCGCGCGGCTCGCCCTTCCAGCGGGCGCTGAAGCAGACCAGCTCGACATCGCCAGGGTCGCAGCGCGGTTTGCGGCGACTCGTTCGCTTCGATCTTGCCGCCCCGCATGTGGATCAAGCACGCGCAGCGAACGCGATTCAGGCGAAACCCGTCAGACGTTGAAGCGGAAGTGGATCACGTCGCCGTCGCGCACGACGTAATCCTTGCCCTCCAGGCGCAGCTTTCCGGCCTGCTTCGCGCCCTGCTCGCCGCCATGGGCGACGAAATCGTCGTAGGTGGCCACCTCGGCGCGGATGAAGCCGCGCTCGAAGTCGGTATGGATGACGCCGGCGGCCTGCGGCGCAGTCACGCCGGCCGGGATGGTCCAGGCGCGCACTTCCTTCGGTCCCGCGGTGAAGTAGGTCTGCAGGCCGAGGAGATCGTACGCCGCACGGATGACGCGATTGAGCCCGGGCTCCTGCATGCCCATGTCCTCGAGGAACAGCTTCTTGTCCTCGTCCGGCATGTCGGCGATCTGCGCTTCGAGCGCGGCCGCAATCGGCACCACCGGCGCGCCTTCCTTCGCGGCGTAGGCTTTGAGCGCTTCGAGCGCGCGCGGCGAGCCGTCCTCGGCAACATTCGCCACGTACATCGTCGGCTTCATGGTGAGGAGAAAGAGCGGCCGCAGCACGGCGTGCTCTTCGCGCGCGAGCTCGGCGCTGCGCGCCGGCCGGCCCTGGTCGAGCACAACACGCACTTTCCTGAGCGCCGTGACGAGGCGCTGCGCTTCCTTGTCGCCACCTGCTTGCGCGACCTTTTCGTACTTGGCGAGCTGGCCCTCCACCGATTCCAGGTCGGCGAGCGCGAGCTCGGTGTTGACTGTTTCGATGTCCGAGACCGGGTCGATCTTGCCCGCGACGTGCACCACATTCGGATCGTCGAAGCAGCGCACGACGTGCGCGGTCGCATCGGTCTCGCGGATGTTGGCGAGGAACTTGTTGCCGAGTCCCTCGCCCTGCGAGGCACCGGCGACCAGGCCGGCGATGTCGACGAACTCGACTACGGCCGGCACTACCTTCTGCGGCTGCGCAATCTCGGCGATCACCTCGAGCCGCAGGTCAGGCACCTCGACGATGCCGACGTTCGGCTCGATGGTGCAGAATGGATAGTTCTCGGCGGCGATGCCCGCCTTGGTGATGGCGTTGAAGAGCGTCGACTTGCCGACGTTCGGCAAGCCGACGATGCCGCACCTCAAGCTCATTTCTTGCGGCCGAACAAGCCGCTGAGCAGACCTTCCTTCTTCGCGGGCTCCGCCTTTTTCTCCGGCTCCTTCTTCGCCGGCGGCTTCTCGTCCGTGTGGAGCTTCGCCATCGCGCCCTGCATGTCGCCCACCAGCAGCTGCGGCAGCACGTCGATCGATTTGGCAATTGCGGCATCGATCGCCGCTTTTTCGTCAGCGGGCGGGCGCTCGAGCACGAAGTCGGCGCCTTCGCGCCCGGCCGGCGGCTTGCCGACGCCGAGGCGCAGGCGCCAGTACTCGTGCGTCGCGAGGCGCTGCGAGATGTCCTTCAGGCCGTTATGGCCGGCGATGCCGCCGCCCTGCTTCAACCGCGCGACGCCCGGCGCGAAGTCGAGCTCGTCGTGCACCACCAGGATCTCTTCCGGCTTGATCTTGAAAAATCCGGCGAGCATCTGCACGGGCTGGCCCGACAAATTCATGAAGCTTTGCGGCAGGAGCAGCCACGCGCCGCCACTCTCAAGCCGGCCGACGAGCGCCTTGAACTTCGGGTCCTTGCGCAGCACGACGCCGTTCTGCGAGGCGTAGCGCTCCACCAGCCAGAAGCCGGCGTTGTGCCGCGTGCGCTCGTATTCCTGGCCCGGGTTGCCGAGCCCCACGATGAGCCGAATACCCACGGCCTATTTCTTGTCTTTCTTCTCGCCCTTGTCGGCGGCGGGCGCCGGCTTCTCGGCGCCCTTGGCCGCCGGCGCCTTCTCCCCGCCCTTGGCCGCAGCTCCCTTGTCGGCGCCTTCGGCGGGCGCTTCACCTTCCTTCGGCTCGGCAGCCTGCTCGGTCGTCGGCACTTCGGACGGCGCCACGGCAGCAGCGGCGGCTGCGGCTTCCTCTTCCTCGGTGACGAGCGCCGGCACGACGACCGTCGCCACGACCGGGTTCTCGTCCTTGTGCAACGTGAGCTCCACGCCCTTCGGCAGCGTGAGTTCGCGCACGTGCAGCGAGTGACCGACGGCGAGGTTGCTCAGATCGACCTCGATGTACTCGGGCAGATCATCGGGGAAGCAGACCAGGTCGAGCTCGTTCATCACGTGGTTCACCACGCCGCCCTGCTCCTTCACGCCAGGCGATTTGTCGGCGTTCGCGAAGTGCAGCGGCACCTTCATGTGGATCTTCTTGTCCTTGGAAACGCGCTGGAAGTCGATGTGCTGCACCTGTGCCTTGAACGGATGCATGTTCACGGCGCGCAGCAGCACCTGCTCCTTGGTGCCGTCGAGGGCAAGCGTCAGGATCGACGCATGGAACTTCTCGTTCCGCAGGTTCTGGTAGAGATCCTTGTGGTCGAGCTCGATGGTGATCGCATCCTTGTCGCCGCCGTAGACGATGCCGGGCACTCTTCCCAGGCGGCGCAGGCGGCGGCTCGCACCCGTTCCCTGCGCTTCGCGCTTGCGCGCGGTAATTTCAATGGCCATTTCGCTGTGCTCCTGGTTAAAGCCGACCCCGCGACCAGGCATCGGCTGGTTGAAAAAACTCGCTATTCGATAAACAGGGAGCTGACCGACTCCTCGGTATAGATGCGCAGGATCGTCTCGGCGATCAGGCCGGCGACCGAGAGGCTGCGGATTTTCTTGCAGGCGCGCGCGTCTTCGCGCAGCGGAATCGTGTCCGTGACGACGAGCTCGTCGAGCGGCGAGCCGGCGATGCGCTCGACCGCACCGCCGGAGAGCACGGCGTGCGTGCAATACGCAACCACCTTGGTCGCGCCCTCTTCCTTCAGCACCTGAGCGGCCTTCACCAGCGTGCCGGCGGTGTCGACCATGTCGTCCATGATCACGCAGGTGCGGTCCTTCACTTCGCCGATGACGTTCATCACCTCGCTTACGTTGGCGCGCGGGCGGCGCTTGTCGATGATGGCGAGGTCCGATTCCAGGCGCTTGGCGAGCGCGCGGGCGCGCACCACGCCGCCGACGTCGGGGGAGACCACGATCAGGTTCTCGTAGCGCTGCTTCCACACATCGCCGAGCAGCACCGGCGCAGCGTAGATGTTGTCGACCGGGACGTCGAAGAAGCCCTGGATCTGGTCGGCGTGCAGATCCATCGTCAGCAGTCGCGCGACGCCGACCGATGTGAGCATGTTAGCGACCACCTTGGCACTGATCGCGACGCGCGCGGAGCGCGGCCGGCGGTCCTGGCGCGCGTAGCCGAAGTACGGGATTGCGGCCGTGACGCGCGCGGCGGAGGAGCGCTTCAGCGCGTCGATCATCACCAGCAGCTCCATCAGATTGTCGTTCGTCGGCGCGCAGGTGGACTGCAGCACGAACACGTCCTTCCCGCGGACGTTTTCCAGCAGCTCGACCATCACTTCGCCGTCGGAGAACTTGCCGACGATCGCGCGGCCGAGCGACAGGTTGAGATGCTTCGCGACGTCCTGGGCAAGGCGCGTGTTGGCATTGCCCGTGAACACCATCAGCCGGTCGAGCGCGGCGCTGTTCATCCCGGTGTTCATCGCGGTCATAGTAATTGGCTGGGGAGGAAGGATTCGAACCCTCGCATGCCGGAATCAAAATCCGGTGCCTTAACCAGCTTGGCGACTCCCCAGTTGTTTAATCAGCCCAGTCATAGAGCGGATGCCGGTCCAGTCCCCGCGCCACGAATCCGCTCATCCCGGACGGCAACTGGGCGTGCACCGCCGCGGCTTCGGTCTGGGTCGCGAACTCGGCGAAGAGGCATGCTCCGGAGCCCGTCATGCGCGCCAGCGGGCATCTTTGCCTGAGCCACGCGAGCTGCGCTGCCACCTCGGGGTAGTGGGCGACGACCGCGGCTTCCAGATCGTTCGCTCCGTGCCCCGCGAAAAAGGGCGGTATTGTGAGTCGTTTGGACTGCCCTGTCAACGCAAACGAGAAGATTTCCTTCGTGGAAACCGCGACTTGCGGCGTTACGACAAGGTAGCAGGCAGAGGGCAGCCTGAGCGCCGTCAGCCGCTCGCCGGTGCCTTCGCCGAGTGCGTTGCGCCCGTAGATAAAGAACGGCACGTCCGCGCCAAGTTGGGCGCCAAGCTCGAGCAGGCGCGAGCGCGGGAGCTGCAGGTTCCACAGGCGGTTGAGCCCCAGCAGCACGCTCGCGGCGTCCGATGAGCCGCCGCCCAGTCCCCCGCCTACGGGCAGCACTTTGTCCAGCGCGACGTCGGCGCCGAGGAGCGAGCCGGTTGCCTGCTTGAGCAGCCGGGCGGCGCGCAGGCACAGGTTGTCGTCGCCGAAAGGGCCGGTGAAGCGCAGGTCGCCGTCCGCTCGCGGGGCGATGCGGAGGCGGTCGGCGCGGTCGATGAGCCGAAACACCGTTTGCAGCTCGTGATAGCCGTCGGCGCGGCGGCCGAGGACGTGCAGGAAGAGATTGAGCTTTGCCGGCGCCGGGAGCTCGCTTACTTCCATGCGGTGATGGCGAGGCGCAGCTCGACGCCCTCGTAATTGAGCCGCATGAGCGACGGACGATCCTCCCCGTACGCCAGGTAGTCAATGTGCCAGCCGCGCTGATCGAGCGTTTGCAGCTTGCCGTCGGACGCCTTGACCTCGCGCGCCGGCACGACGGGCGACGGGCGGCCTTGGACCCAGTCGGCGAGCCCCTCGAGCGGCAGGCGAAAGCCGAGGGTGCGTTCGGTGAGCGACTCGGCATCGGGGGCGTGGTATTCGCGCCCGTCGGCGGTGGTGAGCTGCACGGCGTCGCCCTCGCGCACGATGCGCGCGACGCCTTGGCCCATCGGCGTGGTGATGAGCATCTCATCGCCGCTTGCCGCGTGGCGCCACTGCAGGTTGCCGGTGAAAGCATCCTTCGCGTAGCGCGCGGCAATGCGGCCGAGGAGCTCGAACTCGACCGCGGCCGGCGGTTTCAACTCGACATGTGCGCAGGCAGCGGCGAGGAGCGCCGCAGCCGCCGCCGTTGCTGCGACGGCACGCTTCACTTCTTCAGGCGCTTGATGGTCTTCAGCAGGGTCTCGTTGTCCGGCGCCGTCTTGAGCGATTCCTGCCAGACGCGGTTCGCTTCGCTGCGATCGCCCAGCACCCACAGCACCTCGCCCAGGTGCGCGCCGATCTCGGCGTCGGGCCGGCCGTCGTAGGCGCGCTTGAGGGTCTGCACGGCGCCCTTGAGATCGCCCTCGCGATACTGCACCCAGCCGAGGCTGTCGATGATGAAGAAGTCGTCGGGCGAGAGCTCGAGCGCTTTTTCCACCAGCTTGCGCGCTTCGCCCAGGCGGGTGTTGCGATCGGCGAACGAATAGCCGAGCGCGTTGTACGCGTGGGCGTGATCAGGCTTCACTTCGATGAGCTTGCGCAGGTTGCGCTCGAGCACGTCGTACTTCTCGAGCTTCTCGGCGGTCAGCGCGCAGTCGTAGAGCAGCTCCGGCTGCTCGGGCTCCGCCTTCAGGGCGCCGGCGAGAAGATCGAAGGCCGCCTTGTTCTGGTTGGCGTCGCGCAGCAGCTGCGCCTCGGCGACCGTGAATTGCACTTCCTGGCCGGGATGGTCGGCGGCCGTCTTGTGCAGGTACTCGCGCGCGGCCTCGAGCTTGCCTTCCTTGGCGATCGCGTTGGCGGTGCGCAGCCGCGCCGGCAGCGCGTGCTCGCCGTCCTGGATCTGGTCATACCACTCGATCGCGCGCGGCCACTGCTTCTGCTCCTCGGCGATCTGGCCGAGGATGTAGCGCGCGCCGTCCGGGTCGCGATAGTCGGGCGCCGAGACGAGCCGCTTCATGTTCTCCTCGGCGACCGCATAGTCCTTGACCTGCAGGGCGAGGATGCCGACCGTGTAGATGAGCTCGGTGTCGCCCGGATTCGCGGCGAGCAGTGCGTCGAACTGCTTGCGCGCCTCGGGCATGCGCTTGTCGGCGACGAGCGCGCGCGCATAGGCGAGGCGGCCGGGCCGCGACTGCGGATTCTTCGCAACGAAGTCGGCGAGGCGCTTCGCGGCCTGCGCGGTCGAGCGCTTTTGCAGCACCTGCGCCTCGAGCAGCGCGGGCGCTTCCCACTCCGGGCGGATCTCGGCGGCGCGGCGCGCCTCGGCGAGCGCCGTTTGCTCGTCGTCCGCGAGCGCCGCGGCCTGCGCCGTGGCGAAGTGCGCGGGCGCAAGCTCCGGATGGCGCGCCGCAAGCTTCTGCACCACGCGCAGGTTCGAGCGCTTGTCCGGATTGCCGGCGAGCAGGCGATTGATCTGCAAATAACCGCGTTCCTGGTCCACGCCTTCGGTGTTGAGGAGCTTGGCGAGGTAGGGCTCCGCCTCGTCGACTCTTTTCGCCGATACGAGAAGCGACGCCACGACGCTCAGCGCCGCAGTCGATTGCGGCTCGATCTCGTACCACGTCTTTGCCGCCTCGAGCGCGAGGTCGTTCAGCCGGCCCTGGTTCGCCACTTCGACTGCACGGCGCGCGATGCGCGGATCGCGCGTGCGCCGGGCGAGCTCGAGATAGGTCTTGGCGGCGAGCGCGTAATCGCCGCGCTGCTGCGCGATCTCGCCCAGCAGCATGTCGTAGAGCTCGGAGTCATCGTCCTTGGACGGCTGAGCGAACGCGGCGGCATGCAGCCCGAGCGCGGCGACGGCGATGGGAAGAAGCAAGCGACGAAGAAGCATGTGACGAATCATGGGATTCGACTGATGTTAGGTATATTTGGTGCTGCGCACAAGCAATTCTCCTATATAGATGCCTGAATTACCCGAAGTCGAAGTAACCCGCCGCGGCCTCGCGCCGCAGCTCGCCGGGCGCGTGATCTCCGCAGTCGAAGTGCGCGAGCCGCGGCTGCGCTGGCCGGTGCCGCGAGCCGTGCGCAAGCTTGCCGGGCGCACGGTGCGCGCGGTGCTTCGGCGCGGCAAGTACTTGCTGGTCGATTGCGGCGACGGCCATTTGATACTGCATCTCGGCATGTCCGGCAGCCTGCGCATGCTGCCGCCGGGGACACCGGCGCAGAAGCACGACCATTTCGATCTCGTGCTCGGCGATCGCCTGCTGCGGCTGCGCGATCCGCGGCGCTTCGGCGCCGTGCTGTGGACGAACGCTGCGGTGGACGCGCACCCGCTGATCGCGAATCTCGGTATCGAGCCGCTGTCGCGCGCGCTCGACCCGGCACGGTTGCACGCGCTTACTCGCAAGCACCGCGCGCCGATCAAGCATTTTCTGATGGACGGCCGGCGCATCGTCGGCGTCGGGAATATCTACGCGAGCGAGAGCCTGTTTCGCGCCGGCATCGATCCGCGTACGCCGGCAAACCGGCTGTCGCTCGCGCGCTGCGCGCGGCTCTCCAAGGCGATCAAGGGCACCCTGCGCGCGGCAATCCGCGCCGGCGGCTCGAGCCTGCGCGACTACGTCGCCGCCAACGGCGAGCCGGGCGAGGCGCAGAGCCGCCATTGGGTATACGAGCGTGAAGGCCAGGCGTGCCGACGCTGCGGCACCGGGATCAGGAGACTGGTGCAGGGGCAGCGCGCGAGCTACTACTGCCCTCGC
>JACXTT010009021.1_pt1 | contig 13685 bp, 12 predicted proteins | sample 9270951 | NCBI WGS metagenome assembly JACXTT01 (sample SAMN15532306, study PRJNA645909) | rock metagenome | isolation source: weathered quartz diorite | place: Puerto Rico | collected 2017-06-21 | reverse complement strand
ACGCCGGCGCCTTGAAGGCCGATGAACGCGACGCCCTGCTGGCCTCGATGACCGAGGAAGTCGGATTGCTGGTGCTGAAGGACAATTACTTCCAGACGCAGACGCTGTCGGTATCTGGCGTGCGCGGCGAGAAGCTTCTCGATGCCCAGGCTCGCTACATTCGCCATCTGGAAAAAGCCGGCCGCCTGAATCGTGCGGTGGAGTTCCTGCCTTCGGACGATGAAATTGCCGAGCGCAAGTCGCACAAACAAGGCCTCACCTCGCCGGAGCGCGCCGTCCTGCTGGCCTACAGCAAAATGGAATTGTTCGATGAACTGGTGAAAACCGACATCATCGACGACGAGTACGTCGCAAGCGCATTGACCACCTATTTCCCGGCGGTATTGCAGCAAAAATACGCGGCGATCATGCCCGGCCATCCGCTGAAACGCGAGATCATCGCCACCGAAGTCGCCAACGGCACCATCAACCGCACCGGCAGCGTGTTCGTGCATCGCATGCAGGAAGAAACCGGCGCCACCGCCGGCGAAGTGGTGCGCTGCTATATCCTGGCACGCGATATTTTTGCACTGACGCCCTTGTGGGCCGCCATCGATGCGCTCGACAACCAGGTGCCATCCAGCGTGCAAAGCGAGATGCTCATCGAGGTCGGGCGCCTGGTGCTGCGCGCAACCCTGTGGTTCCTGCGCCGCCGCGCCGAAAGACGGCAAATATCGCGCGTGCTGGAATTCTTCGCGCCGGGTGTTGCCGCGGTATCGCAGCGCCTTCCTGCGCTTCTCTCCGCCGAAGACATGGCGGCGATCAAATCGGCCGAGGCCAAACTCACCCAGCAAGGCGTGCCAGCCTCGTTGGCGAGTGCCGTGGCGCGGCTCGATGCCATGTACTCCGTACTCGACATCGTCGAAGTCTCCGAAGAGAAAAAACGCCCGATCGATATTGCCGCGGCGGTTTATTTTTCGTTGGTTGGCAAACTGGACCTGCGCTGGGTGGCGGGGCAGGTCACCGCCCTGCCCTCGGACAGCCATTGGCAGGCCATGGCGCGCGCCGCCATGCGCGACGACCTGGCCAATCTGCAGCGCCAGCTGGCCGCCGGCGTGCTGGCGCATTCGCCGAAACTGGGCGAAACACAGGCCTTGCTGGACGCCTGGCAGGCGCATCATGGCAAGGCGCTGGCGCGAATGCGCGAGGTGATGGGCGACCTCAAACAGGCGCGGGAGTCCGACCTGGCCATGCTGTCGGTATTGTTGCGCGAACTTCGCGTGCTGGTCTGACTCTGAACGCCATGCCCAATAAAATTCCGGCCCGTTTCGTCTTTGCCTGTATTTCGATGATCTGCATCGGCCTGCTGGTAACCGCCTATCAGTTGCAGTACGGGCCGCAGCACCAGCAGCCCTGCCCGTACTGCATCTTGCAGCGCTATGCGTATATGGCGATTGCCCTGGCGTCGCTGGCGGCCGCCGTTCACGGTCCCGGGCGCACCGGTGCAATCATCTATGCTGCATTGATGGATTTGTGTGCCGTTGGCGGCGTCGCCTTTGCCAGCCTGCAACTCACCAAGACCGGCCTCGCAGAATCCTGCCTGGCCGACCCGGTCGGCGATTTCGTCAACACCTTGTCCGGCGCCAACTGGTGGCCGGAATACCTTTACGCCACCGGCGGCTGCGGCACCAAATTCCCGCCCATCCTGGGCTTGAGCGTGCCGGTCTGGTCGCTCGTTTGGTTCGCGGTTATTGCCATTGCAAGCAAGATTTTGCTGGTTGCCGCCATGCGCCGGCGCTGAACCGGCATACTTCTGCAAGGCACCGGATCGGGATGCAGACAAAACCGTCGTTGACAGCAGTACCTCCAGATTTAAACTGGCCGCCCAAGCCCCGAAGGAATCGCATGTCAAGTTTGATGAAGCCGTCGTTTGCGAACGAATACCTCGCTACTGTTTTTTCCGCTGTTCAGGCAATGGCAGTGCGCCAATCGCCTGCAATTACCATGGGGATTCGCCGTTCGATGCCGTGCTGCCATGAGTGACTCGATCAGCCACTTCAGCCCTGGCATGCGCCACGCCTGGACGCTGACGCTCGCCGGCGCCGTTCCATTTGTCGCTGCGGCCGCCATTGTCCTGTTCGGCCCTGTCGACCAGCATATGCTCGCGCTGCAAATGGCGACCACTTACGCGGCGGTGATTCTCTCGTTCCTCGGCGGAATCCAGTGGGGCAACGGACTATCCCTCATGGAAAGCGCTCCACGCAGCGCGCAAACGCTGCTGATGCTGTCCATCGTGCCTTCATTGCTGGCATGGGCGCTGCTGTTCGTCTCCCAGCCCAATGCGCGCGTGCTGGTGGCGATCTTCCTGTTTGGCCTGGTCTGGGTGGTTGATGCCCTGCTGAGCCTGCAGGGCTTGATACCCGGCTGGTTCTTCCGCCTGCGCTGTCTGGTGACGGCGATCGTCATTGGCTGTTTGACGGCCATCGCACTCGCGCTCTGAAATTCGAAGGCGTGCTTCGCGAGCGAGCCAGCCCGCGGCCAAACGCGCTAGACTGCGCGCTTTCATCCTTCGCATTGATACCGACATGACCCAAGCCATCTGGCACCAGCGCCCCAGCCTGGGGCAATTGAACGCGCCCGCCCCGACCATGATGTCGCACCTCGGCATGGAATACCTCGAGGTCGGCGATGATTTCCTCAGCGCGCGCATGCCGGTCGACCACCGCACCCGCCAGCCCTATGGCCTGTTGCATGGCGGCGCCTCGGTGTTCCTGGCGGAGACGCTGGGCAGTGCGGCCGCTTCATTTTGCGTCGATCCCGACAAATACATCGTCGTCGGCCTCGAGATCAATGCCAACCATGTGCGCGGCGTCCGCGAAGGCTTCGTGTTCGGCACTTCGCGGCCGCTGCATCGCGGCAAGACCACCCAGTTGTGGGAGATCCGCATCACCGACGCCGAGGGCAAGCTGGTCTGCATTTCGCGCATCACCATCGCCGTGCTGGAAAAGAAACCGCAAACATAGCGCGTCGCCCGGCTTGCAGAAATTTCTTTCTCCCTATCGCCGCTTCCTGGGCCTCCCCGACGTTCGCGCCACCCTGCTCATCGCCCTGCTGTCGCGCATGCCGGTGGGCATGATGGGGCTGTCGATGGTGATGTATTTGCGCGAAGCCCTGGGCTCTTTCAAGATCGCGGGCAGCGTGCTGGGCGTTTACTTTTTCGCGATGGCGGTGGGCGCGCCGATCCAGGGGCGCATCATCGACCGCATTGGCCCGATGGCGCCTCTGCGTGTGACGGGAGTCGGCGCGCCGGCGACATTCGCCCTGTTGATCGCCGGCGTGTGGTGGCAATGGCCGCTGTATTGCATCGTCGGCTTTGCGATGCTGATGGGCCTTTTCTCTCCGCCGATCACGGTGCTGACCCGCACCCTGTGGCGACACCGCTTCGAGTCCGACCAGGACCGCCGCATGGCGTTTTCGATCGACTCGGTGCTGATGGAAATCAATTTCACCCTGGGACCGGCCATCATCGGCATCCTGCTTGCCGCCACCAATTCGCGCGTCGCCATACTGTTCGCGCTTGCCATGCTGGTACTGTCGGTGCTGGCGTTCTTCAAATCGCCATCGCTCAAGTACTGGAAACAGGAAGCACCCGGCGAGCGCCATTTGCTAGGCCCGCTGACCGATCCCGGGCTGGTGCTCCTGTTCATTATCGTGTTTGGCCTCGCCACCGCCTGCGGCCTGCTAGAAGTCGGTTATCCCGCCTATTCGACGGCGATCGCCCTGCCGGCATTTTCCGGCCTGTTGCTGGCGATCAATTCATTCGGCAGCGCGGTCGGTGGCGCCATCTACGGCGGCCTGCACCTGCGTCAATCCGTCGAGCGGCAATTCGCCATGCTGCTGGCTCTGTTCGCCCTGCCGCTGATGCTTCACGGTTTCATCGACCAGCATATCGGCTTTGCGCTGGCGGCCTTTTGCGCGGGCTTTGCGATTTCGCCTGCGTTTGCCTCGCAGGCACTGATGGTCTCGCGTCTGGCACCGGCCAAATACGCCACCGAGGCCTTCACCTGGTCGGCGACTTTCATCGTCTGCGGTCTGGGCGCGGGCATGGCACTGGGCGGCGTGCTGTCTGAGACCCTGCATATCAAGGCGCCGTTTGTCGCCGGTGGCGTGCTGATGCTGTCGATGGCCGCGCTGGCGCTGCTCCTTAAGCCTCGCCCGGTCGCCCGCTAGCACCGGCGGGCTAATTGCCTACTGCAGGCCTTCGTCGAAGAAAACACCTGGCGGCAGTGAAACCGTGTCGATACCTTCTTCGCGCAGCGACTCGGCATCTTCCGGCGTGACACGGCCGCGGATATTTCGATGCGACTCTTCGCCGTAATGGATGCGCCGTGCCGTTTCCGCAAAGGCGTTGCCGACATTCTCGGTATTGCTCATGACGAACTGCCGGAACTGCTGCATCATGTGCTGCTGAAGGCCCGGCAACATCGATGCGGGCAATACTTCGCGCGATTCGCCTTCGCCGGCAGCGGATTCCTCCGCCGCATTATGGGTCGCATGCGCGCTTTCCGCAGATTTGCGGCCGATGCCTGAATTGATGTGCGGTGCCGACAAGCGCTTGATGATTTCCTTGTCCCCGCATACCGGGCATTCGACCAGGCCATGCTCGCTCTGCACGCCGAAATCCTCCGCCGAACGGAACCAGCCGTCGAAGGTATGTGATTGCGAGCAGGAAAGGTTAAAAACGATCATGGTGGTTTCGGTGACGCGGTGATTGAGTTGGTAATCGACAGATTGCGGCGATTCCTTAGCTTTCAAGTGCGACTGGCCGTGCTGCAAGTTGTTCTTTCTGCAGTTATAACGCCTGGCAATCGCTTGCGGATGACCCGAGCGAGCGGCAATGGCGGGAAACCAAGCCTGATCGCGGTATGGCTGGTGGCAAAAATTGGCTCGCTCTGCTGAAAACGACGCGCTACAGTAGGGAAACAGTTTATTGAACCCAGCGGAAAGCATTGCCACGGCCGCAAAGTCCTTGCATCCGGATGTCGGGATGACCGCAGCCGGCATGACGTCTTCACTACCACGGTGATCATCAACTTGCTGCTCAACAGATTCAAAACGGTCTTGCGGCAATTCCTCGAATGTCCGGTTTTACCGGAAGCAGCGGACTCGCGACGGGCAGCAATGCTGCACGCGGTACTGCTGACGCACTCGGCGCTCATCCTGTGCAGCCTGATTCTCATTCCGCTTCTGGGCATGAACAAATCCGCCGGCTACACAATCATTCTGATCTGGTCCGTCGTGACGTTCGTTTGCTGGGCCAGTCTGTTTGCCGGCAGGCTTCATCTCGCTGCGCATCTGATTTCCTGGGTCATTTTCAGCCTCGCCACCATCCTCGCACTGCTGTCGCCGCCGATCAGCGTCGGCTATTTTTTTCCGGCGAGCCTGTACTTCGCCACCCTGCTGCGGCCGCGCTGGGGCGTTACCGCCGGGGCGGCTGCCGTTGTCATTGCCATCTTCGTGGCAAGTGGCGGTCCAACCTCCCTCGGCCTGTCGATATTCTTTCCCAATCAAGCACCAGCGCAGGTGGCACATTTCGGGGTGCAGCTGGTGATGATCGTGGTGCCGATCCTGCTGATCCTGCGCAGCCAGTCGCAGGCCTTGAAGCGCGTTGATGAAGAACTGGAAAAACGCGAAACAACCGAGCATGAGTTGCGCGTGTTGAACGAAAATCTTGAATCGTTGGTTGCAGAGCGCACCCGTGAGCTCGTCGCCGCCAACGAGGAACTCGATACCTTCACTCACCGTGTCGCCCATGATGTGCGCGGCCCACTCGGGCAGATCACCGGTTTCGTAAACCTAGCCAAATTGCGTCCGGCGGTAGCGGCTGACGAGAAGGCCGTTTCACATCTCAACTGGGCCATGGTCGCGGCACAGCGCCTGATGGATCTGGTCAGCGGCTTGCTTTCGCTGGCGAGCCTCGGCCGCGCAAAATTGAAAATCGAGGAGGTCGATCTCGATGCCCTGCTGATCGATGTACTCACCGGCGCGCAAAGCCAGGTGGCGGGGCGCGTCATCGACTGGCGCATCGGCCCGCTGGGCAGCATTCGCGCCGATCGCGCCCTGATCGCCAATGTGTTGACCAATCTGATCCAGAACGCGGTGAAGTTCACCCGAGACCGCAATCCGGCGGTGATTGAAATCATGCTCGACGCCGACAACAGCGATGCCGGCGGCATCGGCATCGTCGTCAAGGACAATGGCATCGGCTTCGATATGGCCTATGCCGGGCGCCTGTTCCAGGAGTTCGAGCGCTTGCACAATAGCAGCCAGTTCGCCGGCTCGGGTGTCGGCCTAGCCTCCAGCAAGCGCATTATCGATATGCACGGCGGCCGCATCCATGTGCTGGCGGCACCCGATCAGGGCGCGGCCTTTCATGTCTGGCTGCCGCGCAATCCTCCCGTACCGAAGGACAGCGCCAAGGCTGCTACCGTCGCCAGTTGATCGCCGCACGACCGCTACGAGAAGGTCGCAGCGTACTGCTTGCGCAATTCGTTTTTCTGCACCTTGCCCATGGCATTGCGCGGCAGGTCGGCGACCACGAACACGCGCTTGGGCACCTTGAAATTGGCGAGCCTGCCCTTCAGCGCCTGGATGATGTCGCTCTCGACCAGCACTTGACCGGGCTTGGCCACCACCACCGCGGCAACGGCCTCGCCGAAATCCGGATGCGGCAGGCCGATCACCGCGCTCTCGTTCACGCCCGGCATCTCGTCAATCAGCAATTCGATCTCCTTCGGGTAGACGTTATAGCCGCCGGAAATCACCAGGTCCTTCGAGCGGCCGACGATGCTCACATAGCCCGCTGCATCGATCATGCCGACATCGCCCGTCTTGAAAAACCCATCGGGAGTGAACTCTTCCTTGTTCTTTTCCGGCAGGCGCCAGTAGCCCGGCAGAACATTGTCGCCCTTGACCTGGATGTTGCCGATCTCGCCCGGCTTGGCGGTGCTGCCATCGTCATTCATGATGCGCACCGTCACGCCGGGCAGCGGGAAGCCGACGGTGCCGCCACGCCGGGAAGCCGGTGCCCCCTCGAGCGGATTGGAGGTGATCATGCCGGTCTCGGTCATGCCATAGCGTTCGAGGATCGCCTGCCCGGTACGCATCTGGAATTCATTGAAGGTTTCCGCCAGCAAGGGCGCGGAGCCGGATACGAAGAGGCGCATATGCGCGCACAAGGATTTGCCGAAGGCCGCCTCGGCCAGCAGGCGCACATACATGGTCGGCACGCCCATGAACACGGTCGCACGCGGCAGCGCGGCCAGGGCAGCCTTGGCGTCGAACTTGTTGTGGAAAATCATTTTGCCGCCATTGAGCAGCACGCAATGCGCGGCCACGAACAGGCCATGCACATGGAACAGCGGCAGCACATGCAGCAGCACATCGTTGGGCTGGAAGCCCCAGTACTTGTGCAGCGTCAGCGCATTGGAGGAAAGATTGCGATGCGTGATCATCGCGCCCTTGCTGCGCCCGGTGGTGCCAGAGGTATAGAGAATCGCCGCCAGATCGTCTCCGCTGCGAGGCACGATCTCCAGCATTGGCGCGGCTTTCGAGGCATTTTCGGCCCAGGAACCGCGCCCATCCTCGTTCAGCGTGAAATGATGTGCCACCCCGAGACGTGCGCAAATTGGTTCCACCCAGGCAGCATCGCGGCCGCTGTGGATGAAAATTTTCGGTTCGGCATCACCCAGAAAATAAGCGATCTCGCCTTCGCGATAGGCGCTGTTGAGCGGCAGGTAAATCACCCCGGCACGCAGGCAGGCCAGATAAAGGATCAGCGCCTCGGGCGATTTTTCGACCTGCACCGCGACGCGCTCGCCGGGCGCCACGCCCAGGTCGCGGATAAAACCCGCATAACGCGCCGCCGTCTCCTCAATCTCGCCGACGGTAATCACGCGGCCATTTTCGGTCTCGATGAAGGGGCGCGATTTGTCTTTGGGAAAACGCGAATCGAACAGGGCGTAGAGATTTTCGTTCATGATTTTTTTATGGTGTTGAGCGGTTTGAAACGGATGCTGTGCTTGCGTTGCCGGGCAGGCACTATTCTCGCAAAAAGCCGACCTTGAGTTCGCGTTCGGCGACGCGCGCTTGCACATACTCGCCGATTTCATGCTGGCTGCTGCCGGCGTCGCCCAAGATACTCGCAATCGCGCGGCTGGGCAGCAAATGGATGACGGCGCCATGCAGCAGATTGATCTGCACCGAGGTGGCAGCCAGCAACACGTAAACACCGCCGCCAAGCTGGCCCAGCACCGTGGTCTCGATTTGCGTGCCGCCGCGCGCCAAGATCGCCAGCGCCAGCGCCGCATCGGCCAGATAGCTCGACAGCATGATGCGTTCATCGTCGAGCGAGGCGGCATGCGCTTCGCAATCCACCAGCAGATGCAGGCGCGCCGGTTTTTCGATGGCGAGTTTCCAGACGCGATCCGCCAGCGCCCAGGCGCGCGGCGCACCCAGGGGCTTTTTATCGATGATCCCCAGCACGACGATATCGCCTGCCGCATCCTGCGCGGTGCCGAAGACAATGCCGCCCTGTTCCTGCAACTGATAGCCCTGCGGGTAAATCGCCGTCAGATCCTTGCGCAACAAGGCTTCGCTGCGCAATGGCGCGCTGGCAGCCGGCAGGCGTTCACCCAGCTGGCGATGATGTTCATGCCAGGCGATCGGCGCAATGCGCAGCGATGCATCCCATGCGAGACCGCCGGCGCCGAGCTTGGCGCGGGCGGCTGCGCCAATCGCCGCCTCGGCGATGGCGGCGAACATGGCGTCGTCCATGGTCGAACCCGCCGTCTGCGCAAGGATCGATGGCCCCGACATCGCCAATCGCGTATTCGCCGAAAACACGCGCTGCGAAGCCAGTGCCGCCAGCATGCTGGCCCCGCCGTAGCAATGGGTGCCGAGCAGCACCGTGAAGGATGCGCCCGACAGCGCCATGGCCAGAGCCGCACGGTACATATGGCGAAAGGCGCCCAGCGCCGGCAGGCCTTCCGAAACGCGCGCACCGGCGGAATCCAGATATAGCAGCAAGGGCATTTTTTGCGCGGCGATGATGCGGAACAGGCTGGCCAGCTTGTCGCATTCGCGGACGCCGAGCGATCCCGAGGCGATACGATTTTCGACGATGGCGACAAACACCTCCGCCCCGTTGAGGCGCCCGCGCCCGATGCTCAGATTGCCGACCGTATCGCCTTGCGGCTGGAAGGCGGTCTCCGCCTTGAGCGCGGCGAGCAGGGAAGCGGGCGTGAGGGAGTCCGGCATAATCAGTCGGCAGTGGGCAGAAGCATCCGCCATGTTACCGCAGCCTCGCCGCTGCGGCAGTTGCACAAAAGTGAGCATGCTTGTCGCAGCGCAGTGCCATAATTCAAGCCACAAATTCCCCACCGCAAACGTAAGATAGCGCCATGACCTCCATGCTCGGCACCCTCAAGGAATCAGCCCTCAAACTCAAGCGCGACGGCCTCAAAGTGCGGCGCCTCGTCACCGCCTGCAAGCAGTTGCTGTCGGAGCGCGGCGAGGCACTCGGCGTATCGCTGGCGGCCGAAACCCTGGCGCTCTATGCCGAGCTGTCGAACGCCGAGCAGGTGGTTTTCTTTGAAGCGCTGAAAACCGAATTTTCCCCCGACCCGCGCGAGGTGCTGCGCACCGCCACCGAATATGCGCAAAGCCCGGACAGCGCGCATCTCGCCGCCCTCACCCATGCCGCCGAGCCGCCGCGCCAGGAACTGCTGCGCCGCTTGAATCGCGCGCCGGGCGCGACGCGCGCCATCGTCGGCATGCGCGAACGCCTGCTAGATGCTCTGCCCAAGGATCGCGAGCTGCGCCAGGTCGATGACGATATGCGCCATCTGCTCTCTTCCTGGTTCAACCCGGGCTTTTTGCAAATCGAGCGCGTCGACTGGAACACGCCGGCAAACCTGCTGGAGCAAATCATCCGCCACGAGGCCGTGCATGAAATCCGCGGCTGGAACGATCTGCGCCGCCGCCTGCAAAACGACCGTCGCTGCTTCGCCTTCTTTCACCCCGCCCTGCCTAACGAGCCGCTGATTTTTGTCGAGGTTGCGCTGATGCACGATATGCCCGGCGCCATCGAGCCACTGCTCGATATCGACAGCGCCGCGCAACCGCCGAAAGAGTATCAGGTGGCGGTGTTCTACTCGATCAGCAACTGCCAGCCGGGCCTGCGCGGCGTCTCGTTGGGCAACTTCCTCATCAAGCAGGTGGCGGCGCTGCTGGCGGCCGAGTTTCCGCGCGTCAAACATTTTTGCACCCTGTCGCCGATCCCCGGCTTCAAGGACTGGCTGCGCCGCACGCTCAACAGCCAGGACCATATCGCCGCCTTTCCCGATGCGGTCAATGCCAGTCTCGAGGCGGTGCGCCGCAGCATCGGCCCCCTGCTCGACCGGCCGCTGGCCGATCTGCGCGCCGCCGAAAAGCCGCGCGAAAAAATGGCGCCGCATCTCGAGCGCCTGTGCGCGGCTTATCTGCTCGGCTTAGGCGAAACCGAGGGCATCACCCGCGATCCTGTGGCGCGTTTCCACCTCAACAACGGCGCGCGCCTCGACCGCCTCAATCTGAATGCCGATGCGTCCAACAAGGGCCTGCAGCAATCGCTGGGGCTGATGGTCAACTATGTCTACGAACTGCGTACCATCGAACGCAATCACGAAAAATTCGTGAAAGGCAGCACCGAGGCCTCGAAAGCGGTGCGCAGTCTGCTCGACTAGCTTATAGACTCGGCAATTAAATATAGTGAACTTTGTTATCTCAAGCCAGTCCAAGTTGTATGGAAAAAGACGACGCACGCAAACTCAAACCCGAAGCCCAGCACGAGCGGCGCAAGCAGGTGATTCGACTGCACAAACGCGGGGTCAAGCGCCCGCAAATTGTGCTCGACACCGGCATGAGCTACTCGGCGGTGAAGCGGATTATTGATCTTTACCAAGCTGAAGGACTCGCGGCACTTGCGCCCAAGGTTCGCGGTCGACGCGCCGGCGATCAGCGTCGCCTCACCGTCGAACAGGAGCGGGCGATCCAAAAGATCATCTGCGAGAAACGACCGGAGCAGCTGCGAATGAAATTTGCCCTGTGGAGCCGCCAAGCCGTCAAGCAACTGGTCAAGAGCCAGTTCGCCATCGAGCTGCCGGTACGCACGATGGGCGAGTACCTGAAGCGCTGGGGGTTCACGCCCCAGAAGCCCATTCTGCGCACCTATGAGCGCTGCCCGATAGCGGTGCAACGCTGGCTCGAAGAGGATTACCCGGCGATCGCGCAGCGTGCGGGAGCGGAAGGGGCCGAAATCCACTGGGGCGATGAAAGCGCGCTGAGCAACACCGATGTGCGCGGGCGCAGCTTTGCGCCCAAGGGCAAAACCCCGATTGCCCTGCATCCGGCCAAACGCGAACACTTGTCGATGATTTCGAGCGTGAGCAACCAGGGCACGATGCGCTGGATGATCATCGATGGCAGTTTCAATTCAGACCGCCTCATCGAGTTCATGCAGCTCTTGATCAAGGACGCGGGCAAGAAAGTGTTCCTGATTCTGGATAACTTGCGAGTCCACCATAGCAAGCCGGTCAAGGCATGGCTGGCGGAGAACCGTGAACAAATCGAGGTGTTCTACCTGCCTGCGTACAGTCCCGACCTGAATCCTGACGGACGGCTTAACGCAGATTTGAAGCAGGTCATTGGTTCGCGCGTACCGGTTCGCAGCAAAGATCGATTGCGCAATACCGCTGGCTATCAGTTGCGCCTGTTGCAAAACCAACCCGAGCGCATCAAATCGTATTTCCAGGACCCCAGAGTCAAGTACGCCGCTTAACCATGTTTAATTGCCGGATCAATAAGATTTTAAAAAGCCAAACTCCAGCATTGGCGCGCCTTCCGGGGCAAAAATGCCTGAAGAAGCGCGCCAAATGGCGTTCTACATTTTCATCCGCTGGGCAGCGATAATCACGATTCCAGCAAATTGATCGCCATCAAATGATCGAAAAACAACGCTGCGCCTGGGCACAATCCGATCCTCTGCTGCGCGAATACCACGATGCCGAATGGGGCGTGGCCGAATATGACAGCCGCGCGCTCTGGGAAAAACTGATGCTCGACGGCTTCCAGGCCGGGCTATCATGGCTGATCGTGCTGCGCAAGCGCGAGGCCTTCCGCCAGGCCTTCAAGGGATTCGACCCGAAAATCGTCGCCAAATTCGGCGAAAAAGATGTCGCACGCATGATGGAGAACGAAGGCATCGTGCGCTCGCGCAGCAAGATCGAGGCGACCATCGGCAACGCCCGCGCCTATCTCGCCATGCAAGCGGCCGGCGAGGATTTTTCGGAATTCATCTGGGGCATGGCCGGCGGCAAGCCGATCCGCAATCACTGGAAAGACGCAAGCGAGGTGCCGGCCAAGACCGAGCTCTCCGAAGAAATTTCCGGGGCACTTAAAAAACGCGGTTTCAAATTCGTCGGCCCGGTGATTGTCTATGCCTGGATGCAGGCGACGGGGATTGTTGACGATCATGCGCGGCATTGTTTCCGCCACCAGAAATAAGCACGTCGCGGAAAGCCTTTCGCCAATCCCATCAAGGCGCTGATTCAAAAATCCGGAAACACAAAACCCCTCCGCAGAGGGGTTTCAAGATGCAATTGACCGTCGCTACTTCAGGGTCACCACATACAAAACCACCTCGGACTTGCCCATATTCTTGACGCTATAGGGCTCGGTCGCCTCGTAGAATTTCACTTCGCCGGTTTTCCAGCGCACCGGCTCCATGCGGCCGTCCGGATAGATGCGCTGCAAGGTGCCGCCCTTGGTGACGCGGATCACCCTTGCGGGCCGCGCCACGCTAGGGCTTTCGGCACCGGGCGCCCAGCGCGTGTCGAGGACGCGCACCTTGTCGTTATTGAGCAGTTCCTTCTGCTCATACTTCGGCGTCGCAGCATTCACCGTGACCGGGTACAGGGCAAGCCCTGCCAGTGTGCAGCCTGATACAAGAACCGTTGCGAAAAATCTGGCCAATCTGCGCATGATCAAACCCCCTTTTTCTTGAAATGTCATGCCCGCCCAATGACGGGCGGATTCATTCTACGCCGGACGATTTTTTGCATCGGATTCGACCGGAAGCGCGCAGGGCAATGCAAAACCCGAGTTAAAAATCATGCAGATCGCCATTTGGCGCGGCGTTTGAGGCAAAAAAGCCCGGAAACCCTCGCCAATGCTTGAGTTTCATTTTTTAATTGCAGGGCATGAAGTTCTGCGCCCCATTTCGGCGAATGCCATTTCGATATGCACAAAAAAAGTGCCTCAGCATTGCGCGCGGCCATGTCCCTCATGCGCGATCCTGGCTGCCAAGGACGAACGGACAATGACTTAAAAATTTCCATGGCATGGATGTTGCTGAACGGCTATTCGTAGTGCACCCATTCACAAATACGCTCCCCGCGTCCATAAAAGCACCGCCATGTCCGCGCCACCTCCCAAACTCTCCCTGCAGGGAATCCATAAATCGTTCGTTGCCAAAGGTGCGGTTCTGCCGGTGCTCAACGGCGTCGACATCAGCGTCGCGCCCGGCGGCTTTCTCAGCGTGATCGGGCCCAGTGGCTGCGGCAAGACCACAGTGTTCAATATCATCGCCGGACTGCTGGAGCCGGATG
>JACXTT010009020.1_pt1 | contig 13685 bp, 8 predicted proteins | sample 9270951 | NCBI WGS metagenome assembly JACXTT01 (sample SAMN15532306, study PRJNA645909) | rock metagenome | isolation source: weathered quartz diorite | place: Puerto Rico | collected 2017-06-21 | reverse complement strand
GGCCCGACCGGGCCGCAGGGCCCTGCCGGTTCGGGCGGTATCGCGTTCCACCAGATCACCAACGTCGCCGCCACCGCGACGATCGCGACGGTCAACGGCTGGACCTTCCAGGCTGCGTGCGCCCCGACCGACGGCACCAAGGCCACCGGTGAGGGCATCTACGTGACGCCTCCGACCGGGGTCACGTTCAACACCCGGGGTACCAACCCGTGGCTGACCGACACAGCGGGACCCAGCGGCACGCAGTTCCTGACGGCCACCGGATCGTCGGGGCTCCAGCTGGTCGCGGGCAACACGGTGGCGGTCGGACACATCCTGAACCAGTGGTCCAGCCCGACGATCGTGTCGGGGACGGACGGCAACAGCTTCGCGCTGGAGTACTCCTTCGCGATCTCCGCCCAGGCGACGCTGCCCAGCGGTGGGCACCGCTGCGACCTCGAGGGTGTGATCATCCCCGCGTCCTGATCCTCGACACGCGGACCGACCTGACCTCTGCCTGAACCCGGGTGGAAGTCGGGCCGGTCCGCGTGGAAGGCTCACCGCATGTGGTCCTCCCTCCGCTCACCCGCTGGGATCGCCCGGGTCGTCGCTCTCGTGGGGCTGATGACGATCGTGAGTGCCGCGTCCCCGGCGATGCACGACCGGGTGAAGCTCGTCATGCAGGTCCTCCCGGCGGTGTTCCCGGCCGCTGCGACCACTGGCGCACTCGCCGTCGGCGTGATGCTGCTGCTCCTCTCGCGCGCGCTGCGCCGCGGGAAGTTCCGTGCCTGGCTGCTCACGACCGTGCTCAGCGCGGTCACCGTCGTGCTCAACCTGATCAAGGGCTTCGACGTCGAGGAAGCCAGCGTCACGCTCGCCCTGTTCTTCCTGCTGCTGAGCTCCCGGCCCAACTTCAACGCCCGGCCCGACCCCCGCTCGCTGCGCCGCGTGCTCCAGGTGGCGGTCATCGGGCCGATCCTGGCCACGTTCTTCGGATGGCTCTGGCTCGCTGTCGACGCGGACAGCCAGGTCAGCGGCACCACCCAGTTCGACCGGCTGCGCGAAGCGTTCTTCGGGTTGGTCGGCATCGACGGCGGCGTGACCTTCGTGCACCAGCGGGTCGCCGACCGGGCTGCGATCGCGCTGGTCGTCCTGGGGGCAACCGTCCTGGGTGCGCTGCTGCTGGCGCTGATGATGCCCAAGGACGGGCCGCACGGGCTCTCCGACGACGAGGACGTCACCGTGCGCGAGATCCTCGACGGGTGGGGGAAGGTCGACTCGCTGTCGTACTTCGCGACCCGCAAGGACCGGTCGGTGATCTTCAGCAAGAGCGGCAAGTCGGCCGTCTCCTACCGGGTGGTCGGGACGGTCTCGCTGGCCGCCGGTGATCCGCTCGGCGACCCTGAGGCGTGGTCGGGTGCGATCGACGCCTGGCTCGCTGAAGCCAAGTCCTACGGCTGGGTCCCGGCGGTCCTCGGCGTCACCGAGGCCGGGGCGAAGGCCTACCACCCAGCCGGCCTGGACGCCCCCGAGGTGGGGGCCGCGTCAATCCTCGACATCGGCAGCTTCTCGCTGTCCGGTCGCAGCATGCGGGTGGTGCGCCAGGCGGTCTCGCGCTGCGACCGTGCGGGCCTGACGGTCACCTGCACCCGGATCCGCGACCTCGACGACGCGACCCGCGCCGAGATCCGCAAGCGCGCCGAGGACTGGCGCGACGGCCCGGTCGAGCGCGGTTTCTCGATGGCCCTGAGCAGAGTCGTCGAACCCCGCGACGGCGACGCGGTCGTGGTCCTGTGCCGCGCCGAGGACGGCACCCTGCGCGGGTTGCTCAACCTGGTCCCGTGGGGAGCCGACGGCCTGTCGCTGGACCTGATGCGGCGCGACCGCGACACCGAGAACGGCATCGTGGAGTACATGGTCTCCGAGCTCGCGGCGGCCTGTCCCGCGATGGGGGTCACCCGGATCTCGCTGAACTTCGCGGTGTTCCGGTCGGTCTTCGCTCGCGGCGAGCGGCTCGGTGCCGGACCGGTGCTGCGGCTGTGGCACGGCGTACTGATCGGGCTGTCGCGGTTCTGGCAGATCGAGTCCCTCTACCGGGCCAACGCCAAGTACCAGCCTGAATGGGTGCCGCGGTTCCTGTGCTTCCGCAGTGCAGGCGACCTGCCGCGGGTCGCGACTGCGGCGTTGCGGGCCGAGGCCTTCCTCGTCGCTCCGTTGTGGGTCGAGCGCTTCCTGCTCAACTAGGTGTCCCAGGCAACAGCGTGGCACCCGTGACAGCGCGGGCAAGCGGAGTTTTACTCAGGTATGGGTGTCACGTGGGGACCTCGCCGGATTGCGGCGTTGGTACTCGTCCTCACGCCGGTGCTGGTGGCGACGGCGTGCGGTGGTTCGACGCTCGATCCCCGTGCCGTCGCCGCAGCGAATGCGCTCGGACCCGACCAGTCCCAGGTGCCGACCGGCACCGGAACGGCTGTCAGTGCCCCCGTGATCGCGCCAGGCACCACTCACCAGACATCGGTCACCAGTCCCAGCCAGAGCTCGTCGGGCGGCACCTGGGCAACTTCAAGCGGAAACTCGCCGCAGTCTCACGGTGGCACAAACCCTTTCACGAATGTTGCTGACGTGACGGGGTCGTGCGTCGGTTTCCACAACCAGACCGGGATCACCGACAAGACGATCACCCTGTCGAACGTGTCCGACCTGACCGGCCCGGTCCCCGGCATCTTCACCGCGGCCGCCACCGCCGTGAAGGCGTACGTCGACTACTTCAACGCAACCTCGAACATCTGCGGGCGCAAGCTCTCGGTGCTCTCCCTCGACAGCCAGACCAACGCCGGGGCCGACAACACCGCGTTCCAGAAGGCGTGCGAGCAGACCTTCGCGGCGATCGGCTCGATGTCGGCGTTCGACAGCGGGGGAGCAGCCACCACCCAGTCCTGCGGCCTGCCGGACCTGCGCGCGGTCCAGACGAGCGATGCGCGGGCGGAGTGCACGACCTGCTACGCGGCCGAGGGCGCCGGGACCAACCAGTTCGCGAACGCGATCCCCGACTACTTCCTGCAGCACAGCCACGACGCCACCCAGCACGCGGCGATGCTGTACGTCAACGAGGCTGCCTCGGCGAGCAATGCGCTGGGCCAGGTGCGCGGCGAGACCCGGCGTGGCTGGAAGTTCGTCTACACCAGCGGGTTCGACGTCGCAGAGTTCAACTACCTCCCGTACGTCGAACAGCTCAAGAGCCACGGGGTCAAGCTCGTCCAGCTCTACGGGTCGAGCGACATGGCGGTCCGGATGGCGCAGGCGATGCAGTCCGCGGCGTACCACCCGGAGATCTACATGATGAACGCGACGTCGTACGACAAGACGTACTCCAGCGCGGGCAGCGCGGTCGAGGGTTCGATCATCTACATCGACTTCACCCCGATCGAGGAGATGAGCAGGACCCCGGAGCTGGCGCTGTACAACCAGTGGCTGCAGCAGGTCTCGCCCGGTGCGCAGCCGACCTTCTTCGGGATGTACGCCTGGTCCGCAGCGCGGCTCTTCGCCGAGCGCGCGCTGGCACTCGGTGGCCGGCTCACCCGCGCCTCGCTGCTGTCCGCGATCCGCGGCGTGCACCGCTGGACCGACCACGGCATGACCGGCCTCCAGGACGTCGGCAGCAAGGGCACCGCGCCCTGCTGGCGGTTCCTGCAGCTGCACCACGGCGTCTGGCAACCGTACGGCGGCGCGGCGTACCACTGCGGGGGCAGCACCAGCACGAAGTGATGCGCGCTACGTTCGGCGTGGGAGACGGTCAGGGGAGTGGTCGCGCGTCGGTACCATGGCGGCTGCACACCCTGCCGTGAAGGGCCTCCTGCACCCATGAGCGTGATCGACTCCCTGAAGTCCGCCGTGATGAAGCGCGTCCTCGCGCGCACCGGCGGTCTCGACCTGACCAAGCTGGACAGGATCCCGAACAAGTTGGCCTGGCCGTTGGGGCGTGACGGTGTCGACCCGACCGAGCGTCTGACGGCCTCGCGGGAGAAGGATCCGGTCCAGCGGCTCGCCTCGCTGATGGGTCTGGAGATCTGGCTGATCACCGGGTACGACGAGGGTCGCGAGGTCCTGGGCAACGTCAACCACTCCACCGACATCCGGCCCTACATGGGCGCCAGCGGTGACGTCGAGAAGGGTGACATCGGCGGGCTCGGGTTCACCGATCCGCCCGAGCACACCCGACAGCGCAAGCTGCTCACCCCCGAGTTCACGATGCGCCGCCTGGACCGGCTCAAGCCCGGCATCGCCGACATCATCGACAGACAGCTCGACGAAACCGAAGCAGGTGCGGCCGCCGCCGAGGGCGGTGTGGTCGACCTGGTGCAGACCTTCGCCTTCCCTGTGCCCTTCCGGGTGATCTGCGACCTCCTCGGTCTCGATGACGAGCACCGCGAGACCTTCCGCCAGCTCGGGACCGCACGCTTCGACGTGTCCGAGGGCGGAGCAGGCTCGATCGGCGCGATCGGTGGGTCGCGCGAGTTCCTGCTCGCCGAGACCGCCCGCCAGCGCCACGACCCGGGTCCGGGTCTGATCGGCCAGATCGTGCGCGAGCACGGCGACGAGATCAACGACTTCGACCTCGGCGGCCTTGCCGACGGTGCGTTCACCGGTGGTCTGGAGACCAGCGCATCGATGCTCGCGCTCGGCACCGTGGTGCTGCTGCAGAACCGCGAGCTGTGGAAGTCGCTGGCAGAAGACCCCGACAGCGTCGAGGACATCGTCGAGGAGCTGCTGCGCCAGCTCGCCGTCGTCCAGGTCGCGTTCCCGCGGTTCGCCAAGGAGGACGTGGTCGTCGGTGGCAAGCGGATCAAGAAGGGGTCGGTGATGCTCGTGCACCTGCCGACCGCCAGCCGCGACCCGCGATCGACACCGGGCGAGGGCCTGTGCCCGATGAAGGAGTCCTCCAACCACCTGGCCTTCGGGCACGGGCTGCACCGCTGCGTGGGTGCCGAGCTGGCCCGGATGGAGCTGCGGGCGGCGTACCCGGCCCTGGCGAAGCGGTTCCCGGACATGCAGCTCGCGGTGGACCCCGCGAACCTCGAGTACCACGCGAAGTCGATCGTCTACGGGTTGGAGGCCCTGCCGGTCACGCTCAGATAGGTCCGCGCGTGCGTCACCGCGTTTCGACACGCTCGGTCGCGACTTCGTTCCTCAGTCGCGCTCGCTGCTCAACGACCGACGATCGAGTCCGCTGACGCGTCCTCGATCAAGCCAGCAGGTCGGTGGCGTCGATCGCCAGCACCAGCGCGCCGATCATCGAGGCGCGGTCACCCAGTGCTGCCACGAGCACCGGGGTGCTCGACGTGCCCGCGAGGACGTGCCGTCGCAGACCGAGCCGAGCCGATTCGAGCAGGAGCTCACCGGCGTGCGCCATGTCGCCGCCGACCAGGATCACCCCGGGGTTGAGCAGGTTGGTCACGGTCGCCAGCCCCCACCCGAGGTGCAGTCCGGCGTCCTCGAAGACACGCAGCGCCGAGACATTGCCCTGGCGGGCGGCCTCGATGATCGCATCGACACCGGCGCCGGGCATCTGGTCGCCCATCATCGAGAGCGCCGTACCGGTCGACGCGTAGGCCTCCAGGCAGCCGCGACTTCCGCACCGGCACAACGGGCCCTGGTCGTCGAGGGTCAGGTGGCCGATCTCGCCGGAGGTGCCCGAGGTGCCACGGAAGAGCTTGTTGTCGAGGATGAGGCCCGCGCCGACTCCGGAGGAGACCTTGACGAAGACGACGTTCGCGTGGCCGCGGCCGTGACCGTGCCGGTGCTCGGCCAGGGCGCCGAGGTTGGCGTCGTTCTCGATCAGCACCTTGGCGCCGAGCGCGGTCGAGGCCTCGTCACGCGCGTTGACGCCCACCCAGCCGGGAAGGATCGCCGAGCTCATCACGACGCTGTCCGACAGCGGGGCAGGCAGGCCCATCCCGATGTTGCGCAGGTCGGAGACCTCGGCCCCGAGCTCGCCGAGCATCTCGGTGAGCATCGCGCGGGCGCTGCCCAGGCCTTCGTCGTGGCCGTGCCCCGGTGAGAGCTGGCGGCGACGTTCGGACAGCACCTCGCCGGACATCTCGGCAATGGCGACGGCGACGTGGCTGTGGCCGAAGTCGACGCCGGCCACCAGGCCTGCGCCACGCGCCAGCCGTACGGCGGTGCCACGGCGCCCCGAGCCCGCGATCGTGCTCACGACGTTGGCTGCAGCGAGTTCGCGAACGATGGTCGACACCGTGCCCGGAGCCAGCCCGGTCTCCCGGGCGATGTCGGCCTGGGAGGCCGCTTCGACCCCCCGGCGCAGCAGCAGCGAGAGCACCCGACGCTGGTTCGCGACCTTCAAGGAGGCTGCCGAACCAGGTGCGGTCCGGGTTTTCTCCTCTGCGTCCGGGGGCATGAGTGAACTGTGGGGCAATCCTGCCTTTGTCGTCAAGAGATGCGCACTAGGTTGCAGTCAGGTCTCGGTTTGGGAAAGTTGTATTCAACTATTGACGGCTAAGTTGTGACCCAGCACACTCGGAGAAGCCGAACGGGCCTCTGCTCACCGCCGAGCCCTCACCCTTCAGGAGGAACCCCCGTGTCAACTCTCTTCCGTCGCGTAGCCGTCACCGGCTCCGTGCTCGCGCTCGGCGTCGCTGGCCTCGCTGGCTGTGGCAGTTCGAGCAACTCCCCCAGCACGTCCCCCAGCACCAACAGCGCGTCCCCGAAAGCGTCCGGTGCCTGCTCGCTGAGCAGCCCGCCGACCAGTGGCGCCCAGCCCGCCCCGTCGACGTCGCTCGGCAAGGCCAAGGGCAAGGTCGGCGTGATCCTGCCCGACACCACCTCGTCCACCCGCTACACCCTGTACGACGCACCGCTGCTCAAGAAGGCGCTCGGCGATGCCGGCATCACCGCTGACATCCAGAACGCCGGCGGCTCGGTCTCGAAGTTCACCTCGATCGCGCAGAACATGATCGGCAACGGCGTCAAGGTGCTGATCATCGACTCGATCGACGCTGCCTCCGGTGCCGGTGTGGAGAAGTCGGCCGCTGCGGCTGGCGTCAAGGTCATCGACTACGACCGGGTCAACCTCGGTGGCAGCGCGCCGTACTACGTCTCGTTCGACAACGAGGACGTCGGCAAGCTCCAGGCGCAGACGATGGTCGACTGCCTGACGGCTGAGAACATCGCCAAGCCGAAGGTCATCATGATGAACGGCGGCACCGACGTCGACAACAACGCTGTGCTGTTCAAGAAGGGCGCCCACGAGGTCCTCGACCCGCTGGTCGCTTCGGGCAAGCTCACCATTGCCGGCGAGCAGACGGTCCTCGGCTGGAAGAACGAGAACGCTCCGCAGCCGTTCGCGCAGTCGCTGACTGCTGCCGGCGGCACGGTGGACGGCGTGCTCGCTGCCAACGACGGCATCGCTGGTGCCGTCATCGGTGGTCCGCTCACGAACGACGGCCTGGCCGGCCACGTGGTGGTCACCGGGCAGGACGCCTCGGTCGAGGGTCTGCAGGCGATCGTCACCGGCAAGCAGAGCATGACGATCTTCAAGGACGTCAAGCTCGAGGCCCAGGCTGCAGCACAGCTCGCGATCGCGCTGATCCAGGGCAAGACGCCGGCCGCCGCCGGACTGACCCTGGCTCCGTTCACCGACCCGCAGGCTGCGTCGCACAAGATCCAGGCGCTGCTGCTCCCGGCCCAGGTCATCACGCAGGCCCAGGTCAAGGACGTCGTCACCGCCGGTGCGCTGACCGTGGCCGACATCTGCAAGGGCATCACAGCCGACTGCGCCAAGCTGGGTCTTTCCTGACCCGTCATCGAAGGACGATCATGGCCGGGCGGGCACACCGCCCGGCCATGACTCTGCCCCCACCTCACCCATCGATCCCTTCGACCCGTACGGACGGTGTTCTCCTCCATGACTGAGCCGATCCTCCAGATCTCGAAGCTCAACAAGAGCTTCGGACCTGTCCACGTCCTGCATGACGTCGACCTCAACGTGTACCCGGGCGAGGTCACCGCCCTCGTCGGCGACAACGGCGCGGGCAAGTCGACGCTGGTCAAGTGCGTGGCCGGCATCCACCAGGCCGACAGCGGCGAGATCAGGTTCGAGGGCCAGCCGGTCACGATGAACGATCCGCGGGTCGCGACCGGGCTGGGGATCGAGTTCGTCTACCAGGACCTCGCGCTCGCCGACAACCTGGACATCACCCAGAACATGTTCCTCGGCCGGGAGATCCGACGCTGGGGCTCGTTCCTCGCCGATGGCGAGATGGAGCGGCAGGCACGGGAGACCCTCGCCAGCCTGTCGGTCAAGACCGTCTCCTCCGTACGGCAGAAGGTCGCCAACCTCTCGGGTGGTCAACGGCAGACGGTTGCGATCGCGAAGGCCGTGCTGTGGAACAGCAAGGTCGTCTTCCTCGACGAACCGACCGCAGCGCTGGGCGTGGCCCAGACCCGTCAGGTCCTCGACCTGGTTCGGCGGCTCGCCGACCAGGGCCGCGGCGTCGTCCTGATCTCGCACAACATGAACGACGTGATGGAGGTGGCTGACCGGGTGTGTGCGCTCTACCTGGGTCGGGTCGCGGCCGAAGTCATGACCAAGTACAGCAGCACCACCCAGATCGTCGAGCTGATCACGGCTGGACGCAGCGGGGACATCGGGCTGACGACCGCGGCCGCCAACCAGGGCATCTGAGGGGGACGAGATGAGCACAGAGACTCCCGGCACCGCGGGCGACACCACCTCGAAGGACGGGCCCGGCGGCAACTTCTCCCTCGACGTCGAGGAGCGGACGATCCCGATCGCCGTGCGCGACTGGGTCGGCCGGCTCCGCACCGGCGATCCGGGCGCGATTCCGTCCGTGCTCGGCCTGCTCGTGCTCGGACTGGTCTTCTCACAGGTCAGCAGCCAGTTCCTCTCGCGGTACAACATCGGCAACCTGCCTGGGCAAGGGGCGTTCATCGCGGTGATCGCGATGGGACTCGTCTTCGTGCTGCTGCTCGGGGAGATCGACCTGTCGGCCGGCACCGCCGGTGGAGCGGCCGCCGGGTTCGCTGCGGTGAACATCTTCCACGGGAAGCTGAACGGCAACATCCCGAGCCTTCTGTACTGGTGCCTGGTCATCGGGCTGGCCGTGGGCGTCGTCCTGGCGCTGTGGCTGAAGGCCTGGACCGGCGCGGTCGTGGTGGCGATCGGCTTCGTGCTGGTCATCACGAACCTGAGCCAGCACCTGATCCCGGGGTTGATCGCTGCGGTCTGCGTCGGCGCCGCGATCGGCGTCCTCAACGGCTACCTGGTGGCCAAGGTCGGGATTCCCAGCTTCGTGGTGACCCTGGCGCTCTTCCTCGCCTGGCAGGGTGTCCTTCAGTTCGCCCTCAACGGGCAGCCCATCAACACCTCGAACTACAACCTGTGGCACAACCTGACCTACGGCACGCTCAGCGTGACGTGGAGCTGGATCTTCGTGCTCGTACTCGTCGGTGGCTACCTCGGGTACGGCGTGCTGAAGTCGATCCGCGCCCAGAGCGCCGGGCTCGCCCACGACACCCTGATCCTGGTGCTCGTCCGCGGCGGGGTTCTGGCAGTGGCGGCGATCGTGATCACGGCCCTGGCCAGCGCCAACCGGAACCCGAATCCGTACCGGGTCGTGCAGGGTCTGCCGGTTCCCGCGGCCATCGTGATCGTCCTGATGATCGCCTGCACGTTGCTGCTCACGAAGACGACCTGGGGTCGGCACCTCTACGCGACCGGCGGCAACGCCGAGGCGGCGCGGCGAGCCGGCATCGACGTGGTTCACATGAAGGTCACCGCCTTCATCCTCTGCTCGGCCTTCGGGGCCTTCGGCGGGATCATGCTCGCGTCGTTCCAGTCCTCGGCCTCGCTCGACCTCGGGTCGGGCAACGTGCTGCTGTTCTCGGTGGCAGCGGCTGTCATCGGCGGGACGTCGCTCTTCGGCGGTCGCGGCAAGCCGCGGGACGCGGTCATCGGCGCGATCGTGATCGTGATCATCCCGAACGGGCTGCTGCTCAAGGCGAGCCTGGACCCGTCGTGGCAGCAGGTGATCACCGGTGTGGTGCTGCTGCTCGCGGCGGCTGTCGACGCGGTCAGCCGGAAGCGGGCTACTCGAAGCTAGACGGTCAGCGCGGGGTTGGGCGCCCGTACGTGGTCGTGCGTTCGACGACCGGTCGACCGATCCCGGCGCCGATCTCGACCAGCTCCTCGACGGTCTTGGCGGACCCGAACTCGGAGCCGGCCATCCGCGAGATCGTCTCCTCCATCAGGGTGCCGCCGACGTCGTTCGCGCCGGCGTCGAGCATCGCCCGCGTGCCGTCGGTGCCGAGCTTGACCCAGGACGTCTGGATGTTGTCGATGCGGCCGTGCAGCATGATCCGGGCCATCGCGTGCACGGCGAGGTTGTCGCGCAGGGTCGGGCCCGGCCGAGCGACGCCGGCGAGATAGATCGGCGCGGAGTGGTGCACGAACGGCAGCGGCACGAACTCCGTGAAGCCAGGGATCCCGGCCTCCAGGTTGCGCTGCTGCATGTCGCGCAGCACGGTGAGGTGACCGACCCAGTGCCGCGGGTTGTCGACGTGGCCGTACATCATCGTCGAGCTCGACCGGATCCCCACTCGGTGCGCCGTGGACACGATCTCGATCCACGTCTTGGTCGGCAGCTTGCCCTTGGTCAGGATCCAGCGGACGTCGTCGTCGAGGATCTCGGCGGCCGTGCCCGGGATGGTGTCGAGCCCGGACTCGCGCGCCTTGATCAGGAAGTCCTCGAAGCTCAGTCCGGTCCGGCTCGACCCGTTGACGATCTCCATCGGGGAGAACGCGTGCACGTGCATCCCCGGGACCCGCTTCTTCACCGCCGCGGCGATGTCGAAGTACGCCGTACCGGGCAGCTCGGGGTCGATGCCGCCCTGCATGCAGACCTCGGAGGCGCCGAGCTTCCAGGCTTCCTCGGCCCGGTCGGCCACCTCGTCGAGGGACAGCGAGTACGCGTCCTCGTCCGTACGGCGCTGGGCGAACGCGCAGAACCGGCAGCCGACGTAACAGACGTTGGTGAAGTTGATGTTCCGGTTCACCACGTAGGTGACCTCGTCGCCGACGGTGTCCTTGCGCAGCTGGTCGGCCAGCGCGATGACGTGCTCGAGGAGGTCGCCCTCGGCGGTCATCAGGGTGAGGGCGTGCTCGTCGGAGAGGTTCCCGGGATCCTTCTCGGCTGCCTTGAGGGCAGCGATCCCCTCGGCGTCGCGGTGTCGAGACGGAAGCTGGGCAACCTCCTCCACCACCGAGGAGCGCAGCTCGTCCCAGTCGCCGTAGACGTTGCCGAAATCGGAACGCCGGTCGGCCGAGCGGCCCTCGGTGTCGACGGCCGTGTGCAGGTCGGTGCGGCCCACGCTCGCGAACCCGCCGTCAGGCTCCTGCCAGGGCAATCCCACCGGCCGCACGTTGTCCAGCACGAGGCCTTCGTCGTCAGCCAGAGCGGCAACGTGCCCGGAGATCCGCGGGTCGATCCACGGTTCGCCGGCGCGGACGTACTCGGGGTGCGCGGTCAGCCGCGCCTTGAGGGTGAAGCCTGCCGAGGCCGTGATGTCCCGCAGGCGGTCCAGCGAGGGCCAGGGGCGTTCGGGGTTGACGTGGTCCGGGGTCAGCGGTGAGACGCCACCCCAGTCGTCGACCCCGGCTCCGAGCAGGGCGGTGCACTCAGCGAGGTCGACCAGGTTGGGGGGCGCCTGCAGGCGGACCTTCGGGCCGAGCAGGATCCGGGAAACGGCGATCGCGGCGACGTACTCGTCCAGCGCCAGGTCGTCGGTGTGCCGCATCGCGGTGTCCGGCTTGGCGCGGAAGTTCTGGATGATGACTTCCTGGATGTTGCCGTACTGACGGGCGATCCGGCGCAGCGCGAGGATCGACTCGGCGCGCTCGTCCAGGTCCTCGCCGATGCCGATCAGCAGCCCGGTGGTGAACGGGATCGAGAGCCGGCCGGCGTCCTCGAGCACCCGCAGCCGGACCTCGGGGTCCTTGTCCGGCGAGCCGTAGTGGGCCTCGCCCTTGGTCTCGAAGATCCGGCGCGAGGTCGTCTCGAGCATCATCCCCATCGACGGGGCCACCGGCTTGAGCCGGTTCATCTCCTCCCACGACATCACGCCGGGGTTGAGGTGCGGCAGCAGCCCGGTCTCCTCGAGCACCCGGATCGACATCGCGCGGACGTAGGCCAGTGTCGAGTCGTACCCCTGCTCGTCGAGCCAAGCCTGCGCCTCGGGCCAGCGGTCCTCGGGTCGGTCGCCCAGGGTGAACAGCGCCTCGGTGCACCCGAGTGCCGCGCCCTCGCTGGCGATCGCGAGCACCTCGTCCGGTGACAGGTACGGCGACCGTCCCTCGCGCGCTGCCTGCCCGGGTGTCTCGACGAAGGTGCAGTAGTGGCACTTGTCGCGGCAGAGCCGGGTCAGCGGGATGAAGACCTTGGGGGAGTAGGTAATGACGCCCGGTCGACCCGCATCCTCGAGGCCCTTGTCCCGGATCCGCGCTGCCACCGCCGTCAGCCGCTCGAGGTCGTCCACGCGGGCAGTCAGCAGTGCCGTGGCCTCGGCCTGGTCGAGCGCTGCGCCGCGCTCGGCGCGGGCCAGGGCCCGTCGTACCTGCTGGGGGGTGACGTTCATCGGCATCAGGCTATCGGGCGATCGGCGAGCGCGGGCCACGGAGTCATAGAGTGGTCAACGAGAATGTGAGTCGGATATTCCCCGCCAAACCCGGACTGACGGTCGCGTCAGCCGACGATGTCCTTGAGCTCCCCGATCAGGGCGGCCGGGTCGGCGCCGACCGGAGTGACATTGAGGCTGGTCACGCCCGTCTCGGCGAAGGCGGCAACGCGCTCCTTGATGTAGCCGGCCGGGCCGACGAAGTTGGCGGCCTCGAGCCACTCGGCCGGAACCAGTGCCTCTGCCTCCTTCTTCTTGCCGGACAGGTACAGCTCCTGGATCTCGGTCGCTTCCTTCTCGTACCCGTAGGCGCAGGCGAGGTCGTTGTAGAAGTTCTTGCCCTTGGCGCCCATGCCGCCGATGTAGAGCGCGAAGATCGGGCGCGCGAAGTCGAGCAGCGCCTTGGTCTCCGGGCCCTCGCCGATCGCGAGCATGCCGCCGGCGACGATGTTGAGGCCGCCGAGGGACGGGTCGCGCTTGGCCGTGCCGGCCGCGATCGGGTCACCCATCACCTGGCCGATCTTCTCGGGGTAGTACAGGTGCGGCAGCAGGCCGTCGGCGATCTCGGCGGCGAGCTCGACGTTCTTCGGGCCCAGCGCGGCGATGTAGATCGGGATGCTCTCGCGTTCGGGCTTGGTCAGCAGCTTGAGGGCCTTGCCCATCCCGGTGACGCCACCCTGCTCCTTGGTCAGCGGGAGCTTGAACTCGCCGTCGGCGGTGAGCGGCTCGCGCTTCATGCCGGCGCGGATGATCTCGACGATCTCGCGGGTGCGCGCGATCGGCTTCGCGTAGGGGACGCCGTGGAAACCCTCGATGACCTGCGGGCCGGAGGCGCCGAGGCCGAGGATCGCGCGGCCGCCCGAGACGTTGTCCAGGCCCGCCGCGGTCTGCAGCAGGGCGCCGGGGGTGCGCGAGTAGATGTTCATGATCGCGGAGCCGATCTCGACGGTCTCCGTCTTGGCGGCCAGGTAGCCCATCAGCGTGGGGGAGTCGAACCC
>JACXTT010009019.1_pt1 | contig 13686 bp, 11 predicted proteins | sample 9270951 | NCBI WGS metagenome assembly JACXTT01 (sample SAMN15532306, study PRJNA645909) | rock metagenome | isolation source: weathered quartz diorite | place: Puerto Rico | collected 2017-06-21 | reverse complement strand
CCGCTGGGCATATTTGCCAGCCGTGGCGGCGCAATCGGCCACGTCATTCTTGGGTTCGCCGGGATCGTGCAAACGATTCCGTCACTCGCTTTGCTGGCGCTGCTAGTGCCGTTGCCGTTTTTCGGAATCAGCGCCCGTACCGCAATCGCGGCGCTGTTTCTCTACGGATTGCTGCCGATCGTGCGCAATACCGCAACCGGTTTGCAGGATATCGCACAATCGATTCGTGATTCTGCGATTGCGCTCGGGCTGGAACCGCGCGCGCGTTTGCGGAAAATCTTCCTGCCAATTGCGTCGCGTTCGATTCTGGGCGGGATCAAAACCAGCGCAGTAATTAATGTCGGGACGGCGACGCTGGCGGCTTTGATTGGTGCCGGGGGGCTTGGCGAACCGATTTTGAGTGGGCTCAATCTGAACGATCACGCAACGATTTTAGAGGGCGCGATTCCAGCAGCAATTCTGGCCCTTCTCGTGCAATGGTTTTTTGACTTTCTCGATCGCATTTTGATTCCGAAAGGTCTGCGCCCGTAGCGGCGCTCTGTGAGCGTCGCACTTATTTTGCCGAGCTGCGTCCGACCAGAAAAGCATGCGACGGTCATAGACCGCCGCTACAATGAAATATGCCCATCGCGTCGATCAATCCCACCACGGGTGAACAGCTAAAAGAGTTTCAAGCGTTCGATGACGCAGCCATTGAAAAACGGCTCGAGCAAGCCGAGCGCGCGTTTGCTCATTATCGCCGCGAACCTTTTTCAACACGTGCACAACTGATGTTGGCAGCAGCGTCGCTGCTTGAGCAGGAAAAGAAAGAGGCCGCACGCACGATCACTCTGGAAATGGGCAAATTGTTGCGTGGAGCGATCGAGGAGATCGAAAAGTGCGTCCGCGGCTGCCGCTACTACGCCGAAAATGCAGAGCGATTTTTGGAGGACGAGCTTGCCCAAACCAAGGCGGCCCGAAGTTACACTCATTATGAACCGCTCGGACCGGTCCTCGCGGTAATGCCTTGGAATTTTCCGTTCTGGCAAGTGTTTCGATTTGCTGGCCCGGCGCTAATGGCTGGCAATGTCGGCCTCCTCAAACACGCTGCCAATGTTCCGCAATGCGCTTTAATGATTGAAGAGATCTTTTGCCGCGCTGGATTCGACGAAGGAGTTTTTCAAACGCTTCTCGTCGAAGCGGAACAGGTCGAAAAGTTGATTGTCGATCCACGCGTGAAAGCAGTCACCCTGACCGGCAGCGAGCGAGCGGGCAGTGCAGTTGCCAGCAGCGCGAGCCGGGAAATAAAAAAGGCAGTTCTCGAACTCGGCGGGAGCGACGCATTTATCGTGATGCCAAGCGCGGATTTTGAACAGGCTGTCAGCACGGCGGTCACCGCGCGCACAATCAACAGCGGACAATCATGCATCGCAGCGAAGCGCTTTTTCGTCGCGGACAAGGTTTACGACAACTTCGTTGGACAATTCGTCGAAAGAATGAGCGCCCTGAAAATTGGAGATCCGCTTGACGAAACGACTGAAATCGGTCCTCTCGCCACTGAACAGATTTTGAACGGTGTGCAGGAACAAGTTCAGAAATCAATCGCGATGGGTGCAAAATTATTAACTGGGGGAAATCGGGTGCACAGACCAGGATTCTTCTACGAGCCAACGGTGCTTGTCGATGTTCCGAAAGAATCACCCGCTTATCGGGAAGAAGTTTTCGGTCCGGTCGCGTCAATTTTCCGCGTTCGCGATGCGGCCGAAGCTATTCAAGGCGCCAACGACAGCACGTTTGGGCTCGGATCAAGCGCCTGGACGAATGATCATAACGAACAGGAATTGTTTATTTCGGAACTGGAATCTGGAATGGTCTTCATTAACGCCATGGTCGCGTCTGATCCGCGCCTGCCGTTCGGCGGCGTGAAACGATCCGGCTTCGGTCGCGAGCTTGGCGCCCACGGCATCCGCGAATTCACAAACATCAAGACAGTTTGGGTTTCGTAGAAGCTTTCTCACAAAGGTTGTAGCCACGCCCCTGTGGGGCGTCACAACGGCGCTTATGTGAGTGCATTAATGACGGCGCACAGCGCCGTGGCTACAGCTGAAACGATTACAGCGTTGCGTGGCTGGATTTTTTCAGCTCATCCTCGCAGATATGGCTGAGCGAAGGCCAACGTTCGTTTCGCATCCGCCCGGTTTCCGCGCCAGACGCGGATTGAATTGGACATTCGTCGGGCTTCTCTACACCTCATTTTACACCTGCCGATACAACTTTGCGATCGCGAACAAATCGATCAGCGACGAGTTCGGATTTAACAAGGCACAAACGGGCACGATCATCACGACCGCGCTTCTTGCTTATGCTTTTGGATTAATTATTAACGGCCTCCTCGCCGATTACCTCGGGGGCAAGCGCGCCATGCTCATCGGTGCCGCCGGAACCGCGATCATGAACACGATTTTCGGTTTCGCCTCCTTCTGGGGGCTGCTTTGGCTGTTTGTCCTGATCCGCGGCATCGACGGCTATGTCCAAGCACTTGGCGCACCCGGGATGGTAAAAATTAACGCCGCCTGGTTTGCCCGCACCGAGCGGGGCCGGTTCGGCGGTATTTTCGGGTTTATGATCAATGCCGGTCGATTTCTGATCAACACGCTCGGCCCCGCGCTCCTGGCCGGTTTCGTCTTTCTCGGCCTTTGGTATGTGCCGCCACTGCATTGGCGTTGGCTATTTTGGATTCCGGCGCTGCTAACCAGTTGCATTGCTGTTTGCATGGCACTCGTCACAAAACCGACGCCACGGGACGCCGGTTTTGACCACTTGGTAGTCGATCGGGAGCATCATGCTAAGAAAGGCCGCATCACCATCCGCGAAGTCTTTTCTACGATTGCAACCAACCCCGTGGTCTGGATCATTGGGTGTGCCTACGCCTGCACGGGATCAGTCAGGCAAAGTGTTGATCAATGGTACGTGCGCCTGATGCAAGAAATGCATCATCTGGATCTGGGTGATGTGCGATTCAAAATTCTCGGCGTCGCCATCCCTCTGGTCGCTTCGATGGGATCGCTCATTTCTGGTTACATGTCAGACATGATTTTTAAAGGACGCCGCGCTCCCGTCGCAGCCGGATTTTATTTCCTGGAAACGATGATCATACTCGCGGCTGCCCAATTTCACAGCGCGAACGCGGCGATCTTCTTTCTGGTGTCGATCTCCTTGACCGCAAACGCGACTCATTCGATCCTCGGCACAGCCGCAGCAATGGATGTAGGCGGGACGCGTATGGTCGGTTTCACCGCCGGCCTGATCGATTCCTTTCAATATTTTGGCGGAAGCGCTGCTGGCTTCTTCCTTGGCAAGCTGCTCGATTTGAGCTGGGATTGGTATTTCTATTTCATGGCACCTTTCGGCATCATAGGGGGCGCGCTCATGATCTCGATCCTGGGTCGCATTTCGTTGGCAAAGCCGAGGTAGGGACCGCTCGCCGAGCCGTCCGGCGCGCCCGGCGGTCGCGCCCTACCATAAATCAAGCTGCTTCCGATTCCTTCGAAAGGAACCAGTCGAAAGCTGCGGACGCTGGCCGATTCGGTTGCGCCGACAACTAACTTCAAACAGCGAAGCGATCTGTTCCGCAAAAATCCCTTCGCCCGTCATGCGCGTGTGCCACTTTGAGTTGTTCAGCCGTCCATTCCCGCGCAAATCGCGAAGACGTCGTAGAACTTTATCTTTGCGCTCCGGAAAATGTTCTTCCAGCCAATGCTCGAAAAGCGGCGCCACCGCCCATGGCAACCGCACTATTGTGTAAGCGGCGAATTGGGCACCGGCATCCGCACACGCTTCAAGAATTGCTGGCACCTCATGATCCGTTAGGCCAGGAATGATCGGCGCAACCATCACGCCAACTGGAACGCCAGCGCTTCGCAGTTGCGCAATCGTTTCCAGACGCGCCCCCGGAGAAGAGGTTCGAGGCTCGAGCACGCGTTGTAATTGGGAATCAAGCGACGTCACCGATATATTGACCGCCGACGCATGCCAAAGCGCCAGGTCGCGCAGGAGATCGATATCGCGCGTAACCAGTCGGTTTTTCGTGATGATTGCAACCGGGTTACGAAAATGGGCGAGCACTTCCAAACATCCTCGCGTGATCCGGAGTTTTTTCTCGATCGGCTGATATGGATCGGTCACACCGCTCATCACCATCACTTGTGGTTTCCAACGCGGCGATTCCAGTTCCGCACGCAACAATTCCGGCGCGTCCAGTTTCACCATGATCTTGCTTTCGAAATCGAGTCCGGCGGAAAACCCGAGATACTCATGTGTCGGCCGCGCATAACAATAGATGCAGCCGTGCTCGCAGCCGCGATACGGATTCAAACTCGTTTCGAATCCGACGTCCGGACTGTTGTTGCGGGCGATGATCGTTTTGGAACCGTCGCGAAAAAATTGTGTTGTGACCTTGGGACGCTTGTCCGGGTCCAGGGTTACATCGTCAACGTAGGCATCGTGAAGATCGACATGCAACTTTTCGAAGCGATTAGCGGGCCTCCAGGAAGCGCCTCGGCCATGAATCGCCGCCGAACTTTGCGGCGTTTCTTCGATGACGGGTGTGTACTTCTGACTTCCGTGAGTTTTCATTTCCCTGGCTGGCAGTGATATAAGTTCGAATGAACATATAGCATATCGAGCCGATTTTCGCAATGCTCTCCCAAACGCCTTAGCGTTTGAGCAATCAAAGAGTCGGATCAGATCCGCTGCCGCGATTCCTAGGAAGCTGAACTTGGCTAATCCAGACCGTGTTCAGGTATTCAGCAAAACACAGTACAAGCCCTATCGTTTGCGGAGATCGCGCCACAACATGTCTGTAAGTTCTTGCGCTATCCGCGCCCGACCGCTACGCAATCTATTTCCGCGCAATTGCCGCCACCATCGCGACCGAGACGCATTATAATGCTTTGTCAGTTTGTGCGCTCGGTAGAGCGCGCAGTTTTGAGTGATTGTTTCCATCATTTACCCTTCCTTTCCCTTGCTAACGACATTAACGCGACCTTGGGGTACTCTGTTTTGAGAGACGACCCAAATTGGCTAGATTATCATACGGAATTAAAACCGGGCGGGGTTTTTGTTCCCCGCCCGTTAAAATTCCATCCGGCTTTTTGTGAAGCCTGCGACACCTTAAGCAGCTTTAAATTTCCTGCGCAAAACCTCGATGCCTGCGAGGGCAAGCCCTAATAACGCGGCAGTTGTACCGCCGTCAGGCACCAGACCCGCAGCCGTGTCTGACTGAAAGCCGAATGTCTCACGAGCCTCACCCTTCGCACTGGCGACTGTAAAGCTCCAAGTGCCCGCTGTTGGGTCAAACCCAGGACCGCTTAAAGTCCCTACTCCCGTTACATTAAGGAAGAAGTTAGTCTGACTAACGATAGTGGACGACATCAGGTCGAAGCTAAACCCACCAACACTCCATAAGGGGGTAGTCGGCGTCGATGGACTGAAAATCCAGGGTGAAATAGTGACGGCGCTAAATAGGGGTATGCTACCGAAATCGCCGGAACCGCTCGTAACTAAGGCGAAGTTCCACGTCATCACCTCTTTGGCCAAACCCAGATTGGTGTTATCAAACGTTACTATGCCTCCGAACGTGATGTCGCCAGCTATGGGCGTAGCCTGTGTCTGCTGGCAGAAAAGGCCCGAACTGAGCAGGCCAACTGCAACCACCGTTAAAATTGTTTTGCTTAGATTTTTCATTGTGTTGATTGGTTTTCTTTGTTTGCTGATTCAGGCTCTAGCATGTCGCATACCGACTGTGATTTTAGCAGACCGTAAGTCACTTTACATGAGGTACTTAAGGTTAGAACATTACTCGGAAGCCTATGTTTGCCGGTGCCTGCAGATCGTAAGGATCTCCGACTAAAACGATAATAAGTGCGCGAAACAGTAACCATAAATCCTACAATATAAACGGTATATAGGATAATTATAAAGTGTAAGGAACTCTGACACGCAGCCTGCCTTGCGCGATCTTTCCCTCCTCCCACGCGATCGCTGCGTGTTTTTGCCCTTGAACGTATCGAAACCATTTTAGCGCCGCGTGGTATCGTGTTGCGGTGCAGTTTGAATCCTTCACCTCATCGCCTAATGGAAATCCGCCATTTACAGGAGTGGAATCCCAGCTACGAATTTCTCCCGGGAGGGGTGGCAGAGCGGTTGATCGCGCCGGTCTTGAAAACCGGAAGGCCGAAAGGCCTCGTGAGTTCGAATCTCACCCCCTCCGCGCCTGCTGGCGAGTGATCGGTGATTAGTCATCGGTGATCAGCAATAGCAACGTTAATTGTGAACGGAAGCTGAGTGATTGCTGACTCTCCAAAGAACAAATCGGGCGACCACGAGCGCGCAGAGAATCCCCAGAACAGCGGCGCAAGCGACGTCGGAGAGATAATGGGCGGCGACGTACATTCGAGAAAAACCGATCAAGATGGGAATCGGCACGCAGATCAGACCGATCCGCCGGTTCGCAAGAAATAAAACGGCAAAGAACGCACTGGATGCAGCGACATGTCCGGATGGAAACGCGTGGTATTTCGAGCTGAAATGCGGCCCGTTCCAAACCTGCTCCGTTTTTACCGCCGGCCGGGCGCGACCCGTTGCGATTTTGATGCCGCGCCCGACTATTCCCGCAAGGGCGAGTGCAATCAGCATCGCCAGAAAAACGCGAATCCACCTCTTATCACCGCGCCACCAGGCGACACCGGCAAGAACAAGACCCAGTCCAAAATGCTCTGGCCAATCACCGAATCGGCTCACACGCCGCATAAAGTTGTGAACCGCGCGATTCTGATGGTGCACGATGAAATCACGAATCGGATCATCGAGGACGAATGCCATACTGATGACGACAACGGCAATCATGATTCCGATCAGCCAGTAAAAGAGCGCTCTGCGGTTCACAAATAAGGTTCCCGTCGGATTTGGCGGGCGCTATTTTGAATCCAGCTTTGAAAACCGCAACTACGATCGTTTGTCAGCCCGTGACAAATGTTGGCTTACGCAATTGCACGCTGCTTTTTTTTGGCTGTCTTATTTTTCATCTGGCCGGCACCTGGACCCTACCCCTGATCGATCGCGATGAGCCACGTTTCGCCGAAGCGTCGCGCGAAATGATCGAGCGTTGTGATTTCGTTGTGCCGCATTTCAACAACCAGTTGCGTTTGGACAAGCCTCCCCTCACCTATTGGACGCAAGTCGCCGGCTTCAGAATCTTTGGGCAAAACGATTTCGCAGCGCGATTTCCATCGGCAATTGCGGCCAGCCTGGTTGCTCTATCGATCTTTGCCTGGGGTTCGCGCCTTCGGTCGTTAGGGAAAGCTACGGCGTTGCAAGCGCGCGTCGGTGACAACCGCGTTGGTTGTTGGGCCGCAGCCATCTTTACGCTTTCGCTTCAGACATTTTTACATGCGAAAGCCGCCGTTGCCGATATGTGGCTGGTTTTGTTTGTGACCTTGGCGCACTGGGCCGGGTGGGAGCTCCTCGAGATGCAGAAAACGCCGAACACCGAACACCGAACATCGAACATCGAATGGTTCTGGTGGCTGACGTTTTATATCGCGCTCGCGTTCGCATTTCTGGCCAAAGGTCCAATCGGATGGACGCCGCTGCTAACGGTTGGGTTGACAAGGTTTTTTCGGCCGGATTTGAAGATCGCGCGCCGTTTCAAATTCTTGCGCGGCAGTTTGCTCATGCTCGTGATTGTGGCCATCTGGGGAATTCCGGCTTTGCTGCAAACGCACGGTGAATTTTGGCGAATCGGAATTGGGCGACACGTGATCGGCCGCTCCTTCGGTGCAATGGAGGGTCACGGGGCGAATTCGTTAGGAGCATATCTTCTGCTGCTGCCATTTTACTTCGTTACCATCTTCGCCAGTTTTTTTCCATGGTCGATCAAGCTACCATGGCTGACGCGATATCTCTGGCAAAAGCGCGATAACACCGACAACTACCTGCTCGCGGGTACTGCGGTCGTTTTCATCATCTTCACCGTTATCAAAACAAAGCTCCCGCATTATACGCTGCCAGCTTTCCCGTTGCTGTCGCTCCTGCTCGCCGGTCACTGGTCGTGCCCCAAGTCTCTGGCCCCGCTAAAACTTGGAGATCAAAGCTCTTTGTTCAGGAGGATCGCTATCGCAACGACGTGTTTGTGGCTTACGATTGCGCTGGTAGTTCCCTCCCAGATCGCCCGATTATTCCCTGCCTACGCACTTTTTCAGGAATCGCGCAACCACTTGTGGCAGGAAATGGAATTCGGCGCAGTTGATTATCAAGAGCCGAGCCTCATTTGGTATTTTCGGTCGCGAATTCGAGGAATGATGACGCCATTGAGCAGAGCGAACGCTTCTCAGTTCATGAATGAAAGCGGGCCACGGTTTGTCGTTTTGCCGACCCAATTGACCGAGAAACTTTTCCCGAATAAACCATCGACTTGGACGGAGTTTTCGACCCAGGGCTTCAATATCGCCAAGGGGAAACGCGTTGATCTCACGCTGCTGCTAAAGCCAGAGTAGATCGTTGAAGCGTTAAAGTGTTGAACCGTTGAAGCGCGACAAAGTGGAATTGCCAAATTGACCGAACCGTTTTAACGCTTCAACGCTTCAACATTTTACGGACCGATGATCACTTTTCTCGATGGCCGGCTGGTAAGCGCGTTGCCGACACAGGCAATTGTCGACGTTAGCGGCGTGGGCTACGAGGTTTTCATTCCGCTTTCCAGTTACGACAAACTTCCTCCAGTCGGACAGCCCATCCGCATTCTTACCCATCTGACTGTACGCGAGGATGCGCATCTGCTTTACGGATTCATGACGGCGTCGGAGCGCGATTTATTTCGGCTGCTGGTCAACAACGTGAGCGGGATCGGGCCGAAGCTTGCGCTCGCGGTGTTGAGCGGAATGAGTGTGACCAATTTCAAAAGCGCAGTGGTGAATTCCGATATTGCGGCGATTTCAAAAATCAGCGGGCTCGGAAAAAAAACGGCCGAGCGAATTGTTCTCGAGTTAAAAGACAAGCTCGGCGTTGCGGCGGCATGGGAAGCGGCCAGTGCCGCGCATGCTCCTACGCCTGAGCAAGAGCAAGCCAATGAAGCGGTACTTGCTCTGATCGCGCTCGGTTACAAACAAATCGAAGCGCACAAAACCGTCCGCGATTTGCAAACCCACGGGGAAGCAAAATCGGCCGAGGAACTGGTAAAACTGGCCCTGAAGAAGATGGCTGCCGGCCGGTGAGGCGTTCCACAGAAAACGCTCAACGTTTGCTTTCCAAATGCTTGTCCAAAACGAAAGGCTCTCTGCGATCCGAGACGCCATTCCACCACAGGGTCTCTTTGCGGAAAAGGATTGGCTGCTTTCGCCAGATGCGTTTCCGATCGACAAACGGTTTCTGGCCGAGCTCGAGCACCTGGGGCATCGCTTATTCGTCTTTCAGCGCGCTTGCAATCAGCTCTATCAACTAAGCATCCGAGGAAAGCAGCCCGAATGGGTTGCGCGATACCTCGATGCTGGCAAACCCAAAGAGCTGATCGAATTCTCACGCCGGCGAGAAATTCGTGACGATCTCCCCAGCGTCATTCGCCCTGATCTCATTCTCACGGACGAGGGTTACATCATCGCCGAAATCGATTCAGTACCGGGCGGCATCGGCTTGACCGCGTGGATGAATCAAACCTATTCGACGTTCGGCCGAGAGATCATCGGTAGCGTTGACGGAATGCTGGACGGATTTCGAGGCGTTCTTCCAACCGGCGGCGATATCGTAATCTCGCAAGAAGCCGCCACATACCGGCCAGAAATGGAATGGATTATCGCGCGGTTGAATCAACATTGGACAGCGAACTGGCGTGCCGTCGCTGCGGAAAATTATGAACCGCAGAACGGTCGCGCCGTGTATCGCTTCTTTGAGCTGTTCGATTTGCCGAACATTCCGAAGATCGACAATCTGCTTCGCGCGAACGCCGATGGCCGCGTTACCATCACGCCGCCGATCAAGCCCTATCTGGAAGAGAAAATGTGGTTCGCGCTCTTCTGGCTGAAACCATTGCACGAGTTTTGGCGCCGCGAACTAGGCGACAAGTATTTTCTCAAGCTCCAGGAGGCCATTCCCTACTCGTGGCTGCTCGACCCAACACCCCTGCCGCAGCACGCAGTGATTCCGCGACTTGAGATCCATGATTGGCGTGAGGCGGCCAGGTTCAGTCAAAAAGATCGAGAACTGCTTTTAAAAGTAAGTGGATTTTCTCCGCTAGGTTGGGGAAGTCGCGGGATCGCACTCGGTTCCGACCTCGCGCATGCCGAGTGGGAACGGAGAATCGAGCGCGCCCTCGCAAGTTTCGACTCGTCGCCCACGATCCTACAGCGCTTTCACAAAGGCCGGCTGCTTGAGCACAGATATTGGGATGCGAATAGCGGCGAATTGAGAACAATGAAAGGCCGCGTGCGCCTTTGTCCTTATTATTTTGTAGAGGGCAATCATGTGAGACTAAGCGGCGCCCTCGCGACAATCGCACCGGCTGATAAAAAATTTGTCCACGGCATGCGCGAAGCGGTTCTGGTGCCTTCGCGACTCAATGAGACGGTTTGACCGGATACGGTTAAGTTAAAATCGCTTTCCAACCGTCAACAGCGGACGAGGCAAACGGCCACGGTCAGTACATCAAGTATGGTTCAGCAGACTTTATTCGCGACAATGAACGCTCAGCTCGCACGTGTGAATTGGGCCGGCAGAGGTAAGCTTACTCGAATACAAATGAAACGCGTCGACGCGGACGATTCCCGCATCAAAATCGACATTCGCCTTTAAGAAATTTCGCACTGCTCCCGGATTGATCTCTCCGCAGCGCCCAAGCGTAATATGAGGATGCCATGGACGCAGCTCCGGCTCCAGCCCCGAGGCAAGCGCCGCTTCCTGAACGCGTTTGTACACTTGAAATAGATGTGGATGACCACGGCCGACGCCGATCCAGATAATTTTCGGGATGCCTTTTGGTGGAAAACAACCAATACCAATGATCGGCAAAAAAAATGCACCGAACTGAATGGCGCTCAGTTCGTCGCGAAGCTTTAGATCAACATTTTCTGGCACATCCCCAAAAAAACCGAGTGTCAGATGTAATTGCTCCGGTTCCGTCCAGCGCACTCCGCGGACTTTCGGATTCAGATCGGCCAGGATTTTTTGGAGTGGCACCGCGGGATCGAGCGCAACGAAAAGGCGTCTGCTCATTGCAGAAATCGTTTACTGCTGAAGTATTCCCGCATGGGCCTCGGGCGTCCAGATTGAGACCGTAATCACCTTAGCGCGGCTACTGTAATTCGCTTTTCGCCTGTTTGTTTCTGTGGGTCGCGTCGTCTTCCGAGCGGTCAAGCTCTTCGATATCGCCCGCGTAAAGTGCAACGTGACTATCTTCGATCTTACCCATGCTTGCGGTTAAATCGGGCGACCTCGCGGGCGGTCTCGCGTTCGATGGCTCGCTTTTTCAAGTCAGCGCGCTTGTCGCGCGCAACTTTACCTTGGGCAATCCCGAGTTCGGCTTTGATCTTGCCGTTCTTCCAGTAAAACTTGAGAACGACAAGCGCGCGACCGCCTACTTGTGTTTCGCCATAAAGTTTGTCGATCTCTGGTCGATGTAACAACAATTTCCGCACGCGTTTTGGGGCGGGAATTTCGTGACTGGCCTTTTCGTACGGCTGAATGTCGGCATTATAGAGAAAGGCCTGGCCATTCTCGATTCGGGCAAAAGCATCGCTAATGTTGGCCTTGCCCGCGCGGATGGATTTGACCTCGCTGCCTTTCAACTCGATCCCCGCTTCGTAGCGTTCGAGAATGTGAAAATCGCGCAGCGCCTTGCGATTGATAATTGACTCGGCAGCCATGCTCGCGTCGGCAAACGCGGCTGAAATCTAGGCGCCGTCGGCCGACTCCTGCAGGGACTCGTAGGCAAGCTTGCCGGCGATAATCTCTTTGAGAGCGATGTCGGTCAGCGACATCCGCGGAGTGGTCTCCACCATGGGTCGATGTCCCAAGCCGAGCTGGCGCACGCGCTTGGAGATAACGTTAATCAAGAGTTGTTGATTTGGGATTACTTGAGCTGCTTCCTGGAGGAGTTGAGTCGTCATATTGCGCAGGGATCGGATGGCCCGGGTCGCTTCCGTTGGGAATTGAAGAACGGTGGGCGCGCTGGCGGTGAGAGCGGAGGGCACGAAGTGTGACGCGATCATAAAAAATTGAGCGTTGACTCTGCGAGCGGAGCAGGAGGTTGTCAACCGGATTGTTTTCTCATCACCGGTTTCTTTGAGGAGAACTTTTGATTCTCAGCAGTCTCCGAATTTCAGAAGCCGCTCGACCGGTTATCTTACCGGGTGTCTTCCACGTAACTGGCAATCCGATAATCGATCGCATCTCCAAGCGTGTCTAAGGCGCGGTCGTAATGCCAGCCAGTGTTTCCATTTCCGTAGAACGTTTTGCAAACTACCGCTCCAGTTACGTCCGGGTTACCGTTCAGGTGAAAATCCGCGCTTGGGGCATAGAAAGTAGCGGCAAAATCACCCGGAGGACTGATGTTAATCGACTGTGTCACCGAAGGATCGAGGGGGCTGATGCCATAGAACTGAAGATTCCCGGCGAGTCCACTCTCGTTAGTAATATCGCGAGCTTTCATACTGATATTACCGTCGAAGAAAATTTGGACATGCACTCCGGGAGCTATGTCGATTGTTCCAGTGATGTCGCTTGTGACGTGAAGAGCGACATAAGTTTGGGCGCTCCCCGCCTGGTTAATTGTCAGATGACCGGTGAAGGATGAAAGCAGATAAAAGCTCGGGGTCGCGGCGCTGCCGGCCACCAGCGGGTTAATCGTGACGTTGCCGATCACCGCAAACGGCAGCGGTTGGGGCAGCGGCAGATTAACCGGCATCACATAGGGAGGGATGGTGAACGGCACGTTATTGTCGATTGTACCTTGAATACTGGGCGATGGCTTCACATTGCCTCCGTTGGTCGAAACATTGCCATAAATCGTTCCACCCAGTGTAAAGTTCGGGCTCCCGACTGCGACCGAACCACTGTGTGAATCGTTATAGTGTGGGTCGGCGGGATTGTTGGCCGCGAAATAATACGGGCCGTTATTCGAATTGTAGCTGTCAGTCCAGCCAGCCGATCCAGGTCCATAAAAGGCGGCGGAGCATTTGACTGCCGCCTCAAAAGGCGTGACCGGCGCCGCGATTAATTCGATTCGGCGCGAGATTTGAGGCCCGTTCACCGGTATGAGCGCCTGGGTAATATTATCGCCATTAGGCCCGTAGGTAGCGATGAAGTGATCGTATTGGAAATCAATTTTACGCAAAAGACTGTCTCCTCGGGCGCCAGTAAGCATTCGATCGTCCATGCCCGTCCGTGGAAGCCCGGGAACCATAGCAGTCCCTTTGCTTCGAATCCGGTACCAGGCATTGCCCGTAGTAGGATCGTTGTAAAAAATATCCACTTTGCTGCTGGTGTTCAGGGCATTGTTAACCAGGGCCACTACCGAGCCGGTGTGGACAGTCCCAGAATTGCTCCATCCAGTGAAAGCGTGCGTCGGGTCAAAAATGGTCTTTCTTACCTCAGAATCAGCGATGTCGCCGCCTGCCTTTCCCTCCGGAAGATCCGCCTTCAAGCTTTTCACGTGGTTGG
>JACXTT010009018.1_pt1 | contig 13687 bp, 18 predicted proteins | sample 9270951 | NCBI WGS metagenome assembly JACXTT01 (sample SAMN15532306, study PRJNA645909) | rock metagenome | isolation source: weathered quartz diorite | place: Puerto Rico | collected 2017-06-21 | reverse complement strand
CGACTCGAGCAGCGCGACCCGCGCCCGGACCGAGTCGCGGGAGACCCGGCGCTCCAGCCGCCCGGCGACGATCCCGGCGATGGCGTCGGCGTCGAGCTCCCCGTCGGCCGGCACCAGGATCCGGCCGGCCTCGTCCCGCTTCCCGACCACCCGTGGCCGCTCGGCCTGGTCGTACAGGACGTCGCGGACCAGGAGCTCGACGAAGCCCCGCTTCTCCTCCACCACCAGAAGCTCCTCGAGCCCCCGGGCACACTCGCGGACGATCCCCGGCTCGAGCGGGAACAGCATCCCGAGCTTCAGCAGCCGGACCCCGGCGCCACGGAGCGCCTCCTCGTCGAGGCCGAGGTCGGTCAGGGCCTGGCGCAGGTCGTAGTACGTCTTGCCGGCGGCTACGATGCCGAGCCAGGCGTCCGCCGTGGGCGCCGTGATCCGGTTCAGGCCCTGGGCGGCGGCGAACGCCCGGGCCGCCTCGAGCCGCCCGTAGTGAATCTCGCGCTCAAGCTCCAGCGTGATCGGCGGCAGGGTGAGGCGCGCTTCTCTGGCCTGCCACGGACGCCCCTCGTAGAGGAAGCCGGGATCGCGGACGGCGATCCGATCGGGCGCCACTTCGGCGGTACCGACCGCGTCGGCGACGTCGGTCACGATCTTGAACGCGACCCACAGCCCGGAGTAGCGCGACAGCTCGAACCCGAGCCGCCCCAGGTCCAGGATCTCCTGCACGCTGCCCGGGAACAGCACCGGCATCAGGGCGTCGTAGAAGGTCACCTCGGAGTGAGTCGGCAGGGTCGAGGACTTGGCCTGGGGGTCGTCGCCGGCGAGCGCGAGCACGCCGCCGTTGCGGCCCACGCCGGCGAAGTTGGCGTGCCGGAGGATGTCGCCGCTCCGGTCCACGCCCGGCCCCTTCCCGTACCACATCCCGAGAACGCCGTCGTACCGCGGCTTCGGGAAGAGGTGGGCGAGCTGGCTCCCGAACACCGCGGTGGCGCCGAGGTCCTCGTTGACTCCCGAGACGAAGACGACCTGGTGCTCCGCCAGGAGCGCGCGGTTCCGCTCGAGCGTGATGTCGAAGCCGCCGAGCGGCGAGCCGCGGTAGCCCGAGATCAGCGTCGCGGTGTCCAGTCCCCGCCGCCGGTCGGCCCGGTGCTGGTCGAGCGGCAGGCGCACCAGTGCCTGGATGCCGGAGAGGAAGATGCGCCCCGCTTCGAGGCGGAACTTCTCGTCGAGGGAGACGTTCGGCGGCATCCTCACGCCGGCGGGAACCCCGCCTCCACCAGCGCCTGCCGGACCCGACCCTCCGCCAGCCGGGCCGCGTCGAACTCGACCCGCACCTCCCGGCTGGGGATGGTCACCGCGGTCCCCTGGACTCCCGGGAGGTCGCCGAGCGCCTTCGTGATCGTCTGGGCGCACCCCTCGCACTTGATCTTCGGGACCCGGTAGACCCGCTCCATCAGGCTCCCCCGCTGGCGCCCTCACGCCAGGTCGCGGTCGGCCCCACAGTCACGCTTCCCGACATACCGCTAGAGACACGAAAGAGGGCGCTCGGGCCCCCCGTGCATCGGCTCACGCTCTGGCGTAGCCGCCAGGATCAGCGACAGCCGCAGCCGCCTCCACAGCAGCCACCGCCACCACCCGACCCCCTCCCCGCCGCCGCGACGGGCAAGGCGGTCTTCACGCCGAAGACCGACAACCGGCGACTCACCTCGTGGCTCGCGCATCCCGGACAGGCGACCTCCGGCTTGGAGGCCTGCCCGTACACCAGCTTCTCGAAGGATTCACCACACGCGAGGCAGTGATACTCGTAGATCGGCACGGCCGCTATTCGCCTCCCCGCTGCACGTAGCTCTTGACGAACTCCTCGGCGTTCTCCTCGAGGATGTCGTCGATCTCGTCGAGAATCTTGTCGAGCTCTTCCTTGATCTTCTTGCCCTTCTTCTGCAGCTCGGGGTTGCCCTTGGCATCCTCGCCCTCGGGTGGCCCCTTCGGCCGCTCCGTCGTCTTCTTCTTCTGCTGATCGGCCATGTGTCCTCCTCGCCGTGGCGGCTTCCCGCCCTCCTACACCTTAGGGAGGACGATGTCCTGTTGCGCCTGATACTTCCCCTGCCGGTCCTTGTACGAGACGGCGCAGGTCTCGTCGGACTCGAAGAAGAGGACCTGAGCGATCCCCTCGTTGGCGTAGATCTTCGCCGGCAGCGGCGTCGTGTTCGAGATCTCGAGCGTCACGAAGCCTTCCCACTCCGGCTCGAACGGCGTCACGTTGGTGATGATGCCGCAGCGCGCGTACGTGGACTTCCCCAGGCAAACCGTCATCACGTTCCGCGGGATCCGGAAGTACTCCACCGAGCGCCCGAGCGCGAAGGAATTCGGCGGGATGATGCACACCTCGGCCTTGAGATCGACGAACGATCGCGAGTCGAACGCCTTCGGGTCCACGACGGTGTTGTAGACGTTGGTGAAGATCTTGAAGGTGTCGGCGATCCGGAGGTCGTAGCCGTAGGAGGACAGCCCGTAGGAGATCGCGCCCTGCCGAACCTGCCGCTCCTCGAAGGGCTCGATCATGCCCTTGTCGAGCGCCATGCGCTTGATCCACCGGTCGCTCTTGATCATCGCCCCGTCGGGCGAGGGGCTCACCGGCTGTTCCGCCCGGCCGCAGCCCCCCCGTCCCGCAGTCATCGTAGCGGCCGGGCCCAGCCCAGTCAAGTCTTTTGGCCGACTTTCGACGCGATTCGCGCCTTCTCGGGCCCCGGCGCGAGTGCTACAGTAGGCCCACTGTGACGCAACCCGCCCCTGCGCCGCCCGAGCCCGTCTTCACCCCCCGCCTGCAACTCGGCTTCGGGCTTCTCGCCTTCGGCATCGGGCTCATGTTCCTCTCCGGCAAGGTGCTGCCGGCGCCCGTCCCAGCCGGGATTGCGGGGGGCATCTCGCTCGCCGTGGCCGGCTTCGTGGTCGTCGTGGTCGAAGCGCTTCGCGAGCCTGCGGCTCCGTCGGGCGAGGATCAGACGGCCAGCAACGAGCGCTCGCCTCGCTGACGCGTCGAGCCTGGCCGCGGATCCCCGGCGGGCGATCAGTCGAGGTAGGCGGGACTCCGCCGAGTCGTTCGGCTGCCGCGCTTCTGGAAACAGTCGCGGCAATAGACGGGCTTACCGGCGGTCGGCTTGAATGGAACCTGGGTGTCCTTGCCGCACTCCGAGCAGACGGCGGAGAAGAGCGGCCGTGAACCCCCGCTGTCCTGGGAGGCGCTCGGCACTCCACCCTTGCGGGCCGCCCGGCAGTTACGGCACCGCGTCGGCTCGTTCTGGAACCCCTTCTCGGCATAGAACGCCTGCTCGCCGGCGGAGAAGAGGAATTCCTTACCGCAGTCCCGGCACACCAACACCTTGTCCTGATGGTCCATGGTCCTCACGTCTCCTCTACGCAGCGGGTCAACCGGAAACGAACAGGAACGAGGCCGATTCTCACCTCCCCGAGAAGCTGCGGGTGTCGGGCAGCGATGGCGGTGGGTGCGATAGATGCCGACAGTGGCACGGGAGGCAGAGAGCTCGGGTGATTCGGTCCTCGTGTGCGGCTACGCTGTCTGTCGGCTCGGCATCCGCAAGGGGATACTCGATTCGACCATAGCAGCGGCCCCCGGGAGCGTCAATCGGAAAATTGCTCGGGGTCGGTGGCCACCCGGGCGCCCCGGCTGTCGGCCGTCAGGACCAGGGCCCGGCTCGGGAGCCCCTTCCGCGCGAGCGCGTCGTGCATCGCCCTGGCGACCCCCTCGGCCTTGCCCTCGGCCGTGATGGCGAGCACGGAGGGCCCGGCCCCCGAGAGCGCCACCCCGTGAGCGCCCGCCTCGCGGGCGGCGTCGAACACCGTGCCGAGCCAGGGAAAGAGCGCCCGCCCACGGTAGGGCTGGTGCAGGCGGTCGGCCATCGCGGCGCCGAGGAGGTCCCAGCGCTCGCGGGCGAGCGCGGCCAGGAGTAGCGCGGTCCGTCCGATGTTGAAGACCGCATCGGCCCGCGAGTAGGTCGGCGGCAGCGCCGCCCGGGCGTCGGCCGTCGACGCTTCGCGGTCGGGCACGAGGAGCGCGAAGCGGAGCGGAGCCGGCACCGGGAGGCTGACCACCGCCCGCACCTCCGCGTCCCAGCAGGTCACCGTGAGCCCGCCGTGGAGCGCGGCGGCCAGGTTGTCGGGATGCCCCTCCTGCCGGACGGCCAAGTCGAGCACAGCGTCGGGGGGAAGCGGATTCGCGAGCAGCGCGTTCGCGCCGAGCATCCCGCCGAGCCAGGCGGTCGCGCTCGAGCCGAGCCCCCGCGCCGGAGGGATGCGGTTCACCTGCCGCACGCGCAGGCCGCCGAAGGGCCGGCCCGCCGCCTCGTACACCAGCCGCGCCCCCCGCACCACCAGGCTACGCCCGTCGCGCGGGAGGCGCTCGGCACCTTCACCCTCGATCCCGACATCGAGACGATCGGCCTCGCTCAGCTCGATCTCGTTGTAGAGCTGGAGCGCGAGGCCCAGGGTGTCGAACCCGGGGCCGCAGTTGGCCGAGGTGGCGGGGACGGTGACCGTGACGCGCAGCGGCGGAGTCTAGGCTAGAGGCGCTTGAGGAGCCAGTCGGGCGTGAGGTTGATCGCGTACGAGTTGAGCACGATGAAATAGTTCGTGACGACGAGCAGCCCCACGACCACCAGCAGCACGCCGGCGACCCGCTCGACCATCGGGATCCAGGGCCGGAAGCGGCGGAACGCCACCAGGAAGGCGCCGAGCCCGAGCGACGAGAGGAAGAACGGCAGGGCGAGGCCCGCCGAGTACGCCCCCAGCAGCGCGATGCCGGTCGAGACCGTCTCGGCGGTGCCGGCCAGCGACAGGATCGAGCCGAGGATAGGGCCCACGCACGGCGTCCAGCCGATCGCGAACGTCACGCCGACCAGCCAGGAGCCCAGGAAGCCGGCCGGCTTCGACCGGAGCTGGAGCTGCTTGTACCGGCCGAGCCACTGAAGCGGGAGCAGCCCGGCGATGTAGAGCCCGAAGAGCACGATGAGGGCACCGCCCACCTGACGGATCAGGTCCCGCTGCTCGATGAGGAGCCGACCGAGCGCGCTGAAGGAGGCCCCCATCCCGATGAACACCATCGAGAAGCCGGCGATGAACGCCAGCGAGTGCCCGACGACTTTCCAGCGCTCGCTCCCTCGGCTGGCCGGGTCCTGGAGCTGCTCGAGGGACATTCCCGTGATGAACGAGAGATACGAGGGGAACAGGGGCAGGACACACGGCGAGAGGAACGAGAAGACTCCCGCCGAGAACGCGACCACTACCGAGACGTTGCGCATGATCGCCCCCTGTTGTAGCAGACCGGCCCCTGGAGGTGCAAGCGCGCGGGCGCCGCGCTACTCCCCGGCCAGGCGGGCCCGGGCGCGGGCGAAATGCTCGTCCAGGTCGGCGCGCGACTGGAACTCGGGGACGGTGGCGGGAACGCTGACGTAGAGGACGACGAGGCCCGGGCGCCCGGCTTGCAGCGCCGCGGCGTTGGGGTAGAAGAGGATCCGCCGGGTCGGCTTCGCGAGGAAACCCTCGCGCGGCATCTCGACGGCGAGCAGGGGTGACGTATCGAGGTCGAGGGCCAGCCGCACCCACGCTCGCTCGCGGGTGAACGGATCGACGGCCTCGATGCTCACCAGCCGCCACGGCGCGGCAGGATCGAGCCGCTCGATCCGGAGGACGACTGTCGTGCGGGCCTCGTCCGGCCCCTTGACGACGCCCCACAGGATCGCGACGCCCCGCACCGCGAAGACCGCGTCCGCTCCCGGCACCTCGTCCGCCCGGCCCGGAGCCGCCAGCAGCAGGAGCAGCAGGGCCAGCCCGGCGACCCTCACGGAGCCTCGGGGAACAGGCGGATCAACTCGCCGCGCAGCGGAGCGTCACGGCGTCGCCCGGCGCCTCACCGGAGCTGGGAGATGACCGCCCTCGGAATCACCACCCGCACGCCCATGATCGGCCGCGGCGAGGTGCCGATCACCAGGTCGCCGACGAGCGAAAGCAGCATGTAGGCCTCTTCCTCGTCCATCCCCTTCTCGTGGGTCAGGTAGCCGATCCCCTGCTCGGATCGCGTCGCGGGCCGCGGTGTCGAGATCGGGGCCGAACCCCACGATGTGGAGTGCGTCGGGCGTCTCGATGCGGGGCCGGGCGACCGGGCACCGCAGGACCTCGAAGCGCAGGCGGGCGGTGGCGGCGCACTCGACCCCGGTGCCGCAGGCGATGCCGTCCGAGATGACGGCGTGGGGATCGCCGAGCGCGAAGAGCGCTCCCGGCACGAAGACCGGCAGCAGCACCCGGTGGCCGGGGGCGATCGGCTTCTGGTCGAGGTCGCCGCCGTGGAAGCCCGCGATGCCCGCCCGGCCGCCGGTAGCCGGCGTGGTCGAGAAGGTACCGAAGTTGGGGTAGAGCGGGATGCGGATCCCGTCGAAGAGCACGACGCCGTCCTTGATCGGCACACGCTTCATGCGCGGGGTGGGAAAGTGCTCGGGCAGGAATCCCGCGTTGCGCTGGATCGCCACGAACCCCTCGCCGCCCGGGCGGATCTCCAGGATGTCCACCGCCAGCGTCTGGCCGGGCTCTGCCCCCTCGACGTACACCGGCCCGGTGGCCGGCGGCGTCGGGTGGCCCTCCCAGTCCGGGGTGAAGGGGTCGGGCACCTTGGCGATGTCCCGCTCGCCGCCGAAGGCGTCGTCGACCTCGATCAGCAGTTCCTCGCCGGGCGCCACCCGGATCGCGGGGGGATGAGCCGGGTCGAAGTGGAAGAAGGACCGGTCACTTCCGAGTCGCTTCATCGTCAGCCGCCGCGAGCCCGTGCCCACCGGGAGAAGATCTGCTTCATCTCGGCCTCGGCCTGACGGGCGGCCGCCTCCGGCCCCTGCTCCCCTTTGGCGACCCGCGCGAACATGCGCGGGATCACGAAGCGGCTGAACACCTCGTCGATCGCGGCACTGGGCGGCCCCGGATGGCCGGGCAGCGCGTTCCAGGCTCCGGCGTCGGCCAGCACCCCGTAGGTCTTCCCGCCCTGCTTGTCGCCGGCAAGCCGCGCCCTGAGATCCGGCACCGCCCGCGCGAAGGTGGGCAGGTTGTAGAACTCGCTCTCCCGGAAGGCGTCCGTGGAGGCCCCCACCACGTCCACCAGAAAGCGCCGGGCGAGCTCCGGCTGCTCGGCGAACTTCCAGACGACGTAGCAGTGCACGAGGTGCGCGCAGGCCAGCCGTCCCCGGGGGCCGGCGGCGGCCGGCGCCAGCCGGGTGTTCCGCGCGACGTCGGAGCTCTGGCGCTCCGCCGTCCGGAGCGCGGAGATCGGGTTCTGGATGATGGAGCCGTGGCCGTAGACGTACAGCCGGTTGTTCGAGGAGGGGTCCCAGGTGAAGACGTCCGGCGTCATCGACTCCCGGAAGATCGCCGTCATGAGCTTGAGCGCCTCGACCGTCGCCGGCGAGTTGATCCGCACCTGGCCGGCCTCGTCCTGCTCGTGGGCGCCGAACGACCACAGCAGTCCCCGGAGGACCACGTTGCTGTCCAGCTCGGGGGCAAGGCCGAACCCGGCGACCGCGGAGTGCTTGGCCCTGATCCGCCGCGCACCCTCGCGGATCAGCTCCCAGCTGTCCGGCTTCACGCCCACCTCGTCCCACCAGTCGCTCCGATAGTGGAGCGGCGCCGGTGTCCAGCTCTCGCAGAGCGCGAAGTGATGCCGCGCCTTCGGATTCCAGGTCGCCCGGTCGGCCAGGGGGACCAGCTTGCCGAAGCGCTGCTCGCATTCCACCACCACGTCGTCCAGCGGCAGCGCGTGGTCCTCGAAACCGGCCGGGGGCTCCAGGAACCCGACGAGGTCGTGCCCGCGGCCCGCGGCCACGTCGGCCGAGGCGCGGGCCCGCAAGTCGCTCGCCGAGACGTGCTCCACCACTACCCGCACGCCGTTGCGCTCCCCCCACTCGGCGGCGAACTTCCGGTCGAACCAGTCGTCGAACTCCGGGACGAAGTGCATCCACCGGAGGATCTTCAGGGTCTCGCCGGCCGCGCGCGCCGGACGCGCCGAGGTGACGGCCAGCGCGGCGGCGGCTCCCTTCAGGAGGCGGCGCCGGGTCAACGGGCGATCAGGTCCAGGCGTGTTCACCGCGGCTCCCGCTCCGGCATTATTGGGGCCCTGGCGGCCGAGCAATGTCAAAGCGGCGGGGTCGTCGCAGCCGCGCACCACCGGAGGGAAAGTCGCCCGTCAGCGTCGCCGACCGGCCCGGCGGCGCCGAAGCTCCTGATGCATGCGAATGTCCTGGAGCCGCATCACGAAGCCCCAGGCCCCGGCGATGACGGCGAGCACCAGGAGGACGCTCACGGTCAGTCGATCGACGCCGGTGCTCACTCCCCGTACGCCCAGGTAGGTGGTCAGGATGGCGGCACCCAGCACGACGGCGAGCATCGCTCCCCGATGGAGCCAGCGCTCCACAAGTAACCGCTCCAGCTCGTGGTCAGCAAGGGCACGCCACTGTTCGTCCTTCACCGTTCCAGCGCAACCGCCTGTCAAATAAGAGTCTTGCGCCGCTGGACTTGAAGGTATAGCATCCCAGCAGACCGAGTCAACCGGAGGAAGGCGGACGCCGGCGATGGCGACCACGGTGACGGTCGACATTATCACCTACGTCCCGACTCAGTTCCAGCACTGACAGCATTGCGAAGTGACCTGGCAGGTCATGGGGCTGGGCCGGAAGGTGCACCGGGAGCAGCTCGATGCCGGGCTCCCGGACGACCTTGCGAGCCAGTTCCACGATCTCTCCGAGTGGGCTCGGACCGTCCGGGGTCGGTTCGGGCCGCGCGTCCGGTTCCGTCTGGTGGACGTGGCGTCCATCGAGGGGTTCTTCAAGGCGCTCATTCACCGCCTCGGCCGGTATCCGGCTTTCCTGGTCGACGGCCGGCGATATGTGGGCTCGGACTTGAGCCGGGTCGACGCGCTGATCGAGGAGCGCGTGCAAAGGGAGAGCTGGTAGTCCTTCGAGGGAGAAGGAGAACAGCATGAATCCACTCGTCGCCGTGATCCTCGGAGCCCTGACCGTGTACCTGGCGTACACGCTCTACGCCCGCCGAATCGACCGCAACGTGATCAAGTCGGACCCGAAGCGGGCGACGCCGGCCACGCTCTACATGGACGGCGTGGACTTCATGCCCACGAACCGGAACATCCTCTTCGGCTACCACTTCAAGTCCATCGCGGCGGCCGGGCCTATCGTGGGCGCGATCGTCGCCGCCAGCCTCTGGGGCTGGCTCCCGTCGATCGTCTGGCTAATCCTCGGGGTCTCCTTCATCGGCTGGGCCAGCGATTACAGCGCGATCGTCCTCTCGGTGCGCAACGAGGGGAACAGCCTCTCCGCTGTGGCCCACCGGCTCGTTTCCCCACGGACCCGGACGGTGCTGTTCGTGTTCATCTTCTTCTACCTCCTCCTGGTCAGCGGCGCCTTCGTGGGCATCATGGCCGGCGTGATGGAATCCCAGCCGCGGACACACCTCGGGATCCTCATGCTGGTCGCCATGGGTCTGCTGCTCGGCCAGATGCTCTACCGGTGGAAGACGGGGCTGGTCGGCGCCACCGTGCTCACGGTCGGCCTGACCCTGCTCGCCATCCTCGCCGGCCCGTGGGCGGAAGGCGCGTTCAAGGGGCTCACCGCGGGCCTCAACGCGCTGACCGGCGGCGCCCCGCTGGTGACCTACTTCGACCCGACGCTGGCCGGATTCAAGGGGGCCGACGCGAAGATCATGCCCAGCCTCATGTTCTGGGCGCTGGCGATCTCCGTCTTCTGCTACGCGGGCTCCGTCCTCCCCATCTGGCGGATGGCCCAGCCGGTGGTCTACGTCGGGTTCTGGATCACCGCCCTGGCCATGGTCCTCGGACTCGGCGGTGCGGCCGTCGGCACCTTCGTGAGGCCCGAGGTGGCCCAGTTCCAGATCCCGGCCTTCAGAGGCTGGAATCCCCAGTTCGGTCCGGGCGGCATGATGCCGCTCTGGCCGATGCTCTTCGTGACCATCGCCTGTGGCGCCATCTCGGGGTGGCACGCGCTCTTCGGCGCGGTGGGGACCGCCCGGCAGATCGAAAACGAAGCCGACATGCTGCCGGTCGGCGGGGGCTCGATGCTCACCGAGTTCCTCCTCGGGCTCCTGGCTCTGCTGGCCGTGTCGGTCGGCGCCAAGGGGGCGCCGGTCGGCGCCTTCGCGAACGGGCTGGGCGGATTCATCAGCGTATGGGGCGTGCCGCTGCAATTCGCGGTCTCCCTGGCGTTCGCCTCCTTCATCGTCATCGTGCTCGTGGTCACCCAGCTCATCTTCCGCGTGATGCGGGTCACGCTCAGCGAGTGGCTGGGGGAGGTGCTGCCCCCCGTCCGCAACCAGCACGTCGCCTCGCTGATCTCGGTGGCGCTGGCCCTCCTGCTCGTCCTCACCGGCACCTGGATCTACCTGTGGCAGCTCTTCGGCGGCGCGAACCAGCTCATGGCCGCGCTCGCGCTGCTGCTGGTCACGGTGTGGCTGGCCTCGGTCGGCAAGCCGTGGTACTACGCCGGGCTCCCGATGATCTTCATGTACGTGACAACGGTCGCCTCCATCCTGGTGACCGGGTACAATCTCCTCGTCAACGTCTACCAGCCCAACCTCGCCGCCGGCCGCATCCTCCCCACCGTCGGCGCCGGGCTCATTGTGCTGGTGTCCATCCTGCTCGTGATCGCCGCCGTCCTTATCGGCATCGACTGGTGGCGCGCCTTCCCTAAGTACCCTCGCCGGCCGGTCCCCGCCGGCGGGCCCGCCCCGGCTAGAGGGTAGACTGGGCGCTTCCGCGGCGTGATCCGCGAGCGTGTCGACGCGGCGCCGGGGAGGGTTGACCTCCCCGGCGTGGTGCGCGACGGGACCGAGGCAGGCTCCCCGATGGACCCGGAATCGCTGAGCGGGCGCCTCGCGCGCGGCTGGAGGGCTGTCAAGCAGTTCATGTACGGGCTCACCGGCCATGAGTTCGCCCGCCACGCCCTGGAGATGCGGCACGAGATGGAGGCGGTCTTCATGGTGGTCACGCTGGGCGACCTGATCGGCGTGCCGGTCCTGCCGCCGATCTACTCACTGCGACTGCTGCCGTACGTCACGCCGGAAATCGCCACCTGGAAGCGGCACCTGGCCCGCCGTCGGGACTTCTGGGAAAAGGACGAGTACGACCTGCACGGCGTCTGACGACGCAACGGACGGAGACGATGGCCGACGAGAAGAAGCCGAAGAAGAGTGGCCTGCTGAGCGTGTTCCGGGACATCGTGTACGGGATGTCCTCCCACGAGATGACCCGGCACGCGCTACGCAGCCGGGCCAGCATGGAGCACCTCTTCATCCTGATCACCATGGGCGACCTGCTGGGCGTCCCGATCCTGCCCCCGTACTACTCCCTCCGACTCCTGCCGTACGTGACGCCGCAGATCAGCTCGTGGAAGCGGCGAATGCTGCGCGAGCGCGACATCACGGACGTCCTCGGATGAGCTCGCTGAGAGACGTCTTCGAGAGCCAGCCCGACCGCCGGTACATCATGTTCGGCGGCAAGGGCGGGCTGGGCAAGACCACACTCTCGGCCACGAGCGCGTTCTGGCTCGCCAGCCACGGCAAGCGCGTGCTGCTCTTCTCCGTCGATCCCCAGGCGAGCCTTTCCGACATCTTCCAGCAGGACATCTTCGGCAAGGGCCCGGTATCGATCATGCCGAACCTGTGGGCACAGGAGGTCGACGCCGACCGGCGGATTCGCGAGTACCAGGACGAGATCCGCAAGAAGATCCTCGACATGTACGGCTTCGACCGTGTTCCCGAGGAGATCGACAACTACATCGCCGCCGCGTCTGCCGAGCCCGCGATGGAGGAGAGCGCCATCTTTGACGCCGTGGTCGACATCATCGTCCAGGCCGACTACGATTACTACATCTACGACCTCGTGCCGCTCGGCCACGCCCTCTACTACCTCTCCATGGCCAAGGTGTACGACGAGTGGATCAACAAGATCACCAAGCTCCGCGAGGATATGCGCCAGTACGACCAGGTGGCGGCCACCATGCGACGCCAGGAGACGCTGGAGGAAGACAAGATCCTGGAGGAGCTGCGGTACATCAAGACCCGTATCAACGCCTCCTCTCAGATCTTGACCGACAAGCGCCGGACCGCGTTCTTCTTCGTGCTGGTCCCCGAGGAAATGATCATCCTGGACACGCAGAAGGCCGCCGAGCTCTTCGCCCGCTTCGACGTCCCGATCTCCGGCTACGTCGTGAACCGGGTGCTGCCCCCAGACCTCGGTCAGGCGGACCGGCTCCCCGCCTATCTCCAGAACCGGATCAGCATGCAGCAGAATTACCTGGAGGGGATCCGCTCTACCTTCGGAGCCCAGGTTCTCGCCTACGTTCCCGAGATGGAGCGCGACATCACCGGCCTGCCCATGATCGAGCAGCTGGCGCAGCGGCTCTTCTGAGGACGGTGTGACGACCGGGATCTCGACCTCGATGGCGGGATACCTCGACCAGCACGCGGGCCTGAAGTACGTCTTCTTCGGCGGTAAGGGAGGCGTCGGCAAGACCGTGATGGCCGGCTCCACAGCCCTATGGCTCGCTGGCCGGGGCAACCGGACGCTCCTCGCCTCGACCAACCCGGTGCACAGCCTCTCGGGGCTGCTCGGGCAGTCGGTCTTTGGCACCCCGACCGCCGTCGCGGGCGTGGACCGGCTCTGGGCCTACGAGATCGACACCCGCGAGACGATCGAGCGCTCCAAGCGGGAAATCCGTGAGAAGATCCAGTGGTTCCTCAAATTCGCCGACATCAGCACCAAGGCCGACGACTTCGTCGAGTCGGCCACGATGAACCCCGCCTTCGAGGAGTCCGCCATGTTCGAGAACATGGTAGACCTGATGCTGAAGGACGAGTACGACGTCTACGTCTTCGACACCGCGCCGACCGCCAACGCTCGCCGTCTACTGGGGATGTCGAAGGTCTACTCGCTATGGGTCGACAAGATGCTCAAGTCGCGGGAGGAGGCGCGGACGCTGCGCGAGATGCTCTCCTTCACCAAGAAGAAGGAGGACGACCCTCTGCTGGAGTACCTGCTCCAATTCCGCCAGCGGATGGGCCAGGCCCGCCAGCGACTCACCGACGCCGAGAAGACGGCCTTCTTCTTCGTCACGCTCCCCGAGGCACTCCCCATCGCCGTCATCACCCGCTTCATCGGCTGGTTCCACGATTTCGGCATCCCGGTAGGCGGCGTGGTCGTAAACATGGTGCTGGACCGACAGGCGCTCGGCGACGCCGTTCCCGACTTCGTCCGCAACCGAATGCAGATGCAGGACGAGCACATGAAGACGATCTGGGAGAAGTTCGACGGCGCCGTCCGCGCCGTGGTCCCGCTCTTCGACCACGAGGTGCGCGGGCTGGTGACGCTGCGGCGCGCCGCTGACGCGCTCTTCCAGCCGGTCGCCGCCGGATCTTAGTCTTCTCCCGGCGCCCCGGTCGCGTCCCAAGAGGCCGCGCGGCGTCGGCCCGCGGCGTCGGCCCGATGGTCACGATGCCGAGCCGTGCTCTTCTCACGCCGCCCCTCCGTCCGGTACCATCGCGGAACGATGTCCGAGCGCCGCCACGCCTGGCCCCCCGGCCACTGGGACTGGTACCAGCACCTCGCCTTCAAGCA
>JACXTT010009017.1_pt1 | contig 13688 bp, 16 predicted proteins | sample 9270951 | NCBI WGS metagenome assembly JACXTT01 (sample SAMN15532306, study PRJNA645909) | rock metagenome | isolation source: weathered quartz diorite | place: Puerto Rico | collected 2017-06-21 | reverse complement strand
CCTTGCGACCCCTGCTGTACCCGGACCACCCTCCCAGTAATGCACTTGATTTCGCCAATGTGTTTCCTGGCCTCGTCGAAGGGCAGACAATCGGGGCGGCCCAGAGTGCTCAATAGCAGGGGCACCGCCACCAGGTGATATTTATTGACCAGAGACATTTCGAGATGCTGTGAATTGTAAAGGGGGGAGCTGTCGTGCAGGGGACAGCTAGCAAAAGAAATGTGCCGATTTCCCGAAATAGAAAGAACTGGGGCCGGCTGTCTTGCCGGCCCTCGCCACGAATTGGAGGCTCAGTTGGAAGGGAGGCTCAGCTGAATGACTTCACCGCGGTGGCCTCATCGTCTTTGACGTCGAAGACGGTGTACAGCTTGGTGATCTGCAGCAGATCGTGAACCTTCTTGGTCAGGTTGAGCAGTTTGAGTTCGCCGCCCTGATTGCGTACGGTGGTGAAGGCGCTGACCAGCTCGCCAATGCCCGAGCTGTCGATGTAGTTCACATCGCCGAGGTTCAGCAGAACTTTCTTCTGCCCTTTGGAAAGCAGGTCGCGAACCACATCCTTGAGGATAACGCTGCCTTCGCCGAGGGTGATGCGCCCGCTGCAATCCACGATGGTGACGCCGTTAACCTGACGTGTACTGGTCTTCATGCTCACTGGGAAGCCTCCTTAACGTACCCGGATGATCCGGGGACGTGCTTGATGAGTTTAATTTCGGTGCCGGTCAGGGACGGGTTGATGAACACCTCGTCCATAAACGAGCGAATAAGAAAAATGCCACGGCCGGACGTCTTCAAGAGATTTTCCGCCGCCAGGGGGTCGGGAATCTTTTCCGGGTCGAGCCCCTTGCCCTGGTCCCGGATAGTGATTACCAGATCTCCGCCGGTGCGTTCAAAATCCAGGCTGACTTTTTTGCCGGGATCATAGGCATTGCCATGAAGGACGGCGTTGACCGCGGCTTCGCGCACAGCCATGGCGATCCGCATGACCTCGTCGTCGTCGAAGCCTGCCTCGGTCGCAATGCGGCTGGCTGCCTGCTCGGCGCTGTCCACGGTCTCCAGCGTCGAATCCAACGTGTAGGAGACCCGTTGTTCGGTCATGGCAAAAATCTGGTGTCTGAGTACGATCTCGAAACTTGAACCCGGAAACTCCGCGGTCCCGCCTTCCAGTCGGCGGAACCTGCCTTACCGTGGCCTGGAAACGTCCCATCCCAGGGAATGCGGTAGTTTGCCCTTCCGCTGTGCAAATGTCAACGCGGGAGGCAAGATCCGGGATCCGGGCTGCCATAGCTCGCGGGAGGGCCAAACGCGACATGCTTCTGGATTCTTGCCTCTCAGTTGAGTATTCTCGGGGCTATGCCCACCTTCGCGCTTACCGAACTGCTGGGCGCTCCGGTCTTTGACAGCGCCGGAAGCCGCTGCGGACGGGTGCGCGAAGTGGCGCTGCTGCCTCAGGAAGACCGGGCAAGGGTAGCAACGCTGATCGTCAGGACTGACGCCGGAAGCCGCCTGCTGCCTTTCGGGGCGGTGACTTCGATCAACGGGGGCATTCGCACGGACGCACCCACAGCTGACTGGGCAGCCGGCGATGGCTCGGAAGGAATGCTTCTGCTGGCGCGTGATCTGCTTGACCAGCAGGTCATCGACGTCTTTGGCCGGAAGGTGGTCCGGGTGAACGACCTGGACCTGCTTCAGGAGATAGTGGGGAACCGGCCGGTCCTGAAAGTGGGTTCTGTGGATGTAGGTCCGCGGGGCGCGATCCGGCGCCTGCTCAAGGGCGTGGTTCCACTGCTGGCCTTGCGCGCCCTGTTGCGGCAAATCCCGCCGCGGAGCATCCCCTGGGATTTTGTCGATCTGATCGAAACCGATCCGGCCAGGCGTGTGAAACTTAAGATTTCTCACGAGCGCCTGGCCAAACTTCACCCCGCGGACATTGCCGATATCGTGGAGGATCTGGCTCCCGACGAACGCGAGGCCGTGTTCAAGACGCTGGACGAAGACGTGGCGGCCGGAGCCCTGGAGGAAGTCGAGCCCAAGGTACAGAAAGCGATTGTTGAGTCGCTTAGTTCGGAACGCGCCGCTGAAATCGTGGAAGAAATGGAGCCGGACGCGGCCGCCGATCTGCTGGCTGACCTGCCTGAAGAGCGCACTTCGGAAATTCTGCTGGAAATGCAGCCCGAAGAACGGAACGAGATGGTCGAGCTCCTGGAGTTCAAGGAGAACACGGCCGCCGGCAGAATGAACACGGAATACGTGGCGGTCAACGTGGGCGCCACGGTACTCGATGCGGTCGAGACCCTGCGGCATTTCGAAGGCGGCGTGGAGACCGTGAGCACAATCTACCTTGTGGATTCGCAGGGCACGCTGGCAGGGGCCGTACCCCTGGCCAAGCTGGTGCTGGCCAGGCCTGATACTCCCATGCTCGCGCTGACCCAGGAGCCTTTAATCTCTACCCACGGCGACGCAAAAGAGAACGAGGTTACGGAATTGTTCGACAAGTACAACCTGTTAACCCTCCCGGTAGTGGACGACAACAAGAAATTGACCGGAGTGATCACTTCTGACGATATCATCAGCCTGCTGCGAGCCAACTTATAAGGCACTGGTCTTGAGTTACCCAGAGTCAGTTTTATAGCCAACACACGCCGCTTTCCTCCACTCGTCATCCTTAGGTGGCCATCAGGCCGCGAAGAGCGTGTCCTGAGGGAAGAGCGTGCAGTGGTTTCGCACGGCGCGTGCAAAGCTGCCCGCACAGTCCCTCACCCAGTAGAAACCGGTTTCGGAATGACGCCTGTTCGGAGTTTGAGGCCGACAAAATTTGATCGAGTAACCCGATTTCATCTATCCAGAATTCCACTGCTGCATTTATGCTGGTCGGTCCGCGTCACAGCTCCGTTTGCGCCGTGTGCCCATGACCCTCCTGAAACGCTGGAAAATCCGGCTCCTGATCTTCCTGGCGGTAGTCGGCCCGGGATTTATTACCGCGAACGTGGATAACGATGCCGGCGGCATATGGGTCTATTCGGCGGCCGGGGCTCAGTTCGGGCACATGCTGCTGTGGACCATGATCCCGATCACCCTGGCGCTGATTGTGGTGCAGGAGATCGCGGCCCGCATGGGGGCGGTCACCGGCAAGGGATTGAGCGACTTGATCCGCGAGGAGTTCGGCTTTCGCGTCACCTTCCTGATGATGACTGGCCTGGTGATCGTCAACTTCGGTAATGTGGTCACGGAATTTGGGGGCATTGCCGGCAGCCTGGAATTGTTCGGGCTTAGCAAGTACTACACGGTTCCCGTCTGTGCGGTGATCGTCTGGCTGATCGTGGTCAAAGGTCAGTACAAGTCGGTGGAGAAAGTATTTCTCGCAGCATCGTTCTTTTACCTGACCTACATCGTTGCCGGCGTTCTGGCGAAACCGGCCTGGCTGGAGGCGCTCGAAGCTACCATTGTGCCGCCGCGCAAGGAGATGTTTCTCCACCAGGATTACTTGTACATGGTGATCGGTGTCGTGGGTACCACCATTGCGCCCTGGATGCAGTTTTACCTGCAGGCCTCCATCGTGGAGAAGGGCGTAACCCGGCGGCAGTACAAAGCTTCCCGGCTTGACGTTGTAGCCGGTTGTGTCTTTACCGATATCGTGGCCTGGTTCATCATCGTGGCCTGTGCGGCGACGCTATACGTGCATGGATACCACAACATCAACACCGCCAAAGATGCAGCCCAGGCGCTGCATCCCCTGGCGGGAGACTACGCTTACATCCTGTTTGCCGTGGGATTGTTCAATGCTTCGCTGTTCGCGGCTTCCATTCTCCCGCTGTCAACCGCCTATGCGGTTTGTGAGGGACTGGGGTTCGAGTCTGGCATTGGCAAGAAATTCAGCGAGGCCCCGGTTTTCTACTGGCTGTATACCATCCTGATCGTCGCGGGCGCGGGAGTAATCCTGATGCCGAATATTCCGTTGGTCAAGATTTCCATACTGTCCCAGGTGGTAAACGGTCTGGTGCTTCCGTTCGTGCTCGTGTTCATGCTTCTGCTGGTGAACAACAAGGAAATCATGGGCGATTTCGTAAACCCGCCTTCCTATAACTTCGTGGCTTGGACGACGACCGTGATCATGGTCGCACTGACGATTGCCTGGTTCTGGACCTTGCGAGGTGCGGCCGGCTAATGCTCCGCCGTCTTTTTTTCTACAGCAATTGTTCCTTCTACCAGGTTCCGCACCAATCCCAGATCGGCTTCGAGAAAATCAAAGGAGGGAAGCTCCGAGCGCCTGGCCCAACGCATGTCCTTGAAAATCCTGTTCTCGAGTTCGCCCTTGTATTGGTACACGGTGTAGAAGCGCAACTCCACCGCCGCGCCGTTTCTGTAATCGTGCCGGATGCGAGCCACTTCTTCGCCGATGGTGGCATCGATTCCGAGTTCTTCCTCCAACTCGCGGCGCAGCGCGTCCCGCGGTTGCTCGCCCGGTTCGATCTTGCCTCCCGGGAACTCCCATTTCAGGGGCATGGTCTGGTGGCGGGTACGCTGGCATACGAGAACCTCGTCGTCCCGGAAAATAAGCGCCGCTACCACCCGCTTTATGGACGCCAAGGAGCCTCTCTGACGACCCTGCCAGGGCGAGAAGGCTCGAAGCCCGGCCACGCGGACGCCGCATCCGCCCTGCAGCCTTGGTTCTTACCGGGGTACATTTCTATTTTCAAGCTTCTTGATGTTGGGCTTCCATCGTTCAATCTCTTCAGTTAACCCGCGACTTTTCCAGTTGCTGGCCCACCACGGAGGCGCAGTACTCGACCAGCCTGCGGTCTTGATCGCCAAAAGCGGCGGGGAAGTGGCTGTCGATATCCAGTTCACCGACTACCTTGCCACTGACAAAGATGGGAACGACCATTTCAGACTTGGTTTCGGTAGAGCACGCCAGGTAACGGTTGTCGAGGCTGACGTCGTCTACTACCACGGTCTTTCCGGAGGAGGCAGCTGCCCCGCAGATACCCTGGTTCAAGGGAATGCGGGTGTGTGGCGTCATGGCCCCCTGAAACGGCCCGAGCACCAACATGCGCGGTTGCGTCTTTACGGACTCCTCCTCCAACATGTAGAAGCCGACCCAGTTGTACTTCAACATGCGGTCGTGCAGAAGCTTCACCATTTCCCACATGAAATCTTCAACCGAGCCGGACGCCTGGCTCAGGCGGTCAATCTCTTTTTGGACTTCCTCGGTTTTTGGAGAAGCAGGCATAGGACGTCATGAATTCTTCACGGCTGGCAAGCGGCAACTCGACCGCGGACTTGAAGAATACATTTTAGACCGTCAGGTTGTGGAAAATAATCGGGACGAATCGCCGCCGCCAATGCCTTCAGTCCGAGCACGAGAGTGGGCGCGGGCGTGTTGAGCAGTTCGTCCCGAACGCAATACACGCGGCCGGTCTCAACCGCACGCATGCGTTGCCAGCCTCGGTCATGGACAATTTTCTCCAGCGGGACGCGGTCACCGGCTCCACACCATGCTGCAACAACGATTTCCGGATCTTGCGCGAGAACCGACTCTGGCGACCACCGTGCGCCGGGCTGGCCCAGAAATTCGCCGCTGGCCGCGTGGACCAGTTCGGCAACCCACGGCTGCGATGCAATCAGCGGTTTGCCCCATTCTTCACAGAAAACGCGAGGGCGCTTCTTGCCTGTCTGGACCTGACGGATCTGTGTCTCGACGGATTCAATCTCGCGCTGCATCTGCGCAATCACGGTCTGCCCGCTTTCACTGGCGCCCATAGTCCCGGAAATGGTCGCGATGTCGGTGTAGATGTCCGCCAGGGTTCTTGGGGCCAGGCCGAGAAAGCGGATGCCGGCTTTGAGGATCTCCACCACCGCTTTCTCCTGGTAGGGAACCGCGGCGATTACAAGATCAGCCTTAGTGGCGATGATCTGCCCGCTTTGGGCCGTCCAGGAATCGGCGATGATCGCGCGGCCGCTGCTTTTAACTTCGGGACACACGTCGGCGCAATACCTGGTGCATGCCACGATCCGGTCAAGCCTGCCGATGGAGGCCAGGATCACGGTAGCGCTGGGCTGAAGACAAACCACGCGCTGAGGAGTGTAAGTGGTGACCATAAGACGCAATGGTACAGGCAGTGACCCCGTGGGGACAGCCACCCCCAAGTGTCCCGCCGAGCCAAGCTCAGGAGCAATGCCCGAACAGCAGCTTGCACGATACAATCGCTGGTTAGCTGTGCAATTTATTGAGAGTATCGCCGCCAACTATGTACATCCACATGTTCGCCTTTCGCTGGCAGCCGAGTGTTACCTCCGAGCAGAAGCAACGCGTGGTCACCGAAATTCGCAAGCTTCAAGGGCAGATCCCGGGTCTGATGGAAACTTCTGTCGGAACAAACATTTCACCACGCGGGCAGGGGTATGACCTGGGAGGTGTGATGAAATTCGCTGACAAGGCTTCGCTGGATGGCTATGGGCCGCATCCCGTCCATCAAAAGCTGGTGAGCTGGCTGATGCCCCTGATTGAGCCAATCGAAGTTGATTTTGAAGAGGGCGGCTGAAATCTGAAAGGTACACCGCGCGGGCGAGGGCGCGCCCGCACCACACTGGCACGGTACAATTTCCTCCGATGTACTCTCCTCAGGTTCTCGATCACTTCCAGCACCCACGCAATGCCGGCGACGTGACTAGTCCCGACTCTTCCGTCCAGATCGAAAACCCGGCTTGTGGCGACGTCCTGAAGCTCACCCTGAGACTCGTCGATGGCCGCATCGAGGAACTGCGCTTCCTCGCCCAGGGATGTGTGCCCACCGTTGCCTGTGCTTCACTGCTCACCGAACTGGTGCAGGGAAGGACAATTGCTGAAGCCCGCCAATTGCGCCGCGAGGAACTGGTGAAAGCAATCGGTGGCTTGCCGAAAGCCTCGCTTCACGCCAGCCACCTGGCGATGGATGCTTTGAAGGCCGTCATCAAGGACCTATGAGCGAACCGACTCGGGAAAATAGATGGGCCATTGTCGCTCCCGAGCAATGCCTTCCAGTTCACCTGTTGGATTAACCGCGAAGGGATGGCGTGCGATCTCCAGCATGTCTGCATCCCAGATGGAATTCCCAAAAACTGCGTCCGGAAGGCGTCCGATAACTTCATGGATCGCCTTCGGCTTGCCCTGGCCGCTCGGCACTCGGATGACCTTGTCCGTGACCTTGCCATCCTCAACGGCGACAGCAGCGGCCAGAACCCGGTCCGCCGGAATTCCGAAATGGTTCATTCCTGCCCGGATGACCCATTCGCTCGTGGAAGAGACAGCCCAGACTTCGCAGCCGTGGTCCCGCAGCTCGAGTGCCAGGGCCTTCATGTCGGTGAAAATTCCCCCAGCCATTTTTTCCTCGAAGAACGGGAATGTGGCCCGTACGATCTCCACTTCAGCCAATCCGCGATTCATCGTTACCATCTCGGCGCACATGTCGTCTTCACTGACTTTGCCCGCCAGGTAATCGGCGTAGCGGGTACGAGCCCATCGGACGGTTTCATCGGAAACCAGGCCGCGAGTCAGTTCCCATTCGAAGAAGCCCGCTCCCGCGTCACCCGCCCACAACGTTCCGTCGCAGTCGAAAACGGCAAGCCGCGGCTGTAATTCCAAGACCGATTTCACAAGTTCGGCTGTCTTGAGGGGAGGGTTCAAGTTCGTGTCTTTTCCATTCATACTTTCGGGTTCATGCTGAGGGGATCATTTCGTCTGGGGAATCACGAGAGCGGCATAATCCTCGGGGGTGTTCACGTTCATCACGACGTGCGGATCGTCCACCGGGACATAAGATATATGGTTTGCGTGCTGATGTTCTACGTCTCTCGCAGTGGCAGACGCGGGGGCCTTCAGAAATGCCTCGATCATCTCGCGTCCTGCCAGGAATGGGTGACCATGTCTGCCGTTATACTCCGGCACGACGGCCCAGATCGCTGAGGGGGCAGATTCGAATGCCGCGCGTAGTTTTTCCAGCGCGGCGGCGGACGCGGGGGGACGATCCACCAGGGTAATCATGGCTGCATCCCGCCCCAGGCTCAGAACCTCTCGCAATCCCACCCGCAGAGAGCTGAACTGACCCAGTTCCGGCGCAGGATTTCGGACCAGCGATCCGCCCGCGGCATAAACGGCCGGCGCAATGGTTGGTTCGTTGGTCCCCGCAACTACAACGACCTGGTCCGTGAAGGCGCTCAGGGTGCGAACGGCGGCGGAAACGAACGTCTCACCCGAAAACGGGACTCCAGTCGCGAACGGAGGCCAGGGGAGCAGCGCCTTGTCCGAACCCATGCGCGTGGACTCACCCGCCGCCAGTATCACTCCGCACCAGCTTGGCACCCGGCTCATGTGGCGAAGATAGCAGATATAGAGGGCGATTTGAGATGGTTGATCTCAGATTTTTGATTTGACCCGCAAACTCACCAGGCGGGAGGACAATCTGAAATCTGGCCTCTCAAATCCGCAATCGTCTTAGGAAGAGTTGATTTCAGATCTTAGCCGTCAATCTTTCACGGCCTCGGTATTCTCGTCAGAGGCGTCGTTGTCAGAGTCTCCTGCATGCAGGGCCTCAGGCTGGCGCCGGTGAAACCAGCTCATGTGTGGCAAATCGCGCTCCACACGGCGACGCACCGCGATCAATTCAGCCGTGATCGCCACGGCAATTTCCTCCGGTGTCACGGCTCCGATATCCAACCCGACCGGAGCGTGTACCCGTTCGAAGAGTTCAGGTGCCAGGCCTTCCTTGGTTAACTCGCGGAAGATAGTGATGGTCTTGCGCTTCGAGCCGATCATTCCGATGTAGCGCGCTGGAGTTTGCACCGCCCAGCGCAGCAGGCGCATGTCGTCGCGATGGCCGCGGGTGACGATCACGATGTAGGAGGATTCGTTGGGCGCCAGGCGCGCCATGACCGGCTCAAAATCTTCCGCGATAACTTCTTTGGCGTCAGGGAAGCGTTCGCGGTTGGCGTAAGTCTCGCGATCGTCGGCTACGGTAACATCAAAACCCGCTCCTCGGGCACTCCTGTAAAGGTTTACAGCCACATGACCTGCGCCGAAAATATAAAGTAATGCTGGAGGCAGGATGGGTTCGATGAAAATATCGAGCGTGCCGCCGCAAACCAGCCCGGTGTCGTATTTAGGGTCCTGATTGAGGTTGAAGGTCAAGGTGCGAGGCTTCTCGCTCTCCATTACTTCGCGAGCGGCCTGCCAGACCTCGGCCTCGACGCAACCTCCGCCAATCGTGCCGAAGATGGAACCGTCATCACGCACCAGCATCTTCGCGGTCTTGAACGAGGGAATTGAGCCGCGCACGTTGACGATGGTGGCCACCGCCCCCCGGCGCCCCTGCTGCCGCAGCTTGACGATCTCCTCGTAAACGTCCATTTCCGGTTGATTATCAGTCGGTTAACAGGGTAAGTCAATGGCTGCGCCGCCGTTCTCGTTGGAACAAACCATGCGGAGCCAACGTTTAATCCATTGGAGAATCCGCATGCGGCGCCCGGCCAGAATCGCGTTCAAAGCCCTGGCAATCTATGTCACCTTGTCATTGGTGGTTGCCATAGTGATGGCTGAACTGACGCTCCGTCCAATGCGCCTAGGAGCCGGTGGTCATTCAAGCCGCTGATGGGATCGAACTGCATGCCTGGTACAGCGTGCCGGAACATCAAAACGGTCAGGCAGTCATTTTGCTCCACGGAATCGGCGACAACCGTGGCGGCGTTGCGGGATATGGTCAGGCGTTCCTCCGGGAAGGCTATCGCATTCTGCTGCCTGATTCGCGGGCCCACGGGGAGTCGGGCGGCGCCGTGGCAACCTACGGCTTGCGCGAAAGTGACGACATTCACCGCTGGGTTTCCTGGCTCTACGGCAAAGGCGCAAAGTGTGTTGACGGCTTTGGGGAATCGATGGGCGCTGCGTTGGTGCTGGAAAGCCTGCGTTCTGAGTCGAGATTTTGCGCCGTCGTCGCCGAGGCTGCTTTCTCCAATTTCCGCAGCGTTGCCTACGATCGTGAGGGGTTTTTTGTGGGAGCCGGGCGCTTCGGTATAGAGCGAATTGTCGGCCGAACAGTCGGACTACTACCCGCCGAGATGGCTCTTCTATACGCCCGCTGGCGCTATGGCGTGGATCTGCGGCGAGCCAACCCAGTGGATGCTATGAGATCGTCGGCTGTCCCGATATTGCTGATTCACGGCGAGGAGGACATCAACATCCTGCCCTGGCACTCGCGCGTTCTGGCTCAGGCAGACCCGCTGCATGCCCGGTTATGGCTGGTGCCAGCAGCAGGGCACTGCGGAGCCGTGGGGGTCGCGCCCGACGAATTTTGGTCGCGAGTGCTGGTCTTCTTCGCACAGCACAACAGGGAGCAGCGGGGAACCGTCACCTAGACGTTTCCAGCGGGGCCGAGCCTGATTGCTCGAAACCGTAATGATCAAGCAAAACAAAAGCCCCGGGGGTCATTACCTCCCGAGGCTGCTGGCGCTTGACCAGCGGTACCAAGGACACGGCCTGTCACTGCTATCGTCGCGCCACCTTTCCAAGATGTCAAGCTTACTTATGTGAGTGGTCGCCGCGGAGGGCGGCGGAGTCGAACCGCAGTGGCTGAGGGGGCCACTCACCGGCGTGACAGGCCGTGTCCGGTACCCACAGGCAACGCCCTCCAGACTCCGGCATGCCGAAGGAAACGTTAGTCGGAGATTGCCTCGCTGTCTGTGATCTGTAAACATCTGCGATGTGCCGACATGGGACTCTTCGAGTACGCCTGTGGTAGTTTGACTTCGTGTCGGAGGACTCATGAAAGCCGTCCGTATTCACGAATTCGGTGGTCCAGAAGTTCTGCGCTATGAAGAAGCCCCGGATGCGAAGCCGCGCAAGGATCAGGTGCTGGTCCGGGTGAAGGCCTGTGCCATGAATCATCTCGATCTTTGGGTACGAAAAGGACTGCCCGGCGTGAATCTCCCGCATATTCTGGGCAGCGATGTGGCTGGCGAGATTGTAGAAATAGGCGAGTACGTCACTGGTTTCAAGCCAGGGCAGAGGGTCTTGCGGGCGCCAATGCACTTCTGCAATCGGTGTGCGAAGTGTGTCGCGGGACTTCAGAATCAATGCGGGGAATTTACCGTGCTCGGCAATCGCGTCGATGGCGGGAATTGCGAACTGATCGCAGCGGCAGCCGTGAATATCATCCCCATACCTGACACCCTGGACTTCAATCAGGCTGCCAGCGTGCCGCTGGTGTTTCTTACTGCCTGGCACATGCTGGTGGGGCGCGCCGGCATTCGTCCGGGACAGACGGTTCTGGTGCTGGGCGCCAGCTCGGGGGTTGGCATCGCGGCCATTCAGATCGCCAAACTGTTTCACGCTTTCGTCATTACCACCGCCGGAGACGAAAAGAAGCTGGAGAAGGCGCGCGGGTTGGGCGCTGACCACGTCATCAACCATTACCAACAGAAAATTTCCGAAGAAGTAAAGAAGCTCACCAACAAGGAAGGTGTGGACATCGTGGTCGAGCATGTTGGCGCGGCCACCTGGGAAGAGAGCATGAAGTGCCTCAAGCCGGCCGGCACGCTGGTGACGTGCGGCGCTACGACCGGCCCCAACGCCAGCTTTGATTTGCGCTTTTTGTATTCGCGCCAGCTCTCGTTGCTGGGTTCTTACATGGGCACGATGGGCGAATTGTATGAGGTGCTGGGCCACGTCTTTGCCGGACGGTTGAAGCCTGTAGTGGATCGAACTTTCGCTCTGCAGGATATCCGAGCCGCTCATGAATACATGGAAGCAAGCCAGATGTTCGGCAAGCTTGTGCTGAATCCGTAGGCGGAGTTGTCCTCCCCAAGAAGGCTGTTACCAGACCTACCATGGGCTGTACCACCGTAACTTTCCCCAATGAGAACGATGCACTATGTTCTAAGCGGTGAGGCCTTTGGCCATGCTTTTCTGAAGTGTGTCCTTGTTACTGCCTGGCAACGCAGCCTGGGAAGTTGGAATCGATGGAGCAACAGCCAAATCGCCGACGATGGGAGCGCCATCCGTTTGACGTGCCTCTTCGCGTCGAGGTAGATCATTCGACAGACAAGGCTGCGGTGGATGGTCGCGGCGTTCGGCTGAGCCAAGGAGGCATTTGCCTGTTTGCCGCGGCCAACCTGCAGGTCGGAAGTCATGTCAAAGTCGAATTCAGGAATCCCCGCACCGATGAGCCGGTTCGAGTTCGAGGAAAAGTCCGTAACCGGTCGGTTTACTTGTACGGTGTGGAATTTCTCTCCGAGGAATTCGAACATTAGCAGTGGCTGGCGCCCTTGATGCCGAGATCCGCGGTGGAAATGGTCTTCCTTCCACCTAGAATTTATCGCATGAGTGATCGCCGGGCATGGCTGTGTAATCGCGTTCGACGTCGCCCACGCCGCCGGCGATTCGAAGCGCAGAAGCTGCCTGCTGAAGTGCAAAGCCCCCTCGATAGGTTGCCATTGACAAGACAGCGCCCCCGTTTTAGAGTTCGGATGCGCCGCTCCTGGAATCCTTCCCGTTTCGCAGTGGACACCCCACCTCTGCTCCTCGACGCGACGTGTTAGAGACCCAAGGATTCGTACCCAGTCGGGGTGCAGACGATCCTGAAAATCCTCCCTGCACCATTCGACACGAAGTGGGAGCTGATGTGAGCAGGATCAAGACGGTCGCCATCGGGGCCACCAAGCAAGTGGGTGTACTGTACGCAGCCGTGCCGTTCATAGACCAAGATGTGATGCAGGCGGCGTTCTTGGCGGCTGTGCTGCTCCGGGTTGCGGTGCTCCTCTTGGCGTTGCGGCACGGTATCATTATCGACAGCGAAGGTGTCGAGTACGCACGACTGGCCGAGAATCTGCGTTCTGGGCACGGCTACGTGGGGATTTTTAACAACGGCCCACAGCTGAATTTCCCCCCTTTATTTCCCCTTCTAATCGCCGGTCTGTCGTTGGTATTGCCTAGCCCAGAACTCGCAGCGCGGGTGATAAGCATCGTCCTCGGTGCTGCGCTAGTTGTGCCCATGTTCAAGTTGGCCGACCTTATCTATGACCGGAGAGTAGCGTTCCTCGTAGCTGTGCTGATAGTGTTCCATCCCCTCTTGGTGGCGCGATCAGTCCTGTGCTGCTCCGAGACCCCCTATCTAACTGTCCTCATGTGTGGCATCTACTGCGTAATTCGCTGGGTTGAGGAACACAAAGCTGGAACGTCCATTCTTGCCGGGGTCTTCTTCGGATTAGCCTACCTTATTCGTCCCGAGGCTCTCCTTTTCGTGGCGGCGTTCGCTGCCCTGGGCTTGGTGTGGGGGCTATTCGTTCAAAATCGCCGGCTAGTACTGATTGGCGTCCTAAGCCTGGTTGGAGTGTTCGCGTTTGTAGCTTCCCCCTATGTCGCTTTTCTCTCCAAAAACTCGGGAAAATTCCGAATCGAAGCAAAGAGTTCGCTATCGTACGCCTGGGGGACGAAAATGCGGGCTGGGATGAGTTATAACGAGGCTGCTACAAAAATCAGGGATGACTTAAGTGGCGAGGGCGTGTTTATGAAATCGTATTACGAGATTTTGAATGAAGCCTCGTACACGCCGCGTGACCTGGTCTTGTACTTACTACATTCGGCGCCGCGAAACGTGAAAACGATCTATGAGGCACTGGCGACCTTTGAGACACAGGGAGCGCCTGTGCTCTTTATTCTGGCCGTC
>JACXTT010009016.1_pt1 | contig 13688 bp, 13 predicted proteins | sample 9270951 | NCBI WGS metagenome assembly JACXTT01 (sample SAMN15532306, study PRJNA645909) | rock metagenome | isolation source: weathered quartz diorite | place: Puerto Rico | collected 2017-06-21 | reverse complement strand
GTCCACGTCGCGGCCGTGCGCGCCCGCTCGAACAGCCGCGAGGCCGTCGAGTTGCGCCTGCAGGCATACCGCGTAGGCCTCTGCGAGCCGGGCGGGCAGCGCTCCGGTCGCGAATGTGCGTGTGCAGTCCGAGCAGTACCCGTCGACGACGCAGCCCATGTCCAACGTGACCAGCGTCCCTGCCTCGATCGGCCGGTCGCCGGGTACCGCGTGGGGAGAGGAACCGTTCGTCCCGGCGGCGACGATGCTCGAAAAGGCGAGGCTCGATGCGCCCGCATCGTGGAACGCCTGCTCGATCCACCATGCGAGGTCGCTCTCCGTGCGGCCGGTGAATCGCTCCTCGGCGAGCCTGGCGAACACCTGGTCGGAGATCGCGCCTGCGCGCCGGATCGCCTCGATCTCGCCGGGCTCCTTGACCCTGCGGAGATCCTCGACGGGACCGTCGGCGATGTCACCGACCTGGCTGCCGAGAGGGACGAGGACGACGCCTGCGGTGCGGAGCCGCCGGTGGGTGTCGTACGAGACGTGCGGCGCCTCGACGGCGATGCGCCTGCCGGAGAGCAGTGAACCGATCGACCCGATCAGATCCCGCCCGATCTCGACGACCTCGATTCCCTCGATCGCGCGCGCCCGCTCCGCGTAGCGGAAGTCCGTGTAGAGCATCGCGGCGCCGTCCGGCTCGACGAGCAGCGCTGCGTTCGAACTGGACAGCCCGGTCAGGTACCGAACGTTCGTCGATCCGGTGACGAGCAGCGCGTCGCTCAGGAGTCGGGCGACGCGCGTGATTCGGGTCACGAGGCGCTCCTCGCGAGGAGCGTGAGCGCCTCGCGGTAACCGTCGATTCCCTTCCCCACGATGCGCTGCGTGCGCACGTCCTCGAGCACGGACTGGCGCCGCCACGGCTCTCTGTTGTCGACGTCGGAGATGTGCACCTCGACGATCGGTCCCTCGAACGGCTCGAGCGCGTCGCGGATCGCCCACGCGTAGTGCGTCCATGCCCCGGGATTGACCACGATCCCGTCGGCGTCGCCCAACGCGTCGTGGCAGAACCCGACGAACTCACCCTCGTGGTTGGTCTGCCGGCAGCGGACCTGGACTTCCAGCTCGCGGGCCCACTGGTAGATCCTCGTCTCGAGATCCTGAAGCGTCGCGTCGCCGTACGTCTCCACGTCCCGCCGGCCGAGGAGGTCGAGATTGACGCCGTTCAAAACCTCGATGCGCACCGGCGCACTCTACGTCTGCGCAAGGTGGGGAATCCGCGGGAGCGGATTCCCCACCGCGCAAGATCCCTGAAGCGGCCGCGCCCCTACGCGTCGACTATCAGTGCATCGAGGGCCGCGCGCACGTCCTCGGTGGGCACCTGCACCCCGATCCTGGGGCGCCCTGGTGCCTCGAGCAGGACGAGTCGCGGGCTTCCCTGCTCGGACTTCTTGTCGCGTGCGAGCGCACGCCACGCTGCGTCCGGGTCGACGCGAACCCGCTGCGGCGACAGCACCTCCTCCACGACGGCCGTCTCCTGACCGGAGAGCCGTAGCGCCGCGAGCAGACCCAGCGCGACCGCCTCGCCGTGCGGGAGCGCGAAGCCTGCAGCCGCTTCGAGCGCGTGGGCGAACGTGTGCCCGAGGTTGAGTTGGTTTCGCGGCCCCCGGTCGAACGGGTCGCGTAGACACACCGCTGCCTTGAACGCCGCGCAACGGCGTACCTGCTCCTGCACGGGCAGCTCCCAGAGCGGCTCCCCACACAGCAGACCCGTCTTCACCACCTCGGCCAGGCCGTTCTGCACGTCACGGTCGGCGAGCGTCTCGAGGAGGCCGGGGTCGACGACGACCCGGGCCGGCCAGTGAAAGGCGCCGACGAGGTTCTTTCCCGAGGGCACGTCGATCGCGGTCTTCCCGCCGATCGCGGCGTCGACCTGCCCGATGAGCGTCGTCGGCACCGGCACCCAGGGGACGCCCCGGAGGTAGGTCGCTGCGGCGAGACCGGCGACGTCGGTCGCCGTGCCTCCCCCGAGCGCGACGACCGTCACCGAGCGGTCGCCCCTCAGATCCCGCCAGAGGCGCTCCAGCACCGCGCCGGCCTTGGCCGCCTCGCCTTGCGGCACCTCGTGCGCGCCGAGCAGGCGCTCGGCGAGCGCGATCTGGGCCTGCACGCCGTAGATGCCGGCGACGTGCCGGTCGGAGATGAGCTCGACCTGACCCGTCCCGGGGACGAGCGAGTCGAGCAGGTCGATCGACCCGTGCTGGACATGCACCCCGGCAGCGGCCAGGACGACGCCGTCGGCGTCACGCGCCCGTCCGTCCGCAACGTCGCCGTAATACGCATCCCGCTCCGCGTGCAGCGCACGGAAGCGTTCAGGGTCGGTGGCGAGCGGTCGCCCGCTTCCCTCGACCCGCCGCAACGCCTCGTCGACCGCGACGTCGATGAGGACGGAGAACGCTCTCTCGCCGAGGCGACGGCGCGTGGGCTCGGAGGTGACGGCGCCGCCACCGAGCTCGACGACCGCGGGTTCGGCACGCGCGAGGACGTCGGCGGCGGCCTCCTCTTCGAGCGCCCGAAATGCCGCCTCGCCCCGGTCGGCGAAGATCGCGTCGATCGCCGTGCCCGCCCGCTCTTCGACGACCGCGTCGAGGCTGACGAACTCCCGGCCGAGCCTTTCGGCCACGACCGGGCCGAGCGTCGACTTGCCGGCGCCCATGAACCCTACGAGCGCCAGGTGGCGGTCGAGGGCGTTCAGCGGCGCCACGTGTCGCCGATCCGTGCGAGGTACGACCGGTGCGCGGCGAGCACGTCCACGAGCGCGTCGCCTCCGAACTTCTCCCTCGCCGCCCGCGCCAGCTCCCAGGCTACAGCCGACTCGGCGACGACGGCCAGCGCCTCGACTGCCTGGACGTCGCTCCGCTCCACCAGCGCTTGTGCAGGATCGCCCGTGGCGAGGTCGACGCTGTCGAGCGGTCGCATCAGCGTCGGCAAGGGCTTCATCGCAGCGCGGGCCACGACCGGCTCGCCGTTGGTAACGCCGGCCTCCAGACCGCCGGCCCGGTTCGAGCGCCTGACGAGACCGGGATCGATCTCGTCGTGGGCCTGCGAGCCCCGGTCGCGCGCGAGCGCCAGACCGTCCCCGATCTCCACTGCCTTGACGGCCTGGATGCCCATCAACGCAGCCGCCAGGCGTGCGTCGAGGCGTTCCGCCTTCTCGGTGTACGAGCCGAGACCAGGCGGAACCCCCATGGCGACCACCTCGACGATGCCGCCGAGCGTGTCGCGGTCGGCGCGAGCCGCGTCCGTCGCCTCGCGCATGCCCTCGTCCCCGGTGGCGCCGCCGATCTCGATCGCCCTCCCGGCGACCACGACTCCCAGCTCGGCCAGCAATGCCTTCGCGACCGCGCCGGCCGCAACGTGGACGGCGGTGTGCCGCGCGCTCGCGCGCTCGAGGGCGTTGCGCACATCTTCATGCCCGTATTTCAGGACACCGGCCAGGTCAGCGTGGCCGGGCCGAGGGAGGGTGACGGGCTTGGTGCCCTTCCCCTCGGGCTCGCCCTCGGGTGGCCAGGGGCTCATGCCCCACTGCCAGTTCTTGTGATCGAGGTTGCGGACGACGAGCGCGAGCGGCGTACCGAGCGTCAGCCCGTGGCGCAGACCGGCGAGCACTTCGACACGATCGGTCTCGAGCTGCTGGCGGGGACTACGGCCGTAGCCCTGCTGGCGGCGGCCCAGGTCGGTGTCGATCGCCTCCCGGTCGAGCCGCAGCCCGGCGGGAAGACCCGTGAGGAGAGCGACGAGCGCGGGTCCGTGTGACTCCCCTGCGGTGACGAGCCCGAGCGTCATGTGCGCGATTCTAGGGGCCGGTCCTATAGATCCAGTGCGGCGCGCATCGCTGCGGTCGGCGCCGGTCGCCCGGTCCAGCGCTCGAAGGAGGCTGCGCCCTGGGCGAGCAGGATCTCGAGACCGTCGACGACACGAGCGCCGACGTCCCGGCCTGCGCGTGCGAATGCGGTCGTCTCGCCTCCGTGCAGGTACGGCAGATCGACGAGCACCTGATGCGAGGACGGCCGGATCAGCGGCTCGTCCTTCACCGGCGTCGCGTTGACGATGACGTCGTAGCCTTCGGCCGCGGGTGGCCACTCGGGCTCGCTCCGGCTCGCAACCGTAACGTCGTAGCCGCACGACGTCAGGGCGGCGACAGCCGCCTTGGCCGAGCCGCCACGTCCGAGGACGAGCGCCCGGCCCGACGCCTCGTCGACCGCCTGGGCAATGGCGGCGACATCGGTGCTCGAGCCGTGCACGCGGCCGTCGCGGAAGACGAGCGTGTTGACGGAATCGGCATGCCTGGCGTCGTCGTCGACCTCGTCGCAGACCGCGATGACCGCCGTCTTGTGCGGGATCGTCACGTTCGCGCCGGCAAACCCCGTTGCGACGAGCCCGTGCACGGCGTCGGCGAGCCGCTCCGGCGGCGTCGGCAGCGGGAGGTAGGCCCAGTCGAGCTCGAGGGCCTCGAAGGCCGCGTTGTGCATGGCGGGCGAGAGCGAATGCGAGACCGGCCACCCGAGAATGCCGACGAGCGTCGTCGTCCCGCTGATCTTCCTCACGGTCGTTGCCCGGAGTACTGCTTCATGAACTCCCTCGCCGAGATCAGGTTCAGCAAGCGCCGCCGGTCGCTCTCGAGCACGGCGTAATCCAACTCGTCGTACGACTCGAACGCGAACGGGTAGCACTCCTGCCGTCCGGGCATGATCACCCCGCATCCCAGGTCGACGTCGACGACCGCCATCGCGAGGTCGGGGCGCGTCGAGCGCAGCTTGGCCCAGGCTTTCCAGACGGTCCCGAGCCACAACGCTCTGGTGGGTGCGGCCGTCTGGGCGTCGCGCGCCGTCGGGTTGCAGTCGTGGACCACGACGGCACCGCTGTCGGAGAGGTGTCGCAGCGCGTTGACGATGTCCCGCTCGACCTGCTCGTCCACGTGCAGGCCGTCGACGAAGACGAGGTCGAAGAACGTGTCGGCGTCAGCCGCGTCGAGTCCGGCGAAGAAGTCGTCCGACGTCATGGCGTAGTCGACCGCGCCCCGTGTGGGGGCCGGATCGACGCCCGTCTTCTCGGCGACGCGCACGCGCGCGAAGTTCCCGCCTGGGTTGCGCACACCGATCTCCAGATAGGTGCGATACCCGCGGGCGGCGACGAGAAAGTTCAGGACATCGGTTCGATTCCTGACAACGGGCCACCGGCCTTGGACTCGCCACGCGGCGGGCTGCACGGCCCTTCGCACGCGCTTTCGCAGGTGCCCGACGCTCATTTGCAGCCGAAGCCGTACTGGCAGACCTTGCGGAGGAACTCGTTCTCGTCGGCCGTGAAGAAGTGGTGCTTCTTGTCCGGCTTGCGCACGAAGTAGAGGTAGTCGACGTGCGCCGGGTGCGCGGCCGCGCGGATCGAGGCGAGCCCGGGATTCGCTATGGGCGTCGGCGGCAGACCGGGGAACCGCCTCGTGTTGTAGGGGCTCGAGCTCGCGAGCGCCGCCTTGGTCAGCGACTTCGTACCCGGGATGTTCAGTCCGTAACGGATCGTTGCGTCGATCCCGAGCGGCATCCGGTGATGGAGGCGGTTGTAGATGACCGCGGCGATGAGACGGCGCTCAGACGGGACGACGGCCTCCTTCTCGATCATCGACGCGATGATCAGCACGTCGTACGAGGTCAGGTTCTTCGAGTGCGCGTAGCGGAGGTCGACGGTCCCGAAGCGCATCTTGAAGGCGGCGAGTTGCTCGGCGACCAGCTGCTTCGCGGTCGTCTGTGCCGTGAAGTCGTAGGTGGCCGGAAAGAGGAAGCCCTCGATTCGCCCCTTGCTGAGCTTCCGGAAGCCGATCGGTGGCAGCACGCGCGCCGTCGAGGCGCGATACGACGACGCCGTCAGCCGCGGAGCGACGTGCCGCTTGCGGATGGCGATCGCGCGCACCGCTCCGACCCGGGCCACCATCTCACGGCGTGTGAATCCCTCCGGGAAGATGATCCGGAGCGTCACCGGCAGCGTCGGCGCCGTTGTCGTGGCGGACGACGTCACCGGTGTGGCTGTCCCGCCCGACGAGTCCTGGCGCCAGGCCGCCAGCCCTCCGCCGACTGCGATCACGACGGCGCCGACAGCGACGATCGCGCCTCGCCGACTCATGCTCCGCCGCCTCCCGCCAGCTCGAGGTAGCCGGCGAGCAGATGAGCGGCGGCGCGAGCGTCCTCCTCCGCCTCTGCACCCGCGGACCCCGACTGCTCTGCCAGCCTGGTGGTGAACCGCTCGTCGAACATGACGACGGGGACCTGGAGTACCCGGCGGAGACCCTCGACGAACCGCTCCGTCTCCAACGCCTGTTCACCGCGCTCCCCCCGAAGCGTCAACGGCAGCCCCACCACCACTCTGGCCGCCCCGTGCTCGGTGACCAGCTCGGCAACTCGGCGGAGCCCGTCCTCTGTCGCCGCCCACTCGATCACTCCCAGCGGCCGCGCGAGCGTCCCGGTCGGGTCGGAGACCGCGACGCCGGTTCGCGCCGCGCCGTAGTCGAGGGCGATGACTCTCGCGTCCTGGGCCAAGCGACAGACTGTTGCAAAGCCGTCGGCTCGCGTGCGGACGATCACAATCCAGCCAGGATCAACCGCTCCGCTTCGGCGAGGGCGTCGGGGAGCTTCTCGGGATTCTTCCCGCCTGCGCGGGCCATCGTGGGTCGCCCGCCGCCCCCGCCACCGACCAGGGCCGCCGCCCCGCGCACGACGTCGGACGCACTGACGCGCTCCGCGACTGCCGCATCGAAGTTGGCGACGAGGTGGACGCGGCCGTCCTCCTGCGACCCGAGCACGACCGCGGCGGGCGCGTGGCGCTGCTTGAAGTGGTCGGAGAGCTCGAGCAGCGCGTCGGCGTCGAGCCCGTCGACGGCTTGCACGATCAGGTTGACGCCCTTGTGCACCTTCGGAGAAGGTGCACTGGTCATCGCCTCGTCACGAGGCGACGACACGCGCTTTCGCTTCAGCTCTCGACGCAGCTCCTCGATCTCGGCCCTCACGACGTCCAGCTCGTCCGCCCGTGCGTGAAGGTACGCGTACGCCTCACCGGATGTCACCGCCTCGATCCGGCGTGCACCCGAGCCGACCGAGCCCTCCGACAGGATCGCGAAGCTCCCGATCTCGGCCGTCGCGCGCACGTGCGTGCCGCCGCAGAGCTCCCGCGAGACGCCTTGAACCTCGACCACGCGGACGATGTCGCCGTACTTCTCCCCGAACAGCATCATCGCACCGAGATTCCGCGCCTCGTCGATCGGGGTCTCGAACGTGATCACGGGATGGTTCTCGAAGATGCGCCGGTTGACGATTGCCGAAACCTGTTCGCGCTCCGCGGGCGTCAGCGCCTGCTCGTGCGTGAAGTCGAACCGCAGCTTGTCGGGGCGAACCGCGGAGCCGGCCTGCTTGACGTGCTCGCCGAGCACCTCCCGCAACGCCCGGTGCAGCAGGTGCGTCGCCGTGTGGTTGGCCATGGTGGGGAAGCGGACGGCCCAGGGGACGACGGCCTTGACGCGGTCGCCCACCGCGAAGCCGTCGCCGCGGAAGAGCAGGACCTGGTCGCCCTCGAAGCGGTATGCCTCGACGAGCTCTGCTCGTGTCCCGGAGTCGTGGTCGAGCGCGATCCAGCCGTGATCGGTCACCTGGCCGCCGCCGGACGGGTAGAACGGCGACTCGCGCAGCTTGGCGAGGAAGGTCCTGTCGCCGAGATCGTCGAGCGCTCCGATTTGCGTCAGGACGTCGGTCTTGACGAAGCCGACGAACTCCGTCCGGAAGTCGGCCGCCCGCGCGAAGTCCGCAGCACGCTGGCCGCCGGTCTCCCCCCCTGCCCGGGAGATCTCCCGGTGCTCCTCCATCGCGAGGCGGTAGCCGTCGACGTCGACAGCCTGCCCGCGCTCCTCGGCGAGCTCGACCGTCAGCTCGAGCGGGAAACCGTACGTCGCGGCGAGCGTGAACGCGTCCTCGCCGGAGATGACGTCCTGCCCTGCGAGCTCGTCGAAGAGCTTCGTCCCGCGTTCGAGCGTCTCGCGGAACCGCTCCTCCTCGGCGCGGACGACCCGCTCGATCTCGGCCGCCGCCTCGGCCACCTCCGGGTACCAGGGGCCGACCTGCTCGACCACGATCGCGGGCAACCGGTACACGGCGTCGAGCCCGATGCGCCGCGCCTGCACGACGGCCCTGCGGATGAGGCGTCGCAGGATGTATCCGCGGCCCTCGTTGCCGGGGGTCACTCCCTCGGCGACGAGGAATGTCATGCCGCGGCCGTGGTCCGAGAGGACGCGATGGGCCTTCGTCGCCTCGACCGAGGTGCCGTAGCCCACACCCGACTCCCGCTCGATCCAGTCCATGATCAGCTGGAAGCCGTCGGTGTCGAAGATCGAACCGACGTCCTGCAGGATCATGGCGCCGCGTTCGAGACCGAGCCCGGTGTCGATGTTCTGCTTCGGGAGCGGCGTCAACGTGCCGTCGGCGCCGAGGTCGAACTCCATGAAGACGAGGTTCCAGAACTCCAGGTATCGCTCGCAGCGCTCGCAGCCCGGTGCGCAGTCGGGCTGCCCGCAGCCGTGCTCCTCGCCGCGGTCGTAGTTCAACTCCGAGCAGGGGCCGCAGGGGCCGGTCTCGCCCGCAGGGCCCCAGAAGTTCTCCGAGCGCGGCAACGCGACGATCCGCTCGCGCGGGATCCCCTTCCGGAGCCACCCCTGCACGGCGACCTCGTCCTCACCGATTCCGAGGGCCGGATCGCCGGCGAAGACCGTCGCCCACAGCATCTCGGGATCGATCTGCATGTGCTCGGTGACGAACTCCCACGCGAAGTCGATCGCGCCGTCCTTGAAGTAGTCCCCGAAGGAGAAGTTCCCGAGCATCTCGAACATCGAGGCATGCCGGGTGGTGAGGCCGACCTCGTCGAGGTCGGTGTCCTTGCCGCCGGCGCGGAGCACCTTCTGCACCGTCGTGAACCGAGGCGCAGGAGGCTCCTTGGCTCCCGAGAAGTACGGCTTCAGCGGCTGCATACCCGCGGAGATAAACAGCGTCGAAGGGTCCTCCGGAGGCGGGATCAGCGACCAGGAGGGGAAGCGTCGGTGCTCGCGCTCCTCGAAGAACGAGAGGAATCCCTCCCGCAGCTCTGCCGTCGTCCTCATGCAGCGATCGTAGCGCCGATCAGACGACGTCCCTGGCGGCGAGCCTGCCCGTACGCGCTATTCGGTGCCGGTCGGCGCGGGCCCGTCTGCGGCGCTCAGGTCCTCGTGCAGATCCTGCGCGCGGCGGGCGGCTGCTTCCTTCGCGTCGTCGACAGCGGCACGGAAGTCGTGGTTCTTCCGGAAGGACGAGAACGCATGCGAGACGCCCGCCGCCGCGCCGGAGACCTTCTCGACCGGCTTCGTGATCGCGAACGAGACGGCGCGAACGGCGGTGTCGACGCTCTCGGCCATCGACACGGCGCTGTCCGTGATCGTGTCCGCCTTGTCGAGCTGCTTGTTCACACGGTCGATGGTGCCGCCGGCCTTGACGACCACCGGCAGCAGATCCCGCTCCGTGCCGGAGAGGAACGACGACAGCCGTCCGAAGACGTTGCCGAGCTTCCAGAGCGCCCAGAACGAGCCGAGGCCGACGAGGACGAGGAACACGGCCAGCCCGTAGTAGGCGATATCTCCAGCCGAAGCGGCGACGAGCACGAGCGGGATCCTAACCCGCCGCCGTGATCACACCGCTCCCAACGATCGCATCGGTGTCGTAGAGCGCAGCGATCTGGCCGGGCGCCACGCCGAACGCGGGCTCGTCGAGCTCGAGCTCGAAGCCGGCATCCGTCGGCCTGACGCTCGCGGGGACCGGCTCAGACCGATAGCGGAGCTTCGCGTGGGCGTGCTCGACCCGCACGTGGAGGGTCCCGTCGACCTCGATTCTGCTGCAGGCGAGCGCCGGGCGCGGCCCGACGACGACCGTGTTGGCGGCTCTGTCGACCCTGAGGGCATAGAGCGGTCCCGTCCCCACGACACGAAGCCCGCGGCGCTGACCAGGCGTGAAGCGCCAGGCGCCGTCGTGACGGCCGAGCTCGCGCCCGGCCTGGTCGACGATCGCGCCCTCATGCGAGGCGACACCCTGTCGCCCCAGGAAATCCCTGTAGTCGCCGCCGGCGAGAAAGCACGCCTCCTGGCTCTCGGCCCGTCGCGCGACGTCGAGGCCGGCTGCCTCCGCCTCGGCTCTGGTCGCGGCCTTGTCCTGGCCGCCGAGAGGAAAGGCCACGCGCTCCAGCAGGTCCGGGTCGACCGTGGCGAGCATGTAGGACTGGTCCTTGCGCGGGTCGAGTCCCCGCCCGACCAGCCGTCGCCCGTCGCGTTCGACGATCCGCGCGTAGTGCCCGGTCCACAGAACGGCGGCGCCCGCGCGCTCGGCGGCGGCGAGCAATGCGTCGAAGCGGAACGAGCCGTTGCAGCGTGTGCAGGGATTCGGCGTCAGCCCGGCTGCGTAGCCCTCGACGAACGGCGACACCACCGCGGCGCGAAACTCCTCTCGGAGATCGAGCGTGATGTGCGGGGCACCGAGCGCATGGCAGGTCTCGCGCGCGGCGATGACGGCGTCGGGTGAGCAGCACACGCGATCCGCGGCTGGACCGTGCGGGTCGAGCCAGAGACGGAGGGTGATCCCGATCGCGTCGGGAAGCGCACGCAGCAGCGCGACGGCGCTGTCGACGCCTCCGCTCATCGCCACGGCGACGCGCCCGTCCGAGGGAGCAGCTCGGAAGTCCTGGCCGAGAGCATTCGCGAGCGCATCGGCGGCGAGCGTCTCGCCGGGAACCGCGGCGGCCTCGATCAGCGTCAAACCGACGAGGTCCCGGCTCATGCCGGGCGTCTCGGCCGCGACGATTCGCTCGCCGTCGACGACGAGCCGGACGGCAGCATAGGAGTCTCCTCGCGCGGAATCGCCGAAGACCTCGATCGCGCTCATGCGATCAAGTTAGCGCTCGGAACGAACGGCCGGGTCGCGGGCCAGGCGCGAATACAGGGCCATGTCGCCGCGGCGCACCCCTTTCAGGTGGACGCCTCGGAGCGTCCCCTCGCGAACGTAGCCGCAACGCTCTGCCACTTTCAGCGAGGCGGGATTCTCGAGCTCCGCACGCAGCTCGATGCGCTCGAGCCCCAACTCCTCGAACCCCCAGCGGGTCAGGAGCGACAGCGCGCGGTTTGCGACGCCCCGGCCGCGTGCCTCGGGCGCGACGATGTACCCCACCTCGCCCTCGAGGCTGTCGGGCCGCAGGACGACGAACGCGATCATGCCGAGGAACGCTCCGGTCTCCGAGTCCACGATGGCGAAGCCGGCGCGCGAGCCGTCCTCCCAACCCTCCTCGTAGAGCCCGAGCCATCTGGCGGCCTCCTCCGAGCCGAACGGCTCCGGGACGCGCGTGAACCGCTGCACGAGCGGGTCGTTCCCGACCGCTTCGAGTGCGTCCAGATGCTCGGCCGCGAGGGGGACGAGGGTGATCGCCCCGTCGACGATCGGAGTTCGCGGTCGGGCGATGCTCATGGCGCCAGGAGCTCCAGCCTGTTGCCCCACGGATCGCTGACGTGGAACCTCGGCTGACCTTCGATCTCGGTCGGATCGGTCCACGAGACGGCCGCACCGGCAGCCTGGAGGCGATCTGCGATCTCCCGCAGAGCCGTCGGCGAGCTCACCGCGATGCCCGGGTGGGCCTTTCGGGCCGGCACGAAGCGCTCGTCGACGCCGACATGAAGCTCGTCGTCGCCGACGCGGAACCAGCAGCCGCCACGAGCGGCGAGCAGCGGTGGCTTCGGGATCTCCTCGAACCCGAGCAAGCCGCCGTAGAAGTCGCGTGCCGCTGCCTCGCAGCCCGCGGGAGCGGCGACCTGCACATGGTGGAGACCGACGACCGCCACGGAAGGAGGGTAGTAGAGGGCAGGAGAGCCGTGAGGCTCCCCCGCCCGAGCTCCGACCCTGCCGTCCTCCGCGGGGCGCTGCGAACCTGGCAAACCAGGTGGGTGCCCTGCCGGCGTCGGGCGCCGCCCTCGGCCGGACCCGGGCTCCCTCAGCGTGTGTGTTGGTTCACGTTGAATCCCGCGGCAACGCACAGCGTCGAGCACAGAAACTGTAGACGGTCAGCGGACGGCGGCGAAGCGCCACTGGATCCGCTGCGTCCCGTCGAGACCCATCCTCTGCGCGAGGGCGTCGGTCGTCTCGAACTGGTGCCCGCCCGCCTTCAGACGGTTGTCGATCACCTCGGTCAGGAAGGTCCTGCTCCCGAAGCGGATCTCGATCTTGGCGTGGCACGGCAGGACCGGCTCCGTCACACCGAGCGAGCGATCGGTGAGCACCAGTCCACATGTCGTCCGTTCGGCGTCGCCCGCGGGGCCGCGCGACGCCGCGAGCGCGTCGAACCAGCCTCCGCCGGGTGCCGAAACGCCTTGCAGGGCTTCGCGCGCGGCCGTTTGCTGGTGACGGTGGATACCGGCCGCGGCGCCCAGCCCGGCGAGCAGCGCCGCGGCGAGCAGCAGGACGAGCCGCTCGGCGAGCGAGGTCAGCCCGCGTCCTTTCGCACGTTCAGGCGGAGACCGAGCTCGTCGAGCTGCTCGATCGGCACCTCGGACGGCGCGCCGCTCATAGGATCGACCCCCGCCTGGTTCTTCGGAAACGCGATCACGTCCCTCAGGTTGGGCTCTCGCGCGAGCACCATCGTCATCCGGTCGATGCCGAACGCGATGCCGCCCATCGGCGGGGCGCCCATCGCCAGGGCGTCGAGCAGGAACCCGAACTTCGCCTGCTGCTCCTCACGTGACAGCTCGAGCCGGTCGAAGACCTTCGCCTGCAGCTCGGGCTCGTGGATCCTGAACGAGCCGCCGCCGAGCTCGTTCCCGTTCACGACCACGTCGTAGGCGTGCGCCAGCGCGTTCTTCGGATCTTCGGTGAACCTCTCCGTCCATTCCGTTGCAGGGCGGGTGAACGGATGATGCTTGGCGCTCCACCGATTCCCGTGTTCGTCCCAGTCGAACATCGGGAAGTCGGTCACCCACATGAAGGTGAAGGCATACTCGTCGACGAGGCCGAGTTCGCGGCCGAGGTGCAGCCGGAGCGCGCCGAGCACGCGGGACGTCATCTCCCACGCGTCGGCCGCGAACAGCAGCGTCGTCTCCGGCTCGGCGGTGAGCGCCTCGAGCTCCGCCCGGGAAAGGAACTTCGCGATCGGCGAGCGAACCTCACCGTCGGCGCCGACGATCAGGTACGCGAGCCCCTTCGCGCCCCATTCCTTCACGAAGTCCTCGAGCGCCGAGATCTCGCTTCGAGAGAGCTCTCGCGGCACGCGCAGGAAGCGAACGGCCTCAGCACCGGCGAAGACGCCGAACTCCGAGGCTCTCGTCGCCTCCGTCGCGTCCTCGATCTCCAGGCCGAATCTCAGGTCAGGCTTGTCGCTGCCGTAGCGCCGGTCGGCCTCGTGCCACGTCATCCGCGGAAAGGGCGTCTCGATCTCGATGCCCAGCGTCTCCCGCCAGATACGGGCGTACATCTCCTCCATCAGCCCGAACAGGAACTCCTCGTCCGGGAAGGACATCTCCACGTCGAGCTGGGTGATCTCCTGGACGCGGTCTGCGCGCAGGTCCTCGTCCCGAAAGCAGACGGCGATCTGGTAGTAGCGGTCGAAGCCCGCGACCATGC
>JACXTT010009015.1_pt1 | contig 13689 bp, 14 predicted proteins | sample 9270951 | NCBI WGS metagenome assembly JACXTT01 (sample SAMN15532306, study PRJNA645909) | rock metagenome | isolation source: weathered quartz diorite | place: Puerto Rico | collected 2017-06-21 | reverse complement strand
TCGGGCGACAGCGAACCGAGCCGCACGTGCAGGCCCGTCTGGCGGAAAATCTGCATTAGGCGCGCCACGTTCTGCATGTAGCCGGGATGGCGGTGGCTCTCTTCCGGGATCATCAACAGGTTGCGCGCGTCCGGACAATACTTGTCGATCGCTGCCATGGCCGCTTGCACGGACAGGGGCAACATCTCGGTGGCAAGGTTATTAAAACCGCCGGGGAACAGGTTGGTGTCCACGGGCGCCAGCTTGTAGCCCGCGTTGCGCAAGTCGACCGAGCAATAAAAAGGCGGGGTATGCTCCTGCCACTCCAGACGGAACCAGCGCTCGATCGCAGGCGTGGCCTGCAGAATCTTCTTTTCGAGGTCAAGTAGCGGGCCGGTCAGTGCGGTGACGAGGTGGGGAGCCATGATGTCCTTGGAACTACGGTAACTGTTGATGTACTGGTGAAACGCGTACATCGGGACGAAACCGCCATTTTAAAGGACTTATTGCGCACTGCAACGTAAAAAGGCGCCCACTTGGGGCGCCTTTCGGCCAAATTGACCGCAATATTATCTAAATTTTAAGCGTGATAGGCCGACTCGCCGTGGCTGGTGATGTCCAGGCCTTCGCGTTCTTCCTCTTCCGGCACCCGCAGGCCGACCACCAGATCGACCAGTTTATAGGCGATCACGGAGACCACGGCCGACCACACGATGGTGGTGGCAATCGCGGTGGCCTGGGTGATGACCTGGGAGCCGATCGAATAGGCGTCGGTGGACATCTTGTTGGTGACGTAGTCGAAAATGCCCTGGCCGCCGAGGGCTGGCGAAGCGAACACGCCCGTCAGCAGGGCGCCCAGGATACCGCCGACGCCGTGCACACCGAACACGTCGAGAGAGTCGTCGGCGCCGATCAGGCGTTTCAGGCCGTTCACGCCCCACAGGCAGACCACGCCGGCCAAAAGGCCGATCACCAAAGCGCCCATTGGACCGACGTAGCCGCAGGCCGGGGTGATGGCCACCAGGCCGGCGACGGCGCCGGAAGCACCGCCCAGCATGGACGGCTTGCCCTTGGTGATCCACTCGCCGAACACCCACGACACGGTGGCGCAGGCGGTGGCCAGCAGGGTATTGATGAAAGCCAGGGCGGCAACGTCGCCCGCTTCCAGCGCCGAGCCGGCGTTGAAACCGAACCAGCCCACCCACAGCATCGACGCGCCGATCATGGTCATGGTCAGCGAGTGCGGGGCCATCGATTCGCGGCCGTAACCGACCCGTTTGCCGATCATGATGGCGCCGACCAGGCCGGCGACCGCGGCGTTGATGTGCACCACGGTGCCGCCGGCGAAGTCCAGCGCGCCCTTCTGCCATAACCAGCCGGCCTTGGCCGTCTCGGTGGCCAGGGTGGTGGCGTTGGTGATGGCGTCAGGACCGGTCCAGAACCAGACCATGTGGGCGATCGGCAGGTAGCCGAAAGTGAACCACAGCACCATGAACATCAGCACGGCGGTGAATTTCACGCGCTCGGCGAAGGCGCCCACGATCAGGGCGCAGGTGATGGCGGCAAAAGTACCCTGGAAGGCCACGTAGACAAACTCGGGAATCACGACGCCCTTGCTGAAGGTTGCGGCGGTGGTGAACGAGGCCTTGGCAGGATCCCAGATGCCAGCCAGGAAGGCGCGGTCGAACTTGCCGAAGAATGCATTGCCCTCCGTAAAGGCGATCGAGTAGCCGTAGATGCACCACAAGACAATGATCACGGCAAAAATGAAAAACACTTGCAACAGCACGGAGAGCATGTTTTTCGAGCGCACCAGCCCACCGTAGAACAGGGCCAGGCCGGGGATGGTCATCATGATGACGAGCACGGTGGCGACGAACATCCAGGCGGTGTCGCCTTTATTCGGCACCGGCGCGGCGGGGGCGGCGGGGGCGGCGGCGGGCGTTGCCATCGGCGCGGCGACGGGGGCGGCGGATGTGGCGGCCGGGGTTGTGGCAGCTGGCGTGGCGACGGCAGCAGCGGGGGCGGCGACTGAAGCGGCCGGGGCGCTGGCAGTGGCCGGGGCGTCAGCGGGCTTGGCCGCGTCCTGGGCCGACGCGCTCAGGGCGCCGGACAGGGAAACGGCGAGGGCCGCGCTGGCCAGCCATTTGAAGAAGGTTTTGTTCATCAGGATTCCCCTTAAAGTGCGTCGTTGCCGGTCTCGCCCGTACGGATACGGATGACCTGTTCGAGGTTGTAGACAAAAATTTTGCCATCGCCGATCTTACCGGTCCGGGCGGCTTTTTCAATGGCTTCGATGGCTTGTTCGACGATGGCATCGTCGACGGCAGCCTCGATCTTGGTCTTCGGCAGGAAGTCCACCACGTATTCGGCGCCGCGATACAACTCGGTGTGACCTTTTTGGCGCCCGAAGCCCTTCACTTCCGTGACGGTGATGCCCTGCACGTTGATGGCCGAAAGCGCCTCACGCACTTCGTCGAGCTTGAACGGCTTGATGATGGCGGTTATCAGTTTCATGGGAAAGCTCGCTTAAAAAGTTTTGGAAACGCTCAACACGGCGCCGGTGCGGGCCAGATTTTTGCCTTCGGGGCTGACGTAGGCTTTGGTATCGGCGTAGATGGCCGCCAGCGAGACGGAGACGACGCCGAAATCCTTGGTCACACCGATCTTGTAGTCGGTGTACGAAAATGCGCTGTTGTGCTTGACGGTCTGGTGACCCACGTGCAGGTTCAGCACATAGGTGGGCGCGATGTCGATGTTGGCACCGACGTCGAGGTAGCCGCTGCGCTTGCTGTCGGCGGTGCCGAACAGATTGGTGGTGGCGTGCGAGTATTTGATGTAGCCGGGGCCGTAACCGACCTGACCGTACAATTCAAAGGTGTTGGCATTGGTGGGCAAGCCGTTCGACGGATAGAAATAGTAGAGACCGCCCACGTCGTAGCTGACGCCGGGAACGATCTCGCCCTTCTTGCCGCCGTAGATGTCCCACTCGATATTACCGTCGCCGCCGGCATCCTTGATCCAGTGGATGGTCGACAGCCAGGTGCCGAGATACAGGCCGGTGGGGTTGTTGACGTAATCCGCGCCGCCCTGCAGCGCCGGCTTCAGGCGCGACTGGGAAATGCCCCGGTAGCGGTAGTCGGTGGTAACGGCCGCGTTGAAGCTGAGCTCGTTGTCCGGCTTGGGCGCATCTTCGGCGCGTGCAAGCGAGCTGGTGAGAGCGCCCAGAACCAGGCCCAGTGCGGCGACTAATTTCAACTGTACGTGCATGTTTTTCATGACAATCCCTGTGAATTGAATCGTGTGATGCGATGGCGGTTTAAAATCTGTGGATGTGCAGTCTCTAAGAATGGCTATAGCAGAATGCGTGCCAGGACATAATCGGGATGTCAGGCTTGTTTTTTCCACACTGCGCCCCAAATTTGCTTTTAATAAATTGATCCAAAGCAGAGTCCAGCACCGCTCGCGACGGCATGCACCGAATTAAACTCAATACGCACCATTTTGGTGCATATTTACGCCCACAAAGGATTTCACATGGACATGAACAGCTTCTTTAACGATCTGCAGGGCAAAATCAGCCAGGCCATTGAAAATTCGCCCGTCAAGGATGTGGAGAAAAACGTCAAGGCCATGATGACCCAGGGCTTTTCCAAGCTCGACCTGGTCACCCGCGAAGAATTTGACATCCAGGCCCAGGTGCTGGCGAAGACCCGCGCCAAGCTGGACGCGCTGGAAGTGCAAATCAATTCGCTGGAGGCGCGTCTGGCCGCCCAGGCTGCGGCCGTTCCGCCGGTGATTTTGTCGAAGTAAGGGCGATACGCGCCCGCAAGCGCCAGCTACGGCAAAATGGGGTAGCCCGCGTCACGAAGGGCAGCTTTGGCGCCCGTCCCCGTTTTGAGCTGTAACGAGGCGCTCTGAGGCAAGCAGGAGCTCAAACAGCTCAGCGCAGCAACTTCGCCGTATAACCCGCCTGCAGCAGCGCCTGCAACACCGTATCCCCATGCTCGCCCTGGATCTCGATCACCCCATCCTTGACGGTGCCGCCCGCCCCGCAGCGGCTGCGTAGCTGCTTGCCCAGGGCCGCCAGCCCGGCAGTGTCGAGGGCCACGCCCTTGACGACCGTCACCGTCTTGCCGCCCCGCCCCTTGGTCTGACGCGCCACCACCACCTTGCCATCCCCGAGAATTTGCCCCCGCGCTGCCGCCGCGCAGGCGCAGTTCGCGCGCGCCCGGCCGCATTCAGGGCAGAGGCTGCCTGTTTCAGTGGAATACACGGGGCGGCTGTCAGGGGAACTGGACATGGGAGGCGCTGTCAAAAGGTGGCAGTATGCCGCAGAGAGAAAGGCGGGCGCAAACGGGATAGGCCACGCGGCAGAACCTACGCGCGTTTGGTCCATATCAAACGGTCCACCGGTCTTCGGCGCACAGTCAAACCTTCTCACCCACATTGGATAAATCAACCATGAATGTCGCCCTCTTGCGCGCACACTACGACCATCAACGCTTGAACGCCGTGCCCGCCGGCGCCGCGCTGGTGGCGGCCCGCCAGGCGCCAGCAAGCCCGAAATCAAGCCCCACGGAGGCTGACATGCATCTGCACTATCACCCCGCAGCACAGCACGCGCTCACGCAAGGGCGCGGCTTCGTCAAGGCCGGCGCCGACGCGGTGCGCCGCAAAATCCGCGCCGCCCTCGACAACCCTGCCTACCGCTCCCGCACCCTGCAAGGCATCGCGGGCGAAACCAGGCTGCCGCCCGAGCTGGTCCTCAAGGCCATCCAGCAAGACCGCCGGCTGGCCGCCCAGGTCAAGGTCATTCCCATCCTGGCGCAAGACGGCAGCGTCCTCATCACCACCAAATCTCGCTTTGCCCGCGAAGCGAGCTTCAAGGAAAAATTCATCGATTTCTTCGCCTCGCACCGCCAAGAGCTTGCCGATGTCAAATGAGGCACTTTCCCCCATCGGCACCCTCGCACCCAATCTGCACCTGCTGCTCATCGCCATCTTCGGCGGCATCGTCCTGTTTGGCCTGAAGTTCACGGAGCACTTCATGCGCAGCGAGCAGGACAAGATGCCCTTCGGGCGCTACCTCGTGTTTTTCTTCGGCCTGCTGATTACCTTACCCATGCTGGGCGCAGGGGTCACCGCCATCTATTTGTTGAACGGCGACCGGCTCAGTCCCATCCTCGCCTTGCAAGTGGGCCTGACCTCGCCCGCCATTGTGCAAAGCCTCATTATCGCCGCCGCCAACTCCCTCGCCAAAAGCGCCGCACCCGCGCTCGCCGCGCGCCAGTAATTCCGCTCCGGTGAACGCGCCATGAGCCTCGCCGTCCTCCGTAGCCGCGCCCTCGCCGGCATGGACGCGCCCGCCGTCAGCGTGGAAGTCCATCTGGCCAAAGGATTACCCTCGCTAACGATCGTCGGTCTCCCGGATACGGAAGTGCGCGAGTCGAAGGACCGGGTGCGCGCGGCGCTGGCCAATGCCGGTTTTAAAGTGCCCAGCCGGCGGGTGACGGTGAATCTGGCGCCAGCGGATTTGCCGAAGGAATCGGGCCGCTTCGATTTGCCCATCGCGCTGGGCATCCTGGCCGCCTCCGGCCAGTTGCCGGCGCAAGAACTGAACCGCTACGAGTTTGCCGGCGAGCTGTCCCTGTCGGGGGAACTGCGGCCCATCCGGGGCGCGCTGGCGATGACCTTCGCCATGCACCGCGGCGCCGATCCCCAGCGGCGCGCGTTCATGCTGCCGGCCGCCAACGCGGACGAAGCGGCCCTGGTGGCCGCCGCGGAAATTTATCCGGCCCACACCTTGCTACAGGTCTGCGCTCACTTCGCCGCCAGCGCAGAAGGCGAGCGCATCGCGCGCCACCGCACGCGCGCGCTGGCTGTTACGCCGCCCTGCGCCGACTTCGCGGAAGTGAAGGGACAACTGCAAGCGAAGCGGGCGCTGGAAATTGCCGCGGCCGGCTCGCACAATGTGTTGATGACGGGCCCGCCCGGCACCGGCAAAACCATGCTGGCGGCGCGCTTTGCCGGACTGCTGCCGCCCATGACCGATGAGGATGCGCTGGAAGCGGCGGCCGTGCAATCGCTGACCCGGGATTTTTCGCTTGCACGCTGGAAGCTGCGGCCCTATCGCAGTCCCCATCACACCACCTCGGCGGTGGCGCTGGTGGGGGGCGGCCCCATGCCGCGGCCTGGGGAAATTTCGCTGGCCCACTGCGGCGTACTGTTTCTCGACGAATTGCCCGAGTTCGACCGGCGCGTGCTGGAAGTGCTGCGCCAGCCGATGGAGTCCGGCATGGTGACGATTTCCCGGGCGGCGCACCAGGCCGATTTTCCCGCCCGCTTTCAGCTCATTGCGGCAATGAACCCCTGCCCTTGCGGCTACCTGGGCCATGCCTCGGGCAAATGCCACTGCAGCATGGAAGTGGTGGCGCGCTACCGCAACAGGATTTCCGGCCCCCTGCTCGACCGCATCGATTTGCAGGTGGACGTCGCCTCGCTGTCGCCTCTGGATGTGGCCGGCCCCGCCACCGGCGAAGCGAGCAGTGTGATCGCGGCGCGGGTGGCGCACGCCTACGGCCTGCAACTACAGCGCCAGGGCGTCAGCAACCAGCAACTGGGGCCCCGTCAGATCGACCAATTCTGCAAGCTCGATGAGAGCGGCGCCCGCCTGCTGCGCGACACCATGCTGCAATGGCACTGGTCCGCGCGCGGCTACCACCGCGTGTTAAAGGTGGCGCGGACGATTGCGGACCTGGCCGGCACGCCGCGGATTGCGCGGTCCCACGTGGCCGAGGCCATCCAGTACCGCCGCAATCTGCAGGAACGCTGAACAGTTCAGGCGCGCTTCGGCAGCTTCCAGTCCGGCCGCACAAAATGACAGGTGTACCCGTGCGGCAAGCGCTCCAGATAATCCTGGTGCTCCGGCTCCGCTTCCCAGAAGTCGCCTGCCGGCGCCAGCTCCGTCACCACTTTGCCGGGCCACAAGCCGGAGGCATCGACGTCGGCGATGGTGTCTTCCGCCACCTGCTTTTGTGCGTCGCTGGTGAAATAGATGGCCGAGCGGTAGCTGGTGCCGCGGTCATTGCCCTGGCGATTGGGGGTAGAGGGATCGTGGATCTGGAAGAAAAATTCCAGCAACTGGCGGTAGCTCAGCTTGGCGGGATCGAACACAATCTCGATGGCCTCGGCGTGGCTGCCGTGGTTGCGGTAGGTGGCGTTGCGCACGTCGCCGCCGGAATAGCCGACCCGGGTGGCAATCACCCCGGGCATCTTGCGGATCAAGTCTTGCATGCCCCAGAAGCATCCGCCGGCAAGGATGGCAGTGTCGGTCGTCATGGTCGTCCTTTCAATGAGTTGGTGAACTATATCGGGCCGGTTTCTCCAATTACCAGAGCGGGGATCAGTATGCTGGCGCGGGCGCCGCCGCCCTGCTACCATCGGCCCATGACAATCCCTCACTATTTACATTGTGGCAGCAAAGTCCGGGCCATCGCTGCCCTTGCCCTGGGCCTGCTGCTGTCTGCCTGCGGTTCCTCGCACAACTGGCGCGATTACGTCAGCCAGGACGCGCCCTACCGCATTATGTTTCCCGATAAACCCTCGGTCCACAAGCGTACCATCGATCTGGACGGCATGAAGGTGGAGATGACGATGACGGCAGTCGACACGGACGGCACCATGTACGCCGTCGGCAGCGCCGTCGCGCCCGATTCCGCCCATGCCCAGGCCGCGCTGCGCGCCATGCAGACTGCGCTGGTGCGCAACATCGGTGCCACCGTCACCTCGGAAAAAGCCAGCGCATCAGCCTCCACCAGCGGCGGGCAGAGCAGCAGCATCGACATCGAAGCACAAGGCGTTCAGAAGGGCACGCCGATGAAATTGATCGGCCATTTTGAGGCACGCGACAAGCGTTTTTATCAGGTCATCGTGATAGGTAAGGAAAAGACCATGCCGAAGGAAGTCATCGATCAATTCATCAGCTCCTTCAAGCTGGTCTGATGGACGATCATCTCAACGCCCTGCCTGCGCTTCGGTTGCGCAATCTTTCCAAACAGTTCGGCAAACCAGCCGTCGACCAGCTCGATCTCACCGTGCGGCAGGGTGAACTGTACGCCCTGCTGGGCCCGAATGGCGCCGGCAAGACCACGACCTTGCGCATGGTGGCCGGCCTGCTGGCGCCGGACGCCGGCACGATCGAGGTGCTGGGCGTCGACCTGGCAGCCGAGCCTGCTCGCGCCAAACAGACCATCGCGTATTTACCCGACGAGCCCATGCTCTACGCCAAACTGCGGCCGGGCGAATATCTGGAATTCGTGGCGGGCTTGTGGGGCGTCGATGGCACTGTGGCGGCCCAGCGCGCAGAGCACTTGCTGGAATGGCTGGATTTGGCGCCGCACGCCCATGAGCTGACCGAAGGATTTTCACGGGGCATGAAACAAAAGCTGGCCCTGGCCGGCGCCCTGATCCACGAGCCGCGCCTGTTGATTCTCGATGAGCCCCTGACCGGCCTGGACGCGGCCGCCGCCCGCCAGGTCAAGAATCTCTTGCTCGACCACCGCGACAAAGGCGGCACCGTGGTCGTCACCACCCACATTCTCGAAGTGGCGGAACGCCTGGCTGACCGCATCGGCATCATCCAGGGCGGCAAGCTGATCGCCGAGGGCACCCTGGAGCAGTTGCGGGGCCAGGCCGGAGCGGGCGCGGTGACGGAGTCCACCCTGGAAGATATTTTTCTGCAATTGACAGGCCAGGCATGAAGCTGCGCCCTGGCAGTGCCTTCTGGCTCTTGCGTCACGAGCTGCGCATGTTTTATTTCAGGCTGGGCGGTAGCAAGGCCAAGGGCGCAGCGCGGCGCGGTCCCGGCCTGCGCTTGGGCCTGATCATGGGCGGCGCCGCCCTCGCCAGCCACTTGCTTGCCTGGAAGCTGCTCTCCTTCACCAGTGGCGACGCCGGCGCGACTCCGGCACCGATGCTGATCATGATCACCGCGACCATCATTCTCGTGTTCAGCCTGATGCTGTCGCAGGCGTTCAAGGCCAGCATCGAGGTGCTGTTCGAACGGGGCGACCTCGACCTTCTGCTGTCCTCCCCCCTGTCCTCGCGCAGCATTTTCGTGGTGCGGCTGGGCGCCGTCGTGGTGGGCAGTGCGAGTTTGTACCTGTTTTTGCTGGCGCCCTTCGCCCATGCGGGTCTGGTGCTGGGGCAGCCCCGCTGGCTGGCTATCTATCCCGTCGTGCTGGGCGCCGGCGCAGTGGCGGCTTCGGCTGCAATGCTGATGACCCTGGCGCTGGTGCGCCTGCTGGGTGTGCGCCGCACCCGTGTGGTGGCCCAAGTGCTGGGCGCGGTGATCGGCGCCTTCTTTTTTCTGTTGTCGCAGTTTTATGCCAACGGTGGCGGCTTGCAGCATCTGCTCGACCGCTGGCTGGACGGCAGGGTGCAGCACGACGGCGGAGTCGATCAGGCCAGCCTGCTGTGGCTGCCTGCCCGGGCCGTGCTGGGCGCTCCGCTGCCCATGCTGGCGCTGGCAGCACTTGGAGCGGGCGCCTTTTTGTTTACAGTGCACACCACCCACGGCTTTTTCGTGCGCGGTGCGCAACTGGCCGTCAGCCAGACCCACGGCGCCGTGCGCAAGCGGCCGCGGGCGCGGGCGCGGCAGCGCTTCGGCATGAGCCTGACCCGCACCATCCTGCTCAAGGAATGGCGGACGATCATGCGCGATCCCCAGCTGATTTCCCAAGTGCTGCTGCAACTCCTCTACCTCTTGCCGATGTGTTTTATTTTTGCCTTCAGACAGGGCGGCAACGTTCCCGGCATGGGCGCCTCGGTGGTCTTCATGGCCACTTCGCTCACCACCGCGCTGGCCTGGCTCGTCATTGCCGCCGAAGATGCGCCCGACCTGCTGCGTGCCTCGCCCGCCGCGCAAGCGACGGTGGGCCGGGCCAAGCTGGCGGCGGCTGTCATGCCCAGCATCTTGCTGCTGATTGCCCCTGTGGCCTGGGTGGCCATGCGGGCGCCCGCCGCAGCCGCCTTCCTGCTGCTGTGCGCGGCCGGATCGGCGTTCAGCGGCGCGCTGATCGTACGCTGGTGCGCCATCCCGGCACCGCGGGGCGACTTCCGCCGCCGCGGCCACAGCCATCCGCTCACCACCTTTCTCGAATTTGCCGCCGCCTTCGCTTGCAGTGGCGTGGCCTGGATCGGCCTGACGGTGCTCAACACGCCTCGCACCAGCCTGCTCTGGCTGGCCGGCGCCGCCGTCCTGCTGCTGATGCTGGCCGTGGTGCTGGCGCTGGCCTGGAGCCGGCGCGACCAGGGCGCCTGATGTCTTGACGCGCGCACGCTTTGCACATGACCCGCCGCCCGAGTCGTGTTATCGTTTCGTCATTGCCGCACTCTTATAGAAAGACCTTATGTTAATCACCTTCCATTCCAAAGCCGCCGCCGACGTCACCATGTACCAGGAGCATGCCAAACGTATCCTCGATTTGCTCGGCAAGGATGTCGCCCGCGGCGTCATCACCGCCGCCGAAGCACCGGGCGCAGTCCAGGTACTGGAAAAAGAAGTCGCTGAAACGCGCGCCCACACGGCTTCGGACGAAATGCAGCGCGACGTCAATGCCCATCACGGCGAGCAGGGCGAGGACGCCGATCACGAAGGCGCCCAGGTGGTCAGCTTCAGCACCCGCGCCTACCCCCTGCTGGAAATGCTGCGCGCTGCACGCGACGGCGGCAACGACGTCCTCTGGGGCGTGTAATGCCTCAGCTGGTGGCGCTCGGCAGCCACCAGATCAGCGCCGCCGACGGCACCGGCCTGCACGTCGTCGACTATCTGCTGCCGCCTGGCCAGGCCCGCGGCAGCGTCGTCATCCTGCACGGCCTGGGTGAACACTGCGGACGCTATCAGCACCTGGCTGCCTTCTTCAATCAATGCGGCTTGTCGGTGCGCTGCTACGACCACCGCGGCCACGGCCGCTCCGAAGGCCGCCGCGGTGACGTTATCAACGGCGACCCGATGCTGCAGGACGCCCAAATCGTCATCGAGGATTTCGCCGGCCGCTACGGCACGCCGCCCTTCCTGTTCGGCCACAGCATGGGTGGCTTGTTTGCCGCCCGCTTCGCGCTGACCGGCCGCGCGCCCTTGCGCGGCCTGATGCTGTCCTCACCTGCTCTGGCTCTGCGCCTGACTGCGGCCGAACTGCGCCTGCTGGCCGCGGCCGAACGGGTGGTGCCGTGGCTTGGCATCCCCAACGGCCTCGATGCATCGGCCCTGTGCCATGCCAACACCGTGGTCGACGCCTACCGTGCCGATCCCCTGGTCCACAGCCGTATCAGCGCGCGCCTGCTGCGCTCCATGCTCAACTCGATCGAGGATTGCCAGCAGCGCGCTGCCACTTTATCGATCCCCACCCTGATCCAGGTGGCCGGCAGCGACCGCGCCGTCGACCCGGCCGGCGCCCAGCGCTTTTACGAGCAGCTGCCATCCGGACTGGCGCAGCTGCACGTCTACCAGCACATGTTCCACGAGATTTTCAATGAGCCGGACAGCGCGATCGTGTTCGACGATTTGCGCGCATGGCTGCACGGCCCGGGCGGCGTGGCGGCAGACTGAGGGCTTGGCCTGCGGTGCGGTATGGCGGGCGCCTTGACAGGTATATTGCTGATGCCTCTTACGCACCGCCTGTTCTGGAGATTTCAATGTTTTTGCCGTTTCGCCGCAACGCCGTCGCCAGTCTTTTCGTGCTGGCTCCCGCAACCGTTCTCGCCGCGGTGGACAATCCGCCGCCACCGTCGCCCGCACCCGGCCAGGCGATGGACGTGGTCGTCGTCAGCGCGAGCCGGCTGGAACACAGCAGCTTCGATCTGCCCGCCGCCATCGATGTGATCGATGCCGCCCGCATCCGCGACGGCCAGATGCGGGTCAATGCTTCCGAAGCGCTGGCCGCCGTGCCTGGCCTGGTAGCGCAGAACCGCCAGAACTACGCCCAGGATTTGCAGATCTCTTCGCGCGGCTTCGGCGCCCGTTCAGCCTTCGGCGTGCGCGGCGTGCGCCTGATCAGCGACGGCGTCCCCGCCACCATGCCCGACGGACAGGGCCAGCCTTCCGCCTTCAATCTCGACATGGCCGAGCGCATCGAGGTGCTGCGCGGTCCCTTCTCGGCCATCTACGGTAATCATTCCGGTGGTGTGATCCAGCTGTTCACGCGCGACGGCGAGGGACGGCCGACGGTGGAAGCGGGCGTCAGCGGCGGCAGCTACGGCACGCGCAAGACGGACTTGAATGCGCAGGGCGCCAGCGGCGGCGTGGGCTACGTGCTCGATGCCTCGCGCTTCGACACTGACGGCTACCGGGCCCACAGCGCCGCCACCCGCGACCAGGCCTTCGCCAAGCTGACCATGCGGCCCGTCGATGGCGGCAAACTCACCGTGGTCGCCAACAGCCTGCGCCAGGACGGCACCCAGGATCCACTCGGCGTCACCTGGGCAACCTACCAGCGCGATCCCCGTGCCGGCGAAATCGACACCACCGACACACAGACACCCAAGCGCACCCTGGCCGATCGCTACGATACCCGCAAGGACATCCGCCACACCCAGGCCGGTCTGGCCTGGGACCAGCAGTTCGGCGACGACCGCCTGCATCTGATGGTCTATGGCGGCAACCGCCAGGTGCTCCAGTACCAGGCCTTCTCGAAAGCGTTTCAAACGTCGCCCGCCAGTTCAGGCGGTGTAGTCGACTTCGACCGCGATTTTTATGGCGCGGACCTGAACTACGCCTTCGTGCGGCACCTCGGCGACGGCAAGCTGACCACCACCGCTGGCATCGATTACGGCCACTCCACGGACGACCGCAAGGGCTACGAAAACTTCATCGGTACGGTGTTCGGCGTGAAGGGCGCGCTGCGCCGCGATGAGCAGGATGGCCTGTCGAGTGTCGATCCCTACCTACAGTCGGAATGGCAGCAAGGCCCGTGGGTGTTGACGGGCGGCCTGCGCCACACGCGCCTGAAGATCGATGTGGCCGACGCCTATCTCGCCAACGGCAACGACAGCGGCGGCGTCACCTACAGCCACACCACGCCGGTGCTGGGCGTGCTGTATAAAGTCGACCCGCTGCTCAATGTGTACGCGAGCGTCGCGCGCGGTTTCGAAACGCCCACCCTGAACGAACTGTTTTATTCGGGGACGGGCGGCGGTTTCAATTTTGGTTTGAAGGCTGCGCAAAGCACCCACCTCGAAGTGGGCGCCAAGGCACTTGTCGGCAATCACCTGCGCGTCAACGCGGCGCTGTTCCAGGTCCGCACCAGCGATGAACTGGTGGTCGACGCCGCCGCCGGCGGACGCACAAGCTACAAGAACGCCAGCAAGACCCTGCGCCAGGGCGGAGAGTTGTCGCTCGATGCGGCGCTCGGTCAGGGCTGGTCCAGCAAGCTCGCGCTGACGGTGCTGCGCGCTGTGTACGACCAGGGCTTTGGCACAGTCCTGCAGGGTAGCCGCCTGCCTGGCGTGCCGAACGCGAACGGCTTTGCGGAAGTCGCGTGGAAGGATAGCGCCGGCCGCTTCGGCGCCGCCATCGAAGGCGTCGCCAGCAGCCGCGCCTACGCTGAAGACGCGAATTCCGAACAGCCCGCGCCTGGCTACGCCATCCTCAACGCCAGGGTGAACGCCAGCCAGCACTTGGGCCAATGGCATCTGAAGGAATTCGTCCGC
>JACXTT010009014.1_pt1 | contig 13689 bp, 10 predicted proteins | sample 9270951 | NCBI WGS metagenome assembly JACXTT01 (sample SAMN15532306, study PRJNA645909) | rock metagenome | isolation source: weathered quartz diorite | place: Puerto Rico | collected 2017-06-21 | reverse complement strand
TCTCACCCTTACCCTTGATTTTCTCTCTGCGCTGCATTGCTTTCCCTTCATTTACCCCTTCTTCTCCAGCTCCCTTATCTTATCTCTCTTCGACTTGCCAATACTTTGCTATGCACCCGGTCACAACCTGACAGCGCCTTCATATGTTGTGGCCACAATTTCTTTTGAATCCCCTCCGTAGCACTATATCACATCTCGTTAGTCTTAATGTGACAATGTTTATACTGGATCAAAGGTTGCTGTAACAACCTTTCAAAGTTGTAATGGTCCAGAAAGAGTACGGTTAGTTTTGTGTTGTAGAAGAGAAGAAAGAACATGAAACACAACCCTCCTTCCGTATCTCTTCATCTAGACAGAGCAATTGGCGCCGCGGGGTGGTGCGAGTGGAAAGCGATAGGCACGTATAGCACTGGGGTACTGCTTATCTTGACGTGGAGAATTGGGAAATCGTATAAGGCGAGCGTAGAATTTGACAGTCATCTTCATACAGGGAAACAACCCCGTCGCTATACACGTTGTGATCGGGCTTTTCGCCAAAAGCCTGACGATTCTGTGACTACCGCGGAGCAACGCATAGTGATTAAACAACTCCTGTTCGTGACAATCTCGCTGCGCGGGAATTGCCTCGTGGTGGGTGTCGGGTTCCAATGGCCCGTACAGTTTATGGTCGAGCGGTTCCAGGAGGCTCACGAGCATCCCTTTGTTAAGTTACCAAGCTATACGGCTGATGATCATGCATCGGCTGGAGGCAGAAACGAACGAGCTCTGCAGTTTTGTCGGGAAGGAAGCTCCGCCATTATGCTGAAACCACCCGCTATTTCATTTGTGACTACAGTCTCACCGAGTGAGCAATCTTACCTGGATAGCTCTTCCGAATTCTTCACTCAAGACAGAGAAATTCAGTGATGACTGACCAGAGCACAAAACTGCCGAGATATCAGCAGTGGCGGGCAGGGAATGCAGCACAGGCGGCCCAGCCACTACCGCTGCCCTATTACGAACCATGTGTGCTACTACTCGTTTTGTTGTTGCTGAGCGCCCTTGTCGTTGGATGCTCTTCGGTCCCCAGAGTAAGTGACCGCTCTGAGGTTGCCCACAAGTTGCTAGTACGTACCGGCCAGACGATCAGCGTGGACAACGAAACTGGTCAGTTTCAGTTTCCACCCGGTACGTCTCTGACAGACGGATTGACGGAAGAGGAAGCCATCGCCATCGCGCTCTGGAATAACGCGGCATTGGCAGAACTGCTAGTCGATCTCGGGATAGCCAGAGCCGACCTGATTCAAGCAGGTTTACTGCCGAACCCCGAAGGCGCCTATTTTTTCCATGTCGCGGGCAAGCCATTTAAGTACGTATTCGATTTACCTATCGAAGCGTTGTGGCTGCGTCCCGTTCGGCTCAAGGCTGCTGGACGGGACGCGCAACGTATCTCCGATCGGCTAGTACAGAACGGCCTCGATTTGATCCGCGACGTGCGCCAAGCCTACGCCGACGTGCTGCTTGCTCGGGAAGGGTTACGGATTGCTGAAGAAACCGTGCGTCTACGACAACACGTCGCGGAGTTAGCCGAGAAACGACTCCGAGCCGGAGACGCAAGTCCCCAAGAAGTTGCCCCGGCGAAGATTGATGCACTGCGAGCGGAGCAAGATGCCATTCGCTCACAGTTTGAGATTCCTATTATGGAGGAACGTTTGCGAAACCTTCTCGGCATTGGCGAGATCCGTGATCGACTGATCCTCGATAGCTCCATACCTACGCCTCCTAAACAGCTCGATGTGACACTCTTAACAATACAAGCAGTATCCAATCGACCGGATGTCCAAGCCGCAGAAGAGGCAGTTCACGCTGCTCAAGAACGGTTGCAGTTCGCCCGTCTAGGCTGGGTGCGGCTTCTCGGGATTGCTGACGCGACGAGTGGTAGCCTGACCGGCCACGAGCTCGGACCAGCCTTTCGTTTCACCCTCCCGGTATTCAATTGGAATCAAGGCGGGATTGCACGCGCCGAAGCAGAGGTGGAACGAGCTGCAAGACAGCAGCAGACCCTTCGTAATCAGATTATTCTTGAAGTACAGCGGGCACATGCCCAATATCTACAAGCCCGCTCAGAACTGGAGGTGCTGAAAACAAAGGTTCGCCCGGAGGTGGAAACAGCTATTCGTCAGGCTCAGAAGGCGTATGAAGAGGGGGACACCTCGTATCTGCTCGTACTGGAAACCACGCGGCAACTCTTGGACAGTTCTTTACGCGAGGCCCAACTGTATGCTGACCTGCGCCGGACGTGGGCAGAACTCGAGCGGAGCGTTGGCTATCATCTTGATGCGGGCAGTGTTCGCAACTCGACGACCCTCGTCATCACTCCGGGGACACTTACCTCCACGGACAAACGGGGTCAGCCATGAAGCATAGCGAGGGAGTACGGACCGGAATCTTCCTCATGCTTCTCACAAGTGGCATAGGGCTAGCGGCCTGGTGGATCGTAACCACCGACGTACCGGAGAGGGCGCCGAACAAGCTGACACCCCCGGCAATGGTCTCTAAACCCGTTACAGAAGATGATCTGAACACCATTACGCTCACTCCCGAGGCAGAAGAGCGACTCGGGGTGCGTACTGCTGCTCTCGAGCGACAAGCCGTACGGCGGGTGCGGGGTTACGGCGGAGAAGTCATGGTGCCAGTTGGTCGCACTTCCCTCGTTACGGCGCCGTTGAGCGGCACTCTCAAGGCCCCAAGCTCGGACATTCTCCAAGCCGGTCGGCAAGTGAAGAAAGGACAACCAGTGCTATTGCTGCTGCCTTTCTTGACGCCCGAGGCGCGAACGACTCTGGCCACAGCGAGAGTCGATGCCAACGGTCAAGTAAAGCACGCTCGGACTCAGCTGGAGGCGGCTCAAGTTGCCCTGGACCGGGCGAAAAGGTTGCTCCGTGAGGGAGCTGGAAGCAAACGCAGTGTGGATGAGAGTCAAGCGCAGTATGATCTCGCCTTGGAGACGCTGACAGCGGCTGAGGACCGGCGTGACCTCTTAGCCAAAACGCTCGGTGAGATTGACACAGGGACTGCTGTTCCGATGAGTATTGAATCTCCCCAAGATGGTCTACTACGCAATATTGCCGCTTTGCCGGAGCAGAACGTGCCCAGCGGTGCCGCGCTTTTTGAGGTCGTGAATCTTGATCGGGTGTGGGTGCGGGTGCCGGTGTACGTCGGTGATGTGGAAGACATCGCAGAGTCAGATGAGGCGACAGTAGGCAGCTTGTCCACGAAACCAGATGCGGTTTCGTACTCCGCTCGCCCTATTGTCGCTCCTCCCTCTGCAAACCCGCAAACGGCCACCGTGGACCTGTTCTACGAGGTGGACAACCGCACTGCCTTATTGACTCCGGGTCAGCGGGTGGGTGTATCGATTCCGTTACGGGGCGAGAGTGAGAGCCTGACGGCGCCATGGTCTGCCGTCGTCCATGATATTCACGGTGGCACTTGGGTCTACGAGCAGACTGCACCATGGACCTATGTGCGCCGCCGCGTGACTGTGCGCCATGTCGTCACCGACCAAGCGGTGCTGGCCAGCGGACCGCCCCTTGGTAGTCGTATTGTGGCGGTCGGTGCGCAGGAAATCTTCAGCAGCGAAACTAGTTCCAGCAAGTGAGGGCTCATGCTGACGCGGCTTGTCTCGACATCTTTACGGTTACGGGTCGTCGTACTCGCTGTAAGTGTGGTTGTGATTGGTTACGGCATCCGCACGATTCGCACGGCGTCCTTAGATGTGTTTCCTGAGTTTGCCCCTCCCAAGGTTGAGATCCAGACTGAGGCCCCTGGTCTCTCGACTGAGGAGGTTGAGAGTTTGGTCACGGTACCATTGGAGAGCGTCCTCAATGGTACGCCCGATATGAAGACAATTCGCTCCAAGTCGGTGCTTGGCTTATCGTCGGTGGTGCTATTGTTTAAGGAAGGGACGGATCTCCATAAGGTCCGTCAGTACGTGCAGGAACGAGTCGCGGGGGCGGCCGTACACCTTCCTTCCGTCGCTCGTCCGCCCGTGATCTTGCAACCGTTGTCTTCACTCAGTCGGGTCATGAAGATCGGCATCTCCTCACAGACGTTGAATCAGCGCGACATGACTGTGCTAGCGCTGTGGATGATCCGTCCACAGCTCATGGCTGTGCACGGCGTTGCGAACGTGGCCATCTGGGGCCAGCGCGACACGCAGTTCCAGGTGCAAGTCGATCCCGACCGACTGCGAGCCCATGGCGTGACCCTTGACCAAGTGGTGAAATCAGCGGGCGATGCGACTGTCTTGGAGGCTGGTGGCTTCGTGGATACGCCCAACCAGCGCCTGGCGGTTCGTCACCTGTCCCCCATCACCGTGCCTGAGGACTTGGGCCGAACTGTCGTCGACTTCCGTGGTGGGGCACCGATCCGCATTGGCGACGTGGCAGAAGTGGCTATTGGCTCACCCCTGCCGATTGGTGATGCAATCATCAACGATGGTCCCGGTTTGCTATTAATTATTGAGAAGCAGCCGGAAGGCAACACCTTAGACGTGACACGGAAGATTGAGGAGGCGCTGGCAGCACTCAAACCCGGGCTCAAGGACCTAGTAATAGACTCGACCATCTTCCGCCCAGCGACCTTTATTGAACGTGCCCTAGACAACTTGCGTCATGCCTTGTGGGTTGGCTGCGGGTTAGTCGTAGTGATTCTCATCGTCTTTTTGTTCGACTGGCGGACTGCCCTCATCAGCTTGACCGCTATCCCGCTGTCGCTGGTGGCCGCCGTCGTCGTGTTGACGTGGTTCGGCCTGACCATTAATACGATGGTGCTGGCTGGGCTCGTCATCGCTCTAGGAGAAGTCGTAGACGATGCCATTATCGACGTTGAAAATATCGTCCGCCGGCTGCGGCTTAATCAGGCCACAACTGTGCCCCAAGCGCCTTTCCAGGTCGTGTTGAATGCCTCTCTGGAAGTCAGAAGCGCGGTAGTCTACGCCAGCCTGATTGTCGCGCTTGTCTTCTTCCCGGTCTTCTTCCTTCCCGGTATCGCTGGGGCGTTTTTCCGTCCACTGGCATGGGCCTACGTGCTCGCAATTTTGGCCTCATTGCTAATAGCCCTCACCGTAACTCCAGCGTTGTCGTACCTTCTGCTCACCGGAGATCACGGTCGTCGGGAAGAAGCTCCAATGACTTCCTGGTTGCGTCAGCGCTACAGAGCTGTGCTGCCCAGCCTAGTACAAAGACCGTACAGAGCGATCACGTTGGTTCTCATTGCGTTCGTGCTGAGCGGAATTGTCGCAACGCGACTCGGGCAGGAGTTTCTGCCGAATTTCCAAGAAACTGACTTCTTGATGCACTTTATCGAAAGACCCGGCACTTCGATTGAAGCAATGAGTCGCATGACAGCCCGCGCCAGCCGAGAACTGCGGGCTATTCCTGGTGTCCGTAATTTTGGGTCGCATATCGGTCGGGCTGAGGTCGCTGATGAGGTCGTGGGGCCCAACTTCACCGAGCTCTGGCTTAGTATCGACCCAAATATAGATTATCCATCCACTGTGACTCACATTCAGTCAACAATGAGCGGTTATCCTGGGCTGTTTAGCGATGTGCAGACGTATCTCAAGGAGCGAAGTAAAGAGGTGTTAACCGGGGCGAGCGCAAGTATCGTCGTCCGCATGTACGGCCCCGACATGGCGGTACTGCGGGGAAAGGCCAAAGAAGCTGAGAAGATCATGGCCGCGGTGCCAGGGGTGGTCGATCTGAAAGTGGAACCCCTTGTCGTGGTGCCGCAGATTGAGGTGAAGTTGCGACCAGAGGTGACAGAACGGTTCGGTCTGACGGCCGGCCATGTGCGGAGGGCAACCACGACGTTGCTCAAAGGAGCCAAAGTCGGGGAAGTCTATGAGGGACAAAAACGGTTCGATGTCATCGTGTGGGGAGTGCCAAAACTCCGCACGGACCTCGCGGCGCTGCAAGCGTTACCCATCGACACGCCGTCTGGGGCGCAGGTGCGGTTGGGCGACGTGGCGGAGCTTTCTGTAGCCCCAATGCCCAATGAAATTAAACGAGAGTCGGCATCGAGACGGTTGGATATCACCTGTAACGTACGAGACAGAGACTTAGGCGCGGTCGCTGCGGAAATTGAAGAAAAGGTCAAAGCCATCCCGTTTGAAAAAGAATATCATCCCGAGTTCCTTGGCGAGTATACGGCCCGTCAGGAGTCCAGTCGTCAGTTGTACGCACTTGCAGGACTTGCCTTGATGGGGATTGTGCTTGTGCTCTATGTGGACTTCCAGTCGTGGCGGCTAACATGCATCGTTACTTTCACCCTCCCATTCGCACTCGTCGGTGGGGTGGTGGGCGTGGGGTTGACCGACGGTGTCTTATCACTGGGGTCGCTGGTGGGGTTCGTAACCGTGCTCGGGATTGCTGCACGCAATGGCATCATGATGATAAGCCACTATCGGCACTTGGAAGAAGTCGAGGGTGAGGCGTTCGGCCTCGCCCTCGTCCTCCGTGGGGCTGAGGAACGATTAGCCCCGATTTTGATGACTGGCTTGGCGACCGGGTTGGCATTATTGCCTTTGGTCATCAGCGGCCACAAGCCAGGACATGAAATTGAGTACCCTCTGGCAGTGGTGATTCTGGGAGGACTCTTCACCTCGACAGGGCTCAATCTGCTGGTGATGCCAGCGATGTATCTACACTGGGGTGGTCAACAATAGGGTCACTGGCGATGCGTGCGTAGGTGATCACGATGTCTTTACCGCGGGCTATCTTCCTATTGTCATGCTCATGGTCACTAATGTGGCGTATCAGCAGAAGCCGTGTAAAAACTTACCAGGTCTGATCACAGGAAGTGGTCATGATACCTTTCTTTTACGCACAACTTTTTTCCACTAAAGAAAAGCTGAGTTGGATATCTGCGAGGCGGGCCAGGCCTCGCTCGATCACAAGATCTGAGCTCTTCACGATGCGTAGCCTCACCACTATGCAGGAAAAGCCTAGACTCCAGAGGTATGCTCTCCACCCCAGTGACGGGGAGGAGCGGTCGTTCGAAGTCGGTGCCCCGCAGCCCACCCCTGAGTCTGACCTGAGGCCTCCCTAAAGCACCACTGACTATTGCTCTCTACCGGAGAAGCATGCATCAGAGCTTTGGTTGTCTTGAGGCTCTCCTCCGTCGTGGGAAGGAGTGGTGGCCTATGGACTTCCTGCTCTGCCTCTGCCTTGTCCAGTCGCTGCTGGAATTCCCCGGCCACGAGATGCGCTTGATGGCTGAGGAATGGGGAGTGGGCAATAAGCCGATAACGAAAAGACGCGAGCAATGTGCACCAGATCGTCATAGGAATATGCAGTATCCGCGAGAGAGGCTGGTCTACCGGTGGTAGCTATTGTTACTTTGCACTTCGTTTGCAAATGGGTATGTATTTTGCTCGCCTCGGGGCCGTAATGTTCTGTAGGAAACTCTCTCGAAGAACTATGAGGCTCCTCTCTTCTCTCGCGACGTTGCTCTTGGTGGTTGTCATGATGGACAGGCTGCCTTCCTGCTCGGTTTTTGCCCAAGAGCTGCCTCCTCCCCAATCTCAGTGGGAATATCATTTGGGACAGGGCTTGCGACTGGGGAATTCCGGGCTCACGCTTGGCGGCTACGGCAGTATGCGTGGGGAAGACCTCAGTCGCGAGTCGCCACGGCTCACCGTCAGTGCCTTGAGCCTGTTTTTCTCGTGGGAGACTGGAACGCGGGTGCGTTTCTTCTCGGAGTTGGAACTGGAGGATCTTACGGTGGTGCGGGATGAACGATCCTTTGACACTCGCCACAATGCCATCGAACTGGAACGATTGTATGCAGACGTGTATCTCGCGCCAGCCGCAACCTTTCGCCTGGGAAAATTTCTCACGCCGATCGGACGGTGGAACCTCATTCACGCCGACCCTCTGGTGTGGACTACCTCTCGTCCGTTGGTGACATTCCAGCCGTTCGCCACGGACACCACTGGTGGGATGCTCTACGGCAGTGTTCACCCGTTGGGGAAAGCGCTTGAGTATGCCGCCTACGTGGAGGCAACAGACGACCTTGATCCTGATAGCCATGAAGGACCATTTAGCGAGGCGGTGGGGCTGCATCTTGCCATGCACATCGGCGCAGCGGAATTGGGTTTCTCTTACGCGACATTCAAGCGTGAGCAGGAACATAAAGAACGAGTCCATCTCCTCGGGCTGGATTTTTTTTGGACGCACCAAAGAGGGGAACTCACAGGGGAATTCCTGTACCGCATGGGAACGAAGGGATCGCAGGCAAATGAGTGGGGAGTGTTCGTGCAAGGCGTCATGCCGTTGAGGGAGAATCTCTTCGCGGTTGGGCGCTACGAGTTCTTCCTGCCGCATGGGTTGCTTCCCGGGCTGCACCGGTGGGTTGCGGGGTTGGCGTTTCGCCCGCTTCCCCCCCTGGTGATCAGAGCTGAATACAGCCTTGCCCGAGACAACGCAGCCACCGCGCCGGAAGGATTGGCGGCGTCCATCGCCGTGCTTTTTTGACATCGGCAAATGGTGTTTTGGGCATGCGCGTCCTTCTATTCAGTCTTCCTTTGCTGTGGCTTATGATGCCAGAGCCCCTTCGTGCGGAGAGCCAGATTGCCATTGTGGTTGCAAGTTCCTTCCCCAAGGACGAGCCGCTAACTCGAGAGGGCCTTGAGAGTATTTTTCGGCGAAAAACGCTCTTCTGGAGGGATGGGACGCGCCTGATTCCAGTCAATCTTCCAGTGACCCATCCCTTACGTCGCGATTTTTCTCGCCTCGTCCTTGGAGTGGCGCCAGAGGCGCTCGAAAGCTACTGGAATGAGCAGTATTTCCATGGCGTTTCTCCTCCGTACGTCCTGGCGTCGGAAGAAGCCGTCTTACGATTCGTCGCCACGGCCCCTGGTGCGATCGGCTATGTGAACGCCACGGCGGTGACCGACGCTGTTCGCGTGCTGCTTTTCTTGCCGCTCCGTTCAGTCGGACAATAACCTTCTTCCGTGACCGACCACTGCATTTTTTGGCAACGCAACGTGCAGAAGAGAGTTCTTTCCTTGCGGGATTGTTCCTCTTTCAATTCGTTCATCAGTGTTTTTTTGCGGTATCGGTCTTGCTCGAACTCCACATCCGAACTTCGAGGCTTCCCACACGGTGGGTCATTTCGTGGGTCGCGCTCCATTAGGCACTAAGTCGGACCGATGAATGAGTTACGGGGGATACGCCGGTCCCGGGAGGACGTCATTTGACATCCAATACTCTCCTGACAACATTGTCATCTGAGCTAGTTAAATGCTGCCGTTCCCGGCCGTGCATCTCGCCTAGAGAGTAATGCTGGCCGAAAACACGGAGAGAGCGACAGTCATGAGCGCCATAGGTGTACGTGGATTGTTGGGGGGGTGGAGCCGCGTCGTAACTACTGCGGCCAAAACAGTGGTGACACTCAGTGTGTTGTTCGGCGTGGTCTCGGTGTGGTACGCCGTGCAGCACGTTGAATTCTTGACGGGTCGCAATGACCTCATTGCTTCCGAGAAACCCTATCTACAACTTGACGATCTCTATGCCAACGCGTTCCATGGGCTCGACCAAGTCGTAGTTGTTGCCGAGAGTCCAGACCTCGATACGACGAAGGCGTTCGTGCTCCGTTTAGGAGAGGAACTGCGAGCCGATGCCGAGTACGTGTCGGAGGTGCTGGATCATATTGACACGGCTTCGCTCGAGGGGAAAAAGCTGTTGCTCTTATCTGCACCTGAGCTGCGCCTTCTCCACGCAAACATCGCGGATGCACAAGAAGTGCTACATGCTATCGCCACCGCGCCAGGCCTGAATACCTTATTCACTGCTATCAACAAACAGTTGAGCGCTGCCATGGCCTCACACTTCACGAGCGGGTTGCTGGGATTGGAAGGAGCCACAGAAACAACGGAGCACGAGTCGCTCAGTCTGGTCTTTCTCAGGAAGTTACTCAACCAAATGGAGAGCGCGCTCGTTTCGGCCGACTTCCACTATCAATCTCCCTGGGCGGAGTTCTTTGGCAATGACGAACTGACTAACGATGGCTTCTTGGTGTCTGAGGACAAACGCTTTGTCTATCTTTTAGTCGAACTCAGCAAGCATGACGATGATTTTACTGATAACAAAGAGGTCATTGCGATTGTTCGCAAACACATCGCTTCATTGCGGGCCTCGTTTCCTCAGGTGCAAGCCGGCGTGACGGGAGACACAGCTCTAGGGAGTGATGAGCTGCTCGCCGCAGAGGCGGATACCGGGACCGCCACCTTAGTGGCGCTTGCCGGGGTGACGCTCTTGTATATGTTGTTCTTTCGTAGCATCCGCCGTCCGCTGTTTATCGCCTTATCTGTGATCATCGGGTTAACGTGGACGGCCGGAGTCCTCACCCTCCTCGTGGGCCATATCACGATCCTGTCAGTGTATGTCGCGCCGATTTTAATCGGTCTGTGTGATGCCTATGGAGTCTACTTCACGACGCGCTATGAGGAAGAACGTGATCTCGGACAATCGTGGCTTATCGCCTTGCAGACGACCTTCGTGCGCACAGTCCCCAGTTTGATCGCTGGGGCAGGGACGACCGCCCTTGCGTTTTTTGTCATGATGTTAGCGGATTTCCGTGGGGTGCAGGAGTTAGGCTTCATCGCTGGAACTGGAGTGCTCCTATTGTTGTTCGCCGCACTCACCCTGTTGCCAGCATTGTTGACATTGACGGAACGCAACCGGCCGTGGCGAAAAGCTGTTCGGCGTGAGACCACGGTAGCACGCGCCTTTGCCTGGTGGGGGCGATTGATTCACCGCTGGCGGCGATCTGTGCTGCTCACGGCGGGTGGGATCAGTGTGGGCTGTCTGTTCGCTCTTCCGACATTAACCTTTGACTACAATTTACTGCACTTGCAGGCGCGTGGTACAGAATCCGTGCTCTGGGAGCTACGCCTTATTAACGCTGCGGGGCGCTCATCCTGGTATGCTTTGGCGACGGCGCCTTTACTTGGGGAGGTGAAACAGAAGGCTGCGCGCTTTGCGGCGCTGCCGAGTGTGGAAAAGGTAGAGACCATTGCTTCGCTCGTGCCTGACCATCAGGAAGAACGCCTTAGTTTGGTGCAAACGCTGGCCTCGTCTTTTGCAGGGCTGCCTACAATGTTGCCCTCTCCTCTCCCTGTCGATGTCGCCGAGCTCACCCATACGTTGGAGGGGCTGGCATTCAAGCTGCACGGAGACAAGGAGACAGGGGAGGTTCACAAGAAGCCTTCCGGGCAAGAGTGGGTGGCTGTACGAGGTGTGCTCTCGCAGGTGCTCACCTCCCTGACCTCATTGCCGCAGGCACAGGCAGTCGCTGCACTGGAACGGTTGCAGACTCTCCTCTTCCAAGAGCTTGCCGATGATTGGTCCTTATTGCAGGGTAATCTGCATCCTGCTGGCCCAATTACCCTAGCCGATGTGCCAGCTCCATTACGTTCACGTTTTGTGAGTAGTGATGGATTCCTTTTTCTCCTCCAGATCTACCCGCGCCATAACATTTGGGATGGGGAGCCGCTGCGGGAGTTTGTCAGTCAGTTGCGACAGATAGATCCCGACGTCACCGGCAATCCCGTGATCGGCTATGAGTCGATTCGCGCCATTAAGAATGGGTATGCGACAGGGGCGTTGTATGCCACCCTGGCGGTGCTTGTGGTGACCTTCATGGCGGTACGGCGAGTGAGCGATACGCTACGAGCACTCATTCCCGTCGTCTGTGGGGTGCTGTGGACGGCGGGCCTCATGTGGTTGTGTGAGCTCCGCTTTAACCTGGCCAACCTAATCGCGGTTCCGCTCCTCATCGGGGTCGGTGTTGATGGTGGGATTAATCTTATTCGCCGTGCTCGTGAAGGGACGCAGCCGGGCTGGATGCTCATCGGTGAAAGCACGGGACAAGCAATCGCGCTGTACTCCCTGGATTCGCTCGTTGGCTTTGGCAGCCTCCTGCTCGCTCGACACTACGGTGTTTTTAGTATGGGCCTTCTACTCATTATCGCGATCGGGACGGTGTTGCTGGCCACACTGACCGTACTCCCGCTGTTTCTCGGGGTTCCTGAGTATGAGAGCGAAGCAAGCAGGGCGGTAGTGCTATCCAAATAAGGCTCTCGGAAAGTTCATGTTACTTTGGTCAAAGGATGAAAGTCGAACAGAGGAGCCGGAAGAGAACCCGGTGGTGCCTCGAGAAACGTATCTTCAATGTAGATCAAGATGGGACAAGAGAAGCAGACGTATCCACACTGGTAAGCAAACTTACCGCTGCAAAGTGTGTGGCCGAGCCTTTGTGCTCACGCTAGAAAACTTAATCCTTACCGCCGAGCTAGGGGCTCTTATAGTTTATAGGCGTGTGGTGCAGGACGGCCTCAGAACATCTCCAAGTCGAGCGAATGCGCGGCATGCCAGCGGTGCTTCTGCAGCGGCTAGAAACCGAACTCGCCGAGCTTGGGAGCTTTGTAAAGAGGAAAGTGAATCGACACTGGGCCTGGATTGCCATGGACGCCCCAACTCGTCAAATCTTCACCTTTTATGTCGGGGACCGCAGTGGTCTGAGCGCCGAAGTCTTCTGGAAAAAAATTCTTGTCGTGTAGAGGCAGGTGAAGGAATATGAACGCAAGCACGCCGATTGTTCACCCAACAGCGGAACGCTGCCAAGCGCGGCGTTCCGCTGTGTGACATGCCTGTCGCTGGTGTGCTGCAAGATCGCGTTGAGCTTGAGACTGGAGGAGATAAATGGATCATACGGCCACCACGGATAAGCTTTCTCCCGCAGTGTTACAAGGATTGTACCGTCATGGGGGGTATCACAATCTCAAGATCCCACTTTTCTATGGGCTCCTTCTTGGCTCTGGATATGTGGCTTGGACCACCTCCAATCCCTGGCTGGCAGGGCTCACGTATGGGGTGATGGGCTACCTGTGGATGAGCATTGTCACGTTTATGCATGACTGCGCACATGGGGTACTTTTCAAGGCGCGCTGGAAGAACTGGGCGTTTGGGATGTTCTCTACCCTTCCGCTCTTCATCACTTTCACGGCCTTTCAGGCCGATCATCTTGAGCATCATCGATACAATCGGAGTCCCAAGGATCCCGATGCCTTTACAATGGGGGAGCGGACTGTGGCCGATTTCCTCCTGTTTTATGCGTATGTCTTCCTCGGTGGAGTCCTGACCATTGTGCAGTTCGTCGTGCTGTATCCCTTACAGAAGCTGCACGGAAAGAAGCTGGCGATCCATTGTGCAGAACTGCTGCTGCGAGTGGTGCTCTATACGGGGCTTATTCTCTGGACAAGGCAATGGGGAGTGCTGGATCGCTTCCTCAAACTCTGGCTTATTCCAGGGTATATTTTTTCTCTCTTGAACAGTATGCGGTTCATCACTGAACACTACGACACGCCGTGGGAGGCAGGGCAACTGCTCGGGACGCGCACGGTCCTGAGCAATCAGGCGCATCGTTTCTTTTGGAATAACATCAACTACCACATCGGGCACCACATCTATCCGGGGGTGCCGTGGTACAATCTCCAAAAGCTGCACGGAGCGCTCTCGCTGGAGCTTCTTCGCCAGGGGGCGGTGGTGGAGCGCAGCTATATCGCCGTTTTTTGGCAGGCCTGTCTTCGGGGACCTGAGTCTCGAGAGCGGAACGCGCAGGTGAGGGCCGGTCGGGTCGTGC